>Ga0207646_10000323_pt1 | contig 64758 bp, 55 predicted proteins | sample KBSK5502metaG_FD_184343 | JGI IMG/M metagenome (GOLD analysis project Ga0207646, IMG submission 184343) | Corn, switchgrass and miscanthus rhizosphere microbial communities from Kellogg Biological Station, Michigan, USA - KBS K5-50-2 metaG... | ecosystem: Host-associated > Plants > Roots >... | reverse complement strand
AGTTGGGGCTGCTCTTGTTACCGTTCAGGATATTGCTCGTATCTTCGGGCGTGACATTGAAGACGCAGCCCGCAGTGGTGTGGCGCTCGTTCTGAAACAATTCGTTGGTTACGGCTTGCTCGACGTTGTCCGGGTGCAGACCAGTTCCGCACAGCGCCACTCTGGGGACTCGGTCAACGCCTCTTCTTCCTTCACGACGGCCGCACCAGCGACCTCATGCAAGGCCATCCCACTTCACTCTTTCAGTTCGAACCAGTATTGCTCGCAGATTTCCTCAGCCCCGTTGTTTTACGTTCTCACCACCAACAGCGTCTGCGAACCCCAGATTTCCGGCACCTTCTGCAACTCGGAGGCTAACACGGTGATCAACAACTTCAACTACTTGAGTACGTCACAGCAACAGGACCTCCTCAACTTTTTGAGAGTCTGTAGCCGGGGGAACGGTTGTCATTACTTCGCTCTACCGCCCCTGGGGCGCTCGAGGTCTTTGAAGTTTGTGACGACCATTCAGGGGATGCTCCTCCCGCATCCCCTATATATATTTCTTCTTGCTCCCCAGGGACGGCCGCCACCTTGTCCAGCCGAGCGAGCAGCCTTTCCTTGGTCCGGGAATATTCTCCCGTCTCACCAAGTAAGGTCATCAGCCCAAACCTGCTCTTAACCTATTGATAATTGCTTATTTACGCAGAGTGCTCGCCGGTCCGAGCTCTGGCAGGCGACTTGCACCGACAATCCCTGGACCCCAACTCAAGATTGTGCATACGTTTTCCTCTGGGGACAGGAGGAACCTATGAAAAAACTTGCACTGACTTTCGCGCTCGCATCCACGTTCTTTGGCCCTGCGTTCGCGCAGGTCGCTGCGGATTCCCAAGCTTCGTCTTCGGCCTCGGGCAACGCATCGGCGACGGCGGGGCAGAACTCCGCTGCCCTCGCGGCCGGCACCACCATGGGCGCCACATTGAACAAATCCGTGGACGCGCGTCATGCCAAAGTAGGAGACCAGGTGACAGCCAAAATCACCGAAGCCGTGCAGTCAGACGGCAAGGTGGTCATTCCCAAGGGCTCGACTCTGGTCGGGCACGTCACCGAAGCAACTGCCCGTGCCAAGGGGCAGTCACAGTCTTCCCTGGGTATTGCGTTTGATCGCGCCATCTTGAAAGCAGGCCACGAGCTCCCGCTTCATGCCGACATCCAGGCCTTGGCCGCGAGCAGTGCTGTCGCGTCGGCCAGCGCAAATGAAATGGAAGCCGACGCCATGGCCTCTGGAGGAGGATCAGCCTACGGCCACTCTTCCGCCAGCCGCCCCGGCATGGTGGGCGGAGTTGGCTCAACCGTGGGCGCGAGCGCAGGCACTGTGGCGAATCCCGCAGCCGGTGTCCCGGGGTCCGCAACCTCAGCCGTGGGTAGCACCGCCGGTTCCGCCGCGGCCACAGCCCATCTTACCTCCCAGCTCACTGCCAGCAGCACCGGTGTAATGGGCATGCCCGGATTGGCTCTGAGCACCCAATCCTCCACCGCAGCCCAGGGTTCGGTGATCACCTCGTCCAAGCAAAACGTCCATCTGGACGGCGGCACACAAATGGTCCTGCGCGTCAACAGGCGGTAACAACTGCTCAGAGATGGTTGGCGTTTAGAGGGGCGGTCAGAATCGACCGCCTCTGTTTTCTCAGGGGGTTGCTTCGCGCTCTTCCTGGTTATTGTTTTTTTACCGCTTCCGGAAAACCTCAAAAATCAGATTGAAGAATTGAACCAGAGACACGCCAATGGCCACGTAAACTGCAATTTCCAGTCTGCGGCCCGCCTCCTCAGTCTTTCGCAGCAGATCCGCAACGTCGTTGGTGGCCTGGCATAGCGTTTCGGCAAGCTGTTCAAAATGCTGGGTCGAGCTCCTCATTTTCTCCGTCACCCTCGACATCGCCACCGACGCCTCCGCAAGTTGCTGGCCGTTGCGCAGATCGAGTTCAGCCTTGCAGGCTGACCACCAGGGGCTCCCCGGGGCACTGTCGTACATCCGCTGCCGAATCTCTTCATACGACCGGTTCCGCAACAGTTGCACCAGGGCCTGAACGTTATCCACCGCCTTCGTGTCGTGCGTTCTTTTGTCCTCCGTAAATACCGGCATATCTCAGGAGTCTAGCAGCCAACCTTGTTCGCGTTGAGATGCCCGAGGTTCAATTCCGATCCTTGGCTCTCAGCCGGAATTGAATACAGGTAACGACGTTACCCCTGTCCATCCAGCCATAGGGTCTCTCAGTCTTTCGAGACTCGTGAAGTGCCCTGGCAAAAACCGGCAATCCGCGTTCCACACTGCTGCGGCAACGTTTCAGTAGGTTCCACGCCATAAAACCGAAGACGGCGGAGCAAAGCCAGGAAGAGGCAATAAGTAGTTAGCTACTGTCTTCGCCGACCTTCAACACGGCCAGAAATGCCTCTTGGGGGATGTCAACCCGGCCGATCCTCTTCATGCGTTTCTTGCCCTCTTTCTGCTTTTCGAGCAGTTTGCGCTTCCGCGAGATGTCTCCCCCGTAGCACTTGGCGATGACGTTCTTGCGAATGGCCGAGACAGTTTCGCGGGCAATGACTTTGGCTCCGATGGAAGCTTGGATCGCCACCTCAAACATTTGCCGGGGAATGAGTTGCCTCATTTTGGAGACCAGCGCCTTACCGCGCTCATAGGCGAAATCGCGGTGCACAATCACAGAGAGGGCGTCGACCGGTTCGCCGGCCACAAGGATGTCGAGCTTCACCATCGGCGATTGCCAATAATCGGCCAGATGGTAGTCGAGAGAAGCATAGCCGCGCGAGACCGACTTCAGGCGGTCGTAGAAATCTAGCACAATTTCGTTCAATGGCAATTCGTAGTGCAGCATCACGCGGGATGAGCTGACGTATTCAAATGTCTTCTGCTTGCCACGCTTGTCCTCGACCAGCTTCAAGATTCCGCCGACATACTCTTCGTTGGTCAGAATCGTGGCCAGAATCACCGGCTCTTCTACTTTGGCGATCACGCTGGGGTCGGGCCATCGTGAGGGGTTATCCACTTCGATCAATTCGCCGTCGGTTTTGGTGATCTTGTAGCGCACGCCGGGGGCGGTGGTGATGAGTTCAAGCGCAAATTCACGTTCCAGGCGCTCCTGGATGATTTCCATGTGTAGCAGTCCCAGGAAGCCGCAGCGGAATCCGAAACCCAAAGCAACAGAGCTTTCCGGCTCGAAAAAAAACGATGAATCGTTCAGCCGCAATTTTTCCAGGGCTTCACGCAGCCGGGTGTGCTCGTGCGCATCCACGGTATAAAGGCCGGCGAAAACCATGGGCTTGATTTCTTCAAAGCCGGGCAAAGGCTCGATAGCGGGATTGGCGTCATCCATGATGGTGTCGCCAATTTTGGTGTCGGCCACGTTCTTGATGTTGGCAATGAGGAAGCCGACTTCGCCGGCGCGCAGCTCATCGACCTCAACCGGCTTGGGAGTGAGTACTCCGAGAGTTTCCGCGTCGAAGGTGGTGCCGTTCGACCACAACCGAATCCTCTGGCCCTTACGCAGAGTGCCCTGAAAGACGCGCGTCAGGATGACGACGCCGCGGTAAGGATCGAACCAGGAGTCGAAAATCAACGCCTGTAGTTGATTATCCGGATTCCCTTTCGGCGGCGGAACGCGTTTCACGATGGCTTCGAGGACGTCCGGCACGCCCTCTCCGGTTTTGGCGCTGATCAGAACGGCATCGGTGGCGTCAAGTCCGACCGCACCTTCAATCATCTCCTTGGTGCGCGGGACATCGGCGCTGGGCAGGTCGATCTTGTTGATCACGGGAATGATCTCCAGGCCGTGATTGATGGCTAGGTAAGAATTAGCCAGGGTTTGGGCTTCGACGCCCTGGGAGGCGTCGACGATGAGAAGCGCGCCCTCGCAGGATGCCAGCGAGCGCGAGACTTCATAGGAGAAATCCACGTGACCGGGCGTGTCGATGAGGTTGAGCTGATAAAGCTGACCATCCTGGGCCGTGTACATCATGCGGACCGCATGGGCCTTGATGGTGATGCCTCGCTCGCGCTCCAGGTCCATGGAGTCGAGTACCTGGGCCTGCATCTCGCGGGCTGTCAGTGAGCCAGTGAGCTCAAGCAAGCGGTCGGCCAGGGTGGATTTACCGTGGTCGATGTGCGCAATAATGGCGAAGTTGCGCAGAAAAGCAGCGTCCATGGGTGCGGGGGGCAATGCTTGATTTTAACAGGCAAGTGAGAGTTCTCAGTTTTTGGCTGCCGGGCAGTGACTGCAAGCTTTCCGCACAAGCTACTGTTTCTTCGGTAGAATCCTGCCGGTGGTGGTCGAAGGAGTGAACATGCGCAAAGTGCTTACTGCAACCCTATTGCTATCTGTCAGCTCTGTGGTGATGGCACAGACTCTATCCCCGCAGGTGCGCGACTTTGTAAAAGTGGATGCTCCGGTTGTGGCTTTGACCCACGTACGCGTCATTGATGGCACCGGCGCAGGTGCGCGCGAAGACCAAACCGTCACGATCTTCAAAGGAAAAATCTCGGCTGTCGGAGATGCCGCGTCGGTCAGTGTACCGAGTGCAGCGAAGGTGCTCGACTTGCACGGCTACAGCGTGATTCCGGGCCTTGTCGGCATGCATGACCACATGTTTTATCCCATGGGGGATGTGATCTTCGGTGAGATGGGTTTCAGTTTTCCACGTCTTTATCTTGCGGGAGGCGTGACTACGATCCGCACCACCGGTTCCCTGGAACCTTACACTGATCTGGAGATCAAGAAAAAGATTGACGCTGGAAGAATGCCGGGGCCAAAGATTCACGTCACCGGCCCATATCTGGAGGGTGCGGGTTCGTGGGCTTTGCAATTGCACCAGCTCACCGGGCCGGAAGATGCTACGAAGACTGTCAACTACTGGCTGGATGAAGGCGTAGACAATTTCAAGGCGTATATGTTCATTACCCCTGCCGAGCTGACTGCCGCGGTGACCGCGGCGCACAAGCGCGGCGCGAAAGTTACGGGACATTTGTGCTCAATCGGCTTTCGCGAGGCTGCATCCCTCGGGATCGATAACCTTGAGCACGGCCTGGTGGTGGACACGGAATTCTTTCCCTCGAAGAAGCCGGGCGAATGCCCTGATGAACCAAAGGATGCTGAATTCATTTCCAAGCTTGAAATAGCGGCGGGTGCGGTTCATGACATGATTGGTGACCTTATCCAGCATCATGTTGCGGTCACTTCAACCCTGCCCGTGTTTGAGATGGGAAGTTTCACAGGCCGACCCACGATTCAGAAACGCGTTCTCGATGCGCTATCGCCGGACGCTCGTACTTCACTGCTGGCGAACCGACTTCGCTCCAGCGATGTGAGCCATTTGCGACAAGTCTACGGCAGCGATACCTCTCCCTGGGGACCTGCGTTCAAGAAAGAAATGGAATTCGAGTACGCTTTCTCCAAGGCCGGTGGACTATTGCTGGCCGGGTTGGATCCCACCGGAATGGGAGGCGTCATCGCCGGTTTCGGCGATCAGCGCGAGGTCGAGCTTTTGGTCGAAGCAGGATTCACGCCCGTGGAAGCGATTCACATCGCCACTGCGAACGGCGCGCAGTTCCTGGGAGAGCTGGACCGCATCGGAACCATCGCTGTGGGCAAGCAGGCCGACCTGGTGGTGATCAAAGGCGATCCTTCGCAAAAGATCGACGATATTGAGAATGTGGAAACCGTTTTCAAGGATGGAATCGGTTACGACTCGGCGCAGCTGATTGAGTCGGTGCGCGGCGTGGTGGGAAGCCGGTAACCGAGCACTGAGCAGTCAGCATTCAGCCGACCATGCCCTGCTCAGTTCGCCCGCCGTGCGCGGTTAAATGGCTGAGGCTTGCGCTTCCATCCTGTGCTGGCCCCTCGAGTTCTCCGTACCATCAGATCCCATGATCGTGCTGGCTTCCGCTTCGCCTCGCCGACAGGAACTTCTGCGCCGTGCAGGCATTCCTTTCACGGTACAACCAGCCCAAATCGACGAGACCCCTGACCAGGGAGAGTCGCCACGGAATTGCGCCCAGAGGCTGGCGCGGGAAAAAGCCTTATATGTCGTCAAGAGGCGGCCGGGAGAATGGGTGCTCGGCGCCGATACCGTGGTTGTGATCGATGAAGCCATCCTGGGAAAGCCACGCGATGAAAACGATGCCGCTCGCATGCTGCGGCTGTTGTCGGGGCGCACGCACAGAGTGATTACGGGTGTGTGCCTGTGCGGAGACAGACTGCTTAGCGGTCAGTGCTCAGCGGCAAGTGATGCCAAACCGCTGAAAACGCAGGACCGAGAACTAAGAACTTGGGTTGAAGACGCTCGCTCAGAGACAACGCTGGTGACGATGTGTGATCTGTCTGACGCCGAAATACGTAGCTACATCGCTACCGGAGAGCCGATGGATAAAGCCGGAGCGTATGCGATTCAAGGTATCGCATCGCGCTGGATTCCACGCGTTGCAGGGGATTACAGCAATGTCGTAGGTTTGCCGCTGGCCTTAGTGTACCGAATGTTGATGGAACGAAGTCTGATCTGAGCAGTGAATCTAATCGGCGAGTGGCTGATGAACGAGGAGTTAAGATTTCTTCTCTTCTGTATCGTCTTTATCGTCGGACTTCTCATCGTGCTTCATGGCGGACTTGAAATTACGAAGCCCCTCGCCTAGGCTCTTTCCCAGGGTAGCAAACTTACTCGGACCAAAAAGCAGGAGCGCTATCCCCACGATCAGGAGAATTTCCCAGATGCCTAGTTTGCCTTCCATTGCGTCGAGCTCCTCTTAGCCAGCCCAGTCAGGCGCGGTGGTGCGCTCGCTTGGAAAAGTCTAGGCCACATTACCGCGGGAGTCAAAAGAGACAAGATCGCGAACGCCTCCGTGTAAACCAGAGCGCTCACGCAGCGCATCGCGGTCGAGTCTGTCATTCAAGAAGACAGTCGCCTTGGAGGCGACGGCCATGCTCAGACCTTGGTTTCGAGTTCAAGCCCTGCTTTTCTGCCTTCACGCTGTCGTGGCAATTGGCGTGCAGAATCCATCTTCGACGCCGCAAGCTCCAGCCGCGCACCGTAAAACCAGCGAGCCTTACACCGGGGATCTCTCTATTTTCGATTCGCCGGGCAGGGACGAGCGTCTTCAGATCAACCGCGTCATGGATATTCTGGCAATTGGTCCGGGAAAAACAGTCGCCGACATCGGTGCCGGATCCGGATGGTTCAGCGTACGAGCCGCCAAGCGCGTGGGGGAGGGCGGCATGGTCTACGCCGTCGATATCAATCCTGAAGCCGTTCGCTACATTGATGAACGCGCGCACAAAGAGAAGTTGCACAACGTGAAGACAATCTTGAGTACAGCCGACGACCCTACGCTACCTGCGGCTGCGATTGATTCTGTGCTGTTGCTCAAGACTTACCACGAGGTCGAGAATCCAGTTACGGTTTTGCAAAAGTTGCGCGCCTCGCTTCGTCCTGGGGCCAAAGTTGGAATTATTGACCGCAACGGAAATGGCGAAAATCATGGGGTGTCACGCGATGTTGTACTTCGTGAGGCATCGCAGGCGGGCTACAAGTTGCTGGAGCAGTATGACTTTGTGAAGGGCGACAAGATGGATTACTTCCTGGTGATTATTCCAAAACCATAATCTCATCGACCACCGACCCAGTGGTGCGCGTGAGGTCGGCAAAAGCCGCCGGCAAGTCGGAGTCTGGGGCAGCGCCCTCCGGACTTGCCCAAGCAACTTCCCTCGCTGCTCCATCGTCGAAGTACGGTCGATGACGGCGTTCCATCCTGGAGAATGCCGCTTCGGGCTCGTGCATGGTTCTGTACATGCCTTCGCAGGCCCGGCAGCCTATGGGCCAGAGGCCCAGAAACTTCCCTCAAGTGTCGCCGAAATTCTTCGCTGCTCATGCCCGGGCGTTTTGTAGATGACCACCATGAACTTGAGCATCGATCTCCCCGACATTCAGGAATGCTCAATCATTCCGGCCAACAATGACGCCCGGCGTGGCAATTCCGAGATCACGATATGCTCGTGAATTGCGTGGGCGCCGTCACCCACTCCGCCCATGCCATCGAGAGTGGGAATGCCCAGGGCGGCGGTGAAGTTGCCGTCAGAACCTCCCCCGACGGCGGCCTCTTGCAATCTCCAGTCGATCTGTGAGGCGATGCTCTTCGCCTTCTCGTAGAGCGCAGCAACCCCTGCGGTCCGCTCCATGGGCATTCGGTTGATACCGCCTGAGATCTTGAGGCTGCAATGCTGGTCGAAGGGTTTGAGCGAGCGTAGTTTTCGGTCGACTCCCGCGGCCTGCTTTGCACTTTGAATCCGCACGTCGATCATTGCGGAAGCTCCGGCAGCGATCACGTTGCTGCGGGTTCCGCCCTGGATGACGCCAACATTCATTGACAGGCCGCGACGTAAATCAGTCAACTTGTTGATGATGACGACTTGCTGCGCGAGCTCAAGAATCGCACTGTGCCCTTGTGTCGGGTCGAGGCCAGCATGCGCCGACACTCCTTGAACTTTCAGCGTGTATTGACCAACGCCCTTACGGGAGGTTTTTACGGCTCCGCGGAGTCCAGCGGCCGGTTCTAACACCAGCACCGCCGCGCATTCTCTAGCCAACGCTTCGGTGATCGAGCGGGACGATTCGCTGCCCACCTCTTCATCGGAGACCAGCAGGACCTTGACCGGGCGTGGCAATCCCCCGTGCCCAGCCTGGAACGCCTCAATGGCATGCAGCATCAGCGCAATGCCCGACTTCATGTCGAACGCGCCGGGACCATACAGTCGGCCATTTTCAATCCGGCAGGGCATGCCGGCCAACGTCCCCAGCGGATAAACGGTGTCATAGTGTCCCAAGAGAAGGACGGGCTCGCCGGCGCTAGCCGGGAAGTCAACGCGCAAATGGTCACCGAACCGGGGGTTGCGGTGGAAATGTGTTCGCCCGCTGAGGGCTTCAAACTTTGCGCAAAGAAGTTGACCTAAACGGTCGGCTGCTTGTTTGTTGTCGCTCGGGGATTCGATCTCGACCAATTGCCGAATGGTCGCGGCCATCTCGTCCTGGCGTTTCTCGAAATGGCGCAGACGTTCCCGCCAGGCGGTTTGCCCGATCGTCTGTGCCCGATCTGGCCTGGCTTTCTTATTGGCAGTCATCGCATTTTTTTTAGTCATCTTTCTCACAGTCGTCTTGGGCTGCTTCGATCGCTGAGAGTGAGGATGGCAATGGTTCGAGCTCGACCCTGCCCTCCGTTGCCATGCGCGGTACAGTATAATCTTCAGGCCCATTGAGATGATTCCATGACCACTCACCCTGCAACGGAATCGCAGCCGGTTGCGACCACGGCGGTGCTCGATATTCACGATATTTTAAAGATTTTGCCGCATCGTTACCCCTTGCTGTTGATTGACCGCGTGCTTGAACTGAAACGAAAAAAACGCATTGTCGCCATTAAGAACGTGACCATCAACGAGCCTTTCTTTTGCGGACATTTTCCCGGCCTGCCCATCATGCCCGGTGTATTGATCGTGGAGGCAATGGCACAGGCCGCCGGGGCGCTGCTGCTTACAGAAGTGGAAGACCGCACTGGCAAGCTGATAGTTTTCACCGGCATCGATCGTGCCCGCTTCCGCCGTCCTGTGGGTCCGGGCGATCAGCTGCGGCTGGAAGTGGAGCTGACGGGGTGGCGCGAGGTCCCGAGCATGATTGCCGCGCGCATGCAAGGGGTCGCGTATGTGGGCGAAAAGCGCGTTGCCGAAGCGACGTTGTCTTGCCAACTGATCGACAGCACTCGCGGACAGAGCCCCGCCGCCGGCGACGCAGAAGACGAAGGATAGCAGACGCCACTTGAGTTCATGAGCGTTCATCCTACTGCCATCATCGATCCGCGCGCCAAGTTCCCGGCATCATGCAAAGTCGGTCCCTATTGCATGATCGGCGCTGACGTTGAGCTGGGCGAAGGTTGTAGGCTGGTTTCGCATGTCGCCATCGAGGGTCCAACGAAAATCGGCGCCCACAATAGCTTTCTCCCTTTTTGCGCCATCGGTATGGCGCCGCAGGATGTTTCTTACAAGGGGGAGCCCACCCGCCTGGAGATAGGCGAGCACAACGAAATTCGTGAGTTCGTGACCATCAATCGCGGCACGGTCAAAGGTGGCGGCATCACGCGCGTAGGCAGTCATATTTTGCTCATGGCTTACGCCCACATTGGCCACGACAGCTCGGTGGCGGATCATGCCATGTTGGTCAATGGGGCCACTCTGGGCGGTCACGTGACAATCGAAGAGCGGGCTGTGGTGGGCGCTTTGAGCGCCGTGCATCAGTTCGTGCGCGTCGGAGCGCACTCGTATATCGGCGCCGGCGCCATGATTACTCAGGATGTTCTCCCGTTTTCCATGACGTCCGCCGCGCGCGAGACGCATGCCTACGGCTTGAACAAGGTGGGCTTGGAACGGCGCGGGTTTTCAAAGCAGCGAATTCGAAAGATTCAGCAAGCCTATAAGATTCTTCTTGCCTCCAAGCGCAACACCACACAAGCCCTGGAAAAGCTGAAGTCTGAGCCTGATCGCGGTGAGGACGTGGACATGTTGATCCGGTTCATTGAAGCGTCGGAACGTGGAGTGATCAAGTAGCACTAGCAGATTAGCCAAAATCCCGGACAGAGCTTCTGGACATACCGTGCGCCGGGCAAGCTTGATTCTTGCAGCAGTCGCGAATCCAGAGTTGTCGCCAGTTCCTGGTCGAGCATGAGGCCCACAGGTTTCTTGATGTTCTCTTCGGCTTCGGTCCGCCGCTCCCGGAATTGGTAAGAACCGACCTTGTACAGCTTGAGGCCGAAATCGAGTTTCTCCTGCAGGCTCGCCTTCGGGCGGCTTGAGCATAGAAACTGCCGCGTGGCGCCAGTTCTCACAGCGACCGGCCCAGAGGTGAACGGCGGGATCGCGGATGAGAGGCGGCGGTTCGGCCATGTAAGCCCGCGAAAAAGCTAGTCAACCCAGGGGCTTGAAGTAGAGAAGAAAATTGTGCTCCTTGGTTGAATGACATCATCAAGGATGTTATGAATTTGATCCGGGCCCATTCCCGTTGCGGGAGCGCATACTAACAGTGCCAGAACGAATCGGCATCATCGCCGGCAATGGCAGGTTTCCCTTCCTGGTTTTCGATGCCGCTCGCGCCCAGGGCTACGAGGTGGTGGTGGCTGCGATCAAAGAAGAGACGGATCCTGAGATCGAGTTTCGCGCCGCGGCTTCGGTTCATTGGCTATCTTTGGGCGAGCTCTCGAAGCTGATTGAAACCTTCAAACGAGAAGGCGTGCAGCGCGCCGTGATGGCCGGCCAAATCAAACACAAACAGATTTTCTCCAGCATTGGTCCCGACTGGCGCTTGGCCAAGCTGCTGCTTTCGCTTACCAGGCGCAACACCGATTCCCTGCTGGGCGCAGTCGCCAAGGTGCTGGCCGATGAGGGTATCAGGCTAGAGAATTCCACCTGGCTGCTTGAACCTTTGCTGGTTAAGCCTGGCTTAATCACTCGGCGTGCGCCTAGCGAGCCCGAGCGCAAAAATATCGAATATGGACGCTTGGTCGCCCGCCAACTCGTGCAACACGACATCGGGCAGACGGTGGTGATTGCAGAGACGGCTTGCGTGGCGGTGGAAGCCATGGAGGGAACCGACGCCACGATTGAGCGTGCCGGTCATATCATGCACACGCTGGAAGGGAATGCCTCCACACTGAGCCGCGCCCTCACCGTGGTGAAGAGTTCCAAGAATAATCAGGACATGCGCTTCGATGTTCCCGTCATCGGGGTGAAGACCATCGACGTGATGCAGGCTGCGGGAGCGGTTTGTCTCGCTCTGGATGCCGGAAAATGTTTGCTGCTGGACGGCGAGAAGATTCTCGAAGCAGCGAACGCGGCTGGGATCGCCATCATTGCTGATCCGGTCTGAGAGATGCCTTCACCAGATCGGTCGCCACACGCTGGATCTGGGGATCACCGCCAAAACCATTGAGCCATGTCACTTCTGGTTCGCGACGAAACCAGGTCATTTGTCGTTTTGCGTAATTGCGGTGGGCCTGCTGAGCGGCCCGCAGCGCTTGCTCGCGAGAGAAATCTCCGTGCAAGAATTCAACCGCCTGTCTGTAGCCGAGAGAAGCCAGCGGGCGAGCGGCGTCGCCATATGTTTGCAGCAAGGGCTCGGTCTCCTGGATCAGCCCATGTTCGAACATGTCCTGCGCCCGTTGATTGATGCGCTCATAAAGCGCATTCCGATCGGGATCGAGGCCTATGCGCAGAATGCGAAAGCCGCGCAAGGGGTCGCGACCCTGCTGTTGCCACAGCTCCGTCAACTTGCGACGCGAGGCCAGGCAAACTTCAATGGCACGGATCAGCTTGGGCGTGTCATTGGCATGTATCTTTTCCGCAGCCGCACGATCTAGATGGTGCAAGAGGCGGTGCAAGTGGTTGGAGCCTCGGCTGGCGTGATGTTCCCGCAGACGCTGGCGTAGTTTGTCAGAGCGTTGAGGGCCGGGAAAGAGTCCTTCAAGTAGCGCGCGCAAGTAGAGCCCGGTACCTCCCACCACGATTGGCAAGTGCCCGCGAGAGTCGATTTCCTTGATTACCTGCCGCGCTTGCCGCGCATACTGACCGGCGGTGATGTACTCGGTAGGAGCAACAAAATCGAGAAGGTGATGCGGCGCGCGGCGGCGCTCCGCAGCGGCAGGCTTGGCCGTGCCGATTTCAAATTCGCGATACATCGCGACCGAATCGCAGTTCACTATCTCGCCGTCGAAGCGCTCGGCTATGGCCAGCGATAAGGTGGTCTTTCCGCTGGCAGTAGGGCCGACAATAACCAGCAACAACGGGTCCAGTCGTCTCTCAGGCACCTGAGTCGGCACGCCGGACCTCTTCAGCGCAGGCTCCAGTGAATGGTGTGCCAATAGCGGGCGAGTGTGATAGCGAGTATCAGGAATGCGATCAGCAGCAGGCCCGTCGTCTCAGTGGCATAGAGGGAGTGCCGCTGATGCTTGCGGGAAGAAGAATGGCTTGGACGCCCGACGGTGGGCATGGGTATATTGTAACGCCGGGCAGCTAAACTCGATTAACCGACATTGCGGCATGCCCTATTTCGGGGTTTGGCGCCCCTGGGGGCCTGTCGGGGCCTGTCGCCGGGTGCGACGGGCGACGCTCGTGCCGGTGCTACACTACGGCTTTTGCCATGCCCGCTCCGCAGCCTGACAATACCGGGAGAATTGTACGCTTCGGAGTCTTTGAGCTCGACCTGGAGGCGGGCGAACTGCGCAGGAACGGGATCAAGCTTCACTTGCAGGAGCAGCCGTTCCAGGTACTCGCCATACTGCTGGAGCGCGCGGGAATGGTAGTCGCGCGTGAGGAATTGCGGCAGAAACTGTGGAAGGAAGACACGTTTGTCGACTTCGACCACAGTCTGAATACCGCTGTGAACAAGCTGCGTGAAGTGCTGGGTGATTCGGCTTCCAGTCCACAGTATGTGGAAACCCTTGCTCGTCGCGGATATCGGTTCATTGCGCCCATACGGAAACAGACCTGGGGTGGGCGTGATTCGACTCAGGCCCAGGCGGCGATTGCGAACTCGCTGCAGGATTTGCCTGCCCCGGAGGAACGCCTGTCTGTGCCCGCCGTCTCATCCCCAGGGGCGACTCTCCACCCAGAGTTGGAAGTTCCCATTCCACCCCGCGGACTGACACGGGGATTGTTTGCAGTGCTGCAAATCATGTATCTGGCCTTCTACATCTCCGCGCTGTTCCGTTTGCACGCCGTGCAGGGGATCGCGGACTGGTTCCTGCCCGACTGGAGTGCGACGGGGATAGTAGCTGCGGTAATGGTGACCGCGGGCGCTGGCATTCCGTTGCGATGTTTCTTGATTTCAGCGACAGGCTTCGATTACCGGCGCCTGGGCGAGAAGTTCCTGCAAATGTTTCCGCTGATTTTGGTGCTCGATCTGTTGTGGGCGGTGGCGCCGTTTCTGCTTATGCAGAAGATAGGGATGGGCGCCGCTTTTGCCGCCACGGCTGCTCTGCTCTACGTGCCCTTCGCCGAGAGAACGCTGATTCGCCTGGCATATACGAAAGCGGGGGCTCTTTGATTTGGCCTTGTATTGAAAATGTTAGGGAACTCACCTCACGTCAGCTGCGTATTCACGTCTAAGAGCAGGGGCGGACGTGTGCGTTCGCAACCGGAGGATTCTATGAAGCGTTTGGCAGGGGTAATTCTCGGGCTCACTTTTTCGGCCACATTGCAGGTCCGCGCCGACGAATGGTCGAAAACCTTCAAACTTACGGGCAAGCCGGAACTACGGGTGGAGACCTCGGACGCCAACATTCGCATTTCCACGTGGGAACAAGACACGATTGAGGCCAAGGTCACGACCTTCCGCTATAAGATCGGGGAAAACGGTATCCGGATTGAAGATCATCAGGAGGGCGATAAAGTCGCACTCGAGGTTCGCTTCCCTCATCACAATTTCAACTTCGAAATTGGCAGCCATCATGTGGACATCGATATCCATATGCCGCGCGAAGGCCGCATCAATCTGCATACCGGCGATGGCAAGATCGACGTGAACAGCTTCAAGGGCGACATGGATCTGCGCAGCGGAGATGGCTCGCAGGAGATCGATGGGGTTGAAGGTAAGCTGCGTGCCACTGCCGGCGATGGACATATTAGGGCCAATGGCCGCTTTGAGGCGCTTGAATTGCATACTGGCGATGGCCGGGTTGAAGCTCGGGCGACCGCCGGTTCTTCGCTGGCCAGCGGATGGAGGCTCGAGAGTGGGGACGGCAGTATCACTTTGGAGGTCCCGGAAAACCTTGCAGCCGATCTAGATCTGCACACCGGCGACGGCCATATAGATCTGGATTTGCCGGTTTCAACCCAAGGCAAAATTCGGGAGAACGATGTTCAGGGCAAGCTAAACGGAGGCGGAAATCTGTTGACCATCCACACCGGCGATGGCTCGATTCACTTGAGAAAGAGTTAAATGCCGCGCCATCCTTCGTTTTTTCCCCAGACAGGATGAGGGTACTTGCAATGGTAATCACACGCACGATTCTGACAGTCACTGCAGTCGCTTCACTTTTGGCGCTGGCGAATGCGCAACAGCCCTCTCGCACGGCCAAGGCCCAACCCGTTCTGGACGTAACCTCCATGGACCGGAGCATCGACCCCTGCGTGGACTTCTACACATACTCCTGCGGGGGCTGGATGAAGAACAATCCGATTCCACCAGACCAGTCCAGTTGGAGCGCGTATGGCAAGTTGCAAGACGAAAACTTTGGTCGCCTGCGCGGGATTCTCGAAGCAGCCTCTGCTTCTGATGCCAAGCGCGATTCCGCGCACCAGAAAATTGGTGACTATTACGCCTCGTGCATCGACGAAAAGGCAGTAGAGGCAGCGGGCATAAAGCCACTCAATGCAAGCTTCACAGGCATTGAGGGTATCCGCTCCAAACTAGGTCTGGCCGCACTCCTCGCCGATGGCATTTATGGCTTGCCCCTGTATCGGCGCGGGACTCTGTTTCACTTTCGCTCCGATCAGGACGCGAAAGATTCCACACAGATCATTGCTGAGACGGATCAAGGCGGTCTGGGATTGCCAGATCGCGACTACTACCTGAAGGACGACGAAAAATCACAGCAACTGCGCAAGAGTTACCTGGCACACCTGCAGAAGATGTTCGAGCTTCTCGGCGATAAGCCTGAAAGATCTGCCAGCGAGGCCGAGACCGTGATGCGCATGGAGACGGCTCTGGCCAAGGGATCAATGACTCGTGTCGAGCGCCGCGATCCGCAGAAGCTGTATCACAAAATGACGTTAGAGGAGTTCGAAGCACTGGTGCCTTCATTCCAGTGGAAGATTTATTTTACGGAAGTGGGCTTGCCCGCTCTTCCAAGTCTGAACGTTGCCACGCCAGAATTCTTCAAGGTGATGAACGCTGAGATCGAAAAGGAAGACTTGTCCAGCTGGAAAACATATCTGCGCTGGCATTTGATTCACGCCAATGCCCGCCATCTGTCTTCGGCATTCGTGAACGCTGATTTTGATTTCTACGAAAAGACCTTGCAGGGGGTTCAGGAAATTGAACCGCGATGGAAGCGCTGCACGGAAGACGTGGACGGTGATCTCGGTGAGGCACTGGGGCAGGCCTATGTGGAGAAATACTTCAGCCCCGAAGCCAAGCGGCAAGCGCTCAGGATGGCGAAGGAGATCGAGAGCGCGATGGAGGCGGACATCAATACCCTGCCCTGGATGAGCGCCGGCACCAAAGCGCTAGCCTTGGTGAAACTGCACGCCGTTGCCAATAAGGTTGGCTATCCCGACCAATGGCGCGATTACAGCAAACTTGAAATCATTCGCGGCGACAAGTTGGGCAACGTTCTGCGAGCTCGGCAATTCGAGTTCAATCGGCAACTGGCCAAAATCGGAAAGCCCGTGGACCGCGGAGAATGGGATATGACTCCTCCCACGGTCAACGCCTATTACAGCGATCAAATGAACGACATCAATTTTCCGGCGGGTGTGTTGCAGCCGCCGCTGTTCGACCCTGGTTCCGATGCCGCGCCCAACTACGGTAACACCGGCGGCACCATCGGACACGAACTCACCCACGGCTTCGACGACGAAGGCCGCCAGTACGACGCTCAGGGCAATCTGCGCCAGTGGTGGACCCCGGACGACGAAAAGGAATTCATAAAGCGAGCCGCCTGTATCTCAGACCAATATTCCGGCTACACCATCATCGACGACATCAAGATCAACGGAAAACTAACACTGGGCGAGGATGTCGCCGATCTGGGCGGACTGATTCTGGCTTACATGGCGTGGGAGGAAGATACCAAGGGACAAAACCTGCAGCCCGTGGATGAACTCACCCCCGAGCAGCGTTTCTTCGTCGGCTACGGCCAGAGCTGGTGCGCCAATGAACGAGACGAGAACAAGCGTCTACGTGCGACGCTGGATCCGCATTCTCCCGAGCAATATCGCGCCAACGGTGTGGTCTCAAACATGCTGGAGTTCCAGCAGGCATTCCATTGCAAAGTAGGATCGCCGATGGTGCATCAAAATCGCTGCCGGGTGTGGTAGAGGTATCGCTACTAAGGGTCCTACTCGAGGTCGGACTTGTCGGGGTTGTAGAAGAACCGAAAGCGCAACGCGAGATACTGCCCACCGAAATCACTGGGTAAGGGGGGAAAGGGATTGGAAGCGGTGATACCGCCCCAGGCTGCGCGATCGAGAGCGACGTCGCCGGAGGAATCTGCCAACTTCATGCCCGCAACCTTGCCATCCTTGGTGATGGCAAACTCGATCGCCAGCTTGCCTTTCTTCATGACGGCAGATTCCGGAATGAGCCGATACCAATTCTCTTTGACGTCTTGCAGAATGCGCGCGAGATAAGGTCCGAAATCAACTCCCTGCGTATCGCTCAAGACTTCCAGCGCACCCATTTGGCGGCCATGGGCGCCGGTTCCTAAGCCGAAGTCGCCTTCCTGGCCGCCTCCGCCACGCCGCGTTGCCGCCTCCCGAGTTGCTTCTTGAATGGCGGACCCAGGAGACATGGTGCCACCCAGTTTGAATGGGTTCGGCTTGGCAGGAACCTGCAGCTTGGCCAATGGATTGGCCTCGCTTGGCGGATGTTGCATCGGTTCCTGACCCGTCTGCTGCTGAGGTTGCTGATTCTGTGCCACCGCGGGCACCGGGGGTGCCGCCGGCTGCGGCATTCGAGGGCCGTTCGGTCCGGGCGCGCCTGGAGGAGGAGTGGCGAGAATCTTCCGCAACTCCTTGGGATCGAGTTGGGGATGGCGCGAGGTTGCGATGCGATCTTTGTCAGAAATGATGTTGGTGTTTGATTTACGTGGTAGCTTCTGCGCATCGGGGGGAAGCGCCAAGAACGTGACATCCTTACCGCGAGTTGCATCATTCGGTGAAACTACGATTACCGAGTGCCACGGCAGGTACTTTTCCAATTTCTCGATGTTGACCACCAGGATGATCAACACAAGGTGGGTGATGATGGAAATCCACGCTGCTTCTCTGCGGCGGGAGCGCGCCAGATCGTCCTGCAACTGGATGAGAAGGTGCGGCACACGAGCGTCATCCATGTCACGGTAAGCGGACTCCCATCCCTGCGCGTCATAGAGACCAAGCTGTTGTTCCGCTGGGGGAGGCTTGGGCGGCGCCACCGGGTCTTGGAATGGAATTTGTGTAATCGGCATGCGTCAGACTTGGCTGATTTGACGTGCAATCGAGACGCTGCGTTCGATCCAGCGTTTCACAGAAAGATGCACTTCGACGGCTGCGGCCAAGTTGTCTTTATTTTCGCATCTTTCAGGCGATTATGCTCACCACGAATGGGCTGAGACTTCGGGGCGTAAACATTTGTAAACCACGGCGCTGGAACCGCTCGTCATAAACGGACTAAGCAGAAAACAAGGCACAACGCAATTCCCTTAATCGGCAATTGCAAATCGGGCATACCAGGTCAGCGCGTAGCTCCAGCATTAGTCGGGAGATCAACCTTTTTCCCGTGATCGCGGATAGCCGCTACGATGTCGAGGGCGAGGGCGAGCGCCCGGCGGCCGTCTTCGAGGGCAACGGCGGGAGCGGAACGATGACGCACCGCATTCAAGAATGACTTCAGCTCCGCATGCAAGGGCTCTTCTGGAGCCACCGCAGGCTTGGCAACTTTAATCTGCGGGTTCACAGAGGGCGCGCCGGCGGCTTCTGTGTCTCCTGCGACGGTGAAGACCAGCACTTCCTGGCGTCCATAGTCGAGAGACACGTACTGGCGGGGCTGGAAAAAACGTACCTTGCGCACGCGCTCGGTAGAAACGCGGCTAGCAGTGAAGTTGGCCACGCAGCCGGATTCGAACTCCAGCCGGACGTTGGCAATATCCACCTTGCCGGAGAGAATGGGCAGCCCGACGGCGCGGACTTCTTTTACCGTCGAATTGGCGAACGCCAGCACTATGTCAAGGTCGTGGATCATGAGATCGAGCACCACATCCACATCCAGCGAACGTGGCGAGAACACGCTGAGCCGGTGCACCTCAAAAAACATGGGCTGCGTTAGCAAAGGAATGGTGGCACGGACAGCGGGATTGAAGCGCTCCAGGTGCCCGACCTGGGCAATTCTTTTGTGGTCCGCGGCGAGTTGCACCAGTTTGTCGGCCTCGGCGAGGCACGAAGCCAGTGGTTTCTCGATCAAAACGTCTATGCCCGATTCCAGGAGCGCGCCGGCGACCGCAAGATGATGTGCAGTGGGCGCTGCTACCGACGCCGCCCGGACTTCGCTGTGAGTAGTGAGCATCTGTTTCACGGACCCAAAGGCGCGGCAGTCGAACTCGCGGGCCACGGCATCGGCGCGGTTCAGATCAGGATCTACAACCCCCACCAGACGTACAGGTTCACCTTGCTGCTCGAGTTCTTTGTAAACGCGAGCATGATTTCGTCCGAAGACGCCCACTCCTACCACGGCGACCGGGATCTGATTATTGGCTTGCAGGCGGGATTCTCACGCGGCTAGTTGCCGGCAACAAATTGTAACCGCAAAGCCGGTAAAGAACATCTCGAACGCTATCCCATACTTTACAACGATCAGTGCAAGCAATCGACAAAGGGCTAGTGCCGGAAATGACGCACTCCGGTGAAAATCATGGCCAGACCCAAGCGGTCAGCAGCTTCAATGACTTCGGAATCCCGTTGCGAGCCCCCGGGTTGAATGATGGCGGTGGCGCCGGCCTTGGCGATTTCTTCCACCCCGTCGGGGAAAGGGAAAAAAGCGTCCGAGGCCGCCACGGTTCCTTGCAGCGCAAGTTGGGCCTTCATGGCGCCGATCTTGGAGGAGTCGACTCGACTCATCTGGCCTGCTCCAACTCCGACCGTTTGCCCGTCGCGGGCATATACGATGGCATTGGATTTGACGTGTTTGCAGACCTTCCAGGCGAAGAGAAGGGCGCGCTTTTCTTCGGCCGTGGGTGCGCGCTTTGTGACCACTTTCAGATCCGATTCCTGAAGCGAGTGAGTGTCCGCCTCTTGTACTAGCAATCCTCCGGAAACATTCTTGAGTACCCATTTCTGATTTGCGGAAACGACTGCGACCAGGCGCAAATTCTTCTTGGAAGCAAACTTTGCTATGGCAGGTTCGTCGAAGGCGGGGGCCGCAATGACTTCGAGGAACAGCTTGTGCATTTCGTCGGCGGCCTCGCTATCCAGCGGACGGTTTACGCCGATTACTCCGCCGAAGGCCGAAACCGGGTCGCATTCCAAAGCGCGCTTGTAAGCTTCGGCCAGGGTCTTACCGGTAGCCACGCCGCAAGGATTAGTGTGCTTGATGATGGCGCAGACAGGCTCGTCGAATTCCTGGGCCAGGTCCCAGGCGGCCTGTAAGTCCACCATGTTGTTGTAGGAAAGGTCTTTACCCTGGAGCTGGCGGGCGTTGGCCACCCCCGCGTCCGAGCCGTCCGAATACATGGCGGCTTTCTGATGCGGGTTTTCACCGTAGCGCAGATCGAGCTTTTTCTGCAACGAGAGACGCAAAGTCTGCGGAAAGCCTTCTGAACCGCGGAGTTGGAAATTGCCATTGCTGACGCGCTCCAGAGTGGATGCGATGGACGAATCATAAGCCGCAGTAGTCGCGAACGCCTTCTGCGCCAGGCGCCACTTGGTGGCGAGTGACAGGGTGCCGCTGGAACTGGTCATTTCTTCAGCAATTGCGGGGTAATCGGCGGGCGAGGTTAGGACGGCGACGTCGTGAAAGTTCTTGGCGGCGGAGCGGATCATCGAAGGTCCCCCGATGTCGATGTTCTCGACCAGTTCCTCGAACTGCACACCGGGCTTGGTCGCGGTCTTCTCGAAGGCGTAAAGGTTCACCACCACCATGTCAATTGGCGAAATGTCGTGTTCAGCAACGGCTGCAACGTGGGTGGCATCTTGGCGCCGGTGGAGGATTGCGCCGTGCACCTTGGGATGCAGCGTCTTCACCCGGCCGTCGAGCATTTCGGGGAAGCCGGTAAGCTCCGAAACGTCCCTGACCGCGATCCCGGAGTCGCGCAGCAACTTCGCCGTTCCCCCAGTTGAAATCAGCTCCACGCCCAGTCCGGCCAGTCTGCGCGCGAAGTCCGGCAAGCCGGTCTTGTCGGTGACACTGAGAATCGCGCGCCGAATCTTCGTTTGGGCTGGAGACATTGAGGGGCCTCGGCCAATGATGTGCGGAGCTGACAAGAAAAATTCTATCAGCAATTGCACATCTGCCGAGCAGAACCGGGGAGCCTAAAGATTTAGATAGAGTGAAACGGGGTCCAAAAATGAACGAGGGTTGACCGCTTGTAACACACCTTCCGCGCTAGACTTTTGCCTTAGCCTTCAGCTTGACCCCGCCCTCCGCCAGTTCGACCGAATACTCCACGCTTTCGCAGCTGTACTGCTTGCGAATTTGCTGGGTCTTCTTCTGCACGAAGGTGGCGAAAGATTCGAGATCACCGGAAACATTTTCTCCAGCTTTTTTCTTGGCCGCGACCAAGGCATTGTAAAGGCGCTCGACTTGCTCGTGTTCCCTCTTGTCAACTCGCTTCAAGGTGAAGGGTTGCGACGCTGGTGTCTCTAGCGCCGGGGCAGCTGCCACTCCTGCAGCTGCAGCTGCAGCCTCGGCCGCCGCGGCGTGATTCACCCCGTACACGGTGGGGTGCTGAGGCGCGTGTTCTTCCTCACGCACTCCCTGGATCGAGAGCAGCGCGTCCTGAGGCCGCCGGTAGCCCTCTTCCCGAATGCGAGCTTTCTTGCGCCATAGGTCGCTGTATATGGCATAGCGCTGTGCCATTTCGTTGTAGCGGAAACGTTGGGTAAAGTTCATGCGGCCGCCGTCGGAAAACTTGCGCAGCAGCGCCAGTACCTTCCACTCGATGTCGGTGGGAGGCCGCTTTGTGGGATTGTTGAAATAGATCTCGTACTCGATCTTCAACCGCCGCAGCTGCGAGTCGAGAACATTCAGTTCTTCGTCGGTGGTCACGCGAGAGCCTCCGGAACCTAGTGTAAGCGGTGTCGGCCTGGGCATCGAGGTACCCGTCGGTCACCGAGGTCATGGTACGAAAGTACCCTGGGGCGGCTATTGCCTCTAGGCTCTGGCTCTGCGCTTGGATCGCTCCGGGCTAAACGGCTACTTCCCCGAACTTGACGCCATCTTCTTGACCATGGCCAGGACCAGCTTGCGGTCGCTATCGTTCAGGTTGGTGGCGTAGCGGCGAATCTGGCTCAAGAACCGTACTTCATCATCCGAAAGTTGAGGCAGGCCCTTGGATCCGTTCGCGTGGCCTGACTCGGAGAAGAATTGCGAAAGCGCGATTTCCATGGCGCCAGCAATTTTCGACAGCGTGTCGAGCGAAGGGATGGTATGGCCGTTTTCTACTCGCGAAAGATAACAGCGCAGCAGGCCGGTGCGTTTCTCAATGTCGCCCTGGGACATGCCTTTCTGCAGCCGGTAGTTTCGAATGGTCTCGCCTATGTTGATGGTGGGAAGCATGACTTAGGATGCGTGCATAGTAACCACATCGGAATCGTCTGGCAAGAGGAAATTAGTGCCATGTGGAAAATTGAGACTTGACAAACCGGCGGCGCGCAATTTGCACAGGCTTCACGGAATTGTTTGTGTGATCGCGCACGCTGCAACCATCTGATCCATATCGGGATTAGCGGCCTCCTCTTATTTCTTGATTATTTCTTGAGAGTATCGGCCAAAAAGGTGATCGTTCTTTTCCAGGCATCCGCGGCATCGTCGGGGCGGTACCCAGCTTTGTTATTAGGATTTTCAAAGCCATGGCCGGCATCGGGATAAATCTTGATCTCGACCCTTTTGCCAAGCTGCTTCAAAGTTGCCTCAAACTTTTTCACTGATTCCGGCGGGATGCCCTGATCCTTTCCGCCGAAGATTCCGAGAATAGCCGCATTGATCTTCTTTAGCGCCTCCGTGTCCGTGGCGAGGTGGCCGTAGTGGATAAGGTCCGCGGCCAGCGTGGGCTCTTGCAACGCCACCTCTAGCGAATAGCCGCCGCCCATGCACCAGCCGATGGAACCTATGCGGTCCTTCTTCACCTTGGACTGCGTTTGGAGAAATTCAAAAGCAGCGTGAAGATCGCGTTTGGCCCGGTCCTCCGGCAAGCCGCGCATCAGTTCATGGGCAAGTTCGGGGTTGTCTGCGACCTCGCCGCGATAGAGGTCCGCAGCCAGCGCCACGTAGCCCTGGTCGGACAGCTTCGAGGCTTGTTCCTTCACCCATTCGTTGAGTCCCCAATATTCGTGGATGACGATGATGGCGGGAAATGGTCCCTTCCCCGGCGGTGTGTAGAGCATGCCTTGGACGGTCTCGCCGCCGCTGTTGTAAGAAACGTTCTTGCCCTCGGCAGCGAACGAGGCGAGGGCGAAAACAACGACTAGTAAACCCAGAGCAATGCTTTTCATGGATTTCATCCTCGGGACGTTCACAACTCTAGCTCCATATAGATGGCGCCTGCAATGGGGTTTGGGCGATACGGTGGGATCTCCTTGAAGCCCATTTTGCGATACATCGCTACAGCGTCGCCCATCAACGGTTCGACCGTATCGAGCCGCATGCGCTGATAGCCCATACTGTGTGCCTCGGCAATGACGCACTCCGCTAGGGCGCGTCCCAAGCGTTTTCCGCGAAATTCAGGGCGGAGATAAAGCCGCTTCATTTCACAGATATTGTCGCCCAGTCGGTGCAGCGCCACGCAACCAGCGACTTTGCCTTCATATTCCGCGAGCAGCAGGCGGCCGTCCGGAGGCGCATAATCGCCGGGAAGTTCAGCTAGTTCTTTGTCGAAATTCTGAAAGCAGAGGCTGAAGCCGAGAGATTGAGCGTACTCTAGAAATAATTCGCGGGCTTGTGCAATTTGGGTCGACGTCTGGGCTCGGATGACCGCCAAATTCTTCACCAGGGAGTGCGCGGGAGCATTCAACCGGATCGTGTGTTCGGGCTTCATTTCCTCCCTTCTGCCCTTCGGTTGAGCTTGTGTCGGCTTATCCCATCAGCAACCCGCCGTTCACATTCAGCACATGACCTGTAATGTATGACGCCTCTTCCGACGCAAGGTAAGCCACCGCATTGGCAACATCCTCCGGCGATCCGACCCTGCCAAGTGGAATTTGCTTAACGGCGTTCTGTCTGAACTCGTCGCCCAGGCCAGTCGTCATGGCGGTTTCGATGAAGCCGGGCGCCACTGCGTTGCAGGTTATGGTGCGGGATCCGACTTCGCGGGCGATGGCCATGGTGAGCCCGATCAGTCCCGCCTTGGATGCCGCGTAGTTGACCTGGCCCGCCTGGCCCATCTGCCCGAAGACACTCGCGATGTTGATGATGCGTCCCCAACGCTGCTTGAGCATGGAACCGATGACTTGCTGTATGCAGAGATATGCCGACGTCAGATTCGTGCTGAGTACAGCGTCCCAGTCGGAACGCTTCATGCGTATGACGAGTTGATCGCGTGTAATCCCGGCGTTGTTGACCAAAATGTCGATCTTGCCGAATTGAGTAATCGCCGCTTCGCAGGCGGACTTGATCTGCGCTTCATCGCTGACGTCAAGAGTGAAGGCCGCAGCTTTCCCGCCTGCCCCAGTGATCTCCCTTACCAGTTCATTAAGCTTCTCCTGATTGCGCGCCGCCAGGGCGACGGTAGCCCCTGCACTAGCCAGCTTCAGCGCGCAACTCCGCCCAATTCCCTGCGACGCGCCAGTGACCAGCGCAACTCGGCCGGAAATATTCATGGATTCTCCTCGGGAGTTGAGAAACGGGAATTATAAGCTGCCCGGAACGCATCGCCGGGAGAAAGAAATAGGCCTAGACTCGGCGCAGAGGCCATATGTGAACTTCCGGCCTGCGAGCAAAATGCAGCCGGTGGAAACTTCTCCGCAGGTGAAGTCGCCACCATGGGCTCGCACGGGGGGCATTCCTACCAAGCGCCGGTATCACTTTGTCAACGGCATTGCGCGTCTCCAGTCAGACCAGTAACATTCAAAAACACTGCCATGCCCAATGCTACGATCTCCGAAGTGAGCCATATGCCAGACTCTTCCGATTCCAAGGCCGAGACATCGCTTGAGGCCGACAAACCCGCAGTAGGGGAAACGCCCTCAGTCGAGGTCTTCGCCATATTCGGCGCTGAGCCCGAGATCCAGGCCTATGCGATGGCCAAATACTCGCGGTCTGCCCTTTCCATGAAGGAGTCGCTAAAGGAGATCAGCCAGCAGAGGGCGGAAAAGTTTCTCAACACTTTCTACTTCCAGTACGGGCACCGCTCGATCGCCGATTTGGCGCACATTGCGCTGGCTGTGGAGAAGCTGTCGATTCTTGCCGCCATCGAGCTAGCCGACGAACAGCGTTGGGACGGACAGGAACGCTCCACCCGCTATCAGGATTTCAAGAAAAGCGGATGCTTCATTCCCGACTTTGGGAGCGACGAACAAGCGCGCACGCTGTACTGCGAAACCGTGGGTTTTTTGTTGGCTGAATACGAAGCGCTTTCGGCGCACATGACGCAACACCTGATCAGCATTACGCCCAAGCCCGCAGACATGAAGCAGGAGGCTTACGAGCGCACGCTGAAGGCGCGGGCTTTCGATATCACTCGCTATCTGTTACCGCTGGCCACAAACACGTCGCTAGGCGAGATCGTGAATGCGCGCACCCTGGAAACGCAGGTGTCGCACCTGCTCTCGCACACGCATGCCGAAGTGCGGCGGCTGGGCGTGCTGCTCAAGAAGGCCGCGACTTCACCGGCCTACAACGTCAATGCCGAGTCGCTGCGTGAATTAGTGGAACGCATTCGGGTTCTAAACTCCGAACTCGGGGCGCAGGTAGAGCAGGAATTGCTCCGCGAAGTACGTGTTGCCCCCACGCTGGTGAAATACGCTAACCCGAATCAATATGAGATGGAGACTCGCCGAGACCTTCGCCAGGCCGCCCGGGAACTGATGAAAAACGAGTCGGTCGCGCCCTCGAAGGCGATCGTCGATCTGCTCGACGAAGAACCGCTCGAAGTGGAAATTGCCACGACACTGCTCTATGAACACTGCCATTATTCCTACCGTCAGATTCGCCAGTCGGTACAAGTGTCGGGAGAGCGCAATCGCCGAGAGATCATCGATCTTGGCCTGCGCCACCGCGGGAAGCATGACGAAATGGCGCGTGCTTTCCGCGCCGGACAGCAATTCCGCTTCGACATTCTCATGGATATTGGTGGATTCCGGGACATGCACCGTCACCGGCGCTGCATCCAGCTAATGCAGGGATTCACCACGCACCACGGCTACGAAATGCTGCTCGATGTCGAAGATGCCGGAGTGCGCCATCGTTACCAGACGGCGATGCGGCGTGCGCAAACCGCGGTGGAGAATTTGGCCAAGCGAGATGCGGTGGGCGCCGCGGAAAACTCGCAGTATGTAATACCTCTCGCCTTCCGCAAGCGTGCCCTCTTCAAAATGGATTTCGCTGAGGCGGTTTACATTTCCGAGTTACGCACCACCCCGGCCGGACACGTTTCCTACCGCAACGTGGCCTATGCGATGTATGAGGCCGTGGTGCGGAAGTATCCGGCACTGGCAAAGTATTTCCGCGTGCATGATGTGACGGCGCCGGTGGATTTGCTGCAGCGCTGAACAGACAAAGGGGCTCACGTTTACCAGCGGCTGGCACAAGCCAAGTAGTGGCCAGCCCGTGTACCTGGTGGCTGAAGTGATCGCCATCCACCATCACCAGATTGAGGAATACGGCGGCATGCACGGTCTGCGCGATCAGGGCGCTTTGGAGTCCGCCGTTTTCCGTCCCCAGACGGGTTACTACAACGACGTGAGTGAAGAGGCGGCCGCGCTGCTTGGGTCGCTCGTCAATCATCACGCCTTTCTGGACGGCAACAAACGGGTGGGCTTTGCCGCCCACCCGTTTCTCCTTCGTGAATGGATTCGATCGAGACGTCACCGGCAAGGCTGTCTGCGAGTTCATGCTGAAAACGATGGCTGAGTAAGTTTCGCTTCGGCCTGCTTGACAAATGGATGGCGGAGCATCTTGTGCCGCTTGCCCGCTAATCGCGGCTCTCGTTTGTCATCCTGCGCGAAGCGAAGGACCTGTCGAACTTGCGGCAAATTGCATAGCTCCTTCGGGCCTCCAAGGGTGCTCAGGATGACAGCGGGGAAGGCCCTGCCCCAGTTATTGCCCATTTCGGAGCGTTATTCACAACAATTTCGTGAATTCGCCTTTTATTCGCTTCCAACTGTCTGTATAATCCGGCCAGATTAGTTCTGCACTCTTTAAAAGGAGCCACACTCCCATGGCGGATGAACGGGGCAAGGCAATTGAGTTGGCGGTGTCACAGATTGAAAAGCAGTTTGGCAAAGGTTCGATCATGCGGCTGGGCTCGAAGGAAGCCATCGTCCCTATCGCTGTGATCTCGACCGGCGCCATCTCCTTCGATGCGGCCTTGGGAGTTGGAGGCTTTCCTCGCGGTCGCGTGGTTGAAGTCTTCGGCCCGGAGTCATCGGGCAAGACCACAATCACCCTGCAAGTGATTGCAGAAGCACAAAAAACCGGGGGCATGGCCGCATTTGTGGATGCAGAACACGCTCTCGATCCCGGCTATGCGAAAAAGCTGGGCGTGGACGTCGACAACCTACTGGTCTCGCAGCCCGACTACGGCGAGCAGGCGCTGGAAATTACCGAGGCGCTAGTGCGCTCGAATGCCATTGATGTGCTAGTTGTGGACTCCGTCGCCGCGCTCGTGCCCAAGGCCGAACTCGATGGCGAAATGGGCGACAGTCATATGGGTCTGCAGGCGCGGCTAATGTCGCAGGCGCTGCGTAAGCTGACCGGAACGGTTTCCAAGTCGCGCACCTGCCTCATCTTCATCAACCAAATCCGCGAAAAAATCGGCGTGATGTTCGGTAATCCGGAAACAACGACTGGCGGACGCGCGCTAAAGTTTTATTCATCGGTGCGGGTCGACATTCGCCGCATTGCCGCCATCAAAGACGGAGACCTGGTCACAGGTTCGCGCACCAGAGTAAAAGTCGTGAAGAACAAAGTCGCTGCGCCCTTCCGCGAGGCCGAATTCGACATTCTTTACGGCGAGGGCATTTCGCGCGAAGGGGATCTGCTCGATCTGGCCGTGAACAGCAACATACTCGAAAAATCTGGCTCCTGGTTCAGCTACAAAGGCGAACGCATTGGCCAGGGCCGCGAGAACGCCCGTCAGTTCCTCAAAGACAATAAAGACACCATGGGCAAGCTTGACGCCGAGGTGCGTAAGGCGCTGGGTTTGGCCCCTACGGCTGCGCCCACCGCCGTCCCGGCACCTGCGCCCAGTGCACCCCAGGGGGCGCGGGTTACAACCATGCCGACTGGCACCGATGGGGCCAAGGTACCCGTGGCCGCCCGCCGGTAAGTTTCCCTGTAGGCGTAGCGCTTATGCTCTGCGCCTCACAGAGTTCTCATTGCTATCTCTGCTGTCCGCCGCATAGAATCTTCTATTCGCGCATCTGCACGCGGGCTTGTCTACGGAAGACTCGCTTTCGCCCACGCAAGGGGACTATTGAACAAGGGCATCGCTATTTATCCCGGGTCGTTTGATCCGCCCACGAATGGTCACCTCGACCTGATTGAGCGAGGCAGCAAGATCTTTGGAGAGTTAGTAGTGGCAATCCTGCGCAACTCGGAAAAGAGCCCGATGTTCAGCGTGGCGGAGCGCTTCCAGATGCTCACGACTCTGACCGCGCACTTGAAGAATGTGCGTCTCGATACCTTCGGCGGCTTGATGGTGGAATACGCGAAATCAATCGATGCGACTTGCGTGCTGCGCGGCATCCGCGCGGTCAGCGACTACGAATACGAATTGCAAATGGCGCTTCTGAACCGCAAGCTTGAGCCCACACTGGAGACGGTTTTCATGATGCCCGCCGACAAGTATTCTTATGTCAGCTCCCGTCTGGTGCGCGAAGTGGCTCAGCTGGGAGGACCAGTCAAGGGGCTGGTGCCGGAGGTAGTTGAGCATAAGCTGAGGCAAAAACTGGAGCCCGCCTACAAACTGCAAAATATCCGTGGGATCGTCGAAGCCCCGAGGAAAAGGAAAAAGAAAGCATGACGACTGCGACCAGCGAAGCCCTAAGACTTAGCGAACGAATCCATCGAATTGAGCCGTCAGCCACGATGGCGGTAGTTGCTGAAGCGGACAAGCTACGAGCTCAGGGAGTCGACGTAGTTGACTTCGGCGCCGGAGAACCGCACTTCGCTACGCCGCAGCACATCAAAGACGCGGCGATTGCCGCAATCCAGGGCAATTTCACCAAATATACTGCGGTGGCCGGTACCACGGAATTGCGCGATGCGATTGTGCACCGTCACGCCGTAGATTTCGATTCTGACTACCGTCGCGAACAAGTCATTGCCTCCGTGGGCGGCAAGCTAGCGCTATTCAACGCGATGCAGGTTCTGGTCGACCACGGCGACGAGGTGATTCTGCCGGTTCCCTACTGGGTTTCGTTCAAAGACATCATTCGTTACGCGGGCGGCCAATGCGTGCTGCTGCGGTCCGACGAAGGACGAGGCTTTCGGGTTACCGCCGACATGGTTAGAAACTTGATCACTTCGCGGACCAAGGCCATCATTCTCAACTCGCCATCGAATCCATCGGGCGCGGTGATGAGCCCGGAGGATATGACCGAACTCATCCGCCTGGCGCAGGAGCGCGGCATCTGGGTTCTGTCCGACGAGTGCTACGTTTACCTGAACTACACCGGCAAGAACTTTTCCGTGGGATCGTTGCGCCAATACAAAGAGCGCATTGTCGTCTTGGGCTCACTGTCGAAGACCTATGCCATGACCGGCTGGCGTCTGGGCTACGCTCTCGCCCCCGCCCCAGTTGTGAGCGCAATGGCCAAGCTGCAAAGCCAATCCACTTCCAATCCGACTTCGATCGTACAGAAGGCCGCGGTTGCAGCTTTGAATGGACCGCAAGAGTGCGTTGAGCAGATGCGGTGCGAATATGTTGAACTGCGTGACCATGTGGTGAAAGGGTTACGCTCCATTCCGGGGGTGACCTGCACCATGCCCGAGGGCGCCTTCTACGCCTACCCAAACATTTCGTCTTTTCTGGGGCGGGGAAACGTGAAGTCGGCGTCGGACGTGGCCGGACGGTTGCTCCGCGAAGCGCACGTGGCTACAGTGCCGGGCGAAGGATTCGGCACCCGCGACCACATCCGCGTTTCCTACGCCACCTCGAAGGCGGAATTGGATCGCGGCCTGGAGCGCATGCGGAAGTTTTTTGCGGGGCTATAAGGCACCGTTTGTTGAATCGCTCAGCCAACCGGTTTGGGACGGGCACGGCTTCAGCCGTGCCGCCTAAGGCCAAAAACAAGAATGGGCTTTAGCCCCTGAGATCCTCGGAACAAGCAGGGTTTTGAGTTTGAAAAAGGGCCGTTCCATCCGGGAGCGGCCTTTTATATCGTTGAGCATGGGAAGTCTTTATCCACTTTTGATGTTACCGGGCTTCGATCCGCGGCCCTGGGGCGGTTACGACCTGTCGCCGATTTATCCGAATCACAAGTTCGAAGAGAGAATTGGCGAAGCCTGGCTTACGGGGGACGATTGCAAAGTGGCAAACGGCCCGCTGAAGGGAAAGACTCTCTCCCAACTAAGTGAGCAGTATCAACGAGAGTTAGTGGGCGATGCGGCACGCGATGCGCGGCGATTTCCGTTGCTCCTGAAGTTTCTTTTTCCCCACGAGAAACTCTCGGTGCAAGTCCATCCTGACGATGAACGCGCCCGTCAGGTCGGCCAGCCCTGGGGCAAGACCGAGTGCTGGTACGTGGCGCATGCCAAGCCCGGAGCGCAAATCGCGGTGGGACTCAAGCCCGGTGTGACCACCGCTCAATTGGAGCAGGCGATCCACGACAAACGCGCCGAAGACCTGCTGAACTGGCTCAATGTTTACTCGGGAGACATGATCTACGTTGCAGGCGGAACCGTGCACACGCTAGGCCCGGGTTCGGTGATTGTAGAAACCCAGCAACAGTCGGATACGACCTATCGGTTGTACGATTACGGGCGTCCGCGGGAATTGCATCTCGAAGACGGGCTGGCGGCGGTGAAACCGAGAGTTGCCTCCGGAAAGGTCATTCGGCCGGCGCCAAAACAGATCGGTAGAACGAACAATCGACAGGCCAAGTTGATTGCCGCTCCCTATTTTGTGGTGGATATGTTCGAGATCAGGGAAGAACTCGAACTTTCTACGCGCGACGATTCTGGCAACAGTTCGGTGCAGATTCTGGTTGCGGTCGAAGGATGCGGCGTGGTCGAGATCCCAGGACTGGAGCCCATCACATTGGCCAAGGGCGACGCGGTAGTCGTGCCCGCCATGTTTGATAAATTCAGTGTGCGACCGCAGTGGACGCTCGAATTCTTGAAGTCGTATGTGCCGGGCAAGATTTTGCCGGAGCCCGAAACCAGAATGTAGTGGAGGTGGGGTCTTGGACGATTGCTCATGGCTGCTGGAATCCGTGAAAATCCGTGACGAAGAATTCTAATTTCTATCCCGTAATTCTGGCTGGTGGCCGAGGCACGCGCTTCTGGCCGTTGAGCCGGAAGAAGCGCGCCAAACAACTTCTCGCGCTCGATGGCAGGCAGAGCATGATCCAGCAGACGGTGGCGCGCTTGCGGCCGATGGCTCCGGCGAAGCGTTTCTGGATCATCACTAACGACGATCTCCGGCCTGCAATCTTGCGCCAGCTTCCGAAGTTGCTCAAACCGCAAGTACTCGCTGAGCCAGCTGGGCGGAACACCGCTCCTGCGATCGGACTCGCTGCTTTTCTCTTACTGGAGACGGATCCCGATGGCGTGATCGGCATGTTTCCCTCCGATCACGTCATAGCCGACGAGAAACGTTATCGCGACACGCTGCAGCGTGGAATTGAAATCGCCAGTACGGGCGAGAACATCGTTGTACTCGGCATCAGGCCAACACGGCCTGAAACCGGCTATGGCTACATTGAGGCGGGAGCGGCCTGCGACGCAAACGTCTGGAGTGTCCGTCGCTTCACAGAGAAGCCGGACGACAAAACCGCCGCCGAGTTTGTTGCAGCCGGGAACTATTTCTGGAACAGCGGGATGTTTCTATGGAGTGCTCGAACACTAGCCAACGCCTTGCGCGAGCATCTGCCGAAAACCGCGCCACTGCTCGAAGAGATTGCCGCTGCCTTCGGCACGCGCAAGTTTGCCGCCACTTTCCGAAGGCTGTATCCGAAGTGCGAAAACATTAGCGTGGACTATGCCGTGCTCGAACCGCGCTCGGCAAAAGGCGAACAGGGCGGGAACATGTTTTGCTTGCCGGCTGAGTTCGGTTGGAACGATCTGGGTTCGTGGACGGCACTGCACGAGCATCACACTGCAAAGAGTCGCCCACGGGAAAACAATCTCATTGCTTGCTCCGGCCACTTCGTTCTGAACGCTCAGGGCAATTATGTGCACGCCCCGGGCAAATTTGTGGCTGCCGTGGGAGTAAGCGATCTGGTGGTGGTGGAAACTGAGGATGCTTTGCTGATCACAACTCGCCAGCGAGCGCAAGACGTCGGCAAAATAGTAAAGTACCTTGACCAGAAAAAGTTGCACAAGCTGGTGTGAGACCAAAGTTCCGTCAGCAGCGAGCAAGGTTGCTCCTGGGATGCGACAAACTGAATCCTAACCACGAGCTACCAGCCACCAAATCAATGGTCCAGGAGATAAAATTCGGCACGGATGGTTGGCGCGGCATCATCGCCGACGACTTCACGTTCGAAAACGTGCGCCGCGTGGCGGGCGCGATCGCCTCCTATGTATTGAAGTACGAAGATAGTCGGCAGGGGGTCTTCATTGGGTACGACACCCGCTTCGCTTCACAAGGAGCAGCACGGGTGGCGGCGGAGATTATTGCGGCGGCTGGAATTCCGGTTAAACTCGCCAACGATTTTGTGCCCACTCCTGCGGTCTCGTACGCAGTGAAACATCAGAACGCCGCCGGCGGAATAATGGTCACTTCCAGCCACAATCCCTGGAACTGGAACGGGGTAAAGTTCAAAGGCAAGTTCGGAGGCTCAGCCACGCCGGCCATCATGAAAAAAGTGGAGGAAGAGCTGCGCGCTGGCGCACTGCCAAACGGTAACGAAGCGCACATTGAGGAGGTCGATTTGAAGCAGGCTTACGTTCGTGCGGCCTGCCGCTTCGCCGATATGGACCTCATCGGCAGAACAAAATTCAAGTTCGTCGTGGATTCCATGTACGGCTCTGGCCGCGGCGTTCTGACCGGAATGTTCAGCGAGCGAGGAGTTCAGCATGTTGCCATCCGCCAGGAATTGAATCCACTGTTCCCCGACATCAATCCTGAACCCATCGAGCCACACACGGCCTTGCTGCAACAGACCGTGGTCCGCGAGCGGTGCGATGCCGGCTTGGCTACCGATGGCGATGCCGACCGCATCGGCGCGGTAGCCGAAGACGGAAGCTTTGTGGACTCGCACAAGATTTTCTCCATTCTGCTGCATTGGCTCCTGCAACGCAAAAAGTGGCCCGGCGATGTCGTCCGCGCATTCAACACTACGCGCATGGTCGACCGTATCGCCGCGAAGCACGGCCGCAAAGTCCATGAGTGCTCAATCGGTTTCAAGTACATTGCCGACTTGATGATGGAGCGGGACATCCTGATTGGTGGCGAGGAATCAGGTGGAATCGGCTACTCGCGGTACCTACCTGAGCGCGATGGAGTGCTGAACTGCCTGCTGTTGGCCAATGTCATGGCTGAGGAAGGCAAGCCGTTGGGACAATTGGTGGCAGATTTGCAACGTGAGTTCGGCGCGCATCATTATGGGCGGCGCGACTTGCACATTTCTGAAGCAGTGAAGCAGTCTGCCATTCAGCGTGCACGAGCCGAAGGCACCGAGAGCTTGGGCCATTACCGCGTTATCAAGAAGGAACACATGGACGGCGTTAAGTTTTTTCTGCAGGCGCCTACGAACGGGAATGGCGCTGAAGCCTGGGTCTTGTTCCGCGCGTCCGGCACAGAACCGCTGCTGCGCCTGTACTCCGAGGCTGCTTCGCCCGAGTTGGTCCGCGAAATTCTCGCCAGCGGAGAGCAGTTCGTAAACCGCGGGTAGGGTCGCTTCCCCCAGACATCAACCCACCATTCAACGAAATTGTCCCACCGTTTTCTGAGGGCCATTTTTTACGGCAGAAGTGCGATACTTCTGGCAGACATGAGTTTTGTATCAAGCACGACCTCCACTCCCTCCGATTCTCCAGAAGCACGCCGCTACAACCGTATCCGGCGCTGGTTGGGGATTGCCGACTTTCTTGTCGGGCTCTTGTTCATGATTATCCTGCTGACTACGGGCTGGTCCGGTTGGTTGCGGGACCTTGCCTACCTCTGGGGTTTTCAGAACTATACGCTGGCTATATTTCTGTATTTACTGTTGTTGCTGGCGATCGGTAAGATGCTCGGTTTCGGCCTTGACTACTACGGTTTCCGGCTGGAGCGGGAGTTCCAACTTTCGAATCAACGGCTTCGCGCCTGGATATGGGATGAAGTCAAAGGCTTTCTCGTCGGCCTCATCCTGGCGGTGATCGTCGTCGAGTTGCTCTATTTCACAATCCGCCAATCCCCGCAGCATTGGTGGCTGATAACGTGGGCGCTCTTCATGGGGCTATTCATCATGCTGGCCCAGCTTGCACCGGTAATCCTGTTTCCTATCTTCTACCAGTTTGAGCCGCTGGACAATGAAGACCTGCGGCGCCGTCTCCTACTTCTGAGTGAGCGCGCCGGAACGCGGGTGCGCGGAGTCTATCGCTGGAAGCTTTCCGAAAAGAGCAAGAAAGCCAACGCGGCCCTTACCGGACTGGGCAACACGCGGCGCATCATCCTGGCCGATACCTTACTCGACAACTACGCTCCTGAAGAAATTGAAGCGGTGCTGGCCCACGAACTGGGACATCACGTCCACCGGCACATTCTGAAGAGCATTATGGTGCAGGCAGCGATTACTTTTGCTGGTTTTTGGGCAGCGAACTGGGTGCTTCATTACGCCGTTGATCAGCATATGTTCGAAGAACTCTCTGACTTTGCCAACCTGCCTTTGCTTGTCCTGGTCTCTGCCCTACTTTCGCTGTTGCTGATGCCGGCGATGAATGCTTACTCGCGCTTCAACGAACGGCAAGCCGATCGGTATGCCTTCGAGTCCATCGTCAGCGTGGAGCCTTTCATTTCCGCGATGAACAAGCTAGCCGAGCAGAACCTTGCAGAGCGCACGCCTTCGGAGTGGATAGAATTGCTTTTTCACTCGCACCCCGCCATCGCCAAGCGCGTCGCGGCTGCCGAAGCATGGAGTCGGGCGCAAAGGGCAGCAACTCCGAGCCCGTAACTCGTATGGCCCACGGGGGCGTCAGCGATTTCCGCGCTGTAATATCTCAGCCACACGTTGCAGGTCCTGTTCTGTATCCACCCCGACGGTGTCATAAGGAGTCTCGCCCACATAGATCGGAATGCCGTTTTCCAGAAAACGCAGTTGCTCCAGCCGCTCGCTTTGCTCGAGCCTGGACTCAGGCAGGCTCACGAATCGGTTGAGCGCGGCTTCGCGGTATGCATAAACGCCGAGATGTTTGTAATAGCGCGGTTGTGTGCCGTCGCGGTCGAATGGAATAGTGGCCCGCGAGAAATAAAGCGCTCGGCCATCCAAATCGGCAACCACCTTTACCGCGTCCGGATTGGAGATGTCCGCCGCGCCGGCGGGTGTCATCACGGTTCCCACTGGTACGGAAGGATTCTTCATCACCTCGAGCAACGTAGCAATATGCTCTGCGCGGATAAGCGGCTCATCCCCTTGCACGTTCACGTAAACGTCAGCCGCCACCGATTTGGAAACCTCGTGCACCCGCTCTGTCCCACTGCGATGCGCGGACGAAGTGATCTGAGCTTTCCATCCTCTCTTCCGGCAGACTTCCATAATCTCTTCTGAGTCCGCGGCGATGATCACGTCGGCCAACAGGGGAGAAGATCGTACGACCTCGTAGACCAGGCCAATCAGCGGCTTGCCGGCGATCTCACGCAGCACTTTTCGTGGCAGCCGGGTTGAGGCAAGGCGGGCAGGAATGATAGCAATGGCTTTCATGGACTGCTTAGTTTGCAGTTTATCGGTTTACCTGGCAAGAGGTGAATCCAGGAGAGGTTTGACACCGTTTTGCAACATGCGTTTGGCCGTCAAGTTTTCCAAATCACAGCGGCGGGGCTAGCTTCGTGCTCTGAACTGGAATTACGGTGACGTATTTCTCAGGCCGCAGCGGCGGCCGCTCGGGGTTGTAGCTTTCCCAGCAGAGCGCAAAGATCATTGCGTGTGAAAGTCCATTGAAAGGGGGAAGCCGTTTGTTCGTAGCGCTTTTGAAAATCCATGAGGCACTGCTCGAGTTGTGAGAGCGAGGAAAAGTCGTTGGGAGTGAGCTCCTTTCTCTGGACGATGGAGAAATAAATCTCAATTTGGTTGATCCAGCTGGCATGTACGGGGGGGTGAACCAGAAGGGCATTGGGCCAACGGGATCGGATGCGTTCCACTGCCTTCTGACCGCGATGAGCCGAGCAGTTATCCATGATCCAAAAAAAGCGCTTGGCGGATTTGTATGGTTCGTGACGCATGACCTCCGCGATGAGGCGGTCGGTGGAAACAATTCCGTTTTTGTTCTCACAGTGTCCGAAGAGCTTGGCACCATGGACGTCCCAAGCCGCCAAATCGCTCCAAGCGCCTTGGCGGAAATATTCGTGCTCTACCCGCATCGGTCGGCCGGCGGCAGGTGGCAAAGTGGGTTGTTTACGGGGTCGCGCTGGAATGCTGGTTTTCTCATCCGCGGAGATGACGAATTCAGAACGATGGAGGGGTTTCCCCTCCCCGAGCCGGGCATAGAGATCGAGGATGCGCCCGGCTTTGAGAGCGAAATCCGGATCGCGGGGAAAAATCCAACTCCGGTGCTGCCAAGGACGAAGGGCATCGGCACTCAGCCAACGCCAGAGTGTCGTGCCGCTGACTTGGGCGACTATCCCTTGGGCCATCACCTCCTGGCGGATATCGGCCAGGGAGAGCCGAGAGAGCGGCAGCCCGAGGCGATGCGGAAGCTCACAGGCGAGAGCTTTTCCTTGCACCACGACGCTGGGGGGAAAAGAGGGCGGGACGGCCGCCCCGAGGCTGCTCCTCGAGGCCTGGTAGACGCGCTAGTGCAAATCGTTTGCGCCACTTGCTCACGATCTGGCGCGGAGTGTCCAAACGTGCAGCGATGATATCGTTGGGCAGGCCCTGTGCCGCTAGGAACACGATTTTAGCTCTAATGACATCGCGATACGGTGACGTATATTTTCGGGCTCTCGTTTCTAATTCCTCTTGCTCGTCTCCGGTAAGGACGATGTAAAACGAGCTTGGCCTTGGCAAGAAATGTCCCTCCAAGCACAAGCCTAGCTGGCTTATATCGCTTGACCGCAATAATTATACGTCATCGTATTTACGAATTAGAGTACGCTAAGCTAGGCTACACGGTTTCCTCCGACAACCACCTCCTCACGATTGAAACGACCGGCGAACAACGAGGCATACATGCCCTGTGCTCAGTGGAAAATTAGGGAAATTCCGTTTGTCTCTACACGATGTACCTTATGCAAATCGCAGCGAAACATTACCACACTGGCGCTGGTGAGAGATGCCTAGCCGGCATCCCGTGGTCACTGACTGTGAAGCTTCCACTCGTCTGCCTCATCGTCACCTGTTTTTCGTTTTCCTCTGCACATGCGCTTTCGCCTCCATTCCGCGAGAGCGTCAATGTGCAGCGTCTATTCAAATTCTCCGGAAACCTAACTGAAACGCAGCGTGGGTTTCTCGGGGGTACAATCGCGCTGCACTTCAGGATGTACAACGAGCCCGATGGAGGGTCGGCGTACTGGCAGGAGACACAGAACGTGCATCCGGATGCCGAAGGAGGCTACACGGTCCTGCTGGGTGAGACTACGATGGGAGGATTGCCAGCGGATATCGTTGCCCCCGATGGAATCCACTGGCTTGGGGTTCAGGTTTCAGGACAACCGGAACAACCACGCCTGCTGTTGGTGGAAATGCCTTCCGCGTTCAAACCGGACCTCATGAGTTCTACCTCCTCAGTCAGCAAAAACGCGACACAAAATCGCGCAACCGAACGCCATATCACGCTCCTTCTCTCGACGATGTTTCTCATCGGGACCTTGATGATGTGCGTGGAAGTGGTCAAATGGTGGAAAAGACGAATGGAACAATACGGACCTCCGCCTTTAGCCAACCTGATAAGTTATATTCCTGGCTCCGAGAGGCTCTGGCGTGCAACCCAAGTGCTCTGGTTTCCTCTCTCGGACCCTCGGGCCATTCGTGGGCGTTTGCATCATTCGGTGCAGAGCATTGATGATGATCGGCCAAAGAAGGCCGCGTAATTTATCAAGTCGAGAAGGAAACCTTAAGCCACTTTACTTCCTATTGCAGATCGGTTTGAATCGGGCTTTTTGGGGGGGCCGCTTTCGCTACCGGCAGCCCACTCGGGAGTTATCCGTGGTTGACCGAAATCCCGAAGGCGCCCGCTTCTAGAGTCCATACGCGCCAGCCAGCGAGACTTTTCTGCGGGGCGATAATGGCGCGCACGGATGGCGCTAATCCCCGGCATGAAGCTCGGGCCCTACGAAATTCAATCCCCCGAGTCGGGGGGCATGGAAGAGGTTTATCGCACCCGGTGTACTCTGCCACGGACCTTCGTTGCGCTCTTGCGCTCGGACAATCGGTCGGCATATTCGGCGTATGCCGGCGCTTGGCTGGGGCGCGGTGGTGGTCATAGCATGCACGTGGGCATGGCTCGTGATCGGACATAAACAGCTGCTCGATGTCGCCGGTCCTCCGGTTGGTGTTTGATTGTAAAACCACAAGACAAGCTCAACTGATGCTTTTTCTGGCTTTCAATGCCTAAGACAAGGGGGCAGAGGATGAGAACGCGGTGCCTCGCAGCCCGGCTGGTAACGATTTTCGTCGCGACCGGTTATCTGGCGCGTGCCCAGCAGGAGGCAGCCAATCGCGTCCGGGAGAAGGTCATCCTCGATACCGACATCGGCGACGACATCGATGACACGTTTGCTCTGGCTCTGCTCGTCTCCAGCCCTGAAATCGAGCTTTTAGGAGTAAGTACCGCGTGGGGCAATACACAGCTGCGAGCACAGATTGTCGATCGACTCTTCTGCGAAACGGGAAAGGATGCTATTCCCATTTTCGCCGGAATCGAGACCACCAGCAAAGTCCCCATGAACCATGCCCGCTGGGCAGAGGGAATGCCACCGCGGGCCAAGCGGTTCGGTTCGTCGGTGGACTTCATTCTCGAGGAGATTCGGCGTTATCCGAACCAGATCACGCTGGTTGCCATTGCTCCCTTGACGAATGTTGGCGCCTTGATCGAGCGGGATGCTGAGACTTTTCGGAAGCTCAAGCGGGTCGTGATCATGGGCGGATCGATATACCGGGGCTACAACGATTTGGGCTACACGCCCGACCGTGGGCCGGAACCCGAATACAACATCGTCTCTGATATCCCGGCAGCGCGGCGTTCGTTCGCTTCCGGCGTTACTCTGTTTGTGATGCCACTGGATTCTACCCAGCTCAAGCTTGACGAGGTCAAACGGGAGTTAATTTTCCGACAGAGCACTCCGCTGACGGATGCGCTGACCCTGCTCTATCACCGGTGGGGACAACAGACACCTACGCTCTACGATCCTGTTGCCGTGGTCTTTGCAATCGCCCCACAAATATGCCCCACGCAGCCGTTCCGTATCGAAATAGACGAGAAGGGCTACACCCGTCCAATTGCTGGTTCGCCAAACGCCCAGGTTTGCCTGAGTTCGAAGTCCGAAGAATTCTTTCACATATATCGATACTCACCCAGAAGCTCGTCGGCCATTGCAGCCGGTGAAACCATTTGCAAATCTTAGATTGGCCACAGAAATGGTCCCAACACGATGAAAAACCATCGCATATTAAGCAGAGTAGTGCGGGTTCTAGGGGTGCTACCGATCATCGTAGTGCTGTCCCTCCATGCCCGAGCTGCCGAACTCAAAGATGTCGTGTACGCGGCGGTCAATGGAGTTCGGCTCACGCTCGATGCGCATGTTCCCGACGGCGCGGGACCATTTCCGACAGCCATTCTGGTTCATGGCGGCGGATGGGTGGCAGGGGATAAGCAGGAATACATCAACTATCTCTTCAGGCCGCTGACCGATGCGGGTTTCGCCTGGTTCAGTATCAATTATCGGTTAGCGCCGCAGTACAGGTTTCCTGCTGCTGCGGACGATGTGGAACAGGCCGTCCGCTACGTCAGAGCGAACGCCGCGAAATATAAGGTGAATCCTCGACGTATAGCTCTGATTGGGGAGTCGGCGGGTGGCCATTTGGTCTCCTACGTTGGTGCACGAAGCCAAGGCCCATCTGGGGTAGCTGCAGTCGTGTCGCTGTATGGAATACATGATTTCATCACCGCGTGCCAGGCATGGAAACCGGTGCCGACCGAGGTGCTCCAACTATTTGGGATCAGCGCGGTTGATGCTACGACCGCATCCGTGCTCGTTAAGGCGTCTCCCGTGGTCTACATCACTCGCGAGTCGCCGCCATTTCTTTTGATGCACGGATCGAAAGACGAAGATGTACCCTACGGGCAATCGGTGGAGATGTGCGACCAGATGAAACAGGCCGGAGCCCGTTGCGAGTTGATCACGATCGATGGCGCTCCGCATGGGATGGACCACTGGGAGCCTCATCCCGAATTTCTGTGGTACAAGAAAGCGCTGGTGGACTGGCTGCAGAAAACGCTGAAGTGAACAGCCCGCCATTGCGCTGCGCTAAAGTGTTGTTCACCTCACTGCGGCGGTCCATTGCCTGCCACATTCACGCGCAACGTTACCGAACCGATTTTCTGGCCGGCGCCTTCGGCTGTCCAGGTTAGTGTTTGCCACGTGCCCGCCACGCAGTCTGGATTGCAGAGAAACTGCCTCTGAAAATCGCTGGAAATCGCCGCAATTGCGCAGGTTTTGCCGTCAAACCGCACTGGAGAAAGGGTCCCGCTGATCCTCATGTTTTGCGGAAGCATTAGCCCGAGCGCGCGTCTGCTCGAAAGGAACTAGACAGACAAAACGCAGGCACGCGACAAAGGAAAAACGGACCGTTGCTGTATACTTTCTCGTCCCCGACACAAAACTATCCCTTCGGAGGCCGGGGTGGACTTCGAGGAATCTCGGGTTGCGGGAGCCAATTTTATCGTGATCATAAGAATGTCGTTGGCTTCACTTGTGCTGTTAAGTTTTTTTCCCTGCTCCCTCGCGCTGGCCCAATTGCCGGCAGCCCCGCCAAATCCACCGTCGGACGACCGCTATAAGGCCGACATTCTACTTATCGTGGCGCATCCGGATGACGATTCCTTGGCTGCTCCGTATTTAGCGAAGGCCATCTACGAGGAACACAAACATGTATCTGTGATTTATGGCACACGGGGCAACTCCGGTGGGAACGCCGTGGGCAATGAACAAGCAGCATCCCTTGGCGCAGTACGCGAAATTGAAGGACGTCGAGCTCTAGCCTCCATGGGGATACTTGACGTTTGGTATCTCAACGGTCCCGATACTCCGGGCCAGGACGTATTGCATTCGCTTGAGACCTGGGGGCACGGCGCCTCTTTGGAACAGGTAGTGCGGTTAGTGCGTCTCACACGACCAGAAGTAATTCTGACGTGGCTCCCACTCTACGTTGCAGGCGAAAATCACGACGACCACCAGGCCGCAGGCGTGCTCGCCACCGAAGCCTTCGACCTCGCCGGCGATCCCGTGGCATTCCCCGAACAGGTAGAAGCACCCCGCGACCGCACGGCCATCAGCAACTACGGCGAAGGACTGCATCCGTGGCAGCCGAAAAAGATCTACTACTTCTCCGACGCCACTCATTTCGCATTCCTTGAGGGCCGCGGACCGCAATACAAGACAAGCGATGTGTCGCCTTCAAAAGGTGTTCCCTACGCAAAAATTGCCTCCGACGCATGGATGAATGACAAGTCGCAGTTGCCGACGAACCAAGCTGATCTCCAAAAATATTTGGATCAATACCTCAATGAGCCCGTGCGCTTCGTATTGGGAAAATCGCTGGTGAAAGGAAGCACCACGGGAGATGTCTTCGAGGGCATCACACCAGGAACAATTCCATACGTGCGGGTACGGGGATACGAGCCTAGAGCGCGACAGGGAGTGTCATTGGAATTCGGAGGGCCTTGGGCTTATTATGGCGCATTCTGGCGATCACACAATCTCGACCATTTGTCACACTTGCTCGCGCCTGAAACCGCCTTAGGCGGGCCTGACAAGACGGTTTGGGTCCCACTTCTAATTCATAACGATTCCGACGCGCCGAAACAGGTCACCTTGCGTTCGGTCTTGCCCTCGGGCTGGACCGAGAAACCAGGTCCGATGATTTATTCCGTAGCTGCGCATGATGCCTACCCGGTCCAAATAAATGTTGTAGCACCGGAAGCGCAGAAGAACACTTGGCAGCAATTGACGTGGAGAGCGGAAGCTGACGGTCAAACGATTGGTTCCGTTACGCTCCGAGTGCACGTCGATTACAACGGAGTTCCGCAGTAGCACCGCAGCGGAAGCGGAAACCGTGGCCGGCGCAGTTGAGGTACTTTGTACGCCACGGCATCGTCGATATTCTTGACATGAGAGGGGCTGCGGGTGTAAAGCTTCCGCGAATACAGGGGAATCGGAAACCTCTGTTGACCGCCAGTCGAAGGTGATGGAGTAGTGAGTCTGAGGTTCCGAGGGGGCCCGGTGAGGGCTGAGCCAAGGCAAGTCGCGTTCTGTTTTTTGTGCTGCATGCTCGCGTTCGAGAGCATCCCGAAGAGCCTTGCTGCGCAGAAAGTAAATCAGTCCGAAATCGAAACCACTTCAAAGCAGGCCCAAGAGGCTATGGCTGCGAAGGATTGGGCCGTGGCCGTGAAGTCCCTCGAAAAGCTCGCAGGGCTGGCCCCCGGTGTCTCCGAAGTTCAGGCAAACCTGGGCCTGGCCTTCTACTCGGACGGTCGAATTTTGGAGGCCAGTAAGGCCTTTGAACGGGCGCTAAAGCTGAATCCGAAGATGACTCAGGCCGAGACGATGTTGGGGCTGTGTTATGCCGAGTTGGGACGCAACCAGCAGGCGATTGTCATCCTGGCCTCGGCGTTCGGCCACCCGTCCGACAAGCAGATGGGACGGCTCATCGGCTTGGACCTTCAGCGTGCCTATGAAGGTCTGCAGCAGCAGGATAAGGCCATGGCAGTTGCTGATGAGTTGCTGAAACGCTATCCCAATGACCCCGAGATTCTGTTTCACTCATCGCGCCTGTACGCAGACCGGGCCTACGAATTGATGACCCAACTGATGCGGGTTGCTCCCAGCTCAGTGTGGCTTCATTATGCGACCGCTGAAGTTCATGCAAGCCTGCAGCGCTATGATCTGGCCATCGGGGAGTATAGGAATGTTCTGGCAATGGAACCCAGAATGCCAGGAATTCACTTCCGGTTGGGGCGGGCAATTCTGCAGGGTTCCAAGGAACCGAATGCGGTTGAGCAAGCACTGCAGGAATTTGAACTGGAACTCAACATATCGCCGGATAACTCCGACGCCGAATATGAAATCGGCGAGATCTATCGCCAGCGAGGCGAGTTCGAGCCCGCGCTGGCGCACTTCTCTAAGGCGGTTCAACATCATCCCGACTTCGCTCAGGCTCACATCGCTTTAGCCAGCACCTTGATCAGCCAGGGAAGATCGCGGGAAGCGCTCGGGCATTTGTTGGAGGCGGTTCGGATCGAGCCGCAAAATGAAGTTGCGCATTTTCGGCTGGCCTCGGTGTACAAGGTGCTGGGCGACGCAGCCAACCAGCAAAAGGAAATGGCATTCTTTCAGAAGCTCCATTCCGCTGGAGCTGGCAACGTGCTGCCCTTGTCCGGCCCGTCCGTCACCCAGCAGATTATCGAGACGGAGAGTCACATGCCACCATAGGTTGCTGAGAAGCATAGATCCAAAAGGCACTGTGAGGCGCTTTGTTGCAGACGGCGGGTGTTCGGGAGTGACAGTTGGGAGTCGATCGGGCATTACAGGTGAAACGCAACGTTGCAGGGGGAGGTTTTCATCATGCATTTCCCGAAAGCGATTATTTCAGTAGTGGCTTGCATATTCCTAGTCTTGGCCTTTCCTCCTGCCGGGGTCGGCCAGGCGGTGTTTGGCAACATCACCGGCACGGTGACGGATCCCACCGGAGCGGCAGTGCCAAACGCGGAGATTGCGACAACAGATCTCGACCGCGGTATCACCCATACAACCAAGACCACATCAGACGGAAACTTTACCCAAACCCATTTGCTGGCTGGACACTATCGGGTGAAGGTCACAGCACCCGGCTTCTCTGAATTTTCCGCGAGCGCAGACGTGCAGGTAGATGAGACCACGCGGGCAGATGCTCAGCTCCGCGTGGGCAAAGCCGTAACAACCGTTACCGTAAGCACTGAGGGTCCGCTACTGAAAACAGACCGAGCAGACGTCAGCAATACCCTGACAGCTAACGAAGTGGAGCGACTGCCGATCCTCAACCGCAATGTGACCACACTGGTGCTGGCCCTGCCCGGGGCGCAGTTGAACGGTTTCCAGCACGCGTCCAGCGAGAATCCTCAAGGCGGACTGCAGATCAATGTCAACGGGCAGTACTTCTACTCAAATGGATTCGAACTGGACGGAACCGAGAATCACAGCAACATTCTGGGCATCGCCGTCGTCAATCCCAACCCCGACGCGCTACAGGAATTCAAAGTAACCACCAGCAACTACGATGCTGAGTTCGGAAACGTGTCGGGCGCGCTACTTCAAGGAACCACAAAGTCGGGAACCAATCAGATTCACGGTTCACTTTTTGAATATCTTCGCAACGACAAATTCAACGCGGCGGATCCCTTCACCCACCTCAAGCCTCCTTTGCGGTGGAATCAATTTGGCGGCTCGGTCGGTGGCCCACTGCGGAAGAACAAGCTCTTTGGGTTCTTCGATTATCAGGGAACACGGCGCAGGACAGGCGGAGCCTTAATCGCTACCGTCCCCACAGCCGCGGAGCGCACTGGCGACCTGAGTGCGCTGCTGGGTGATTACATCTGCGCAAACGGAACCACGTCACCTGGTCCCTGCGCCAACCCGGTGCCCGTAACCACCACCGAAGGTGCTGTGGTTCAGGCCCGGGCAGGGATGGTTTTTGATCCCATGACTGGTAAAAATGGGACCAAGCGTCAAGCGATCTCCTCCGGCGGCCAGGTCAATGTGTTACCCGTCCCGAATGCTTCCATGATCCAATTGCTCGGCTTTTTGCCTGCGCCGAATTTCGGTGCTCCCGGGGATGTCGCTAACAACTTCGCGGCAGGTTTTTCCGAGAAGTTTGATAGCGGCCAGTACGACGGCCGCATTGATTACAATTTTTCGGAGGCACATCACTTTTTCGGCCGTTACAGCATCGCCGACTTTACCAAGGAGTCTCCGGGCGCGTATGGGGAAGTGGCGGGAGGGCCGTCGGCCTTCCACTTCGCTGGCCGCTCGCTGGTCCGCAACCAGAGCCTCGCGTTGGGTTGGACCTACTCATTGAACCCAACTTTAATTACCGACGTCCGATTTGGCACGTTTAGATATCGGGTTCGAGTACGGCCAGGCGGCTTCGGACTCAATCCAGCGAGTGATGCCGGACTGATCGGCCTCAACCGTGGCACTAGCGACACCAGTAGCATGCCAGCTTTTTACGTGACCGGCGATGGCGGATTCAACTTCGGCTACGGGCTGAACGTCAACCAGTGCAACTGTCCACTCAGCGAAACCGAGAACCACTTTCAATGGGTAAACAATTGGAGCAAACAAACGGGCAATCACACCATCAAGTGGGGCGTTGATATACGCCGCGCGCAAACCACTCGCATCGATAGCGGGAACCACCGCTCAGGCGAATTGACCTTTGCAGACAGCGTGACGGGCAGCCCCGACGTCGATAACATCGCAGCGGGCAACGCCACGACAGGTCTTGGCCTTGCGACCTACTTGCTCGGGCAGCCCAGTTTCATCGCGCGCAATTTCACCACTCCTGGCTTTTATCCCAGCATCCGGCAGACACGGCTGTATTTCTTCGGACAAGATTCGTGGCGCGCCACCTCCAAGCTGAGTATTGACTACGGGCTTCGCTATGAAAACTACCTGCCGCAGACTGGCGCGAAACCGGGCAGCGGAGGAAGCTTTGATCCCACCACCGGTGATGTCCTCGTAGCGGGCGTCGGATCCGTTCCTCCAAACTTCGGAGTCAAGCCGTACAATGCCGGGTTTGCGCCGCGCATTGGGCTAGCCTACCGCCTTCGACTAGACACGGTCCTTCGCGCCGGATATGGCCGGAGCTTCAACGCGGCGGGCGTGGGTGCCGTGTTCGGCCAGAATCCAGAACTCGATCCGCCAGTGCAGTTCAGCCAATTCCTGAGTGCGCCGAACATTTATTCACCAGCCGTTCCCACTTTTCTCACGACTGGCCCGCCGCTGCCTCCGCTGTTTCCGATCGGCTCAAACGGACGCTTTCCGCTTCCCGACGGCGTGGGAGTTTTCTTCTACTTTTATCCGCTAGACAGCTACCGCATCCCGCTGGCGGATTTCTGGAACTTGTCAGTACAACATGAAATTCGTTCTGACCTGACCGCTGAAATCGCGTACGTAGGCAACGTCGGCCGGCACCTCTTTGCCAACCGCAATACGAACCAGGCGGTTCCAGGCCCGGGCGACCTTGATCCGCGTCGTCCGTTCAACAAATTCGGTCTGTCGCAAGCAGTGTACGACGTCTGCAATTGCGACAACTCAAGCTACCACTCGCTGCAGACAAAACTTCAGAAGCGGACTTCCCATGGGTTGGATTTCCTGCTGACTTACACTTGGTCGAAAGCCATGACCAACTCCGAGGGTGGGTACAACTTCTCGGACAACTACAACATCCGAGGCGACCACGGCCCTGCCAGCTGGGACCATACCCACGCCTTGACGCTGCTCCATACTTGGGATCTTCCCTTCGGCAAAGGGCGACGTTGGGCTGCTAAGACCAGCAAGGTGGCGGACGCGTTTGTCGGCGGTTGGCGTTTCAGTGGCGTCACTACTCTGCTGTCCGGCGCTGCCTTCACGGCCTTCGTCTCCAACGCGCCGCTGCTAAACACAGACTTCAACAGCGTTCGGCCGGACGTCATTGGGAATCCCCATGTCCCGAATCCCAACCGCGACTTGTGGTTTAACCCCGCCGCTTTCACCTCCCCACAGCAACCCTTCCGCAACGGTACGGCTTCCAAGGGCTCGCTGCGTGGGCCGCCGCAGTACCTGTTTAACCTTTCGCTGTCCAAGAATTTCGTCATCACGGAAGGAAAGACCCTGGAATTTCGGTGGGAGAATTTCAATGCCTTCAACCACACGAACCTGGGACTTCCGAATTCAACTGTGGACGTGTCCGATGCAGGACGAATAACGTATGCTGCGACCGACATGCGCCAGATGCAGTGGGGCCTGCACTTCCGATTCTAGCGATATACGCGTGGGGCGGTTTCGGACGTGCTTCCTACCGCCCGGCGAGCCCTAATGCATCATAGAAATTTACACCGGAAGAGCGCGATCAATAAGTCTAGCCGCAGTTTCCAGCTCACACTGCCTTCTGCCCCTCTGCTTTAGCCTCGGGCAGACCATGCTCTGCAGCCAAAGGCTGGGAAAGGGCCAGGCTAGGATCTGACCTCCGTAGGTTCTTCGGTTTAGAATAGGCACGCAGTAGGAAGGCAGCGCTGCCATGGCTGACGAAACCATCACAATCTCGCCGGGTTCACGCTTTCGAGCCGCAATGGTGTTGGCCATCATTGCAGATGCGCTCCAAATCATAGTTTTCCCCTTGTTCATTGAAGGCGCTTTATCACCCGCCGATGACTTCCTAGATTTCGCTGTCGCAGCCGTGATGGTTCACCTTCTTGGCTGGCAGTGGGAATTTCTGCCCTCGTTTCTGGCCAAGCTCGTGCCCGGAGTCGATTTGGTTCCTTTTTGGACGATGGCGGTTGCAAACGTCTATCGGAAATCAAAATGGATCGCCGTGACCGCAGAAGAACGTTCTCAGCAGCACTCGGCACTAAAAGACCCACAAGGTTCCTAAGCGGAATCATAATGGGATGCTGGGGCCCTGTGGTTCAATGCAACGTAGGCAAGCGTGGATGGATGGCTGGGATTGGTGGTTGTCCCAATGTAGGTGGCATTTGCATCGGCTGCACCATGCCCCGGCTTCCCCGATAAGTTTATGCCCTTCATGAATCAGCCGCCCGGGTCGCTGCTATCTTCCGCTGCGGTTCAGACCTATGGCCGGGCCATCCAGGCGCTCCGGAGATTCACGCAAGCGTCGCTGAACAAAGAGCCAGCCTGGCGGCGCAAACAGACAGAAAATGAAGCACGCCGGAAATAGTCAGCCGTACTTCCGACGGTCCGCACTATTGAATATTGTAGGGTACTTGAGCGGCTTATCCTCGCCCTCGGTCACTGAGAAAAGCACCAGTCGAAGGTTCTCGATTGGCATTCCGCGTACGGCAACATCCCCAGGCGGTACGCCCAGGCATGCAGGTCTTAAAGCTCTCCGCCAAGACGGCCGATGGAATCGAAGAGTACTTGAATTTCCTCAGGGCGCGCTTGGACGAATTGCGCGGGGCAGTTGCCGCCTAGACTAGGCAAGGCGCTTGTAGCAACGGAACGTTCCCCTCTGCTATTGCAACCCACTTATGAGAAGTTTCTGATCTCTGCGTCCCAAAACTTGCTCGATCTCGTCCATCGACACCTCGAATGCTTGAGATGGTCGACGGCAAAACTGGCAGGTCCTACAAAGAGGCAGGGGAACCGCAGGCGATGCACATTTTTGTCTGGCGCAGGTATACGTCGAGCGTGATGTTTGCCTCTGCGCTCCGGCGTGCGAGTACGTACACGAGGCGTAGTCTAGCACAAACATTGAAGGCGCACCAATCGCAAATTCCGCTGTGAGATTCCGACTTTTATTTCGTGCTCTCGTGTGCACACGCAAAGAAGTGATCGGACAAATTCACGTTTGCGATGCTAAACTCCGCAGGACGAATCTCCCAAAAAAGCTAAGTGATTTCCTTAATATGAGTTCCGGCTCCAGCCTGAGCTGCGTTCAGCCGGCAGCCAATCGATGCCTCACGGAGTTCTCGATTTGTACCACGGCGAGTATGTGGAATTCGATTGACGGAGAGATGCTGACCGTCCTAACATCGGACCTTGGTTATGATTTCATCGAATTACCACCGTCATCACCATCATCATCACGCGATGAGCGTGTCGGCGGAGGAGTACGGATGATAGCCTAAAAGTTTTTATAGGAAATCCAGCCCGCTGACGCAAACCGCGCAGCGGGCTTTTTGTTTCTCTCGCGGGCGCATCGGGAATGGTTAGAAGCAGGAGGCTTCGATGGAGATCGATTTCGACAAAATGCACGGCTTGGCTCCCGCGGTGATTCAGGATGCGGCCACCGGGGAACTGCTCATGGTGGGCTTCATGAATCACCATGCACTGAAGACGACTTTGCGAACGCGCTGCGTCACGTTTTACAGCCGCACTCGGCAGACACTGTGGGCCAAGGGAGAAACCTCCGGCAATCGCCTCGAGGTGGTGGCGGCGTGGACGGACTGCGACCGCGACACGGTGTTGCTGCGCGTCCGAGTTTTAGGCGCAGGCAAGGTTTGCCATACGGGATCGCGATCCTGCTTCACCCAGGAACTGCTACTGGGCAACCCCCTGGCGGAAGAAGAGGCGCGGCGATGAAACTTCGACTGGGTATTCCCAAGGGAAGTTTGCAGGAAGCGACGCTTAGCTTGTTCACTCGCGCCGGTCTGCGCGTCTACACGAACGCGCGCTCGTACTTCGCGGCGACCGATGATCCTGAGATCGACTGCTTGCTCATTCGTGCGCAAGAAATGGCGAGATATGTCGAACACGGTGCGCTGGATGCGGGCCTGACCGGTCTCGACTGGGTGCTGGAAAGCGGGCTCGAGGTGGTCAGCGTCGCCGACCTGATCTATGCGAAACAGCGCATGGGAAAAGTGAAGTGGGTGCTGGCCGTGCCGGAGGATTCGAACTTCCAGAAACCCGAAGACCTGGAAGGCCGGATCGTCGCCACCGAGTTGGTCACTGTCACGCGAAACTACTTTGCCAGCCGGAGAGTTCCGGTGCGGGTTGAGTTCTCCTGGGGCGCGACCGAGGTCAAGCCCCCGCTGCTGGCGGATGCGATTGTCGAAGTCACTGAGACCGGGAGTTCGCTGCACGCCAATCATTTGAGAATCATCGAGACGGTGCTGGAGTCGAACACGCAACTGGTGGCGAACCAGAAAGCCTGGGCCGATCCCGAGCGGCATCGCAAGATTGAAAATCTGTCTGTGATGCTCTGTGGAGCGATGGCCGCGCAGGGCCGGGTGGGCCTGATGCTCAACGTGCGAAAACCACATCTAGCGGCTGTTCTCGGCCTGCTGCCCGCGTTGAAAAATCCGACTGTCGCGTCGTTGGCCGATGGCGAATGGGTGGCGGTCAATAGCGTGATCGAAGAACAAGCCGCCTGGTCACTCATTCCCAAGCTTAAGCAGGCGAATGCCCAGGGAATCGTCGAGTATCCGCTGAATAAGGTGGTGATGTAATGCGCATTCGGATTCTTGACGGGCTTAAGAAGGATCGATTCATGCAGGCGCTGGAACAGCGCGGTGCGACCGATCTAGCGGAGGTTGAGCCGACGGTGCGGCGCATTGTGAACAACGTTCGCCGCAACGGCGATCGGGCCTTACGGAGTTACGCGGCTCGCTGGGATGGTCTGGAAAGAAGCGAGCCTGTGCTCGTGCCTGACACTGATGTGCAAGAAGCCTGGCAGAGAACTTCTGCAGGGTTACGGGAGGCCATCACGCAGGTGGCAGCAAACATTCGCCACTACTGCGCGTGGCAGAAACCAGAGGAGTGGCGGCGCGAAATTCAGCCTGGAGTTTGCGTGGGGCAGTTGGTGCGCCCTCTGCAATCGGTGGGCTGCTATGTGCCCGGAGGGCGATACCCTTTGCCTTCGACGTTGCTGATGACGGTGATTCCGGCCCAGGTCGCGGGCGTGCCGCAGATTCGCGTGGTGTCGCCGCGTCCGGCGCAGGCGACCTTGGCGGCTGCAGCGTTTCTCGGTGTGCGCGAGTTCTACCGTGTGGGCGGAGCACAGGCAGTCGCGGCGCTAGCCTATGGAACGGAGAGCATCCCTCGCGTGAATAAGATCGTCGGTCCCGGCAACCGATACGTGACGGCAGCCAAGAAACTAGTTGCGTTCGATTGTGCCATTGAATTCCTCGCTGGTCCTACTGAAGCCGTGTTCATCAGCGATAAGGGTGAGCCAGTTCTCATCGCGTGTGACCTAGTGGCGCAGGCGGAGCATGATCCCGATGCACTCTGCATTTTGATTACGAGTTCGCATGAATTAGCCAAGGCTGTGCAGACGGAAGTGCGGCGGCGGACGAATACAAATCCAATTGCCGCTGACTCACTCACTCGTCGCGGAGCCATCCTTTTGGTTGCTTCTCTCGAGGAAGCGGTCGAAACCGCAAACCGCATTGCGCCCGAGCATCTCACGCTGCCATCCGCTCTGGCACCGGCAGTTCAAAATGCGGGCTCGATTTTTCTGAACGGGTTCACGCCCCAGTCCGCTGGGGATTACATCTCGGGTCCAAATCATGTGTTGCCGACCGGAGCGATGGCGCGCGCGCGCGGCGGACTGAGTGTGCTGGATTTCCTCCGCGTCATTTCTTGTCAGGAAGTTTCGCGCGAGGGGATTCGGCAAATTGCACCACCTGCCATTGCGCTGGCCGAGGCCGAGGGATTGCGCGCCCACGCGGAATCGTTACGGGTGAGGTGCTCAAATGCTTGAGGCGCGCGCCGCAGTGAAGAAGTTGCATGCTTACCGGCCGCCGCTGGCGGGGCGTCAAGGGCTGCGTCTCGATTTCAACGAGAGCACCAGGGGCTGCTCGCCCCGGGTGTTGGCACAACTGCGTTCGCTCGACGCCGAAACATTGGCAGGCTATCCCGAGCGTGAACCGCTGGAAAGCGAGGTGGGTGATTGTCTCGGACTCGATGCAGCTCAGGTTCTGCTGACGAACGGGGTGGATGAGGCGATTCATCTGCTTTGCTCCACCTATCTTGAGCCTGGCGACGAGGCCATCATCGTTGTGCCGACGTTTGCGATGTATGCCATCTTCGCTCAGGCTGAGGGCGCTCGCCTGGTGCAGGTTCTCTCAGGTGAGAATTTCGCTTTTCCTTTAGAAGAAGTACTCTCGCGGATCAGCGAACGCACAAGGCTCATCGCCGTGGCCAATCCGAACAATCCAACGGGAGTGGCGGTGGCTTGCGACATTTTGCTCCAGGTCGCTCGGGCGGCGCCGCAGGCGGCGGTTTTGGTGGACGAAGCTTACTTTGAGTTTCACGGAGAGACCATCGTTAACCATATTGCGCGGCCGTCGAATCTCTTCGTGGCGCGAACATTCTCGAAGGCCTACGGTTTGGCTGGTCTTCGCCTCGGTATTCTCGCCGGGGATTCTGGACAGATGGCGATGGTGCGGCGCTCCGCTTCGCCCTACAACGTGAACGCGGTCGCACTGGCTGTGTTGCCCGAGGCGCTGCGCGATCAGGAGTACGTTAAAAACTACGTCGAGGGGGTACAGCACGGCCGCGGACTATTGGAGCGGGAACTCCGAACTCTTGGCCTGCAGTACTGGTCGAGCCGTGCCAACTTTGTGCTGGTGCGCGTCGGTCCTGCCCATGCGGAATTTATTCAAGCTTTGCGCACACGCGGAATCCTGGTGCGAGACAGAAATTCCGATCCAGGATGCGAAGGCTGCGTGCGCCTGACCGTGGGATCCGGCGAAGATATGCGCACTCTGATTGACGCACTGCGCGGCGTGATCGAGACCATCAATAAACCCCGCGAGGTGAGGGTGTGAGGAAAGCCAAGCTGCATCGCGAGACCGCGGAAACCGATATTCGGATTGCGCTCACGATTGAAGGTCGCGGGAAGTACGAGGTCTCCACCGGAATCCGTTTTCTCGACCACATGTTGGAGCTCTTTGCTCGGCACGGCGGATTCGATCTGAAACTCGCGGCAGTAGGCGATCTGGACGTGGACCAGCACCACACCGTAGAAGACGTTGGCATTGCTCTGGGCGAGGGCTTCGACCGCGCGCTGGGAGATCGCCGCGGAATTCTGCGCGCCGGCTACTTTGTCATGCCCATGGATGAAACTCTCGGTCTCGCCGCCGTCGATTTCGGAGGACGCGCGGCGGCGGTGGTCGATACGAAAGTCCGTGCGGCGCGAGTGGGAGATTTGCAGGTGGAACTGGTGTGCGATTTCTTCGAGGGCTTTGCCCGGGGCGCGCGCGCCAATGTTCACGGCCGCGTGCTTTATGGACGCTCCAGCCACCACAAGATCGAAGCTCTGTTCAAGGCTTTCGCACGAGCCTTGCGCGTGGCCTGCTCCCGCGACCGCCGCCTGGGCCGTATGCTTCCGAGTACCAAGGGACTTCTATGATCGCCATCGTGGATTACGGAGCGGGCAATCTGCATTCGGTTAAGAAGGCGTTCGAGCATCTAGGCGCCGAAGCTGTCGTGACGGCTCAACCTGGGACCGTGGCCGCAGCGAGCAAGATCGTGTTGCCCGGGGTGGGACATTTTTCCTCTCTGCAAGCTCTGAACACCACGGGCTTGGAAGAGGCCCTGCTGCAAAGCGCTTCCGCGGGCAAGCCGTTTCTCGGAATCTGCCTGGGAATGCAGTGGCTTTTCGAAGGGAGCGAAGAGTGCCTCGAGGTTGCGGGGGCAGGCATCTTTCCCGGCAAATGTCGGCAGTTTCCTTCGTCAGTGAAGTCGCCGCATGTCGGCTGGAATTCTCTGGCGGTTCAAGAAGGGTCACGATTGTTGCGGGGCATCGCCCAGGATTCATTTGTGTACTACACCCACTCTTTTCATGCGCCCGTCGTGACTGAGACCGCGGCGGCTAGCGAATACGGACTGCGGTTCGCGGGCGCGGTCGAGCACGGCAATATTTTCGGAGTGCAATTCCATCCCGAGAAATCAGGAGACGTGGGACTGTCGATCCTGAAGAATTTCTGTGAGGTCTGATGTGTTGACCAAGCGGATCATTGCCTGCCTGGACATGGATGGTGGCCGCGTCGTGAAGGGCGTCCGGTTCGACAATTTGCGCGACGCCGGCGATCCGGCGGAGTCTGCCACGGCCCACGCTCGCGACGGCGCGGATGAAATCGTGCTGCTCGATATCACCGCGACCAGCGGAAACCGGCGCACGCTGCTGGATGCGGTCCGCAGCACGGCGCGCTCGCTGTTCGTTCCGTTTACGGTGGGCGGCGGAATTCGCCAACTCCAGGATGCCGCGGCAGTCTTCGAGGCGGGCGCCGATAAGATTGCCATCAACTCGGCGGCTGTGCGCGACCCCGCATTGATCGGCAAGATCGCGCGACGCTTTGGTTCACAAGCAGTTGTAGTGGCGATCGATGCAAGGAAAGTCGACGGAGGTTTTGAAGTGTTCGTCGCCGGCGGACGCGTGCCCACGGGCCGGGAGGCGATTCGGTGGGCGCGGGAAGCGGCTGCCTGTGGAGCGGGTGAAATACTGCTGACCGCGATGGACCGGGACGGAACGCAATCCGGATTTGACTGCGCGCTGGTGCGTGAGGTGGCAGAAGCGGTTTCGATTCCTGTGATTGCCTCTGGGGGCGCAGGTTCAGCCCGCGACTTCATCGAGGTGTTCCGCGATGGTCGCGCTGACGCGGCTCTGGCAGCGTCCATTTTTCACTTCGGCATCGAGAATATCGCACAATTGAAGCGTGAACTGCACGATGCCAGCATACCGGTGAGGTGGCCATGCTGATTCCGTCGATTGACCTGATGGGCGGCAAGATTGTCCAGTTGGTGCAGGGCGAAAAGAAAGCACTGGAGTTCGACGACTTCGATTATTGGATCGGGCGATTTTCTAAGTATCCGCTGGTGCAGGTGATCGACCTCGACGCAGCCCGCGGCACGGGAAATAACCGGGCGATTGTGGCTCAGATTGTGCGGCGGCTCCAATGCCAGGTTGGGGGAGGGATTCGCACCGCCGAAACCGCTCGAGAGCTTTTGGAGACCGGAGCTCGTAGGGTCATTTTTGGTTCTGCGTTGTTGAAGGACGGTAAGATCAACACCAAGTGCGCTGCCAAGCTGGCAACTTCACTCGGCACCGCAGCGCTGGTATTTGCCCTCGATTCGCGAGGCGGTCGGGTTGCGATTGAGGGATGGCGCAAAGAGACTGCCGTTACCGCGTTCGACATGATTCGAGCACTCGAACCATTTTGCGAAACCTTTCTCTATACGCACATCGACACGGAAGGGTTGATGGCAGGAATCCCTATGCCTGCTGTTGCTGCAATCCGGCAAGCTACTTTCCGGCGACTGGTGGTCGCCGGTGGTATCCGGACGCAACAAGAGATCGACAGCCTCGACGCGCTGGGGATGGACTCCGTTGTCGGAATGGCCTTGTATTCAGACCGGATCTCAGCCTGAACATGACACAACCCGCGGCATCGACCGTGAATACCCAGCGGAAGGCCGCGCGGACCGGTCTGCCCGCCGAACAGCGTACGGCGGGTCTTGTCAAAATCAAACCGGGATCTACTCTGCTGCAGCTACTGCCTGGACCTCGAGGGTGTCACCACTGGCCTCGCCTTTCAGTTCCTCGTGTTCGACGTAGCGCTGGAACAGGCCGCGCCGGACTCTGTTGCTCTCGAGGCCATTGAATAACTCCTCTAATGGTTCGAATCGCAGTTGGTCTGACCGATAAGACACTTCCGCCGCCCGGAACGGGTCCGGTTGTTTACGAGCATAGTCCGCTCTCGTGTCCGGCGGCGGCAGGTAATCAGAAGTTCAGTTTCACTCCGAACTGGATGAACCGCGGGTCGCGTGCAGCGGTGATAATCTCGAACCGCGAACCGGCGCCAATGTCTCCGTTTGGATTCAAGAACTGCGTGTGGTTCAGGAAGTTGAAGAACTCGTGCCCGGAATTCCGCGTTCAAGTTTTCCCGGATCCGGGTTCGTTTGATCACCGTCGCGTCGAGCGCCGGCCGGGCGTGTACCGAAATACGTGGTGCCATTAAGCGTGTAGGTACTGCCCTCGAAAAACGGTCCGCATCCCTGCGATGCCAATTGCAGACACAATTGTGGATTGCCGGCGTTGGCGTCATAGGTGGCGAGCAAGCGGTGCCCCTGGCTTCCCACGTACCCGCCGCTGATCACCGTATTCGCAGTCAGTTGGTATTCCAGCAGCAGGTTGTATTGCTCAAGGTATTGGTTGCGCAGGTTAGGTGGGAGATTTCCAAACTGGAAGATCGGATAAAAACTGTTGAAGTTGACGAGGTCACCCAGATTCGGCGGAACAAACGGAAACGGACTGGGATTAGTGAAGCCGGTCTGGTCAGTGAAGGGGTTGGCGAATCCCGGCGCGGCCACGAAGGAACTGCGTCCATGGGGCGGGTCTCCATTGAATTGCAGCAGCACCGACTGCTCAATGGGGTTATAAAAGATGCCGTATGCGCTTCGGATGACTATCTTGTTGGGACCGAACCAGGAAGGACAGAAAAGCGCACCCGATTGACCAGCGGTCATAAAAATTGCATAGCGTTGTGCTTGGGGCGGAAGGCCAGATGCGAGTCCCAATAAGATCCGTGGTCACGAATAATTGTGCCCAGTTTAAGATACGACCGGTCTGCATGCCTTGACTCCCAGAATCGCGTGGTGTTTTCTAGATCCGATGAGGGCTCCGAAATTCGGGAGATATCTTCGGAAAATGTCGCTGCTGGTTTGTGTTGCCGCTCTGTTGGTGGCCTGGTCTGCCGGCCCCCAGCAGCCCTCCCCGGCTGTTTACGGGGCAAACGTCGAGAAGCTCTGGATTCCGATGAAGGACGGGGTGCGCCTGGCGGCATCTCTGTTCATGCCAAGCGGGGCCAAGCCAGGCGAACAATTTCCCGCGTTGCTCGAATACCTGCCATACCGGAAAGACGACGGCACGATTGAGCGCGACTACCCGCTGCACACCTATTTCGCACACCGGGGGTACGTGACAGCGCGGGTGGATATCCGGGGCACCGGCGCGAGCGAAGGCCAGACTCCTAGCCGCGAATATTCGGAGCAGGAGCAGCAAGACGGTGAGCAGGTGATTGCCTGGTTAGCTCGCCAGCCGTGGTCGAATGGCAACGTGGGGATGTTCGGAATTTCCTGGGGCGGCTTCAATTCCATCCAACTGGCGATGCGACGTCCGCCAGCTTTAAAGGCAATCATCGCTGTTTGTGCGACTGAGGAGCTATTCAAAGAAGATGTCCATTACCCTGACGGCATGATGCACGTTGACGAGTTCGAGGTCGCGATGGACCTCGATCAATCCATGAGTCGTTCCCCCGATTTTCCGATTGATGAGAAAACCCTGATTACGCGATTTGAGAACCCGCCCTGGTCCCTCGATTACATGCGGCACCAGCGCGATGGCAGTTTTTGGCATGAACCCGAACGGCCGCTCGAGTCCATCCAGATTCCAGTATTTCTGATCGGAGGGATGCTTGATGGCTATCGCGACAGCATTCCTCGCATGCTGGAACGGTTGAAGACGCCAAGGAAGGCGATCATTGGGCCTTGGAATCATACTTTCCCCGACGATGCAGTACCCGGTCCGGCAATGGAGTGGCGCCGCGAGGCGGTGCGGTGGTGGGACCTGTGGCTGAAGGGACGCGATACCGGAATCATGCAAGAGCCGCAGATCACGGTGTACATGCGGCACTGGCATCCGCCAGGCCTGAATTTCGCGACGATTCCCGGTGAGTGGCGCAACCAAGATCGATGGCCGCCAGCGGAAGCGAAGATGCAAAGTCTTTTCCTAAGGCCGGGCCACGGGCTAGGGGGCTCTGTTCCCGCCCCCGCTGTTGATCAGTTACGCTATGTGCCTTCCATTGGGGTGGAGGCAGGTTTCTGGTGGGGCGACCTGACTGCGGATCAACGGCCAGTGGATGCCTTCAGTCTCACCTACGATTCACCGCCTCTTTCAGAGGATCTCGCGATCCTGGGGCGACCTGCGGTTGAACTCCGGGCGTCGGCTTCCGCAGCGCTCGCCGACTGGTTCGCGCGTTTGAGCGACATCGCGCCGGACGGAACGGTTACGTTAGTGACAGGAGCCGGAGAAAACGGCGCACAGCGCGACTCGGCGAGCAATCCGACGCATCTGGAGCCCGGCCGCATCTACCCGTTGAAGTTCGCCCTGCACCTCACTTCCTGGGTATTTCCCAAAGGGCATCGCATCCGGCTTGCGGTGTCGAACTCGTGGTGGCCTACAATCTGGCCAACGCCGTATGAGATGACAACTTCGTTGTATCTGGGCGGGGAGGAGGCCCCGCGGATGATTTTGCCTGTGGTGCCAGCAGAAAGCCAGGTGCGGCCGAGCTTCCCCCCAACAGAGGCTTCCGATCACCTTAACGACATCCATTCAACGGGCTCTGCCTGGCCGGGCGAGTACAGCGTCACGCGAGATGAAGTCCGGCAGGCGACGCACATAGAATGGCTTGGTTCCGATAAGACCGAGTATCCCTGGGGCAAGCGGAGCCATCACGAGCGGCTCAACTACGATTTAGAAGACGCGCATCCAGACATCAACCTGATAAGCGGTGATGGCGATACGGAATTTAAATTGAAGGACCGAACGTTGTTATATCGCGGCCATCTTGAAATGCGTAGTGACCGAAAAAATTTCTACTATACATACCGCCGCGAATTAGTGGAAAACGGTCACCCAATTCGCGACAAGAGCTGGCAGGAGACCATACCTCGTGACCACCAATGATTCACATTTCCCTCGTTTCTTGCCATCGCTTCGTGCACCATAGACGAACCGATGACCGGACCTGAGCCGCGCGCCGGAAGGCTCGTATCGACAGAAAGCCCGCTGATTCCCATGCAGGGCGGCGAGTTGCGCCAGCCCAAGCGCGCGATGGGATTTCTCGACCTGGTGCTCTTCTACGTGGTGACCGGCATCAGCTTGCGCTGGATCGCCACCGCGGCCGGCGCCGGGCCTAGCGCCGTTGTGATTTGGGTGGGTGCCTGGCTGGCCTTCTACACTCCCCTGGCACTCTCAGTGATTGAACTCTCGTCGCGCTATCCGCAGGAGGGTGGTCTTTATATCTGGAGCAAGCGCGCCTTCGGTGACTTCGCCGGCTTTCTTTGTGCCTGGATATATTGGACCAGCAACCTGCCCTATTTTCCAGCCGTGTTGTATTTCGCCTTCAGCAACGCTCTATACATGCGAGGACAGCATTGGACACAATTTTCAAACGATGCGCGATTCTACATTCTTTTCTCGCTCATCGCGCTGACGGTCATAACAGTGTTGAACGTGGTCGGGCTCGACATCGGCAAGTGGCTGCACAATGCCGGTGCGCTGGCCATGTGGCTGCCCGTAATGGTGGTAATCGTGCTTGGCGTGGTGGCATGGCGGCGGTTCGGATCAGCCACTTCATTTACCACAATGACTATGACTCCGAGCACGCACTTCAAGGACATAATTTTCTGGTCTTCGCTGACGTTTGCCTTCGGCGGGTGCGAAACGGCATCGTTCATGGGGGAAGAAATCAAGAACGCGCGGCGGACAATTCCTGTTGCGCTATTTACCGCGGGAGCGGTGGTGACCTTCTGCTACGTGATGGGCACAGTGGGCGTGCTGCTGGCCTTGCCGCACAACCAGGTCAGCGACCTTGAAGGGCTGATGCAGGCGATCACGCAGACTGCGGCACGCGTAGGATTTTTCTGGATTATCCCCATGGCGGCCGCGTTGATCGCGATCAGCAATCTGGGAGCGGCGGGAGCGTACCTCGCTGCCGTGGCGCGGCTGCCTTTCGTGGCGGGAATTGACCGTTTCCTGCCTCCGGTGTTTGGGAAATTGCACTCGCGATGGCGCACGCCATATGTTGCACTGCTTGTCCAAGCGGGGTGCGGCGTGCTGTTTGTTTTTTTAGGACAGGCCGGTACCAGCGTGAAGGGCGCCTACGACGTGCTTGTGAGCCTAGGAATCATTACTTATTTCATTCCTTACCTGTTTCTTTTTGCGGCGATGTTCCGGTTGCAGCGCGAAGAGGCGGGTCCCGACGTGATCCGAGTGCCTGGAGGGAAGCCGATGGCGCTGTTTCTGTCGTGCGTCGGATTCACTACAGCAGTGTTGACCATCGTATTATCGTTCGTGCCCAGCCCGGAAGAAAGGAATCCCGGGTTGGCGATCGTCAAGGTCGTGGGTGGGACAGGGATTCTGCTGGCCATCGGCGCCTTGCTGTATTGGACGGGCAAGCGGAAGTTTCAAAAAGCCGCTGCTCATTTGTAACCGGGCTGATGGCCGCAACCGTCGCTCAAGGATGGCCGCACCTTTCTGGCGGGTGGTGCCGGACCTTTCGGCGGGCTATAACCCTCAGGATCTCAAACGAGTGACCGTCGCCCAGCCCAATCCCCCACAGTACCTCAAGAAATTGCTCGATTCGCGCTTCTTTCTTGTGGGCAACCTTCTATCGTCCAATCGAGGATGGAGACGATTATCTCCAGGTCAATGTCGGACCGTAGTTCGTCTTGACGAAAGCGACAACGTATGGGTCTTCGGAAACGAGGAAGCGGTTGACCTGGCGCTTGAGGCTCTGGTCGTCGCAGGCGTTTGTGGCGCACGAAAATAATATAAATTCGCGAAATTCCCAAGTACTATATGCGCCGGTTTGCGGCAGCAGTAATGACCCGTAGTCATTTTCGCATGAGTTCCGCTCGCAACAGCTACGATGCGATCCTCAACGTGGGAGAAGTGTCTGCCCAACACTAATAAGAGTCCGATGAGGTCTAACGGCGGGAAAATCAACACAAGGCGGGCGCTATTGTGGACTCGATTGTTGTATCTCACTTCGAGAATGCGGACCAAGAAACTTCGAGAGATCGCTTTTACGGTTCTGTTTGTCATTGCTGTTCCGATTCTGAACCCAGCACTGCGGAGTTCAACCTCTACACGCTACGGCGTACGAATTGAACATGTCTGGATTCGGATGAATGACGGCGTCCGACTGGGCGCAAACCTGTTCATGCCGACCGGAGCAAACCCCAGCGAAAAATTTCCTGTTCTGCTGGAATATTTGCCATACCGCAAAGACGATGGCCCGGCGACTCGCGACTACGCGATCCAATCCTATTTTGTTGGCAGCGGATATGTGGGCGCCCGCGTGAATATACGTGGCACCGGGCAGAGCGAAGGCCAAACGCCAGACCGGGAGTACTCCGAGCAAGAGCTGCAAGATGGAATGGAAATCATCGCGTGGCTGGCGCGGCAGCCCTGGTCCACTGGCAACATCGGGATGTTTGGCATTTCATGGAGTGGGTTCAATTCCCTACAGCTTGCCATGCGGCACCCACCGGCGTTGAAAGCGGTTATCTCGACATGCTCGACGGAGCAACTGTTTCATGATGATGTGCACTTCATCGACGGCATGATGCATGTGGATCAATACGAGCTGTTCATTGATCTGCAGACCGCGATGACGCCTGCGCCAGACTTTCCGCTGGACGAACGGACGCTGGCGATACGTTTTGACAACCCGCCCTGGTTCCTAAACTACAAGCGCCACCAGCGTGACGGTGCCTTCTGGAAGCAGCCGGAACGGCCGCTGGATTCAATTCAGATTCCGGTATTCCTGATCGGCGGTTTATATGACGGTTATCGCGACAGCATCCCCCGAATGATGGAACAGATCAAGAGCCCCATCAAGGCGATCATCGGTCCCTGGAACCACAACTGGCCGCACGATGCCGACTGGGGTCCGAGGATTGAGTGGCGGGATCAGGCGCTCCGCTGGTGGGATCATTGGCTCAAAGGCAAGAACACGGGGATCATGGATGGGCTGCAGCTCGCCGCCTATATGCGGAACTGGTATGCACCCCAGGTGAAAATGCCAGAGATTCCCGGCGAGTGGAGAAGTGAACAAACCTGGCCAGCTCAGGGTCTGACATGGCAGGCATGGTATCCGCAAACAGACCACTCGCTTGCCCCCAAGCAGAGTGCCGAGGCGGTGCACCGACTCAAGTACATCCCGTCTGCCGGAGTGGATGCCAGCGGCCCTGACATCTGGTGGGGAGAGCTGACCACTGATCAGCGGCCGGACGATGCTTTCAGTTTGGTCTACGATTCGGCGTCACTGCAGGAACAAACCGCGATTCTGGGTATGCCGGAAGTGGCGCTCCGCGCTTCGGCTACGGCTCCGCAAGCGGACTGGTTTGCGCGTCTCTCCGATGTTGCGCCCGATGGCACTGTGACCCTGATCACTGGCGCCGGGCTGAATGGCGCACAACGGATGTCGCCTAGTGACCCCAGCGATCTGAAGCCTGGGGAATCGTACGCGCTCGATTTCAAAATGCATTTTACGTCTTGGGTGTTTCCGCCTGGGCACAGGATCCGGCTGGCAATCTCGAACGCTATGTGGCCTATGATCTGGCCCACCTATGCCGTGAGCACGTCGCTCCAGCTCGGCGGAGAAGCAGGCTCGCGTCTCCGGTTGCCGGTAGTTCCCTTACAGAGCAAATTGCCGCAACCGCTGTTTGCTCACCCTGAAAAATCGGATGAGTTGCCGGGCGTACGGGTGGGCGGCAACTGGTTGCCCGGCGAGCTGTGGACAAAGCACGTGGATGAGATTCACCAAACAACGACATGGGAATGGCACGGTGGCCAGGAAACGACGGAGTTCCCCTGGGGACGCGAGAGGCACCAGGACAAGCTCACGTTCAAAGTGAGGGACGACCTGAGCGAGCCACCAACGGCACATGGCGAAGGCGAGACCATCGTGGAATTGCCTGAGCGGGTGCTGGCGTGGCGGGACGCGCTCGATTTAAGCAGCGACAAGGCCAATTTTTATTACCACTTCACGCGCGTGCTTCTGGAAAACGGCAAGAAGATGCGTGAGAAGACGTGGGACGAGAGTATTCCGCGCGATCATCAGTGAACCGCGCTCCTCGCCCGCTCTGCCCCCCGCGCCCGAGCCCTCGCCCGGAACCCAAGCCGATCAATTTGACGCTCGCGTATTATTTTTTGGATTATTCCGCCAAGTGACTGAGCCGTATGCCGTAATATCCTCTTCCGTTGAAACCGTCTGGCGTAACTCCTTGCTCATCCAGTCGATACGTTTTGACGATTGTGCAGTAGAACGAGCAATAGGCAAATCCAGACGTGCTTTCAACAGCTTGCAAAAGCCATGGCGCAGACCACTTTTTCAGCACTGAAAGGGGCAAATCCCACAATGACCAGACCGAAGAAACGCCCATCCCGCACCACGTTGTTCTGTCTCCTCGATACGCATGCCCCTATCTCAGAGCGGAACCCATTCCTTTCGCAGTAGAGCAGGTCGTGGTGTTCCCAAAAATCAACCACCCTCATGTCTTCGGCGGTGCTTGATGGAGCGATGCTGATGCTGTTGAGTTCTCTGTCGCGCAGGGCCTTAACCGCTTTGCACGTTGCTGAGTTGTGCTCGCGGTCTTTGTCGGCAAGCTTCACCGATTTCCGCACGCGAACCAACACCCCGTCGCGTTTTTCGTTAGTGTAAAATTGCAGGAACCATGCACCGTGCTGTTGATAAAGGTGACCTCTGCCGTGTTCACCCACGGACCGAGCCTACACCAAAAGCCGACAAAAGCCGACAGCGCCAAGGTGCTAGTACATGTATGTTGTTGATTACAAAGTTTGGCGGCGTAGCTCAGGTGGCTAGAGCGACGGTCTCATAAGGTGCCTAGAATCAATTACTTACAGTGTTTTCAGTGCGTTACGGTGTGCTACAGCGCGTATAGTGTGCACAGTGCGTTGCAGTTTGCAGCTTCAATGCGATGGGATATGCAATGAAAGTCTAGTCAACAGGTAGGGATTCGGAAGTTGGTTAAAATCCACCGCTTTACTTCTTAGACGCCATTAGGGCCTGGAGGGCCTTGAGGTTTGCCAATTCGGGTTTCACATTCTCCTGCTGGTATGCTGCTTGAGCCTCGTACTCGTTAAGCAACCTAGCCTTCACTCTCGAATAAGGTGAGTCCTTCAGTGTGCGCTTCAGCCGCGAGTTGTGGATGAACGCACCAACTGCGGACCCTGAGGCGCTAACCAAGAGAAGCATCAGCAAAATCACCAAAATACCTATCTTAAGATGTCCTGATTTCCAAATGGTGTCCCAATCTATCGCGGCCAGCACTCCGATGAAGCCCACCACGGCTGTGCACGAAATACCAAAACATACATCACGGTTTGACCGTGCTTCGCTGATGTCACCTCCGCACAACGTGAGGAAGTCATCCTTTCGCAATGGAACACCAATCTCATCAGGAAGCGGCTGCACGATTAAGCTGCCACCGGCGTTGTAGCCGTGTTCGCTGCGTGGTGGTGGGGATCCAGGGTTGGTCATTTTTTCACTTCGGTTTTTCAACCACCAACAGGTTGTGATAGATGA
>Ga0207646_10000322_pt1 | contig 64767 bp, 55 predicted proteins | sample KBSK5502metaG_FD_184343 | JGI IMG/M metagenome (GOLD analysis project Ga0207646, IMG submission 184343) | Corn, switchgrass and miscanthus rhizosphere microbial communities from Kellogg Biological Station, Michigan, USA - KBS K5-50-2 metaG... | ecosystem: Host-associated > Plants > Roots >... | reverse complement strand
CTGAAAATCGGCGGTGCTGAAACCGTTGGCCGGATTGACGGTGTCGGCAACGACGATCGCCCGATTCGTTATCGCGACAACGCGGCCGGCATGCATGTTGGCGTTCGAGCACGCTGAGTTGGCGTTGGTGTTGAACCTCATGATGTCGCCAACAGCGGGCACCGCCACCGACATACTGAATCGCCCTTCGCCTTGCTGCTTCGCCATTCTCGCACCTTGAATGAGGGGAGTCAGCTCGGCGATGGAACGCTCCCTCAGCGCTAGCTCGAATTCTTCATCTTGCGAGAGTCGTAAGCCGGTCGGCGTCACCTTCTGAAAGCTGGGCGTGATCACTCGATTGGCGGTCACACCCGTCGTCGTGTTTCCCGTCGAGATCGAGATTCCCAGCAGCGAACCGTTGAAATCAGAGTAGTACGGGATCGCCGTGAATTCCGCGCCGGCGGCCGTACCCTGCACGCAGAATTCGGAGGCTGTCGATCCGGGGAAAAACGCGATCTCTCCGACACCGAGATTGGATGACTGTGAGCCCGACCCGCATGGCGGTGGCAGCACCACTACTGTGCCGGTTTTCAATACTGATCCTGCGGTCGCGCGAACCGTCGTTGTCTTGTCGGACGCGTGGGCGGTGAGAAGCGCGCCGCTTCCAAAATTGTCGGCCGTGACGATAGTGGTGTCGTTCGACTCTACGCTCGTCGCCTGTGCCAGGATATTCCCGAAACGATCAGCGGCGCGGGCTGTCAGACGAAATGAGTCACCGATCCCCAGGAGTTTGACGGTATCCCGCGAGAGGATGATCTGCGCCAACGGTCCGGCGACGGCGATGACGCTGAAGGTCACCGGTTTGAGGCCGAGTACGGTAGCGGTGGCGGTTTGGCTACCAGCAGTATTGCCGAGCGTCCATTCGACGGTTGCCGTCCCATTGTCGTCGGTGACGGATGATGATGCGCTCAGTGTTCCTGAAGCCGTCGACCAGGTCACCGTTACTCCGGACAAGCCCTTTCCCTGTGCGTCGGTAACCTTGATCGTGAGCGGCAATGGCAGCTTCGTTCCAACTTCCGGGGTGGCTTGAGCGTCCCCTGACACCAGAACGATGGTCGCCGGAGCTATGCTCGGACCGGACGAATCCCCACACGCGATCGTCAGTGAGACGACCGCGCAGCAACCTATCAGCAGCAGCCAGCCTGGAAACCGCATATCCTGCTCTGGGGATCGATGAGCGAAATGTACGCCCTGTGCCGAATATCGCCTCCATCAATTGCGCCTAAGCTACCTGACCGCACAGGGAAGTGCTTCGGGTCCATTCCCTGCGACAGGCTCAGGCGGGCCAATGACAGGCAGCCCCAGGTAAATGGAAGAACGCAGATCAGAGGCGCGCGGGAAACGCTCCGCGACGTTGGAGGTTATTCAGAAATTCGGGGCTCGTCGCGATCCGAAAAGTCCTGAGCACGAGAAACCCGCTCCTGGTGGCCCTCTGGCCGGATCTTAGCGGGGTTGATATCAGCAAGTCCTTCGACTTCCTCGAGGAAGACTTGCGTCAGCTCGTCCACTCTATCCCGAACCAGTCGGTCGCTCGCTCGCGAAACTGTAGCCGCACGATGTGTCACCTCGTCGATGGCACTGCGCACCATCGATGCGCCACTAACCGCGATCATTTTTGAAACTGCTGTCGACGGGGCGACCTCTCCTGCCAGACATTGCACAAGAATTGCCCGCATCGCCGCCGGCTCGAGACCGTCGGTGAGACGACTGATGGCTTCGGCTTCCAGACCGGTTCGACTAGTCATATCGGGTGCCTGAAAATGACTGAAGCTGGCGGAGTGCTCGCGGGCCACCGAACGGGCAGACCCCCAGCTTAGCTTCTCTAGGCACAACATGCGCCAACCGGTCCAGCGACAGACGCGACATACAGTTATGGGAGGCTGGCGATGGCGGCAAGGAAATCTTCAGGTCGTAGGCGATACGGAAAAGCGGCGTCGAAGCGCGTGGAGAGCGCGATGCGCCGTCGCAAGAAGGGGACGCTCAGATCGGGCAGAAGCGGCAAAAGAGTAACCAGTCGCAAGCAGGCTATCGCGATCGGACTGTCGGAAGCACGAAAGAAAGGCGCGAAGGTTCCGCGCAAACGCGGCGCTCGCAAACGCTCTGGAGGAAGAAAACGGTCGAGCCATTGATGCTCGACCGGGAGTCGTGGCTCGAACGGGATCGGCTGAGCCTACTCACGCTTTCATGTATGATCTTCTGATTCTGAAAGCGTGGATCAGCGTTGGTACATCGTGGGTCCACACGGGAAGCACCACTGAAATGAGGAGGCCTTCGACCTGAGCGATCAGGCCGAGAACTATCGCGATCCGAACCCACGGCGAAGCGACCCCAAAGCCCATCAATAGCACCAGGGCAATGACGAGGAATAGGCCCCACACCTTGGAGCTCCAGGCGTGGTAGGCCACATCCTTACCGAATTTCGCGAAATCGAAGACGTGACGAGCCACGTCAAGGCCGATCACGATCAGGCCCAGGATCGCCACGCTTCGAACGACGTCGGGATGCGTGCGCCAGACGGCCCACGCTGCTGTCGCATAGAAAACGAAATCAGCCCGGCTGTCGAAATGCCGAAGCTCCGCACTCGAGACTCCGACTCGCCGCGCAATTACTCCGTCGAAATAGTCCGAGACGAAGGCCAGAAATATGACAGCGGCGAAGGCGAGGCCCGGAGCATCCGCATGGACCAGCCACACCAGTATCGGAGCGAGCAGCAATCTCAAAACCGTGAGCGCCATTGGAATGGCTCTCGCCAGCTTTCCGTACTGCGTCGACTCAGTACTTTGCGAGATAGTTATCCAGCTCCCACGGCGAGACCTGTGTGATGTACTCCTGCCATTCCTGTCGCTTCGCCGCGAGAAAGTGATTCGCGATGTGCTCGCCAAGCGCGTCAGTGATGACTGAGTCCTTTTCGAGCTCGTTGCACGCTTCCTCGAGATTGTGTGGCAGATCATCGATTCGAAGCCGGCGACGCTCCCGGTGCGACATCTCCCAGATGTTGGTGTTGACGGGCTCACGCGGGTCAGCATTGGTTGCGATTCCGTCCAAACCGGCGGCGAGCTGTACCGCCAGCGCCAGGTATGGATTGGCCGCTGGATCCGGAATTCTAAGCTCGATTCGCGTTCCCGCGCCGCGCCGATCAGGGATGCGAATCATCGGCGAGCGATTGCGCATCGACCAGGCGACGTTGACCGGTGCTTCGTATCCAGGGACGAGGCGCTTGTACGAATTCACCAGCGGGTTTGTGATCGCGGTAAACCCGCGCGCATGTCGCAGCAGTCCGCCGATGTAGTGCAAAGCGGTGCTGGAGAGCTCCCACTCCGCCGTCTTGTCCCAGAACGCGTTTTCTTTGCCGCGGAACAGTGATTGGTGCGTGTGCATTCCGCTTCCGTTCTGCCCGAAGATAGGTTTCGGCATGAACGAGGCAGTGAGCCCGAAAGTCTGAGCGACGTATTTCACTACGAATCTGAAAGTGGCGATGTTGTCGGCCGTCTTCAGCGCTTCGGCGTATCTGAAGTCGATCTCGTGCTGGCCATGCGCGACTTCATGGTGTGCTGCTTCGACCTCGAATCCCATGCGCTCCAGCACGTCGACGATTGCTCGTCGCGCATCTTCGCCGAGGTCGGCCGGAGCGAGATCGAAGTACGATCCCACGTCGTGCGTTACGGTCGATGGCTCTTCGTCCGGCCGCGGCTTGAACATGAAGAACTCCGCCTCCATGCCAGCGTTCATCGTGTAGCCAAGCTTTGCTGCCCGCGCGATTACTTTTTTTAGCACTCCGCGCGGGTCACCAGCAAATGGCTCGCCGTCAGGAGTGTTGATGTCGCAAATGACTCTGGCGACGCGGCTTTTCTCGTCTCCCCACGGAAAGATCTGAAAGGTGCCGAAGTCCGGAGCGAGGAGCATATCCGATTCCTCGATGCGCACGAAGCCCTCGATCGAGGAACCATCGAACATGATGTCGCCAGCCAGTGCCTTCTCGAATTGCGAAGCCGGAACCTCGACATTCTTGTTGACGCCGAGTATGTCGGTGAATTGCAGTCTCAGAAATCGGACATTGTTGGCATTTGCCAAATCCAGGATGTCCTTGCCGCTTGCGCCTGAGGTATCCGGGACCGCGGAGCGATGTCGGGCCATGGGGCTGAACCTAGCTTTGTAGCCACTTTTTTGCAAATTCTGCGCGAAATTGCGCCAATTCCTTGCATCTTTGCTCGCGAGAAGCGAATTTGCCCATCGAAATGTGCAGAGTTTGCATTTTCCAGCCTTTACCTAACTGAGCAGCTCCCATGACCGCCATCATCACTCCCCGTAAAGCCCTGCTGAGCGAAATCTCATTTCGCGACCCGCGCGTCGCGCCGGGCTTTAACTCGGATGGAATACCAGGCCCGACCTCCCAGTACTTCGGCATCAATACCCTCGGCGGCCGCCAGCTGCGCGACAAACTCCCTAAGGAGGTTTTCGCCAGCCTTGCCGCTTCGATCAGACACGGAAAGAAGCTCGATCTGGCGATTGCGCCGGTCGTCGCCCAGGTGATCAAGGAATGGGCGATCTCCCGAGGTGTGACTCACTTCACCCACTGGTTCCAACCGCAAACCGGTCTCACCGCCGAGAAGCACGACGCGTTCTTCGCGTTCGACGACGACCGCCAGCCAATGGAGTCCTTCACCGGCGATCAGTTGATCCAGAGCGAGCCCGATGCATCCAGCTTCCCCTCCGGCGGACTGCGCGCAACCTGGGAAGCGCGCGGCTACACGGCGTGGAATCCGGCGAGCCCCGTCTTCATCGTCGAATCCACCGGTGCCCGCACGCTCTGTATCCCATCGGTTTTCATCGGCTACAACGGCGAAGCGCTCGACGAGATGACCCCCCTCCTTCGCAGCTCTGACGTTCTTTCCGAGAAATCGATCGAGCTGCTCGATCTCCTCGGCGACAAGGGGGTGCAGCGCGTTTTCACGACTCTGGGCCCCGAGCAGGAATACTTCCTCATCGATCGAGCGCACTTCGGCCTACGACCAGACCTGGTGATGGGCGGCCGCACTCTCATCGGCGCGCCACCGCCGCGCGGCCAGCAGCTCGAGGATCACTACTTCGGCGGCATTCCAGAGAGAATCCAGGGCTGCATCTCCGAGGCGGAGTTCGAGCTGTACAAGCTCGGCGTACCGATCACCACTCGTCACAACGAAGTCGCGCCCTGCCAATTCGAGATGGCTCCTTACTTCGAGGAGACTGACCTCGGCGTCGATCACAACCAACTGGTGATGGCAACGCTGCGACGGGTCGCGCTGCGGCACGGACTCCAGGCGCTCCTGCACGAGAAGCCATTTGCCGGAATCAACGGATCTGGCAAGCACTGCAACTGGTCAATGCAGGTGATTTCGAGCTCTTCGGACCTCGATGGTCTCAATCTTCTCAAGCCAGGGAAGACGCCGCACCAGAACATTCGCTTCCTCGCTTTCCTCGCCGCCGTTCTCAGAGGAGTTCACAAGCATTCGGGCTTGCTCCGCGCCGGAATTGCAACTTCCGGTAACGAGCACCGTCTCGGCGCCAACGAGGCGCCGCCGGCGATCATTTCCGTTTTCATGGGCGACATGCTCACCAAAGTCATCGAGGAGATTGCGGCAGGAAAAAGCTCGGAGAACGCAGACCAGCAGATGATCAAGCTGGGTGTGGCGAAGCTTCCCGAAGTGAGGCGCGACAACACCGACCGCAATCGCACTTCGCCGTTCGCATTCACCGGCCAGAAGTTCGAGTTCCGCGCCGTCGGTTCGTCGGCATCCATTGCGTTTCCAGTCGCGCTCCTCAACACGGCGGTCGCCGACGCAATCGGCGAGATCACCGAGTCGCTGCGTGCAGCTCTCAAGAAGACAAAGTCGATCGACGACGCGGTGCTCAAGGTCGTGCGCGATGTTTTCAAGGAGACCGCACCCATCCGCTTCGAGGGCAACAACTACTCCGAGGATTGGGTAAAGGAAGCGAAGAAGCGCGGACTGCCGAACCTTCGTCGCACGCCGGAAGCACTGAAGGAATTGGTCTCGAAGCAGTCACGCGCTGTTCTCACCGGGCTCGGTGTTCTCAGCAAGGAGGAGCTCGAGTCGAGGTATCACGTTCGAGTCGAACGCTACGTGAAGGACATGCTGATCGAGCTACACACCATGCGTGAGATGGTGGACACGATGGTGATTCCAGCGGCCTACAACTATCTGAGCCAACTCACCGCGGCTGCCTCGCAGGCGAAGACAGCGGGCATCACGGTTATCCCACAGGTCACCACTGCCAACCAGATCGGCGAGCTGGTACAGGAGCTTCAGGAGCATCGCGAAGACCTGAACGACGTGATCGCGCGTGTGGAAGCGAAGCACGAAGATCCAACGGGCCAGGCGGAGATGCTCACCACTGAAGGGGCGGACACGATGGCCGAAGTTCGGAAGGTCTGCGATGCACTGGAGCTGTCGGTCGCCGACGACGCCTGGCCGCTTCCGAAATATCGGGAGATGCTCTTCCCGGTTTAACAGCAACCTACGACTACCGGCTGGGGGCGGTGGGCGGAGCAGCTAGCGGCTCCGAGCCAAATCCGAACCAATCGAGTGGCCGCCCGTAGCCCCGAGCCGCTCCGCCCAAAGCTCCTGGCCGGTAGTCGTAAGTGGCAGTTAAACAGTGCATAGCCTCCGGCACCCAACTATTTTGAGCCGGATGCCCTCCCCGCCCTCCAACCCTGACTCAACAGCCTGTCCGTCCTGCGGTGCGGCCGCTACTGGCAGGTACTGTTCTAACTGTGGCGCCCCACTGGCGGGCGCCGCTTGTTCTGTCTGCGCCGCGGAGCTCAGCCCTGGAGCCAAGTTCTGTCACCGCTGCGGAACCGCGGTGGGGGCTACCGCACCAGTAGCCCGGGAATCCAGAACCAACGCGCTTCCATGGATAGTGGCCGCGCTTGCCTTCCTCGCGTTGTTCGCGATGGCGGCCGGACGCGGCTTCAATGCCCGGCGTAGCAATACCGTTGACGGCTCACAGAATGCTCGGCCACAGGCAGGTCTCGACGATCGGGGCGTCACCGAAGACGATGGATCGGGCGGCGTCCGCGCCCCAGACATCTCCAGCCTGTCTCCGCAGGAGCGTGCCGATCGTCTCTACAATCGCGTAATGTTGCTCGCCAGTCAGGGCAAGGTCGACAGTGTGCAGTTCTTCGCGCCGATGGCTCTGACGGCATACCAGATGCTTTCTCCTCTCAGTGCCGACCAGCGCTACGACATGGGTCGGATCGGCGAAGTCGCAGGCGCGTTGCCTCTCGCGAAGGCGCAAGCCGACACCATCTTGAGGGATAACCCTAACCATTTGCTCGGGCTCATTCTCGAAGCACGTCTGGCAACCTTGGTGGGCGACACGACCCAGCTGCATTCCTTTGAACGAAGGTTGATGGCCGCAGGAAAAACGGAGTTGGCCAAGAAGCGAGCGGAGTATTCCCGACATCAGGATGACATCGTCAACGCTCTCCAGCAGGCACGAAAGAGTCTCGGAATAAAGACATGACCACGACAATCCATCTCGCCCACAGTCCCGATTCGGATGACGCGTTCATGTTCTACGCGCTTGCCGACGGACAGATCGATACTCAGGGGATCGAGTACGTCCACGAGCTTCAGGACATCGAGACCCTCAACGGACGTGCACTGCGTGGTGAGCTCGACGTGACGGCGGTCTCGATTCACGCCTACGCTTACCTATCCAATCAGTACGCGCTCCTTCCCCACGGCGCATCGATGGGCGACGGTTATGGTCCGATGCTCGTCGCGCGCGAGCCGATGACACGCGAAGAGATCGCCGGCAAGCGCATCGCGGTTCCGGGCATGATGACGAGCGCGTATCTCGCACTCAGACTCTACCAGCCCGAGTTCATTCCCGTCGTCGTGGATTTCGACCAGATCGAGCAGACCGTTCTCCGCGGCGATGTCGACGCCGGCCTGCTGATCCACGAGGGTCAGCTCACCTACAAGGACGAGGGCTTGCATCTCGTGGCTGACATGGGAGCGTGGTGGCATCAGAAGACCGGGCTCCCCCTCCCTCTTGGCGGCAACGTCATCCGCAAGGACATGCCACGCGATGTTCAGCAGAAAGTCTCGCGCCACCTGCGCCAGAGCATTGCCTATGGCCTGGACCACCGCAAGAACGCGCTCGACCACGCGATGCGCTACGCGCGTGGACTCGATCGCAGCAAAGCCGACGAGTTCGTCGGCATGTATGTCAACGACTGGACACTCGACTACGGCGACCGTGGGCGGGCGGCCATTCGTCTCTTCCTCGATGAGGGCGTCAAGTCGGGCGTAATAACGCGTCCGGTGACGGTGGAGTTCGTTGACGACTGAGCTGGTCGCCGAACTGCAGCGGCGCGCCGCACGTTTCGCGGCGGTCGCTACCGTTCAGCAGGCTATTTCCGCAACCATTTCTCTGAAGGAAGCCTACCGCGAGATCTACAAGGCGGTGGCTTCAGTCGTCGATGCTCCCTGCTTCGCACTCATGATCGCCGATCCGGTGTGCGAGAAGTTCAACGCCCACTGCATCATCGTCGACTCCGAGGAGCGCGAGGGAGAGAGCGTCCTCGACTTTCCGAACGGCACCGAAACGATCGCCAGGGTTTTCAAGACGGGAGTGCCGATCATCTCCTCCAAGCCTGAGCGTTGGTGGACGGGAACGATCTTCCAGGTTGCATCGAAGCGTGAGGTCCAAAGCGAGATCACGGCGCCGCTGACGTACCGCGATCGCACCGTCGGAGTGATGCAGGTTCTGTCATACAAGACGAACGCGTACGACTCCCACGATCTCGACCTCATCATGCTCATCGCGCGTCAGGCGGCAGTTGCGATCGAGAACGCGCGATTGTTCGACGCGCAGCGCAGCGAACAAAGACAAACCGAAGCGGCGGCGGAGATAGCACGTCTCGCGCTGCGCAAAGTCACTGTTGCCCACGCCAGTCACGCCATTCTCAAGATCCTCGACGAGGTCGTGCCGTCGAGGGGAAAAGCGATCGGGATCATCTCCAGCGACGGCCATACCATATCCTGTGTCGCCGCCAACGGGAGCTGCGGCCAGATGGAAGGACTTCTCGCGCCGGTCGAACGGAGCGCAGTGCGCGCGGCGTGGGCCAAAGAGGAACCGACCTTCGTCGAGAATCTTCGCGAGAAAGCGTACAACCCGGAGCGAGTTCCCGAGGAGCCGGCAATCACGATTCCCCTCATCGCCAGCAACCGTCGACTTGGCGTTTTGATCGTCACCTCAGAGACGCCGCAGCTGCAGACCGGTCCTCACATCGACACGTTGCTTCGCCTCGCGCCCGCTGTTGCACTCGCTATCGACGTGCTGCTCCTCAGCGAAGACGAGCAACGCACCCATGCTCGCGAGCGTACCCTTGCCGCCGCGCTCGCGACGATGGACCAACCCGTATTGATCCTCGGCGTTGATGCGAAGGTGCAGTATGCCAATGCTGCCGCCATCAAGGAATACGGCTACGATGCAAATGAAATCTCGGGATTATCAGTCGATGATTTCGTGGTGCCAACGACACCAACGTCGCGGCGTCAGACAATTCCGGCAATCCAGATCGACAAGCCGCTCTGGACCGGCGAGCACGTCCATCGCAGAAAGGACGGCAGCGAGTTCCCGGCAGCGGTGACTCTGAGCCACATCCGCGACGGAGCAGACAACATCGTTGGATTGGTAATCGGTGTCAGAAATCTGACCGAGGAGCAGAAGGTAGCCGATCACCTCGGACGAACCGAGAAGCTCGCGGCCATCGGCGAGCTCGTCGCTGGTGTCGCGCACGAGTTGAACAATCCGCTCACCGGAATTTCCACCTTCGCCCAGCTTCTACTCGAGGACAAGCTGCAGCGCGAGCAGTTCGAATCGGTAAGTCTCATCAAACGCGAGGCCGACCGCGCCATTGGCGTCATCCGCGATCTTCTCCTCTTCGCTCGCAAGACGGAAGCGCGCGATGTCGTTGTCGACGTCAACACCATCGTCAAGCACACGGTCCGTTTGCGTGCACTCGCCTCGCGATCGAGCGGCATCGAGGTGCACATGCATCTCGACGAAACCAACCCGCAGGTTCGCGGCGACGAACAGAAGTTGCAGCAAGTCCTGCTCAACCTCCTCGTCAACGCCGAATCGGCGATGGAGGGAGCGGAGCTTCGTCACTTGACCGTCATGACTCAGCGCAAGCAGGGCATGGTGCAGATCGTCGTTTCCGATACGGGCCACGGGATGCAACCGGCTGTCGCGCAGCGTGTATTCGAGCCTTTCTTCACCACCAAGGCGCCCGGAGAAGGAACCGGTCTTGGGCTGAGTGTGAGCTACGGAATCATTCAGGCCCACGACGGAGCTATCTCGGTAGAGAGCACTCCGGATATCGGCACCACGTTCACCATCCTTCTCCCGCTCTACACAGAGTCGAAGAAATGACTCGTATTCTGATCGTAGACGACGAGGAGACCATTCGGCTCGCCCTGCGCAAGTTTCTGCGCTCGCGCGGTTACGAAGTCGAGATCGCCGGCTCCGGCGATCAGGCATTGGAGTGTTTAGCACAAGAGTCGTTCTCACTCATGCTGTGCGACGTTCGCATGCCCGGAATGACCGGTGTGCAGGTTGTCCCGCAGGCGAGACAACTCGATCCCGACCTTGCCATCATCATGCTGACCGCCGTCAATGATGCGGCGACGGCAACTGAGGTGCTGTCTGCCGGCGCAACCGACTACCTCATGAAGCCGGTCGAGCTGGCCGATTTGCAGCAGGCAGTCGATCGCGCGCTCAACAAGCGGGCTGAACAGATCGAGCAGCGCCGTCTCGACAAGCTGATTCGAGAAGAAGTTGCCCTGCGCACCGCCGAGCTGGAGCGCGAGAAGGAATCCTTGCGACTGATGTCGGTGAGCATCGCCGAGACATTGATCAATGCCATGGAAGCCAAGGACCTTTATCTGCGCGGACACTCCCAACGAGTCGCGGAGCTGGCAGGCCAGCTCGCTGAAGAGCTGGGACTGGACGAAACGATCTGCGAGGATCTGCGGGTCGCCGGCCGTCTCCACGACGTTGGCAAGATCGGCATTCGGGAGGCAATTCTTAACAAGCCGGATCGCCTGACGGTCGAGGAATTCGAGCACGTGAAGCGCCACGTGCAGATCGGCCTGAGTATCCTTGCTCCGCTTTTTCACATCAAGCAGCCTCTCAAGTACGTGGAGCACCACCACGAACACTGGGACGGGGCCGGCTACCCCCTCGGCCTGGCTGGCGAAGACATCCCGCTTGGTGCCCGGATCCTTTGCGCGGCGGACACTTTTGACGCACTGACATCCAAGCGCGCCTACCGCGAGCCGCTTGAGCCACTTGCCGCACTCGAGCACCTCCGGGTCGACGTCGGAAAACAGTTCGACCCGTGTGTTTACGATGCTCTCGTTCGCGTTGTCAGGCGCCGTTTTGGTTCACTGGCTACACCCCCAGAGGCAGGCGCGAAAACAGCTTCTTGACGGGACGTGACGACCGTTGTATTCGGTGTGCGATCGATAAAGCGGCTAAACGCACTCACACAAAAGGCACGCGATGTGCAGCGCGCGAAATCAGAAAATCGCGCGCTACTTCAGTGCGAGTGCTGACACTCTATGGGAGGGCAAATGCCGAGCGGTGAATCAGTGGAGCCATTGCGTTTTGCGGACGACGACGACCCGGACGATCTCGGTGGCTTCAGTCGCGGCAAGCGTTCCTACGACGATGATGACGATGAAGACGGCGGCTGGGCGATCAACGAGGATCACAGCGACCGCCTGTGGGACAGCGCTGAAGATGCGGACGATGATGAAGACGTCGATTCCGACGCGACGGTCGTGAACGAAGTCGAAGAGGAAGACGAAGAAGAAGAGGAGGATCTCTTTGGCGGTGGTGCGCCGAGAGGCAGAAGGGGTCGCCCCAAGGGGTCCGGCAAGAAGCAGGAATCTTCCCTGACCGGGGGTGGCTCGAGCGGTTTTGGCAGCGGCACGGGCGGAGGACTCGGCGGCGGAACGATGGGTAGCTCCACCTTCGGGGGGACCTCGTCGACGAGTTCAACCGGCGGGTTCGGCGGCGGTGCGTCAACCGGAGGGTTAGGCCGATCAAGCTCGATGGGCGCCAGTATGCCAGCCGCCAGACCGACGACCGCAACTAGTTCGGCAGCCGGCACCAAAAAGAAGGCGGCAAAGAAAGCTTCCCGGCCAAAAGCCAGAAAATCGGCCAAAAAGAAGGCCTCTGGACGCCGAAAGACCGCACGGAAGGCCGGCGGCAAAAAAGGTGGCACCCGGAAAGCCTCTGCACGGAAGTCGGGCCGCAAATCCTCGGCGCGGCGCGGCGCCAGCAGCCGCTCGAAAGGCCGGTCCAAGTCGGGCGGACGCAAGCGCGGAGGCTCCAAGAAGCGGTCAAGGCGGTAGTTTTTCCCGCCCCCGTGCGCAGTTCGCCAAGCGCGGTTACTCTCAAGTAGCCGCGCTTTTTCTTGACTGACCCAAACGAGGCGTGATGCAGGACAACGACGAACGCGAACCACCCTGGCGAAAGATTCTTCTGTCCGGCGGCGCATTGCTTGGTGCAGCGGCTGCTTACAATGCCTTTGCCCGTAAAGGCGTCGACAAGCTCACCAGCCTGATTGGCGGGGAAGAGGGCGGTTTCGATTGGCGTGACAGGCGAGTCGCGTTCACCAAGCGTGGCAACGGTTCGCCTATCCTTCTAATTCACGGCATCCACGCGGCTGCCTGGTCGTACGAATGGCGCAACAACGTCGACGCGCTAGCGCGTACCAACACCGTCTATACCATCGACCTCCTCGGCTTCGGCATGTCGGAGCGGCCGGCAATTCGATATTCGGCGCGGCTTTACATCTCACTCATCTCGGATTTCGTGAGCAGAGTGATCGACGAGCCGACGGTTCTTGTCGCGTCTTCGCTCTCCGGCGCCTACGCGATCGTTCTCGCCGCGCGCGATCCACATCGCTTTCCGGCAGTGGCGCTCATCGCGCCGTCAGGTCTGGTTCGATTGAACGAGCCGGTCGGGATCGGTGGAGAGGCTGGTCGTCTGGCAGTTGATACGCCGATCGCGGGAACGGCGATGTTCAATGCGCTGGTCTCACGCCCACAGCTTCGCCGCTATCTGAAGAACGCATACTCCAACGACGCCCTCGTCACGCGTGAGCTGATAGAGATCTATTACGCGACCTCGCATCAGCGTGGGGCTCGTCATGCGCCGGCTGCATTTTTCTCCGGCAATCTCAACATCGATGTGCGGCACGCATTAAGACGTCTCAGCCAACCAGCGTTGCTGGTGTGGGGAGAGCAGGGATCGATGGCGCCGGTCGAAGAATTCCGCGGCTTCCGCGAGATCAAACGGGATTTCGAGATCTCCGTTTTGTCACCTGCTGGCGATCTCCCGCACGACGAGCGAGCAGCTGACTTTAATGTTATCGTATCCACATGGCTGAATCGCCTGTCGCTCTCCTCCGCGCCCACGCTCGACACGCTCCCTGGAACGCCCGCGGACTTGCAGCACACGCAACAGCTCTCGTAGACGCAGCCGGAGTTCGACCAACCAACGCATCAGCACGCGCAGCACCAAGCGCACGAGCAGTTCGGTTCTACGTCGCTACGGGATTGCTCGATCGGCCGGAGGGAACCGGCACCGGTGCCACGTACGGATACAGGCATCTCCTCCAGTTGCTGTCGATCAAAATTCGACAGCGCGAAGGACAGAGTCTTGAAACGATCCGCAACGAGATGCGCGACCTCACTGGAGATGCGCTCGAGCGGAAAATCGCCACCTCGCTGGCGCCCGCGCTCAACTTCGGCGCCGACGAGGCCGTCGCACACGACGACGACATGTCACTTCGCTGGCATCGACTTGCCGTCGCTGACGGCATCGAGCTGCACGTCCGCGAAGATTCTCCTGCTGCAAGAGAGGAAGCAGTCATTGCGATGCGCGAAGCCGTGCGCGCCGCATTGGGCCGCGCCGACATTCGCTAGGAACTACATCACATACCGCGCGGATCGCTCGCCGCGCAGATGCTCCAGCAATGCTCTTTTCGCGGCCGCGGCTTCATCCGGCGACAGCCAGTCGGCGATACTATATCGTTTGCCCCGTGCTTCGACCGCGATCGCGACGCGACCGCCGCGAGTTACGAGCAACGCGCCCGAACCGCGCGGCAGTGACAACGGATCACGATCGACGAGTTCGAGTGGAAGATTATAAACGTTGGCCGGATCGCTTGCTGCCATCGCCACGAATCCGGCACCCGATTGGTCTTCGCTGGCGACGGTTCTCAGCCATTCGACTGCATCGGGTAGGGCGAACTGCGCGCCTCCCAATCCTTTCACGAAGTATCCGCGCCTTACTTCTCCGCGAAATTCGAGACGCTTTAGCTCCCGATAGATGGCGCGCCACGACACTGGTGGATGCTCTCGCCGCCACCAGTCGCGAGAGACGATGCCGTATCGCGTCAGCCATTGGCGAGCGATACGCTCCGCGCGCTCTTCCTCGGGCAGATCAGGACCCATCGTTCCCCGACGCCTCAGTAATGACCATCGCCCGGTCCAGCCGCTTGGCGCCGCGCCGGGCTTATCTGGTCGCCTCCACTTCGGCAGCCTTCTGAGATTGGGACGCGGGCGCGTGTACCTCCGATTCGGAGACGGCGCGTAGTCCGCAGGCAGCCAACTGGTTGGATCGTTGCCCGTTCGCGGAAGCATCGGCTTCCAGCGCGCGACTTCACGCAGCGCTTCGACGGTGTCGTTGGTGACGATGCCCCAGGCTACCAGCTCTCGAATCGCTTCGCGCACCGCCAGCATCGTCAGTCCGGTTATCGCCTGAATGTCACCGATAAATGATGCGCCTTCACCTTTGATTGTTTCTCGTACGGTCTGCGCGTTCTCACTCAATACTGGCTCGACCTCGTCCGCCAGCCAGATCGCTCCGGTTCCCCGCTCGAAGAACCGAGCTCGCGCTAACGGAATCGCGCCCGATTCCGGATCGTAGTTTCCGTCGCCGGCCCAGACTAGCTCGCCGGTGGCCGCGAAGCGGGCCAGACTCGACGGATCGTAGCCTCGGATTCGGGCGCGCAGATAATCGCGATCCCAGGCAGCCGGCGGACGCGCTATACCATATAGTTGTCGCACGACTGTTTCAGCGCCGGCAGCGTTATCGAGTCGGTCGCGCTCATCGAGATGCTGCCAACGTTGCATGAATGCGGCGAACACCGGCAGCTCCACTGCCTCGATCTGCTTCCTTAACGCAGCGAGCGCGCGGCGTCGGCCGATCTCGACAATACGGCGTGAGCCCCATTCGATGTCGTGAACCTCCCGCCGGAACTTGCCGCGAACGAGTTTGCCCGTTCTTTCCCACTCGACCAGCCGCAGCTCGATCCACTCGCGCTCCCAGCCGTAGCGGGCGTGAACTTCGAGGGCAGTCACCGGTCCCGACTGCGTAAGAAAGCGCGCCAGAATCTCGCGTCGCGCCACCGAGGGATTTATGACAGCTTGTCGCAGGACCTCCGGTACCACGTCGCTCGCATCCTGCTCGGTCAATTCTGTCGTGCCGCGCACGCGTCGCAGCTCCTCTGCGCCGAAGGCCGACATGTAACGCGGATAAGTCTCGGTCAGAATAAAGCGCCACTGCCTCGCAGACTCGGGACCGAGCTGGATTGCAATTACCCGTTTGCTCTCCAGCAATTTCGAGAAAGGATCCCCGCGGGTACCCTCCCCCTCCTCTCCCGTCGCAATCCGCGCTCGTAATTCCTCGGCGCTCAAATCACCCGCTCTATCGAGGAGATGCGCCAGCTCGTCGTCGGTGCGTGCGCGCCGCCCGGGGGCCGTCCCTCTTCTTTCCGCCAGCGTCTGCTCGATTGCCTCGCGAGTGATGTCATCGCTTCCCTCGCCTCCCATCACTTCGTCGAGAAGCGAACGATCGATCGACAACAGTGCTGCTCTTTGCTCCGCGCGCGGAGTGTCGTCGCCATACAGCCAATCCATCACGAACCCGAACTGCAGGCTGGCGGCAAATGGCGAAGGCACAGCGGTCTGGACCGTGTGGATCCGAATGTCGCCCGAGGCGATCTCGGCAAGCGTCTCTTTCAGACCCTCCATGTCGAACGCGTCCTGCAGAACTTCGCGGTAGGTCTCGACCAGGATCGGAAAGCTTGGGAACTGCCGCACGACCTGCAGCAGATCGAGTGACTTGAGACGCTGCAGCCAGAGCGGCATCCGCCGCCGTGGATTTCCGCGCGGCAGCAACAGCGCGCGCGCCGCGTTCATCCTGAAGCGCGCGCCGAAAAGCGAAGTCGACCCGACTTCCTCCATCACCAGCTGCTCTGCCTCGGTGCCGGAAAGGCCCAGCAACGATTGCACCGGTGTCGTCATCCCCAGGTCGGGAAGTCGCAGCATGATGCCGTCGTCTGTCGTCTGCACCTGGAGATCGGCATCGTTGATCGCTTCGCGCATTCGCTGAGCGAGCGCCATTCCCCACGGGGCGTTGATGCGCCCACCGAAGGCTGCGTGAATCACGATACGCACCGCACCAGTCTCGTCGCGGAATTGCTCGATGACGATGTTGCGATCGTCCGGAACCACACCCGTTGCTGCTCGCTGCGCGCCGATGTACTTCACCAGCGAGTTCGCGGTTGCGATGTCGCAACCATATTCGGCGGCCAGCCTTTCTTCATTCGGCGCTTCTGCCAGCTCGCGCCGCAACGCGCCGACGCGATGACTCAGCATTAGCGACCGCGCCATGTATTCGCCGTGCCAGAAGGGCATTCGCGCGGGTGTCCCCGGTGCGGGCGTTACGACCACGCGGTCGTGCTCTATCGCGGCGATTCGCCACGTCGACGAGCCGAGCTGGAAAACGTCTCCCATCCTCGACTCGTGCACGAATTCCTCATCGAGCTCGCCGAGGCGAGTTCGATCGGGAAGGTTCACCGTGTACAAGCCACGATCGGGAATCGTACCACCTGATATCACCGCGGTCATTCGTGCGGCACGACTCCCAATGAGTCGATCGTTGACACGATCCCAGGTGATGCGCGGCTCCAGCTCCGCCGCAACATCAGATGGATACTTGCCCGACAGCATCTCCAGCACTTCGTCGAAAGCAGATCGTGACAGCTTATGATACGGATATGAGCGGACCACAAGCTCGTAGAGGTCGTGGCTCTTCCAATCGTCCACCGACACGGCAGCGACTACGATCTGCGCCAGCACATCGAGCGCGTTTTGCACGACGTGCGTTGGCTCGACGTCTCCGGCTCGCATCGCTGCCACGATGGCGGCGATTTCCACTGCATCGTCGCGGAAAGTCGGTACGAGTATTCCTCGGCTTGCCACGCCAAGGGTGTGACCTGCGCGCCCGATCCTTTGCAGCGCTGACGCTACCCGCTTCGGCGACTGGAGTTGGATGACGAGATCCACTGATCCGATATCGATTCCCAGCTCCAGCGAGCTCGTTGTAACGAGCGCGCGCAATGATCCGGCCTTCAGTCGCTCTTCCAGCGCGAACCTTCGCTCCCTCGCCAGTGAGCCGTGATAAGGCAAAGCGATCTCGACATCCGCCAGCTGGTTTACTCGCGCTGCGATCTTCTCTGCCTGCGCCCGATTGTTTACGAAGACCAGCGTCGTCTTTGACGCCTGGATGTGCTTCAGCACCAGCGGGGCAACCGCTGGCCAGATGCTGCCGCCCACATTGCCGAGGTCGGCAACCGGCGACTCGATCGCGATCTGCATCTCCTTCGTCATCCCGCAGTCGACGATCGTCACCGGACGGAACGACGGCGACCCATTGTTCTTTTCACAGCCGCCCAGGAATCGCGCCACTTCGTCGAGGGGCCGCTGCGTCGCTGACAATCCGATTCTTTGCGGCGTTTTTTCGACCAGTGCTTCCAGTCGCTCCAGCGTGAGGGCCAGGTGGGCCCCGCGCTTGGTGCCGGCAATCGCGTGGATCTCATCGACGATCACCGCTCGCACGCCGCTGAACATCCCGCGTCCCCTCAACGTGGTGAGCATGATGCTGAGGGACTCCGGCGTCGTAATCAGAATGTGCGGAGATTTCCGTAGCATCCGCGCGCGAGCCGCCGCTGGCGTGTCGCCAGTGCGAACAGCGACGCGAATTTCCGGGAACTCCTTCCCTTCGGCCTTGAAACGATCCCGCAACTCCGTCAGCGGCCGATCGAGATTGCGCTGGATATCGTTGTTCAGAGCCTTCAGCGGCGAGATGTAGAGCAGTTGAACAGCATTCGGCAGCGGCTCCTTCGTCCCCCGCGCGATCAGCTCGTTAAGCTCCCACAGAAATGCGGCCAGTGTTTTCCCCGTCCCCGTTGGAGCGAGTATGAGCGTGTGCTCACCGCTGGCAATCGCCGGCCATCCCTGACGCTGCGGATCGCTCGGATCGCCGAACGTCTCCTTGAACCACTTCCGCACCAGTGGATGAAATCGCGCCAGCGGCGAAGGGCTACGAGTCACATCAGTCTCCGCAATGCGCGTGGCGATAGGGTGCTACAGCACGCGGCGCAGCTTCTGCGCTCCCCACTCGAGAATCTTCGCGGAAAGCGGACGCTTCCGGAACTCGTCGAGCTTGATCTCATTCGACGACTTGATGTCGTCCATGAACACCGAGTCCATCTGTGCTCCGACTTTCCGGTCGAGCGCCACCAGCATTGACTCGTTGTTGAACGAGAGAGATCTGTTGTCGAAGTTCATCGAGCCGATCGACGACCACATCCCGTCCACTACCATGCTCTTGGCGTGCATCATTGTCGGCTGGTATTCGTAGATCTTGACGCCGCCCTCGAGCAGCTTCTCGTAATAAGTGCGGCCGGCGTACCACGTTGTTTTGACATCTGTCTTTTTGCTCACGGTCAGCACTCTCACGTCGACTCCCCGATGCGCCGCTGCCAGCAGCAGCTGCATGAAATTCTCACCCGGGACGAAGTAGGAATTGCTGATGTAGAGCGTCTTGCGCGCGCCCGCAATCGAAAGTGCCAGAAATCGTTCCGCCGGCGTGCTGCCGGTGCTCGGGATGCTGTGCATCATCCCCGCCTGGACGTCGCCGACATCCGCAAAGGAGCTCTTTGGAAAGAACAGGTCGCCAGTGAGCAGCTCGCCGGTTGCTTCCGCCCACCCGGATGCAAACGCTGCCTGCAGCGCGGCCACCGTCGGTCCTTCGAAGCGCACGTTCGTCTCGCGCCACTGGTCCTCATGATGCCCATCGCCCAACCAGTAGTCAGCGAGCCCGAATCCACCGGTGTAACCAATCTTTCCATCGACGACGACTGCCCGCACGTGCGATCGCTGTGCTGCTTTCTGCAGCGTATACCACCGCAGCGGGCGGAGCCAGTGGACTTCCACGCCGGCGTGCTTGAGGTTCTGAATCCAGTCCCGCTTGAGAGGTTGCGATCCAAAGGCGTCGAGCAGCAGCAGCACACGAACTTTGTGTTGCGCGCGGTCAATCAGATATTTCGCCATCGTATCGGCGACCCCGCCCGGCTGTGAGTAGTACATCTGGACCGTGACGGTCTGCTGCGCCGATCCCATGTCCTTCCACAACTGCGGATAGGTACCGTTGCCGTTCAGCAGTATTTGAACGTTGTTGCCGGGATCGATGTGCGTCCCGGTGAACAGCTCGATGCTTCGAGCGAACAGGGGATCTTCGATACTGGGTGGGCCATCCTTGTCTCCCTCGGCCAGTACGCTCCGCACCGGCGTGTCGTGCGTGACCGACAGAACACCGATCAGCGCCAGAACCACGCCGAACAGCACCAGCGCCGCGATTGCGATGTACTTGATCAGTGACATATTCTCTCTGCATGACCTTCGTGGCCCGTCGGCGAATCGCGACGCGCGCTATCGTCCTCGACCGGTCTCTTGAGTCCCTCCCGATTTTCCGATTGAGCGACTCCGCCGAGGACACGGCGATTTCCTTCTCTCCCGAGAGTGGTGGGCGTTGGCGCGTGCTGCCCAGCCCCGGTGATCGGCTGCCGGGCACCTTCGATCAGGACGTCTACATCGAGCTCCTCCACCGCTACCACGAAGCAGGCGCTCCCGAAGACGGCGTCATCAGCTTTACGCTCCATGCCTTTCTGCGCTCGATCGGGCGACGCGTCGATGGCAGGACGTACGAGCAACTGCGCTCGGCTCTGACGCGACTCGAGAGAACAACTCTCGAGTCGAGCGGAGTGTACGTTGCAGCCAAGGAAGCACAGCCGCTAGAAGGACGCTTTACCATTCTGTCCTCGGTGTCGATCGCTCGCCGGCGTTTGGCCGAGCGAGAGCAATTCACGCTTTTCCCGGTGCTCGCGGCATCGGAACCGGGCGATGCCCGCGTCACAATCGGTCCGGTCATTCGCTCGAACATCGCGGCTGGATACACCGTGACGCTCTCCGCAACTCATTACATGTCACTTACCAACCCCGTTGCAAGGAGACTCTACCGTCTGCTCGAAGTAGCGAGAGAAGAAGGCATGGTCACGTGGAGAGTACCGCTCGCATCTCTCGCCGAGCAGCTGCCGCTTACCCAGCGGTATCCATCCCATTTGCAACGAGTGCTCCAACCCGCCCATGAGATGCTTCTGGCCGCCGGACTCCTCCGTGATGCCAGCTTCCGGCAGCTTAACCGGGACTGGCTTGTAGATTATGTTCTCGCCTCCAGGGCTGCTTAGGTGTTCCAATGGTGCCCTTTGTGCGTCATTCAGGAACACTCGTCGTCTTAAGGGCGTATTTATTACGTTAACCCAGTCTCAATTCGTCCTGAGTGGGTTTGACGCCGTGCTTTTCTCCTTTACCTAGACCGTATGTCTCGATCCAGAAAAAGTCTGCTCTTCGGCCTCGCTTTGATTCCGCTGATGGTCGGAGGCTTCGTAATTCAGCAGCGCGAAAGCCAACAAGGCGCTCGCCTCCTTGACCAGGTCCTGAACATCGTCTCCACCCGCTTTGTCGATACTGTCGACGCGGCAACTCTTTACGAGAAGGCCGCCCGCGGTCTGGTCCACGAGCTCAACGACCCATATAGCGTCCTGCTTTCGCCGAAGGAGCTGTCGACCTTCAACGCGCAGACCAACGGTCGCTACGCCGGCATCGGAATGGAAATCGCCGAAACCCAGGGCTCCATCACCGTGCAGCGCGTCTTTCCGCACACGCCGGCCGAAGCAGCAGGAGTGCAGGAAGGCGACCGCATCAACTTCATTGACACCACCAACATCCACGGTTGGACCGTTTCCCAGACCTCCGATGCGCTGAAGGGAAATCCGGGCAGCAGAGTGCTGGTGAAATTCTCCCGCCCCGGTGTTCCGGAGTTGATTCCGATTACGTTCACCCGTGCGGTGATCAACATCCCGGCAGTTCCCTATGCCATCATGCTGGACGGCAAGATCGGCTATATCCCACTCCTCCAGTTCAACGAGAGCGCGCGAGACGAGCTCGAGACCTCGATCACACGGTTGTCACGCCAGGGCGCCAAGGGTGCGATCATCGACCTTCGCGGCAACCCCGGCGGTATCCTCGATCAGTCGCTGAGTGTCAGCAATCTCTTCCTGAAGAAGGGCCAGCAGATATCGAGCATTCGAGCTCGCAACGGCGAGAATCAGACTTTCGTGGCGACGGATGATCCGATCGCGCCGACTATCCCGCTCGTGCTACTGACCGACGGCAGGAGCGCTTCCGCTTCCGAGATCGTCGCCGGCGCTTTGCAGGACCACGACCGCGCGTTGATCGTGGGAACGACTTCGTTTGGAAAGGGACTCGTTCAGTCCGTCTTCCCTCTGGAAGGTGGCTACGCTCTGAAGATGACGACGGCGAAATGGTACACGCCGAACGGCCGCTCCATTCAGAAGGAGCGCAAGTTGCTGCCAAACGGTGATTTCGTCGAAGTAATGCCCGACTCTCTGGAAACCGACTCCGTGCGGCGCTCGCGCCCGGCGTTCAGATCTGATGCGGGTCGAGTCGTCTACGGCGGCGGAGCTATCACTCCTGACATCATCGTGCGCCCCGACACTTTGACCACTGCGGAACAGAAGGTCTTCAACGCCTTTGCTCCGAAGACTGCCGATGTGAGAGTGACTTTGATGGACTATTCGCTCGAGCTGAAGAAAACGGTGCGTCCTGATTTCACCGTTCCGCCGGCATGGCGCGAAGAGTTCTATCGCCGTCTACAGGCAAAGGGCGTCACCATCGATCACGCTCAGTACGAGCAGGCTGGTTCCGAGATCGATCGACTCCTCGGCAACACTGTCGCGCGACTGGCATTTGGTGATTCCACCGCCAAGCGTCGTAGCATTCCCGAAGACAATCAGCTCGTGCACGCGATCGACGTTCTCAAGCAAAGCACGACACAGAAGGATCTCTTCGCCATCGCTCAGCACGAGCAGTCGACCGCTTCAGCCACGGCGCGTCGTTAGCAAAAGGGAATCAAAAAAAAGCTCCGGCAGAGATTCTGCCGGAGCTTTTTTATGGCCATTGATGTTTGTTGGAGTACTTGCTGCCAAAAACCTCGAGTAGTATCGGGCGGGGATCGTCCGTCCTGACAATCACGTCGATTTTGTCGGAGAGGAGAATGGGACGCGTAAATTCGCGGTAACGCGTGTAGCCATGACAGAAGCAGAGAGGTCCCTTTCGGGTCACGTCGCCAAGGAGGATGTCAGGCTCTCCGAAAATCGTCATGGCGTAGAAAAAGTTGAGCGTGCGGGGCCGGGGGAGGTCGCTTTGCCGTACGTTCCGGGGCATGCTGCCGTGCTTCCCCCACTGGATGTCAATGCCGACCTGGGATCTTGGCCAGGTAGTGTGAAGGATTGATCCATGCCAGTAAGTCCAGACGTTGATAGGGGCGTAAGTTGAATCGTAGCCTACCCATAGGACCTCTTCGTCCGTCGGAACCGTGAAGGGAATCCAGGAGCCGTGAACGTCGTCCCGCCATAACAAATGGTAGGCAATTACCCGCCGGGTTGGGTGCAGAACCGCGACCACCCGTTCCAGGGGGAACGTTTCGTCCGTTTGTAGGTATAAGACCGGTGCTAGGCGCCGGGCCAGCAGGGCTCCGTTGTCTGAAGGACCAAGCGCGCCTGGCAGATTGGTCGGTCGGAGCGGGATGTGGGCATGAGGACCGCAGGCTGTGACGAGCACCAGCGTCAATCCCACGAAAATCCGCTCGCGAATCTGGATGGCTCTTCTTCTCAAAGGCTAGCCATCAAAAAGTCACCTTACGCGACGCCAACCGTGCGGCGCCGTGTTCGTTGCAACTGGAGAGCTCATGCGCAAGCCACGTCCGAACGCGTACAATCCCGCCCAGGCCCTTTTTCTCATCAGCAACGACCGCAGCGGATCTCCGCTCAGTTGTCCCTCATGCTCGGGATCGATCGAGCGTGATCCAAGACAAACACCTCCACCGCCATACGCGCACGTGACTTTACGCTGTAAGAGCTGCGGTCGAACGGCTCATTACGTCGCCGGGGCAGCGTAGTCCCACAGTTTCTTGCACAAAACTTGCCCCGCTGTCCGCTTGCCGGAGGGATAGTGCGTCACGCGGACGAGTATCCGGCGTAGCGACACGTGCATTTGCTGTCGCTTGCCTATGGTAGATGCTTTACAGATTTGCCCTGCGGGGGACGAGGATAGTTCAATGGCACGCATCACTGGAACGGTAAAATGGTTCAACGACGCCAAGGGATTTGGCTTCATCTCGCGGGAGGGCGGACCGGATGTCTTCGTTCACTTCAGCGCGATCGGCGGAAGCGGGTTCAAGTCACTCTCCGAGGGCGATAAAGTCGAATTCGAAGTCGTGCAAGGACAGAAAGGACCGCAGGCAGCAGACGTGACGAAGGTTAGCTGACAATTTTTTTCAGCAGTCCATGAAAAGCCCCGTCAGGTGACGGGGCTTTTTTGCGTTACCGGGCATCACAAAACTTGTTTTCCACTGTTTTCCACAGGCGGCATTTGATTTGCCCTTCATGTGCACGCGGTAGAGTCTCACTCGAAATCGGGAGGAGGTGCTGGGATGGCCGCAATCTGGAAGGGCTCGCTGACATTCGGCCTTGTCAACATCCCGGTGGAGCTCAAGACCGCGGTACGGGCGGATCATATCAGCTTCAGGCTCCTGCACGAGGAGGACTTGGCGCCCGTCAAATACGAGCGCATCTGCACGGCGGACGGTGAGTCGGTTCCGTGGAACGAGATCGTCAAAGGCTACGAATACGAGAAGGGGAAATTCGTCGTTCTCACTGACGAGGATTTCAAGACTGCTGCAGTCGAGCAGTCGAAGACGATCGACATTCTCGACTTCGTGAAGCAGGACGAGATCGATCCCCGCTACTTCGAGACTCCGTACTATCTGGTGCCGTCGAAAGGCGGTGAGAAACCCTACGCACTCCTGCGCGAAGCCATTCGCTCAACCGGGTCAGTCGGCATCGGCAAGATCATCATCCGCCAGACTCAACACCTGGCAGGCGTAAAAGTTATCGGTGAAGCGCTCGTGCTGGAGATCATGCGCTTTGCCAATGAGCTGGTCGACGCCGACGAGTTCAGCTTCCCGGGCCGCGAAGCGATCAGACCGCAGGAGCTACACATGGCGGAGCAGCTCGTCGAGAACCTTGCCGAGCCCTTCGATCCCATGCGCTACACCGACGAGTATCGCGCGAACTTGATGCGGGTCATCAAGGCGAAGATGAAAGGCAAGAAGCCCAAGCTCGAAGGGCCACAAGGTCCGGAGCAGGATTCCGGCGTACTCGACCTCATGTCGCGACTCCGTGCCAGTCTGGAAGAGGGCGCTGGGAAAAAGGGAGCAGTACGCGCAAAAAGCAAATCGGTCGCTGCCAGTCGGAAACCTGCAAAGGCGAAGAAGACGAAGAGCGCGTAAGATTCATTCATGGCTGTAAAGGCGCCCGCCGGTCCCAAACGCAGCGCTCGCGCTCAGCTCGCCGAGTACAAACAGAAGCGTGACTTCAGCCGTACTCGCGAGCCGTCGGGGGACAAACCCATTGCACCCGCACGCGCTGGTCGCCTTCGCTTCGTAATCCAGAAACACGCCGCGCGTAATCTCCACTTCGATCTGCGCCTCGAGCTCGACGGAGTCATGAAGAGTTGGGCGGTGCCTAAGGGCCCGAGTCTCGACCCGTCGGTGAAGCGACTCGCGATGCAGGTGGAAGATCACCCCATCGACTACAACACCTTCGAGGGCACGATTCCGCGGGGCGAGTATGGCGGCGGCACGGTGATGCTCTGGGATCGCGGGACGTATTCGTCCGACGTCGCCACCTCGCCAAAGGAAGAGGAAGACGCAATTCGCGAAGGCCTGAAACGGGGCGACCTCAAAATCACGTTTCACGGTGAGCGACTGCACGGTTCGTTTGCGCTCATCCGCATGAAGTTCTCGCGGGATTCATCGAGCTCGGCCAAGCCGCAGTGGCTCTTGATCAAGCACCGCGATGAATTCGCGACCGACAAGGACGTCGTCGCTGAAAACATGACCTCCGTCGATACCGGCCGCACAATGGAAGAAATCTCCGCCGGCAAACCTCGCGTCTGGCACAGCAACCGTGAGCCCAAGGCGAAGAAACCAGTCAGCGTCACACGAGGAGACAGCGTGCCGAAATCATCGACAACCGCTGATTCATCGTCGCCGACGAGGATTTCGAGTGCTTCACTCCAGCCGATGTACGCCAGCATCGGCACCGAAATTCCAGGCGCTGGCTGGACGTTCGAGCCCAAATACGACGGCGTGCGCGTCCTCGCTTACGCGACCCCCAGTGACGTCAAGCTCATTACCAGAAACGGGAAGGACAAGGCCAAGCAATTTCCCGAGATCGTGGCTTCACTCAAGAAGCTGTCGTCACAGACAAAGCGATCCCTCGTGCTCGACGGAGAAATCGTCGCGCTGATCGATGGCGAGCCTGCCCGTTTCCAGGAGCTCCAGAGCAGAATGCACGTCAAGGATTCACACATCATCGAGCGCCACTCTTCTACGACGCCGGCGGCCCTGATTCTCTTCGACATCCTGATGGATGGTGACGAGATCCTGTTGCGCGAGCCGTGGTCGGAGCGCCGCGCCGGGCTGGTCAAGCGCGTCGGCAAGCGAGAGACTGAGCAGCTGCGGGTTACCGAGTCGGTTGAAGGCAGCGGCAAGAAAATGCTCGACCAGGCACGGCGCCAGGGGTGGGAAGGTGTCATCGCCAAACGGGTCGACTCCCGGTACGAGCCGGGCCATCGCTCCCACGATTGGCTCAAATTGAAGATCGAGTTCCGCCAGGAGTTCGTCGTCGGCGGCTATACCGAGCCTCGAAACAGCCGCGAGCACATCGGCGCGATTCTGCTTGGATACTTCGACAAAGACAGATTCATCTACGTCGGACATACCGGCGGCGGATTCTCGCGACAGGGGCTGGAGGAGATGTATCGCCGGCTAAGGCCGCTCGAGCGAAAGACGTCCCCCTTCGTCGAGACGCCAAAGACGAACGAGAAAGCCCATTGGGTCGAGCCCAAAGTCGTCGTCGAGGTGAAGTTCAGCGAGTGGACGGCCGACCGACGCCTCCGTCAGCCAATCTTCCTTGGTAGCCGCGACGACAAGGATGCCCATGATGTAGGAATCGAGAAGACGAGCGTCCAGAAAAAATTGACGGTTGAAGCGGCCGTAGAGAAAACGCACGCACGTCCGACCATTGCGGCGCGCGCCCAGCGTGCTGCAAAAGGGGCGCAGTCGGCGCCAACTCAGCGCTCCCGAAAACAGCGGGTCAGGTACGACGCCGATTCCCTGCTCTCGCAGCTGACGGACATCGAGAAGAAAGGCGGCGATGCCACACTCGATTTCGGTGGCGGCAAAACCCTCAAGGTGTCCAATCTCGACAAGGTGTTCTTCCCCAAGGAGAAGTTCACCAAGGGCGATGTCATGCGTTACTACGTGCGTATCGCCGACTACATCTTGCCGACAATCCTCGATCGGCCGCTCGTTCTCAAACGGTTCCCCAATGGGATCGACGGCGAGAGCTTCTATCAGCAGAAGGCCTCCGAGACGACGCCGCCGGATGTGCGGGTCGAGGAAATCATCACGGATAACGGAGACAAGCAGCCGCGCTACATCGGCGGCGATCTGCTCACCCTGCTCTACACGATTCAGCTCGGTGCCATCTCTGTTGATCCGTGGCACTCACACGTTCCCGTACTCGAGTACGCCGATTACACCATCATCGATTTGGACCCGGGGCCACGCGCGAATTTCGGTCGTGTAGTTCAGGTTGCTCGCGGGACAAAGGAAGTCATCGATAGCTTCGGGCTCAACGCAGCCATCAAGACTTCCGGATCCAGCGGATTACACATCTATCTACCGCTTCCCCCGCGAACCCCCAACGACGCAGCTGCTCTCGTCGCTCAGGTGATCGCCACGAAGGTTGTCGCCGCGCACTCGAAGGAGGCAACGATCGAACGGTTGGTCAAAGCTCGTGGCGCAGCAATGGTTTACGTCGATTACTTGCAAAACATCCAGGGTAAGACTGTCGCCGGCCCCTACTGCGTGCGCGCCAAACCAGGGGCAACGGTGTCGACACCGCTCAGGTGGAGCGAGTTAACCGATGAACTCGACCCGCGCGACTTTCACATCGGCAACGCGGCCGAGAGATTCAAGAAGATTGGCGATATCTGGAACGAAGCGATGACGAAGAAGAATTCGCTTCGCGCGCTTGTCTAACGGGGTTTAACGACCGCCGTTTCCAACTTTTCGGAGCGGGAGCTCCATCTGTCCACCTTCGGGCTCGTTCTGTTTCGCAGCATCGCCGAAGATCGGATCGCTCGACTCGTCAACCATATGAGTGAGCTTGTAATAGAAATGGAGCGCATGAATCGGCGCCATGAAGCTGCGGTTGCCTGCCCGAGAAATCGCGACGGCTTCCTCACGCACTCTTCGCGGCAGATCCCGCGCGGCAGGCAGTGCGAGAAGTCGCTGTATCTCTGTGCTGTCTCGTGCGAGCAGCGCTGCGCACAAACTGTCCAGATAAGCCAGCATAGCTAACAGGCCCCCTGTGCAGGGTGTTTACCTTAGGTACACATTGCAACTAATACACCTGCACCGCAAGAGGTTCCGCGACTGCTTACCTGCTTGATACCGGCCCGTTACTGGTGTCAGGGATACAGGAAATCGAACCTTACACCCCGGTGCGGTCTACGCCTTTTCTTCGGTAGATACCGGAAAAGTTGCGCCGGTCTCCCTCGGCCTTCACTGCGCCATTCGTCCGTAGGTTCGACGAGCCAAGCGGCTTGAAGGGCACGTCGGAAACTCGCTTTGTGCAAGCGCTTACCCAACAGCAACTCGTACATCTGCTGTAACTCGCTGAGGGTAAAGGTGTTGGGGAGAAGTCGGAAAGCGATCGGCGCCTGATCGAGCCTGCTTTGAATGGTCTCCGCGGCGCTTTCGACCATGGCCCGCTGCCGGGGAGAAAGTGGCGGCAGATCAGCGACCTGGAACCAGGTGTAGCCGGCACGGGGTGAAGCTGTTTCGTGCGGGACCAAACCCAGATAGGCGACTGAAACATCCGATTCGCTCGGATGCCGCTTGCCGTCCCCGAATGCGCCGATTTGCTCCATCCAGTTTGGCGCTTCGCCGAGTGCATCCTGCGCCGAGCGGGTCGCCGCGATCTCCAGGCTCTCGCCAGCTTGCGGAGATCGCCACGGCAGCGACCAGCGCTCGCGGTCGTTCGCGTTTCGTGCAAGCAAAACTGCCAGCTCGTTCCTCGTCGCCGTCACTAGAACTACATCGACGCTGAAAGAGGAAGTCCGAGACGAGCGGTCGCGCATGGTGGATGCGAATTAGTCACCTTCTGCGACTAAAGTCAAGTCCGCGCCGGACTTTTTTTTGGAGGTGACTCTCGCGCGTGTGCGGGAGAGTCTCAGGCAGGCGGCTATGGATATATGTGCGAACTTCTAAATCGTCAACTGAAAATTTCTGGAAAAGATTGTTGGCTCGTCAACGATCCGTGATGCGTGATTAGCGACGCCGAACTGCTCGCTCCTCGCCTTTGCCGCGTGGCGCGTACGGCGGAATGCTGATGGGTAAATGCCCTGAGATCGCGCCAGTTCCCAGCATCGCTCCTGCTGCCGCGACCTGCGAGACCGGAAATCCTCCCCACGCAACGAGATAAGCACCAACCCACGGCAGCTGCTGCAGCAGGTACGGATTCCCAAACGCGACGACGATCGGTTTTCTGCCGCGATCGACGAGCGTGTGCACGAAATTCGTGAATGCTTCGGGCGAGCTGGCAGTAGTCGCATCCCAGCTCTGGCCAACGTACGAGCTGACGATGGTTACATCCGCCGAATCGGCAGCGGCGATCAACCGCGGAAAGTTAAGAGCCGCGTCTTCCGTCGCGACAAACTCGGTCCGCAGTTTTGACAGATGGGATCGCAGCTCGGCGTTGAACGCGTTTCCGGCGGAAAGATCGGCGCGGCGGGCAATTGTTATTGAAAGCACTCTCGCGCTGTCGACCAGCAGCGGGATCTGGTGAAGTGAATCTTTAACGAGAGTGATCGACTTTTCGGCCACAGTCCGTGCTGTCTGCCCGTTCGCGCTGTCACCGACAAGAAACCGTAGCGCGTTGAGATCAACGAGCTTGTTCTGAGCAAGCCCAAGCCGTCGTTTGGTTTCCAGAACTTTTCGGACCGACGAATCCAGCCTCGCCTCGGTGTATCGCCCCTCCGAGATGCCGGCCAGCACCGCATCGATCGTTTTTGAGACATCAAGCGGTTGAATCAGCACATCTATTCCGGCTGCGATCGCTCGCTTCACCGCTTCGTCGGCGCCATAAGTGTCCAGCACGCCGCGCATGTCCATCGCGTCAGAAATAATGATCCCGCGGAATCCCATCTCTCCGCGCAAAAGTCCAGTCAGAACTTTCGGCGAGAGCGTTCCCGGCACGTTCGACGAATCGAGCGCCGGCATTGCACCGTGAAATGACATGATCGCGCCGACCCCGGCGTTGACGGCAGCACGAAACGGTACGAGTTCCACGCTATCTAGCCGACTTCTGCTGACCGTCACTACGGGAAGCGCGAGATGTGAATTGACTCCCGTATCGCCGTGTCCCGGAAAATGCTTTCCTGTCGCGATCATGCCGTGATCCTGCAGGCCGTGAATGAACGCAACACCCATCCGCGCCGCCAGCTGCGGATCTTCGCCGTAGGAGCGCGTATTGATGACCGGATTGTCTGGATTGTTGTTTACATCCAGAACCGGAGCGTACGCGATGTGAATTCCGAGCGCCCGCCCTTCAAGTGCCGTGAGACGACCTTCCTCATAAGCGAGTGTGGTATCTCGCGTTGCTCCGATCGCCATCTCCGGAGGGAAGAGGCTGGCACCGCCAAGATCGATCGCGTTGGGAACGAAATACCCGCCGCGTGCGCGGAAGCCGGCGCCCGCTTCCAGGTCGCCCCCGAACAAAAGCGGAATCCTGCTCATCGACTGGAGCGCGTTGAGCTTCGCCGCAACTTCTGTCGGCGAGCCCACCGAGATCGTGAACCCGCCGACTTTCTCTTGTTGGATGTATTGCGTCAGCCGCCGCCATTGCGGCGAATCGCCGGATACGTAATCGCCAAACACGCTCGGCCAGACTATCTGCGCTGCCTTCTCCCGCAGCGTCATGGAGGCCATCACGGAATCGGTCCAGCGTTGGGATGTCACAGCTATTCCCCCAGGGCCACTGGCACCGCTACTCAAAGTCGTACAGCCCGCCACGAGAACGACGAGAGGTAAAGCGGCAATTGCCTTCAACTTCCGCGTCCTCAATGTGTGATTGTGCCTTTCTTGCTCGTGTCGATCTCTGATGAAGCGCCCGTCTTGAAAAGGAACGCCGTCATGTTCTTGGTGAGAAAGGCTCGTGCCTGCGGATCCATCACGTTCAAGCCGTAATGGTTGATGAGCATCGTCTGCTGCTTGAGCCAGTCAGCCCAGCATTGCGTGCATATCTGTTCGACGACGCGTGACCCGATCGGGCCGGGAAAAGGAGGTTTGACAAACCCTGCCCGCGTTTGTCCGCACCGCGCGCAGGTTACCGTCTCAGCCACGGAGCCTAGCTCCGCGCGTAGGAGATCTTAGCTAGGCCGAAAATCGAGAGCAGCCGGAGATACACCCAACCGATGTCGAGCTCGTACCACTTGGCCTTGAACTTCGCCGAGTGCGGGTCAGCGTGGTGGTTGTTGTGCAGCTCTTCTCCGCCGAGCCAGATCGCGATGGGTGAGATGTTCCGGCTCTCGTCCTTGACGTTGAAGTTCCGGTACCCGACCGCGTGTCCTACTCCATTGACTATCCCCGCCGCCCAGAACGGAATCCAGATCATCTGGACGCCCCACACCAACGGGCCGACGAAGAAGCCGAACAGATAGATATCGACGCCGAGCATCACGACGATGCCCAGCCAGTTGAGCGGCGACAGGAGGTGCCGCTCGAGCCAGTCGTTCGGCGTGCCCTTGCCGTATTTGTCGAGAACTCCAGGCTGACGGACCGCCTTTCTATAGTAGAAGGCACCCTTGAGGACTACGTTGCGCAATCCTTCCAGCAGAGGGCTGTGTGGATCTCCCTCGCGATCGGCGAACGCATGATGCTTCCGGTGGCAGGCAACCCATTCTTTGGTGACGATCGCCGTCGAAAGCCAGAGCCAAAGCCGCATCGGTAGCGCGGCGAGGTAATGGAGTTTGACGCCGCGATGTGTCTGCGCGCGGTGCAGAAAAAGCGTGACCGACACGTTGGTGAGGTGTCCGGCAATGATTACGAACAGAATCGGCTTCCACCACGCCGACGCCCAGCTTCCAAAATCCGGCATTACTTACTCCGTTGATCTAAGTTCTGGTTACGCCTGCAATTTACCCGAACAACCCCCCTATTCCAAACGACCACATCACCTTCTCGTAACTGGTCCAGGGGCATTCGCCGCTGGCGGTTTCCCCCAGGTGTCATTGGCAGCATTCCAGTCGGGAACGGACGGCTCGGGCCATAGCCGTACGCCTGTTACTCTTCCGCGCGCCGGCACGATTGCATCGAACCTGTTTCCGTGCGCCCAGATATTCACCGGCAGCGAGAAATCTTCTGTCGAACCATCGGTGTATGCGACGCGGAAGCGAACGGGAAACGGTATCGAGGTCAACCGACGCAGCGAGATCCGGGCGAAATTTTGTCCTTCCGAGCTCTGCATCGCGACGCTGTCGATTCCGATGTCGAGTACATCGGTCGTATAGAAGAAACTGCGCCAGAACCATGACAGATCTTCGCCAGTCCCGTTCTCGATACTGCGAAAGAAGTCTCCCGGCGTTGGATGCTTGAACGCCCACATTCGGATGTATTCCCGGAATGTCTTGTCGAAGAGATCAGCACCGACGACGTGATTTCTCAGCGTCAGCAGCACCAGTGCCGGTTTTCTATACCCGATCGCGCCGAGTGCCGCCGGATCTATGTTGTCCGGCGCCGTCATGAGTGGCGACTGCGTTCCGTTAGCGACTGCGTCGGCCCAGTTCCGCAAATAACCGGGATACGCGCTCTGACCCGGGTACCGGGCCTCGTTCGCGAACGCATTCAGGTAGGTGTTGATTCCCTCGTCCATCCACGCGTAGCGTCGCTCGTTCGAGCCGACGATCATCGGAAACCATTCGTGTCCGTGTTCGTGATTGATCGTCCCGAAAATGGATGCCGGATCATCGCTGCCATAATGCACCATCACGAACATCGGATACTCCATACCCCCAACCGGGCCGGCGACGCTCGTCGCCTGTGGATAGGGGAATGGAAAAAACAGCTCCGAGTACTGCCTGATCGTCCACTGAGTTTGCTCCGCGGCCTGCTCCCACGCCTTTCCAGCTTTCGGGAATTCGTAGTAGGACTGAATCAAGACCCCATTCCAGCTCGTCGCATCCCACCTCAAGTCTGGAGCAGCGGCCCAGGCGACATCGTGAACGTTGCGCGCGCGGAATCGCCAGGTTTTGGTCCCCACTTTTGGCTGATTCTTTGCCCCAGCCGCTTCTGCCTGTGTAATGATCTGCACTACAGCCCTGTTCTGTGATGCGGACGCGAGTCTGCGCCGCTGGTCGGCACTAAGAACCTGTTCCGGATTCTGCAGCACTCCGCTTCCAGCCACTACGTAACCCGCTGGCAGCGTGATCGAGTAATCGTAGTCACCATACTCGAGATAGAACTCACCCTGACCCAGATACGGATCCGTGTTCCAGCCGCGCACATCATCGAACACCGCCAGCCGCGGGTACCATTGCGCTAACTCGTACAGAGCGCTGTCGCGTCCCATTCGATCGGATCCGTGTTCCGGAACGCGAAAGGAATACTTGATTGCGATCGTCGCCTTCCCGCCGCGTGGCGCCAGCGGAGCGGGAAGATCGAGACGCATCATCGTGTCGTCGATGCGCGGCCGTACTGAAATGCCGTTGACGCTGACGTCGCTGAAGCTATAGCCACCCTGAAAGCCGCGTACACCCCACCGCGAATCAGCCGGAAACAGCGCCGATCCCTTGCTTCCGGTTCGATAAAGGTTTTGATCCGCCTGCACCCAGACATAGCGCAGGGTGTCGGGTGAATTGTTGGTGTAACTGATCTGCACCGAGCCGGAAAGCTCGGTAGTAGCGGTGTCCAGAGTTGCGTCGATCGTGTAATCGGCACGCTGCTGCCAGTAATCCGGTCCCGGCGCACCAATCGAAGAGCGATAACTATTTGGACCAGGCCAGTCGATGCGGTTTGTCGTCGCAAACGGATCGTCGCGATTCGTGTCGAACACACTGCGCAAACCGGAACCGAGGGATGTGTCGATCGCCGGCTCCATCCGAACCGGTGCGAGCACGACTGGACGCTGCTGTGCACACGCGGCAAGTGCTATCAAAAGAAATGCGTATGCTTTCACTTCAGATCTTTGGCGTTAGAGAAAACTCGTAAGCTGCGTTCCACTGCCTGGCAACGTAAGGGCCTGCATACCTTACGAGCACCTTGCATTACTCCTTTGCGGCGGATAGCCTCTCCCGCAATGACACGCACTCAAACTCCGATCGCCACACGCGCGACGGCTCTGGTTGAAGGCCGTGCCACGCTCGATGGAACGAAGCGTTTTCGCAAACGATTCGCGAAGACACACGGTGATCATTTCTACCGCGAGCTCGCCGACGGTCCGTTGGTTTCTTCGCTTGGGCTTGGCACCTATCTCGGGGAGTGCGACGACAATGAAGACGCGCGCTACCGGGCAGCCGCCGGCGCGGCGTTCGAGAAAGGTATCAACCTGGTCGATACCGCGATCAATTACCGGTGCCAGCGGTCGGAGCGCGCAGTCGGTGAGGCAATCAGGAATGCGATCGCGATGCGCGCGATCAAACGCGAGGAGGTCGTCGTTTGCACCAAGGGCGGATACATCCCGCTCGAGAAAATTCCTCCGACCACGAAGGAGGCTTATCGCGACTTTCTCGACAGCGAATACTTCGAGCGAGGGGTGATGAAGCCCGGCGACGTCGTCGCCGGTGGGCATTGTATTACTCCGCGATATCTAGACGACCAGATCGAGCGCAGCAGAAATAACCTCGGCCTCGACGTGATCGATGTCTACTATCTCCACAACCCCGAACAGCAGCTGGAGGCCCTGGGTCGAGCAGAATTTCTCGAGGTGATGAAGGAAGCATTTACAACACTGGAGCGGCAGGTAAAACGTGGTGTGCTTGGGCTATATGGCTGCGCCACCTGGAACGGGTTCCGCGTGCCTGCCGAAGCCAGAAATAATCTGAGCCTGGACGAGCTGATAGCTATTGCGCGCGAAGTCGCCGGCCCGAAACACCACTTCAAAGTGATTCAGCTGCCGATCAATCTGGCGATGACGGAAGCGGTACGACTGCCGACTCAGCGTCTGGGAGCTGACTACGTTCCACTACTTGAAGCAGCACGGCGGCTGGGCATTTCCGTGATCGGCAGTGCCACACTGATGCAGTCACAACTGACGCGCTCTCTGCCCAGGCAGGTTCACTCCGAATTTCCGGGGTTTAAAACCGATGCACGACGCGCCATCGCGTTCACACAATCCTTGCCCGTTGCCTCGGCATTGGTTGGCATGAAATCACGAGCTCACCTCGAAGAGAACCTGACCGCGCCAAAAATCGCCTGACGCTCCGCACAGATGTCACTTCCCAACCATCATCGCCCGGACGGCGGGTTTAGGAATCCGTGGCCTGGGGGCCAGCCTGGGGGCTTTCGGGATTTCCTTAAATGGACGCTGGTCGAGCGACGGCGCAATCCGCGCCGGCCTGATCCCGATCGACGCACGTTTGTACGTGTTACTCCTGCTTTTACGGTTCCTCGTACTCCGCCAGAACCGCTCACCATCACCTGGGTGGGGCACAGCAGTTGGTTGATCCAGATTGCCGGACTGAATGTTCTGACCGATCCGATCTGGAGCAGACGCGCTTCACCAGTGCAGTTCGTGGGGCCGCGGCGATGGGTACCTCCGGCAATCGAGTTCGATCGTCTGCCACCGATCGACGTGGTCCTGATATCCCACGATCACTACGATCACCTCGACGCGAATACGATCTCGCGCATCGCTGAGCGGTATCCCGCGGTTGTGTGGCTGGCTCCGCTTGGACTTGGCGCTTTTCTGAAGCGCCGCGGAGCGCGAGACATCACCGAGCGCGATTGGTGGCAGGAAAGCTCAGTTGGAGCGCTACGCCTGACATGCGTTCCGGCGCGGCACTTTTCCGGCAGGACCCTCGGCCGCCGCAATCGGACTCTGTGGTGTGGATGGACGTTGCAATCCGCTCAGCACTCGGTTTTTTTCGCCGGCGATACTGCGCTCCATCCGGAATTCAGCACAATCGGGGAGCGCTGTGGGCCGTTCGAGCTGGCAATCCTGCCAATCGGTGCCTATGAACCGCGCTGGTTCATGGGCGCGGTACATATGAATCCCGAAGATTGCATCAAAGCCGTGGCGCAACTCACCAGTGCGCAAAAGGATCGACGGCTGACGATGATTGCCGGTCATTGGGGGACATTCAAGCTGACCGACGAGCCGATGGACGAGCCGCCTTCGTGGATGCGGGAGCTATGGCAGACAGCTGACCATGATGCGAACGATCTCTGGATCCTGCAACACGGTGAGACGCGCAGCATTTAGTTACAGGGTGACACGTCGCTCCACGCGACACGATTGTCACTAGTTGTGCGCGAATCTTGCTATCCGTCTTACGAACTCTCCTACATCGGAGCTTTCCAATGGCTGCAGCAAGAAAATCCAGTCGTTCAAGGAGCGGTAGAAAGAGGTCGAGTGGAGGCGCACGAAAGCGCTCGCGGAGCTCTGCGCGCAAGTCGACGCGGCGCGGCGCCCGGAAATCCTCCGCTCGTCGGAAGGGCGGTCGCAAATCTGCGCGGAAGTCGAGTCGCCGATCCTCCGCTCGAAAAGGTGGACGCCGGAGCAGCGGTAGGAAGAGTGGAGGCCGTCGCCGTCGCAGATCGCCGTCTCCCGTGGCCCGTGTGAAGCGCGTCGCCAGCGGAGTCGTTCATCAGGCAGCTGACTTGGGCGAGCGCGCCGTCGACACGGTTACCGAATTCGTCCAGGATCGGTTCTAGTTTCAGGGCCGTTCGACAGCCGCTATGTCATCCTCGGCGGCTGTCGCGCCTCGGCCGTCGTGCAGGCGTAACCACTTTTCCACTTCGCTGAAGACGCGCTCGCGGCCATAGTCGACCGTGATGATGTGCCCGGCACCTTCGGTCCACACCAGCTTTTTGTCGCGCGCGCCCAGCGTCTTCAGCGCAAACTCACCAATGGCGGGCGGCACTCTGGGGTCTTCCCTGGACAGGATTACCAGAGTCGGAGCTGTCACGCCGGGAAGAGCCTTCCTGGACCGCTTAACGACTTTCGATAGCTCGAAAAGCGTGCGTCCCGTTACTGCGCCGTAGGCGAGGTTTTTTTCTCGCTCGATTGGATCACGAACCGAACGCGGATTTCTTGCGTTGATCTCACCCGCCAATGGTCCCCACAGCCAATGCGTTCCTGCCGCCACACGCATCTGGATTGGCATGCCTAGATAAGGAGCGATCAGCACCAGCGACGAGATCATCTTTGTATCAGCAGCGATCAGAACTGCCAGTGCCCCGCCCATCGAGAGACCAATGACGCTGACGAACGCATATCGCTGCTGCATGCGCGTGAGTGAGCTCTTCGCTGCATCGATCCACTCCTCCGCTCGGGCGTGCTGAAATGCAGCCATGTTGCGACCGTGACCGGGTAGAAGCGGCGCAAGTACCCCGTAACCGCTTTTGGCAAGCCGATGCGCCAGCAGAGAAAGAGTTTGAGGAGTATCCCCAAAACCATGCAGGAGGAGAACTCCGTGTGAGCCCTCCTCCTGCAGATCTATTGTCTCAGCTCCCTTGATTATGGCTGGGTCAGCGCTTTGCTGATCGACCATTCGTCCTCACGAAGACATTTCTCTCACGATCGGCATAGCGGTATCCCGGTCACCAATGTCGCTGAAAGTAGAGCCAAGCGAGCCGGGTTCAATGAGAAACGTCATACCCCTCCGCTCGGCGATTCCCGCGGACACGAGACGGCTCAGGGCAAGCGCGATCGACTCTCTCGTCGCGCCCACCATTTCACAAAGAAGTCGGTGATGACTGTTCTCGAGCTTGAGGCGCCCATCCGGTGCGGTGAAGCTATTGTCACTGCTCAAGTGCGTGAGCGTAGACATCAGTCGTTGATCTACGTTCAGCGCGGCGAGCTCATGAAGCTTCTCCAGCAGGTATGCGCGCTCCGACATGATCTGCGACAGCAATGGAATCGTTTGCGCCGGTCGCTCGCGGACAAATGCGCGGAACTGCGCTCCGCTCAGAAACAGCGTCCTGGTCTCTTCCGATGCATTCGCGTCGGTTACGTAGCAGCTGGTGGGCGAAAGTCCCTCGCTGCCAAATGTCTGTCCCGCGGTGGCGATCACCGGTACGAATCCGCGGCCAACTTTGATCTTGTTTCGCAGTACCACGTGGCCTTCGAGGACGATGAAGACACCGTCAGCCGGAGCACCGCGCTGATACAGTTGGAATCCAGAAGGCCAGACTGCTCTCGCTCCGTACGCGCTTATCGCAGCTATTTCTTCGGAGGTGAGACGTGAGCGTCGCACTCCTGACTGGGTGGTTCGCATCAAGCTTCCTGCCGTTCCGTTCTTGACGAGAACAACACTATCGCAATGTCCGGGCCGGTACGGAACAGCGAATGCATCGGCGTCCCACTCTCACTTTATCAACGCGGTGGCTTGCTGCAACATGCGCGTCGCCGCGTCAAAGCGGGTTGCGAGATCGGCTAATTCGCGTTCGACAGCACTCTCATCACCAAGACGGATTGCTTCATTTACCGAGGGGAGAACCATCGTCGCGTAACCGTTGTTCTCGTCCGATGCGTAAATCAGGTTTCTGAACCACGGTCGCGTGACCAGACCCTGTGGTCTTGTAAGCTGGCGTTCAACTTCGAGCAGGTTTGCGTTGACTTGTTTGAGAGTTGCTGTTGATAGCTGAGCCGTAAGCGCGCGATCACGCGCTGTATTGAACGCAACTGCGGCGTTTTCCATCCCGGCAATCGCCGAAGTCAGACCAGCCGTCGAAGTCTTCCAGTGCTTGCCTGCAAGTGCGCTGTCGACACGGGTTCCGAATCTGCGCATCGTGTGCGCAAACTCCACGTAGTCGTGTGGCAGAATATCGGCATTGGCGAGGCGCAGGAGCATCGCCGCACCAATACGCGCCGCCGCTGCATGATACTCGAACTTCGGGTCGCCGAACTTCGCCATCCAGTGATACGAGTCGTAGGCAGAGTGATATACGCCCTGCGGCCCGCCGAAGCCCCAGTCGGCGATTGGAATTCCGAGATGGTTGTAGAAGCCGGCGAAGTCGGAGCCGCCGCCTGGATCTCCCATCGGTGGCTCGAGAGAATCCGCCGCGAGATTGGCCCGCTTCCTCCACACGTCGTACACACTTCCTTCGTGACTCGGATCAGGAACTTTCTTCGCAACGTCGCGCAACAGTGCGCGGAGAGACGGTGATCCGCCGCCGCTGAAGTTGGGTCCCTGCGCGATGTCGTCTTGATTGAGATACGCGACAGCGTTTTTGCGCAGGCGCAGCGAATCTTCTTCGACGTATTCGGTAGATCCTATCAATCCCCACTCTTCGGCATCCCAGGTTGCGAATACGATCGTTCGCTTCGGGGTTTCCCCCACCTTTGCCTGCTCAGCGATGGCGCGTGCTGCCTCAAGTACACTGACCGTACCGCTCACATTGTCTGCGGCGCCGGGTCCCCACGCGTCACGATGACCACCGATCATCACGATCTCGTCCGGGTAGGTGCTGCCGTGAATGACTCCGAAAGTGTCCCAGATTTCCTTGTAAGGATTCGTGTTCGCATCTGTAGCAACGGCAATTCGCGCCCGCACCGGTCCGGGCCCGACGTGATAACGGAAGCCAAGACCTCCCTGCCACGGTTGTGGAATCGAGCTGCCCGATAGTCCGCGCAGCAGCTCGGCGGCGTTTCCATAGGAGATCGGTAGCACGGGAATTCGCGGCACTTCCATTTGGGCCAATGGAATTCGTTTCGCGTTCTCCGTGCTCGGATAACCCGGCGTGCTCGGATCACCATTTGGATTCATCACGCTCCCCCGCTGAATCCCGTGATCTGGTCGCATCGGACCGAGCGGATACACATCGCCGCGCACGTAACCGTCGTCGGCGGGATCGCTATAGATGATCAGACCGATCGCACTATGCTTTTCTGCCTCACGCGCCTTAATGCCGCGATATGATCGGCCATATCGCGCGACAGCAATCTTTCCTTTGACTGAAACTCCCATGGAATCGAGCTGGGCATAGTCTTCGATCAGCCCGTAGTTCACGTAGACGACTTCGCCTTGCACGTCGCCTGCTGCGCCATAACCGTTGAAGGGCATCACTTGCGGGTATGCGACAGACGTCGTGTCCTCCGCGATTGGTCCCTCTTGAAGCTTCAGCTCGATCGGATCAGGACTGATCCGCCATACGCGCGTGCTGACTGGATGCGGCATCCACACTTTGTACCCACGAACTTCTGTCTCCAGACCCCATGACTTCATTTGCGCGATAACATAGTCGCGCGTACGAGCTTGCGCGGGGGTGCCCGCCATGTGCGGTTGGAGAGAGAGAAACCTGGAGTGAGCGGAAGCCTTGTCTGGCGACGGCCTGCTGATCACATCGGCTTCCGCGGTACGCTCCGCTGCAGTCGACTGGAGCGAATATCCGGGAGTAGCCGTTTGTGCAGCGAGCGGAAGTGCGAGCACCACTCCCACTGGAAGAACGAGTTTTCTGATCATCCCCAATGAGCTCCTAATTTTTGTCGGAAAGGCAAAGATCACTCGTCCAGTTGCTCCAGGGCGGCAGAGATGGCTCCACGAAGCTTGGCTTCACTGTCCTCGCCGGACGGAATGCCGGCAGCTAGTGAGTTGAATTTCGTCAGCATCTCCGCCTCGACGAATTTTTCGGGTTCTCGCACGCCGAGGGATTCGAGTGATCGAATCGCGAGTCGGCGCAGCAGCGCTAGCGTCGACCTTTCGAGGGCTGCCAGCACTTGCGGATCTGACGGCTCTTCTTTCGCCGCTCGGTTGCGCTTGCGACGTGGCGCGGCCAGCAACGATGAAATCGTGCCCAGTTTTATGACGAAGGATCCCGGTGAATGCTCTCGCCATTCGCTGACGACACCGCGACGCCTGAGCGCTGGCAGCAGGGATACGACAGCCGCGCGGACCGCCGATACACCGCCCGGACTCTGGTTGCCACGCCCAGTAATGATCAGCACTTCGCTCGCACGACTGATCTGGCGCTCACGCAACCATGCTTCGGCACGATATCGCGCGTCGGCCGCAGTGGGCAGCGACTCACGCAAGTTCAGGATGTTCTTGACGCCGAACTCAGCTTCGTCGAACGCCTTCAGGACGGGTCGAAGCGAACCCCTACTTGATCGCATCCTTCAATATGTGTCCGTCGAGCCGTTCCTGCGGAGTCACATGAGCGATTGCGGCGAGCGTCGGCGCCATGTCGACTACTCTAGCGAATTCAGGATAGCGACCGGGTTTGATCTCGTCGCCGTAGAAAATTATCGGCACATGCGCATCTGAGTCGTTTGGGGTTCCGTGCTGCCCGGGTGGACCCGGTGCCCAGTAGTTGTACGGCGAGAGAGTAACGACTAGCGCCGCCCTGCTATCGTCTGCGAACATATGCAACCACCTGCGCGCAATCCTGTCATTGACAGTGTCGGCTCGGGCCAGATCCGAAATTCGGTCCGCACGGGCGACACCTGGAATTCGCAGGAAGTCAGCCCTTACCGCCCGCAAAAGTGAATCCTGATTGATTCTCGCCTTTGCGAGCGCAGGCTTGTCGAGCTCGAAGACTCCGCCATCCATTGAAAAGCCGTTCCCTCTATACGCGCCGAGTATATAGCTCAAACCGTATCCGGGTACTCCTGCGCTAGCGAGCGAATTGCTCAGCGCCTGCAGCATTGGCCTGATGTTGACTCGAATCGCCCCAGTGTTTCGCTCGCGGGCATGCACTTCCGGAAGCGGAGTGAGACCGTGATCCGCAGTGAGAGCAACTACGACATCCCGCTGCCTTCGAATGCGGAAGAGCGAATCCAGGAAGACGCCGAGCGAGCGATCCAGTCGCAGGATCTGATCGTGAAGCTCGCGCGAGTCAGGCCCGTAACGGTGACCCACTGCATCGGTCGTCGACAACGAGATCGCTAGAACGTCTGTCTGCCGACCGGCGCCGAGGTTGAGGGCGTTGACTCCTGCGAGCGCAAACTGGAGAGTGATGTCATCCATCCACGGAAATTCGGCGAGAACCAGCGCCGCCGAATCAGGAGTCGATGGCTCGACATGCGGAAATAGAAAGCCGACTCCGCCTGCCTCGGTCGGCACACTGTCCAGCTCGGCATAAGCGGTATCCGGCAATAGCAGCTGCCACGCACGTCCCGCATAGCTCGCTGGAATGCGGCGGGCGTTGAAAGACTTCACCCAATCGGGAAGAGTCGAACCGTAATAAGTACTCGTCGTGAAGATTCCAGTCGGAACATACCAGAACACGGGTTGCTTCGATTTCCCGACCGGAAGAATGGCCGCGCGATCTTTCCTCGATACGGACAGCACTTTGGTTCGGGGATCCTTGGCCGTGAGCCAGTCGACGAGTGTCGTCCCCCGAAAGCGAAACGGCGATGCGCCCACACCTGGCGCGTCGACCAGCGACACCGTGCTGTCAACTACGCCGGCGCTGTTGGCAGATATACCCGTGTGAACCGGAAACCGGCCTGACAACGTTGCCGCATGCCCGGGCGCTGTTTCGGTGATTGCGTGATCCTGAAACGCGTTGGAGAAAAAAGCGCCACCGCGATACAACCTGCCCAAACCACCAGTCAACTGAGACTCGAAGCGCGTTATGTAATCGGGTCGCATCGCGTCGACCGTTATGAACACGACAAGTTTCGGCGCCGAAGTATCAGGCGTCTGAGCACCTGCTGACGATCCGATCACTCCGACCGACCCAAGCAGGGCCATCGACAGCGCAAGACCATTGAAGCGATTCATTTAGTTCTCTGTATGGAGTCGATCGTTATCTGCACTGCGCCGGCGCGCCGGCAGGAAGCCCAAACGCCGTCGTGACGGCGATTCTCCAGCCTGCGGGTGTTTTGACAAAAATCCGCTCCGAGACTCCGCTCGACGTGGTGTCCTTCTGTGCTACCGTGTAGCAGTAAGTTCCGTAGACGACGCCCGGTGCTATCGGCTGTACGCGCAAATTTCTCGCGATTAGTGTGTCCGGCCAGGTCGAATCCCGGCGAGCGCTCCAGTTTTCGTACCCGAGTTCGAGCCCTGCAGGTCCATTGCGCGCCAGCGTGTTGGTGTGAAGATAGGTCGCGAGGTAACGAGCGCGGTCACGTTTGTGTATCGCGTCGATGTTTTCCTCGAACAAGCGCCGCGCTTCGATGGTATCGGATGCAGGTGAGATCGTCGCCGATGTGGTGTTGGGCGGAACCTGCGTGCAGCCAATTGCAGCAAGTAATACGATGACGCGGGCAGACGCGAACTTCGCCGATGCCATAGTTCCGTACGGAAAAAGTCCCCGAAAGTTTAATCGGGAACGCGGAGCTTGGCGACTTCGATTCAGCTACTGGCCGATGATCTTCGCCAGAATCGAAACACCGCGTTGGAGGTCATCCCTGTCCATGATAAGCGGTGGAAGAATGCGCAGCGTATGCTCTCCAGCGGTGAGCGCCAGCAATCCCTCGTCCCATCCGCGCTTGACGATGTCGTTCGCTGACTCGACCACATCGAGACCCCAGATGAACCCCGTTCCACGGATCGCGCGAACTTTACCGGAGCGACGGCCGATCATCTCGAGCTGCTCCCCGAGCCAGGCCCCATTCTCCCGTACTGCCTTCAGCAGTGATGGATCCGACAGGCGCTCGAAAACGTGCCCCGCCACGGCGGCGACGAGTGGTCCGCCTCCGAAGGTGGTCCCGTGATCACCGGGCTGGATAGCCGACGCAATCTCATCCGACACCAGCACCGCTCCCATTGGAAGCCCGCCCGCCAGCGGTTTCGCCAGAGTGAGCATGTCGGGAGTGGCCCCGCTGTTTTCATACGCGAAGAGATACCCGGTGCGTCCAAGCCCGCATTGTATCTCGTCGTATATGAGTGCGATCTCGCGCTTCTCGGTGATTTCCCTCAGCCGACCCAGGAAATTCGAGTCGAGAACTCGCACTCCTCCCTCACCCTGGATCGGCTCGACGATGATTGCCGCTACCGTTTCCTCATCGAGCGCGGTGTCGAGCTCGTTCAGATCACGCTCACAGATCGAGACGGCACCGGCGAGCGGACGAAACGGAGCGCGATACGACGGGCGATCGGTCGCCGCCAGGGACGCGAAGAGCCGACCGTGAAAGCTTCCACGGAGGGCGATGATCTCGACCTTCGCGTCCGTACCTACCTTACGCGCCCAGCGCCGCGCGAACTTAAAAGCGCCTTCGTTCGCCTCCGCCCCCGAATTGCAGAAGAACACCTTTGACGCGAAAGAGCGCTCCACCAGCTTTGCGGCGAGCTGCTCCCCCGCCGGCGTGCGATAAAGGTTCGACGCGTGGATGAGCCCAGTGTTCAGCGCTTCATTGATCACGCCGGCGACACCAGCGTCGCCGTAGCCGAGTGCATTGACGGCGATCCCACTGGCAAAGTCGAGATATCGCTTTCCGTCAGAGTCGATCAGCTCGACGCCTTCGCCGCGTACCAGTTCCATCGGCGCGCGTTTGTAGGTGGAGAGAAGCGCTGATACCTCCGACCCAGTTTCGTCTTCGACCGGCAGCGTAACGGCGGTCATAAGGCAATACTCTGTGATAGGGTTATGAATGTTCCACGCTCGTCGTCGACGAGACCATCGAGATCGCAGATTCGAACTGACGATACTCCTCCAGCAAGAGCTGCTTGAGCGGATTCGATCTTTGCCGCCATTCCGCCGGCGGCGATCCCGTTCACGACCAAGTCACGTGCGGACTCGCCAGTGAGAGTCGACAGGATTTCACCTTCGGCATCGCGTACGCCTTCCACATCGGCGACGAGAAAAAGCTCGTCGGCCCCGAGTGCAGCAGCAATCGCAGCTGCCGCGTCGTCGCCGTTCACGTTCAATGCGCCGCCTCCGCCGGCCCCGCCGGCCCTCGAATTATTCGAGTCGTAAGCAACGGGAGAAATCACCGGCATGTACCCCGCACTGAACAAGGAGTGAAGCAAATCAGTGTTGACGGTTACAGGTCGCCCAGCGAAGCCGAGTGTCGCCGCATCGATTATCTCGGCGTCAATCAATCGGCCGTCCTCCCCCGACATCCCAATCGCCGGAACGCCGGCGGCGAGGAACGCATTGACGAGCCGCTTGTTGACCAGCCCAGAGAGCACCATCCGCAGCAGCTCGAGATCGGCCTCCGACGTAACCCGGCGGCCACCGATGAATGCCGGTTCTCTTCCCAACGCACGCTGCATTGCAGACATGTCGTCACCACCGCCATGAACGACACAGAAAGACCCCGGCGCGGCACGCCAGGCGTCGCGTAGTATGGTCGGCAGCTGAGGATTGGCTTGCGCCCGTCCTCCGATTTTCACGACCCGCATTATGCCGGTAGCCCTGCTTGCTCGCTTAATCCCAGCAGGACGTTCGCGTTTTGCAGTGCCTGCCCTGCTGCGCCTTTCATCAGGTTGTCAATCGCCGAAATGATGATCAGCGTCGGCTGGCGAACGTTTGCTGCCTTGGCAACACTCAGTCGAACGACATTCCGTCGCACTACATCCCGCAGTGATGGCGGTTCGTCGGCAATCTCGATGAATGGCTCGCCGTTGTAGCAATCGCGCCAGAGGGTGAGCGGATCATCGACATGTTCCTTGACCGGCACCGTGATCGTCGCCAGGATTCCGCGCGCTACCGGGAGCAGGTGGGGAGTGAAAAGAATGTCGTTGTCTTGTCCGCCCAGCTGCGCGGCGACGGCACGCATCTCGGCGAGATGCCGATGCTCGTTGCCCACGGAATACGCGCGGAAATCCTCTGCGACTTCCGCAAAAAGCAGATCCGGCCGCACCGAATAGCCCGCGCCCGTTACTCCGCTGGCGGCGGTGACATTTATGGTAGCGCCCGGCATTATCCAGCCTTCGGTGAGGAGCGGGGCAATAGCTATTAGTACCGCAGTTGGGTAGCAGCCGGGATTGGCGACGATCCCTGCGCCAGGAATGCTGTCGCGCATCAGCTCCGTGAGTCCGTAGGGAGCCGGAGTGTCATTGGCGTTTGCATGAACCCCAGGCCTGAAATCCGACGATAGGTCGACGACGCGCGCGCCGGTCGCTCTGGCGTTGCCCACCCATGTTGCGGCGGTGCCGTGCGGGAGCGCGGTGAACACGACTTCCGCCTTGCTCAGTGGGGCATCTTCAGTTGCGACGTAGGTCACCTCGTTAGCGCCAATGCGTGCACGCTGTCCCCGCTGCTCATTCGCCGATGCGAAAGCGAGCTGCAGTGCAGGATGCTGCGCGATAAGCCCGCATAGCTCCCTGCCGGCATAACCGCTGGCACCAAGGACTCCTACCGGAACTTTATGCATAGAGAATGCATAACATTACACTCGGTGCCCGTCAATGATCCCGCGCGTCGTCTCGCGCAAACTTCACCGCCATGCTAAACTCAGCCCGTGGCCAACAAGCGTGAACGACACGACACCATTCTGGAGATCGTCAACGACCGTGTGGTGAGCAGCCAGGAGGATCTGCGAAAGCTTCTCCTCCAGCGTGGCTGGGATGTCACCCAGGCGACCCTGTCGCGGGATCTCCGGGAGCTGCGTCTGGCTCGGGTCCCGACTCCCGAGGGCGCCAGATACGCCATTACCGACGGCAGCATAGAGGAGAGCAGAGCTGCTCTCGATACCTTGCTGCCTCAGCTTTTTCTGCGCATCGACGGCGTCAGCGAGATGCTTGTCCTGCGTACCGTTCCCGGTGGCGCCCAGCCAATTGCCGCCGCCCTCGACGGCGAAGTGTGGTCCGACATCCTCGGCACTGTCGGGGGCGATGACACCATTCTCATCATCTGCCGATCGGTTGCCGCCCGCGAGCGCATCATGAGGCGGCTCAGGGCCATGGCCGGAGAGCCCTGATCCAGCATTGACGGGCTCGCCGGGACCGATTAAATATTCAGTTATTCTGAATACTTATTGAGGCATCCGTGATCCGAACCATTGCCCTTGCCTATTCCGGCGGGCTCGACACGTCCATCATCGTTCCCTGGCTCAAGGAGCGCTACGGCGCGCGCGTCATTTGCGTTGCCGCCGATATTGGTCAGGGAGAAGAGCTGGAAGGCGTCCGGGCAAAGGCGATCGCATCGGGTGCCGATGAGTGCTACGTCGAAGATTTGCGCCAGGAATTCGTGGAAAAGTTCGTCTGGCCCACCCTCCGCGCTGGCGCTATCTACGGTCGTAAATACCTCCTCGGCACTTCGATGGGTCGCCCGCTCATTGCACGCCGGCAGGTCGAGATTGCCCGTCAGGTCGGCGCCGATGCACTCGCTCACGGCTGTACCGGCAAGGGCAACGACCAGGTCCGGTTCGAGCTTACCTATGCCGCATTTGCTCCGGATCTCCCGGTCATTGCGCCGTGGCGCGAGTGGAACATCCGGAGTCGTGAAGATGCGATTGCCTACGCTGAATCACACCGGATCCCGGTAACAGCCACGAGAGACAAGATCTACTCCCGCGATCGCAATATCTGGCACATCTCGCATGAGGGTGGAATTCTCGAGCAGCCGGCAGCGGAACCGCCTGCCGACCTTTTCATGCTGACGACCGCGCCGGAGAAGGCGCCGAATGAGCCCGAGGAAGTTGCCATCGGCTTTATCAACGGGACTCCAGTTTCGGTCAACGGAGCAGAGCTCGACGCCGTGGATCTCGTTGGGGCGCTCAATACCATCGGGGGACGGCACGGGATCGGTCGAATCGATCTCGTCGAGGACCGGCTCGTCGGAATGAAGTCTCGCGGAGTATACGAGACGCCGGGCGGAACCCTCCTCTACTCCGCTCATAGCGAGCTCGAACAGCTCGTACTCGATCGCCGCACGCTGGCCGCCAAGGACTTCATCGCACCGCGATACGCGGATCTAGTTTACGAAGGACGCTGGTGGACCACGGAGCGTGAGGCCTACGATGCCTTCGTTAACGTCACCCAGGAGCGCGTGACCGGTTCGGTAACACTCAAACTCTTCAAGGGCACAGCTTCGGTCGTTGGCCGCGAAAGTGAATTCGCGCTGTACGACGAACGGTTCGTTACGTTCGGCGAAGACGACGTATACCAACAGAGCGATGCGGCGGGCTTTATTAGACTCTATGGACTTTCTGCCCGAGTCCGTGCCATTCGAGATCAGGAAATGGCTGCGGCGCAGAATGAGCAGGCACAGAAAAACGACGCCCGCAAGCCGGCGACTCTGGCTATAGCCTGAACAAGAGGTCGATTATGTCCGACCACACGTCGCACAAACTCTGGGGCGGACGATTCTCCACTCCAAGTGCGGCTGCACTCGAGTCGCTCAACCGGTCAATTGGTACGGATTATCGACTCTGGCCATTCGATATCAGTCTGAGTCAGGCCTGGGCGGTAGCGCTTTGGGGTGCGGGAGTCCTGACGCTGGAAGAAAGCAAGCGCATTGAGCGCGGACTCGCAGTGGTGGGACAAAACCTGGCCGCCGGTGCGCAGCCGCTCACGTCTGATGAGGACGTCCACACACTCATCGACCGCATGCTCCACGACGAAGTGGGAGACATCGCCTCCAAGCTTCACACCGGTCGCAGTCGCAACGATCAGGTTGCCACCGCCACCCGTCTATGGTGCATGGACGCCTGCACAAAGCTGGATGCCTCCGCCCGGTCGCTCCAGCAAGCCATGCTGGATCACGCCACGTCGCTCGAAGATGTGCTGATGCCGGCATACACGCATCTACAGCGGGCACAACCCGTATCCGCCGCACACTGGATGTTGTCGCATTTTTGGCCACTCGAGCGGGATCGAGCGCGTATTGCGTCCGCGTCACGTGCTGCGGCGGTGCTGCCGCTCGGGGCTGGAGCGATCGCCGGCTGTGCATTCCCTGTTTCTCGTGTGCTGCTTCAGGGAAGCCTCGGCTTCACCTCTTTGTCGCAGAACAGCATCGACGCGGTCGGCGACCGGGATTTCGTAGCCGAGTTGCTGTTCACCGTTGCAATGATCGCGACCCATGTCTCACGCCTCGCTGAGGATCTGATCATCTACGGCTCAAGCGAATTTGGATTTGTTCAGTTCGGGGATGCATTTACCACAGGATCCAGCATGATGCCGCAGAAGCGGAATCCCGACGCCCTCGAGCTCGCTCGTGGATCTGGCGCTCGCGCCATCGGAGACCTTGCCACCCTTCTCGCGACACTCAAAGGATTGCCGAGCGGTTACAACAAGGATCTTCAGGACGACAAGCGTGTGCTATTCGATGCCGTCGACACAGTTCTACTGGTCTTGCCGGCCGTCGCGGGTGCGCTTCAGGAAATCCGATTCAACGCGAAGCGCATGCGCGCAGCTATTTCCAGCAGCATGATGGCGACTGATCTGGCTGATTATTTGGTCGAGAAAGGAGCAAGTTTCCGCGAAGCACACGCTGCGATCGGCGCTCTGATTCGCGAGAGTGAACAGGAAGGTTGCGAGCTCGACGCCCTTCCCCTCTCATCCTTCAAGTCGGCACATTCGCTTTTTGGCGACGATGTTCTCGACTGGCTCGATCCGGCGCGCTCCATCGCGCGGCGCGACGTCCCCGGCGGTACCGGTCCGACGGCTGTTGCCGCACAGATTCGCGCCGCGCGAGACGCGCTGTGGCCAGCGAATGAAATTGCACGGGGCAACGAGTTGGTGCTGCGCGCCATCTGAGAATCGAAATCGAAGAAAGGGATGCACAAGTGCGTCCCTTCTTTATTTCCTCAGATCAGAACAGCACGCCAAAGGTAATGGGCACGAACTGGTAAACGCCGCCCTGCGCTTCACTGCGTGAAATGCTGTGGTATCTGGACTCGAGAAAAGTGGCGAATGGCCCAAAGCCGAAGGTCGCTCCGAGTCCAGCGTTGACGCCAAAATTATTCTGAGCTTTCGCGCCGGAGACATTGGCCTTCGAATTGTAAAGTCCGCCACCCGCGATGATGTAGGCTTTGGCAGTCGACCCTGGAAATGCAAAAATCAGATTCGCCAACGCGCCGGTTACACGCAGATCGGAGGTAGTCGCAGTGCTGCCGCTCGGTACTTTGGTATGCAAAAGATTGTTGTAGATACCGTCGACACGAACACCAAATGGCAGATCTGCAACTCCGATCGCGAATGCGATGATGGCGTTGTATCCGGTTTTCTGGGTGTCGTTCAGTTTCCCAACGGGAATCGCTGCTCCTCCGCCGAGTCCGAGAGCATAGGTCTTTTGTGCGGCCGCTGGAGAGGAGACGGTGAGGTCACAGCAACAGAAAACGAGCACTGACCAAAGAAACAGCTTCTTCATTGTGTTCGGGAGAAGGTTCGAGCCTAGTTTGGCCGGCCAATATAACTGGGAGCTGATGACGAACATACGCCAGCATGCCAGTTTCGAGGGTAGTCTTGGGTGCTTTTGATTGCGGGTAACGGGTAGCTGGTAGGCTACTGGTAGAGCGCGCTTGATTTTGTCTCTCTTGCACTTAATATCCTTCTGTTATAGGATAATTAGGTGCCACGCGCGTATACCGTTGCAACTGCTGCACTTGCACTTGGCACTTCAGCCAAATGGATTGATAACGCCCTCTCCCACCATACAGTCCGGGGCGTAGTACAGGAAAGGCAGGGCATTTCCCGTCGCGTCACGGTCGACGGGTTACTGATTCTTTCCATAGCCCTTCTACTCACGGCAGAACTCGGTACGAGAGTAGCAAATGCGCTTCTCATTGCGGATCAGCTCGTCGCCAACGGCGGTAGGTTGCAGCCACTCCATGGACTAAAGATCGAGCTCGACCTCGAAACGTTCAGAAACCAACTGCTCTCCAGACTGGAGCAAGCTGTTGAAGTCGCGCCGCTCCCCAGACGAGGACGCCCACCCAGAAACACAACGGGGCGCCTCGAGTGAGACGCCCCGCCAGATTGTGCCAGTGAAGCTGACGTGACCTTAGGCGGTCTTCGTCACGTTCTCGGCTGCTGGACCCTTCTGACCTTCGACGATGTCGAACTCCACAGCATCACCCTCGGCGAGCGATTTGAAGCCCGAGCCGGAGATCGCGCTGTAGTGAACGAAGCAATCCTTCTGCCCGTTGTCAGGTGTGATGAATCCAAAGCCCTTCGCGTCGTTGAACCACTTCACTTTGCCGGTCGTACGCATTCCCAACTCCTGAAAAAATTGTGTCTTGGGGAGCGAGGAAACGCCCGACCCTCGACAATCTGATACGCGGGTCTCATGCAACCCCGCGCTGGAAAAAAGCCAAACGCACGGGCTAGCGCCCATACCCTGGCTCGACTTGGCGGAAAAAATAGCAAGGACCGGCTGAGCAGACAATAGAGAGATTTAAGGTCCTACCCTGTGTACCTTCGTGACGAAATACTCTGTTTCCCCGAAGCACGCGGTCGGGACTCCGCGGTGCTGTTCGTACGTCAGCGACACTTGTTTCCCGGCGTACTCCTCGAGAACATGCGCAATCGAGTCGTTCCTCACCGTGAACGAGAATATCTGTGGGGTCGCACCAGGTAAGGGTGTCATTGCAATCTCACCCTCCCATGTCTTACAGATCCAGCCTTTCTTGGAGATCTTCTGGATGTATCCCGCGCGCTCGCCGGTCGAATACGTGTATCCCAGCGAGACCCAGATCCAGAGCACGATAATCACCACCGGAATCAGCAGAATCGAGAGTAGGATGATCAACAGCTTGTTATGCTTTTTCTTCACCGGAGCTGGAACAGCTACAGTCGGCGGCGCCTCTGGAATTTCGGGGGTATCAGCCATCTAAGCTCCACGGAGAACCGGGAAGGGGACAGTGCGCGCAGTTCCTGTGCACTGCTCGGGCCACGGAATTAGCTTTCGAATTGTTCGCACGCAAGCGCAACTTGGCCATCATCGCCCGCAGAAATACAACCACTACCCTCGTAGGCGGCGTACCCGTCGGCTCAGCACATCCGATCGTCGTGCAGTCGATGACGAATACCGACACCGCCGACGCGCCCGGCACAGCCCTCCAGGTCGCTGAGTTGGTCGGCGCGGGTAGCCGCCTGGTGAGAGTCACCGTCAACAACGACGAAGCGGCACGGGCTGTTCCCGAGATTGCCAGCCGGCTCGCCGACATGGGCGTCAGCGTTCCAATCATTGGAGATTTTCATTACAACGGTCATCTTCTGCTGACTAAGTATCCCGATACGGCGAAGACTCTCGCCAAGTACCGTATCAATCCTGGCAACGTCGGCGGAAAACGGCGCGATGAAAATTTTCGCACCATCATCCAGATAGCACTCGACAACAACAAGCCGGTCAGGATCGGAGTGAACTGGGGCTCGCTTGATCAGGATCTGCTCACCGCGATGATGGACGCCAACGCACAGCAGCCCGAGCCACTCGACGCAAAGGAGGTCTATATCGAGGCGATGATCCAGAGCGCATTACGCTCCGCGTCGATCGCCGAAGAAATGGGCCTCGGCCACGACCACATCATCATTTCTGCTAAAGTGTCGGGCGTTCAAGACCTGCTCGAGGTCTACCGGCGCCTGGCAGGACGCTGCGACTATCCGCTGCATCTTGGGCTCACTGAAGCGGGTCTCGGCTCCAAGGGCATCATCGCCAGCACTGCTGCGCTTTCCATTCTACTCACCGACGGAATTGGCGACACCATTCGCGTCTCGCTCACGCCGCGTCCCGGCGGTGACCGCACTGAAGAAGTTCGCATCGCACAACAGATTCTGCAGTCGCTGGAGCTGCAGAGCTTCAACCCTCAAGTCACCGCGTGTCCCGGCTGCGGGCGAACGACTTCCACTTTCTTCCAGCACATGGCGGAAGACATTCAGACCTACTTGCACGAGCAGATGCCAACCTGGCGCGATCGCTACCCTCGCGTCGTAGACATGAAGGTCGCCGTGATGGGATGCGTAGTTAACGGTCCGGGCGAGTCAAAGCACGCCAACATCGGAATCTCGCTGCCAGGCACCTTCGAGGAGCCGAAAGCACCGGTGTACATCGATGGCAAGCTGTCCGTGACGCTGAAGGGCGAGACGATTGTCCCGGAATTCCTCAGCATTCTCGAGGATTACGTCAAGAGAACCTACGGGGCAGGGAACGCCCCGGCGCTCAGTTAGAGACGCTCAGCCCGCCAGCTTCTCGAGCTCCCGCGAGACCTGTTCAAGCTCGATCATGATGGGAGCTTTGAAACCCACCTCGTCCAGGCGCTCATAGACCTGACGGTACCATCGGGCAGTGCTTGCTCTGCCGCTACCAAACCGTGCCCATATGGTCTCCGGATCAACGGTTCTGCGCAAATCAGAGATGATGGACGAAGCGTTATGGATCTTGTCTGCCGCGCACACCCAGCGCGCGTCGTCGCTCGCGCCAGCGAGGCGTGCCAGATAATCGGCCCGGCGCTCATCGCCTGATAGTTCGACTCCATCATCATCATGCCGCCGGTATGTGACAGCGAGCACGGTGTCGAGAACCTTGGCGCCGAATTTGTCTCCTATGCGCTGCTCGAGCATCTCCCTGGTATAGCCATCCCTGATACAATCCTCGATCACGTCGTGGAGGATTCCCGCGACAACGGTGTCGTTGTCTCGCCCGTAGCGCGTAAGAATGACTGCTACGTTCGCTGGATGCGTGAGGTAGGGAAGCTTGGTTCCCTTCCGCACCTGACGGTCGTGATGCTTCGCCGCAAAAGCGAGAGCATGATTGATGACGTCGGAATAGCCCGTGACTGTCATTGCTTGATCGTTGCGAACCAGGAAACTAGCTGTTCAAGTCCCTGCTGATCCTCCGGCTTGAACGCATCAAACCGCTCGGAATCTACGTCGAGAACAGCGATCAGATCACCCAGCGCGTCAACGACCGGAACTACTATCTCGGAACGAGAGCGCGAGTCGCATGTGATATGACCCGGAAACTTGTCGACATCGGGCACGATCACCGTCTTCATCTCCGCGGCCGCAGTTCCACAAACTCCCTGCCCGAATGCGATGTCGAGACAGCCAAGGCTTCCCTGATAGGGTCCAACGCGCAGCAGCTGACCGGGAACCACAACCCGATAGAAGCCAGTCCAGAGATGACCGAAAGCGTGGTGAACGAGGGCTGCGATCGTGGACATGGCGGTGATCTCGTCGTCGACGCCCTCCAGGATCGCATCAGCGTGTCCTTTCAGCTCGGCATACGCGCGACCCCTGGGAACGCTGCGCAGATCAGGAATTGTTTCGGCCATTCCAGTTATTGCGCGGTCGCGAGCTCCGGCTGGAAAGATCCGGACTCTCGGGTTGCGCCGAGCATTTCTTCACGCGTCTCCAGCTGCGGCATCTCTGCATCCCAGAGGACGAGTCCGTGAATCCGCATATCCGCCCCCCGCAGACTATCGACCGCTGCTTTCAGTCCTCCAACCGTTGTGTGTGCGATTCGCGCACAGAGTATTACGTCCGGTGCCGGGATGATACTGTTTGCGCTACGCTGGACGTAGCTCGTAGGGGCGGCGATGATGATGAAGTCATAGCGCCGCTGCATTCTCGCCAGCTCCTTTCGCACCTCCTCGACCACACTCGGCTCCGGTAGTCCTGACCGGCGAGTGCCGCTCGGCAGCACGTCGAGCGGACGATCGCGGCCAATCGTCGTCGGGACGATCGCTTCCGGCCAGGTAGCGTTGCCAAGGATTATGCCCGACAGACCTGGATCGGGTCGGATTCTCAACACACTGGCGACACTACAGGTTGTCGGATCGACGTCCACCAGCAGCGTGCTGCGAGCCTCGTACGCCGCTGACGCCGCCAGGTTTGCTGCAACCGTCGCGACGATTCCAGGGTCATCTCCCGTAATCGTCACGATCGGAACGCTCGCTTCAACCGAGGCGATATGCAGGTAAAGAGTTCTGTAGCTCTCAGAAACAACATCGATCAGTGGAGGCGCTTCGACATCCGCCTGTCGACGACTCCGCTCGACGACGATCTCCGGGGGCTTGATCACGGTCAGGACCCGGGCACCACTGATCTGCTCGGCTTCGCGCGGGTCGGCGATGTGGGGTCGCTTCAACTCGGTGCCAAAGGACGCCGCGAATCCGACGGCCAGCGCCAAGACAACCGCCGCAGCAAGCATCGCCCACGGCGGCGCACCGACATTGGCTAGTTCGCGCGCTCGCGCTGTCTCCCGATTGATCCGCGTATTTTTCTGGTTGATTTGGTCGAGCTGCCGCACTGCCGCAACGTAGTTCTGCTGCGCGGCATTGCGTTGGGCGAGAACCTGCGTCGTGTCGACGTTGATGACCGGTTTTACAACCGGAGCGGGCGTTGGGCGAATCAACGCGAGCTTGCCTCTAACCTCTCCACGTTTGACATCAGCAATTCCCTTTATCTCGCGACCAATCGCTGTCGCCCTCGACGTCAGCGCCAGGTAAACCGGATCGACTGCGCCGACTGCGCCGTACGCGTCACGGTTTCGCTCGACTTCAGCCAAAGAATCGAGCAACACCCGGACTCGCGGGTCTGCGGCAACCGTGGGTGACGCGGCGAGCGCCCGGTACGAAGTGGGAAGGGGGGCGTTTTCCGCTCTGTCGATCAGGCGATTGAGCGTGGCCAGCTCGGTGCTCAGTGAGTCACGTTGTGCTCTCACGGCTGGCGGAAAAGTATCGATCACGGCTGCCGGGACCGGTGTTAATGCCTGATGCACGGCACTCATGGTGGAATCGGCCGAATTGACCTGCGCCAGATAGCGATCTCTCGCCTGTGCCGTCGGTGCGGAATCCGTTCTGGCCTCGATTCTCGACGCGACTGCTAGCGCCTTACGCGACGCGCTCCTCGGCACGATCACGAACGCAATCAAAGCAGCAACGAACACGACGCCCCCGACAATGCCAAAAACCAGGACTCGCCGCAGTGCGTTCCGGGCTCTGGCTGCCATCCAGAGGTAGGCAGAGCCCCCGCTCATTCGCGCAACGCTATGAACGTTCATAGGTCAAAGATTCACCTAGTGAGACGCATGCGCAACAAAAACGGCGGGAGCTTTCGCGCCCGCCGTTATTTACCGTTAATCTGCTACTGAACCGTGATCACGCCCTTCATGTTCAGCGCAAGATGCGGAACACAGTGATATGGATACTGGCCCGGCTTGATCTTGCCGAACGAGACCGTGACTGACTCTCCGTTGTTCGTCTTCATGTTGCTGGAGAGCTCACCCATCTTGTCGGTGCCCATGTTCGCATCGAGCTGAGGCTTCACATCGGGTGGAATCGTCGCTGGGTCGAAGGCGACGTTGTGCGGTCCACCGCTCACGACGACGAACTTGATTCCATCACCCTGCTTGACGGTGATGTTGGCTGGCTCGAAACGATAGCCCTTGGCATCACCGACCATGTTGACCGTCTTGGTCGTGCCGGTGATTGGCGCCATCGCCACAGCACCGCCGGTCGTGCCTGCGGTGGTCGAAGCTGCACCGCCGGTGGTCGTTGTCGTCGTTGTTGCCGCGGTGCTCGTATCGACGGCGACGTGCGTGGTATCGCCAGGCTGTTTTTCTCCGCCTGCGCAGGCGCCGAGTGTTATTGCCCCAACTGCAACCGCGAATCCATAGAACCGCATCTTTTGTGGCCTCCCAGAGCCGTACAGTAGTGCACTTGCCAGAGTAGTTTTCAAACTTCCGAGATTGTGAATTTATTCACAAGCTCGCCAAGACGCAATCGAAGCTGCACTTTCGCTGTCATGATTCGTGCCCTGATGTTTCAGCGCGCCGGATGATCGCGATTCCTGCCTTGGATCTCCGCGGCGGAGCGTGTGTTCAGCTCGCGCCCGGCTCGTATGATGAAGAAGTTATTCGCATTCCGGATCCGGTTGGCGTTGCGATCGCGTGGCGGCAGTACGGGTTTCGACATCTGCACGTAGTCGATTTGGACGGAGTGGCAGGACGAGGAAACAATACCGCTGCGATCCAGGCAATTCTGGGTGCCACCGATGTAGAAGTACAGGTTGGCGGCGGCATTCGCAGCCAGGAGCTGATTCAACGCACCCTCAATGATGGTGCCCAACGCGTGGTCATCGGTACCCGCGCCCTGGAGGATCCGGATTGGCTGGCGGAAATGAGCGATCTCTTTCCTGGTTGCATCGTCGTTGCTGCTGACGTTCGCGACCGGAAAGTTCTATCTCATGGCTGGACGCGCATCCAACCCAAGCTCGTACTCGACTTGGTGGAGGATCTGAATGGCCTCCCCCTCGCGGGGGTTCTGGTCACTGCTGTCCACCGCGAGGAGGCAATGCGCGGCACTGACCTGCCGCTAATGGAGGACGTCGCTGAAGCCGCGGACTTTCCCGTCTTTGCTTCTGGTGGTCTCGGTAGCCTAGTCGACCTTCGCGCGCTTGCCGACCGCGGTGTTGCAGCCGCGATCATTGGGATGGCGCTTTATAACGGCGCTATGGATCCGTGGGGCGTTGCCGAGGAGTTCGCGGAATGATCAGAAGAGAGCGATCGTCCGCGGATCGAGCTTGGATGGATCTCCGACGTACGCGAAGCGAAACCCCTTCATATACCTTCTGGCAACGCGCTGCACGGCTTCCGGAGTGACGTTCTTCAGCTCGTCGACGAACCGATCTGCCTCTCTATAGTCACCCTCGTACAACTGCGATCGCGCCAGGAAGTCGGCCTGCGCCGCGTTCGTCTCGTTGTCAAGAAAATATTCGGTGATGAATTGCTGCTCGAGCTGCCTGAGACCGACCGGATCCAGCATGCCCTGCTGCAAATCGAGAATCGCCACACGCATGAGTTTGAGCGTCGTATCCGGCGAGACGGTCGATACGTAAAGTCCGCCAGTGGTCGCCGCCCGATCCACAAAGGGCGCGTGTACATCGTACGTCAGGTTCTGGCGAGTTCGGATCTCGGCGAACATGCGCCCGGTCAACACCGATGTCGCAACCCTGAGCGCCTGGTAGTCTGCGCCGTTCGCCAGCGGCCCGCTGTAATAGCCCAGGATGTAATTGGTCGGGAGCTGTCGGCGTTCGATTACTACTGCCGTCTGCGACTCGGGCACGCGTGGCGGCGAAGTCCACTTGTAACCGCCCCGCGGAAGTTGGCCAATCGACTGGTTGACAAGCCGTTCGATGTGGGCGCGATCGATGTTGCCCACCACCACCAGAAGCATCCGCGAAGTCACGAGCTGGGTGCGGTGGTACTCTCGCAGTGTCGCGGAGTCGAGCGCATGAATGGACTTCTCGTTCCCGACGACTGACACTTCGTATGGATGTCCCACATACGCGATGCTGTCGGCGAGGTAATCCGCCAGTGCATCGGGATCGTCTCGACGCTGCCTGATTCCCGACAGGTACTGCGCTTTCACCAGCGCAATTTCAGATTTGGCCAGCACCGGATGCATCACGCGGTCAGCGAAGATCGACCACGTCGAGTCGAACACCTCCGTGCTCGAGCGGATTCCGAACATCGTCCAGTCCGCGCTGGGCGCCACGACGATCTCGCTGCCTAGCCTCGACATCGCACGGCGGAGTGCATTCTTCGGATACTTCGCAGTTCCGCGCTCGGACACATCGAGCAGAATGGGCTCGATGCCCGCATTGGCGTCGGTAACCTGTCTCGCTCCACCGAGCAGGTAGAGATTCGCAGCCACGACGTTATTCGCGTCGTTCTGGCGCAGAATGACGCGGACGCCTGATACGTCGAAACTCGTCGTTGCTGACGTGAGTGCCAGCGCAATAGCCAGCAGCATTAGCGTGCCCCCACCATTACCAGGTCGCTCGGAGCGAGGTTCAGTGATTGCCGCGCATCCGGCGCGATCAGAACTCCCGTGATGTGCGGCTTTCCAACGATATAGCGGCGCGCGTAGGCGCGGAGATCTCCAATTGTCTGCTGTGCCATGTAATCAACATATCCCATGTAGTACTCCAGACTCGCCACGCTCCACCAGAAACCAAGCGTGTGTGCAAAGCCGGAGGCACGCTCACGATCGAACGCGGAAGTGACCGCCCGATGCGCTTTCACCGATTCCAGCTCCTCGGTCGTGAAATAATTCGGCGTATCGAACTTCGCGATCTCCTCGTATAGCGCACTGAGCGCCGGACGAAGCTGCTCCGGCGATGTCTGTCCGCTGATAGTGATCGGGCCGGTGTGGTTTAGCGTGTAGTAATTCACGCCAACTGCCTGCCACAGCCCGCTGTCGACCAGTCGCTGCTGAAATTGCGAGCGCTGGTCGTTCAACACATCCGAGAACACGTCGGCCGCGTACGTCGATTTCGGATCCTGGCCGACGCTCGGGCCTTGCCACTGGATTTGTACGGTCACAGCGCCGACCGGTGCCTCCACCACCACTCCTTCACTTTTCTGCAGCGGTGGAATTGCCGGGATCGGGTCAGCCGTGAAAGGATCAGCGCCCCGAGCCCACTGCCCGAGCTCGCGCTCGGCGAGACCGAAGACCACTGCCGGATTTACATCGCCAGCGACGATGAGTGCCGAATTATTCGGGATGTAATACTTGCCCTGGATCGCGCGCATCTTTTCCGGGGTAGTCGTCGACACGATCTGTCGATCGCCAATCACATCCTTCCTGCTGAAGTTGCCGGGGTAGAGTTTTGCGTCCATCTGACGCGTCAGCGCGAAGAACGGACTTGACTCATTCCGATCGTACTCGCCAATCACCACTTGACGCTCCCGCTCCAGCTCGTCGCGACGGAAAAGTGGTCCACGCAGCGCCATCGCTAACAGGTGCAGACCGTCGCCGAGCTTCTCTGCCGGCACCGTCATGTAATAGTTGACCCGCTCTTCCTGGGTCGTCCCATTGAATACGGCGCCCAGGTCCGACGCCTTGTCCCAGAACTGATTCGGCTCGGGGTACTCTGAATTCGCGCGGAAGAACATGTGCTCGTACATGTGCGCCAGCCCCTCATATTCAGGGGCTTGGGTGAACGAGCCGTTCTTTACGTCGATCTCAATCGTCGCTAAGGGGACGCCGTGGTTCTCGACAACGATCACTTCGAGACCGTTCGCCAGAACCTTACGTTGAATGATTTTTTCGAGCTCGGCGCGTTGGCCCCACGCGTGCACTGGAGCGAGCGCCAACAAGAGGATCGCCAGAGTGGCGCAGTAACTCAGTACACCTTTTCTTTCGGACATGTCAGAATCGGTTAAAGCTCGGCCGGATACTTACCGGCAATTGACGACTTGGTTAGACGCCAAGAGGCTCAAGCGCAATGAGCCTCTTGCTCAATACACCACATTCAAGATCGGCGGTCCCGCCGATCTCTTTTACGATGCAACATCGGCAGATGATCTGGCAGGGGCCGTCACTGCCGCACGCGATCTCGACATCGAATACTTCGTCCTCGGCCTGGGAGCCAACATCCTGATCGGAGACAAGGGATTTCGCGGCCTCGTCATCCGTAACACGTCGAGTCACCTCAGGTTCTTCGACGATGGCCGCCTCTGGGTCGAGAGTGGAGCTGTTATGGCGAAACTCATACCGCAGGCCGTTGAACGCGACTTGTCCGGCCTCGAGCACTACGTCGGAATCCCAAGCACAGTTGGCGGCGCGGTCTGGCAGAACCTGCACTTTCTATCTCCTGCCCCTGCTCGCGAACGGACGATGTTCATCGCCGAGGTGTTCGAGTCAGCCGAGCTGCTCACGCACGACGGCAAGCGTATGACCGTCGATCGCGATTACATGAACTTCGGCTACGACACGAGCACACTCCACAAACAACGAGACATTGCGCTTGCCGTCACGTTCAAATTGGAGCGCGGCGATCAGGCAACCATGCATCGCATTATGCAGGAGAACCTGAGCTGGCGTGGAGGCAAGCATCCCTGGCTCGAGTATCATCCGAGCGCCGGCTCGATCTTCAAGAAAATCGAGGGCGTCGGCGCTGGCCGGCTAATCGATCAGGTCGGATTGAAGGGATTCCGGCACGGTGATGCCCAGATCTCGCACATCCACGCCAACATCATGGTCAATCTGGGAAGGGCTACCGCCAGGGATGTACGTGAGCTGATCGAGATCGCTCAGGCTAAAGTAGAGGAGCGTTTTGGTCAGCACCTCGAGCCAGAGATCGGATTTATCGGCGAGTTCTGATTCGTCACGACGCCGGTAGCTGTTCGGCCTCTTCGGTTGCCGCCGTCCATCTCAAAAAGGCCGCATCCAGCTTCCGTTTGGCTTCCTCGAGCTCTCTGCCAGTGGCAAGAGACTTCTGCGCTCCCTCACGCGTTGTATATAGCTGCGGATCTTCGAGCAACGCGGTGAGCCGAGCAATTTCTTGCTCCAGCAAAGCGATCTCTTTCTCCGCCGTCTCGACCCGGCGTCTAAGCTCACGGAGCGTGGCTCTGCCTTCCTCCATCCCGCTTTCGCGCCGTCTCGTTGCCTTCCGCTCTTTGACCCTCCGCAGCGACTCTTGCTCCGCAGCGGCGACAGCCGCAGCGTGCTCTCGCTCGCGGCTCCGTTCCGACCATTCGGCAAATGATCCGGGAAAATCGGTTATACGGCGCTCATGGAGCACCCAGACCCGGGATGTCAGCGCATCGAGCATGGCTCGATCGTGGCTCACCAGCAGGATTGTCCCCTCGTACGCCTCCAGCGCGTCCTCCAGCGCTTCTACCGATTCGATGTCAAGATGATTGGTGGGCTCGTCCAGCAGAAGGAAGTTCGCTCGACTCAATACCATCATCGCCAGAGCAACACGAGCTTGCTCGCCACCTGAGAGAGATTCCGCGCGACGCTGAGCTTCGTCACCAGAGAACCCGAATTTGGCAAGATGACCCTGAACCTGCCGGCGCTCCCACCTCGGTCTTAGCCCACTGATCACTTCATATAGCGTCCTCTCGCGCGGTACCTGCATCATATCCTGCCGGTAATAGCTCGGCTGAATGGAACCACCGAGTTTGAGCTCTCCATCTCCAACGGGGTGCTCACCCATCAACGCGCGCAGGAATGTCGACTTGCCGCTTCCATTCGGCCCAACGAAGCCGATGATGTCACCACGTTGAATGGTGGCCGTGAAATCTTCGATCAGGATTTTATCATCGACGCCAATGGTGGCATGACTCGCGACCGCAACCTGGTCTCCGCCTCGCTCGGACAGATCGAGCGTCAATCCCATCGTGCTGCCATCATCTGACAATGGACCACTAAGCCGCGGCAATCTGCTCAGGCGTTTTCGCCGACCCTTCGCTTGCTTAGAGTTCTGACCGGCGATGTTCCGCCTGATGTAGTCCTCTTCGTTCGCAATGATCTTCCGCTGTTTCTCGAACGCCCGCTGCTGAGAAAGCCGTCTTTCTTCTCGCTGGGTAATGAAGGACTCATACCCTCCCGTGTAGGCGGCACCAGTGCCGCCGTCCAGGTGAAGAATGTGATCGGCGACGCTGGCGATGAACGTCCGATCATGGCTGATCAGCAAAACGGTCTTATCAGTAGCGCGGAGATACTCCTCGAGCCAACGCGTCGTCTCCAGATCTAAATGATTGGTTGGCTCGTCCAGCAGCAGGACGTCGGCTGCGCTCACGAGCTGACGCGCGAGGCCAAGTCTTCCGCGCTCTCCACCACTTAGCTGATCGAGCGGCTGGGTACGGGCACGTTCAGCGTCAAAGCCGAGTCCCTGGAGTACGGCATCGACACGCGGGGCTAGAGTATAGCCACCTTCGCGCTCGAATCGCTCCAGATCACGATCGTATTGCGCCAGCATTTGCGGAGTAGCCGATTCACCCACTTGCGCCAGTGCCTGCGCTTGCCTGGCGAGCGCCTGCTCAAGCGCGAGCAGCTCGGCCAGTTCCCCCGCTCCCGCTTCCCAGACAGTGGTCGCGTCTCCGAAATCGCGATGTTGTTCGAGAAGCGTGAAGCGAAGTCCCGGCTGTCGGGAGACAGTTCCTTCAGTTGGCTGCTGTGCTCCGATAATCAGCCGGAACAGCGTCGTCTTCCCACTGCCGTTTCTGCCGACGAGTCCCCAACGCTCGCCCCGCGCAACGGTAAATGTTATGCCCTGAAAGACCCTCGTTGCGCCAAACTCGACACCGGCATTCGAGATCGAGATCTGCGTCAAGAACGAAGCACGCTCGAGCAGGCCGCGAGACAGCGCTCGATTGTTTCGACTGTATGGTCGCCCATGTGGCCGATCCGAAACGTGGCGCGCTTCAATTTCCCGTACCCGTTTCCGACTACAATTCCGCGTTTGCCCACTTCCGCAGTGAACGTTTCAGCCGGGAGATCCGATGGAAGTTTGATCGTCGAGACTGTCGGCGACTGCGAACCGAGGGGAGCTATGTTCGCCAGCTTTTTTCCCGTTTCATCGCTGATTTTCGCCAGCCAGTCCTGAGTGCGCGCCGCCATTGCCTTGTGGCGTGCCCAGCGCGCCTCGAGCCCCTCGGCTGCGATCGAGTTGGCCTGTGCCTCCATCGCGTAAAACAGCGTCAGAGCTGGAGTACTCGGCGTTTGGTTACGACGCGCATAAGCATCCATCTCGACGAGATCGAAATAGACTCCGCGACCCGAAGTACCGTTTGCTCGATCGACAAAGCTTGGAGATGCAACGGCGAAAGAAAGACCTGGCGGAATGGCGAGCGCCTTCTGTGAGCCAGTCAGGACGTAGTCGAGGTTCCATTCGTCAAAGCGAAGCTCCACCCCGCCCAATCCGCTTACACTATCGATCAGACAGAGAACTCCATGTCGGTGTGCGCAATCTGATATCGCGCGTACGTCGTTCAACGCTCCCGTCGACGTTTCCGAATGCACCACAGTAATAGCCACGTACTTACGCATCACGAGACGCTCCTCGAGCTGAGGTATCGTGTGCACCTGGCCCCAGGCGACTTCGTAACGATCGACATCGCGTGCACACGTCGACGCGATGTGTGCAAACCGCTCCGAGAATGCTCCATTCACCAGGCAAAGGATTCTGCCGGGCGGCGCAGCACGGATTGCAGCTTCCATCATCCCAGTGGCAGAGGAGGAGCTGATGTACACCGGCCGCTCAGTCTTGAACAGCGGCCGTAGACCCTGCTGGAGCCGCTCGAACAACTTCTCAAATTGAGGTCCGCGATGCGGAATCATTGGCTGAAGCATCGCCGCCATTATTTCTTCCCGAACTTCAGTCGGCCCCGGCAGGAAAAAAGTGCCGAAGGTTTTCGCAGGGCTCATTGCAATACCAGTTCTCTCAGTTGGTCGAAGTTTTCGATGACGAAATCAGCACGCGCGATTACCGGCTCACGCCGGGTAAAACCTGTGAACGCTGCAAAGCTATCCACTACCGATTTCATTTCGCAGTCCGTCATGCCGTCGCCGACTGCGAGTATCGGGCCTTGCAGTCCCATGTTGAGAACCGTCGCCGTCTTACCCGTCTGCCGCGTAAGGGGTGAAGCTTCATCAAACCCCTTGTAGTTACCGCGCTCGTCAAAGAATACGGAGACTGCGTAGACGGAAGCTTCATCTACCGCCAGGGTTTTTGCCAGCGGTAGTATCGCTTCGCGAAGTCCACCGCTGACCATTGCAATCCCAATGTTGGCAGCTTTGAGCGCGGTGAGCGTCTCACGTGCGCGCGGGGCGATGCGATGGACATATTCCCGCCCGAGACGTTGGATCTCAGTCAGCGTGGGTCTCACCGCCTGCATCCTCTGACGGTAGACTGCCTCGATCGGGATTTCGCCGCGCATCGCCCTTTCTGTCAACGCAGCACTCCACGCCGCTACTTCACTTCCCCTTTGCATCGCCAGCCAATCGATTCCCTCGATGCCGCTCAGTGTCGAATCGACGTCAAAGACAACCGAGTTGAAGCGGGTCACAGGATATTGCCAGGCGCAAGCAAACCCTGTGGATCAAGCTCCCTTTTTACGGCACCCATCATCGCGATCTGAAGCGCGGTCATCTGAAGCGGAAGCCATCGCCGCTTGATTTTTCCAATCCCGTGCTCTGCGGCAACCGTCCCGCCAAGCGCAATGACGTTCCGCAGAGTTTCCTCCACAGCCCTTTCTATCGTAGCAAGCTCGTCCCTGTCGCGGGCCACAAAATTC
>Ga0207646_10000319_pt1 | contig 65151 bp, 62 predicted proteins | sample KBSK5502metaG_FD_184343 | JGI IMG/M metagenome (GOLD analysis project Ga0207646, IMG submission 184343) | Corn, switchgrass and miscanthus rhizosphere microbial communities from Kellogg Biological Station, Michigan, USA - KBS K5-50-2 metaG... | ecosystem: Host-associated > Plants > Roots >... | reverse complement strand
CCGTGATGCCATACGGTCCGCCGGCCCACCTTAACGGTCGAGCTCGAGGCATCAACGACGCACGGGCCGGCTCACCGCCGCCAACATTTTCATACCCCGTGGTGCCCGGCCGGGCATGAACCCTTAACAGGCTGGGTTTTATTCGCGCCATCTACGGCCTAGCCTCGGCGCCATGCGCATCAACCTTCGCTTCGTCCCCGGCTGGAGGCGGCTCCTGCTCTTCGCGGCGCCGGTCGCAGTGGCTCTCGGGGTCACCGTCGCCGCCTACCTCTACAGCACTTCCACGTCGGCGGCCGCGACGCCGGCCCCGCCGGCTCCCGACCCGGCCCTCGATGTGCCCTCGCAGCCAGGACTCCTCGTCCACGTCGTCGGCGCCGTCGAGAGCCCGGGCCTCTACCGGCTGCCGCGCGGCGACCGTGTGTACGACGCAATCGCGGCCGCGGGCGGCTTGAGCCCCGACGCCGACCTGTCCCGCCTCCCCGACTTCGCTGGACGGATCAAAGACGGCGAGCAGATCAAGGTCGCCTTCGCCAAGACCACCTCTGGCACCGTCATCGTCCGCGTCAACCTCAACCAGTCGACTCTCGAGGAACTGATGACGGTTCCCGGCTTCACGCGGGCGTTTGCCCAAGAATGCATCGACTACCGCACGAGCTTCGGCGGCTTCCAGAACACCCGCGAGCTCGTCGACATCCTCGGCATGAGCGAAGCCGACTACGTGATCGCCCGGCGGTATGTGACGCTGTGACGCGCTACCCGGGCCTTGTCCTGGCCCTCGCCTGGTCGGTCGCGATCGCGGCGGCGGCGGTCCTCTTTCCAGCGCAGCCGGCATTGGGCGTGGTCGCAATCGGTGCGGCCGTCCCCATCACCGCGCTCGCGCTGGTGATGAGGCCGGCGCTGGTGGCGTTCACGGTGGCGGTGGCGCTGCTGGGCGTTGGCCGCGCCGAGCTTCCACCCGCCGACCCGCTCGTCCCCATGCGCGCGCCCACTTTCGCCGGGCACATCGCGGTGGTGAGCGGACGGATCGCCGACGACGTACGACCTGCGGCAGCCGGCGCGGAGGCGCTGGTCGAGCCTTCGACGATTCTGGTCGGCACCTCTGAAGTCACGCGAATCGGCAACCTGCTGGTCCGCTGGCGCGGGCCGGCGCAGGCGAGCTTCGGCGACGAGGTCACGGCGACCGGCAAGCTTGCGCTTCCGCGGGACCTGCCGTCGTTCGATCGCCGCGCCTACCTGGCCCAGCGGAACGTCTACCTCGAGCTCGACGCCAGCAGCTTCGACGTCGTCAGCGGAGGCGGAAGACTGATGGCGTTGCCCGCGTTGCTGCGCGAGCGCTGCACCGCCGCGCTTGACGCCGCGCTGCCACCGCCGCATGCGGCGGTCCTGCTCGGGATCGTGCTCGGGATCAAACAGGGAATCCCGGCTGAGCTGCAGAAAGCCCTGATCGCCACGGGCCTGATCCACCTGCTCGTGCTCAGCGGGCTCAAGGTCGCCGTCTTCGCGCGCATCGTCCGCGGCGCTCTCACCCCAATGCTCGGCCGGCTTGCGACCTGGCCCGCGCTCGGACTGATCGCCCTTTACGCGCTCGCCGGCGGCGCGACCCCGGCCGCGGTCCGCGCGTCGGCAATGGGCGGGCTCGCCCTCGCCGCCGCGCACCTCGGCCGTCCGTCGCACGTCTGGACGTCGCTCGCGTGCACCGCCGCTGCGATGCTTGGCTGGCATCCCGACCTCGCGTGGGACGTCGGGTTTCAGCTCTCCTTCGCGGGCACCGCGGCGATCATCCTGCTGACGCCGGCGATCGCGCGTCGTCTCGCTTTCCTTCCACACGTGATCCGCGAGCCGTTCGCCGTGACCTGTGCCGCGCAGATCGGGACGCTGCCGATGATGGCGACCGACTTCCACGTCTTCTCGCCAGTGGCGCCGATCGCCAACGCCCTGACCCTGCCGATCCTCCCGATCCTCGTCGCCGGCGGCCTCCTCCTCTCCGTGCTGTTGTTCGTCCCCGTGCTGGCCAACCTCGCCTCATTCCCACTTGTCGGGCTGCTGGCGTATGTCGAACAGGTCGCCTACATGTTGGGACGCCTGCCGGCGGCGGCGATCGCGATCCCAACGTTTCCCTCCTGGCTGGGCCTCGCCTACTACTCCGCGCTCGGACCGGCGATCGCCGGCGCCCAGTCCAGCGGCCGGCGCCGCCACGCCGCGATCGCCGTGGCGATCATGGTCCCGACCCTCATCTCCGCGACCGCTCTCGTCGCCTGGGGCAACGCGCCGCCCCAGGCGATCGTCCTGAACGTCGGCGACGGCCAGGCGGTCATCCTTCGCGGTCCGCACGGGGCCATCCTCATCGACGGCGGCCCGAGCCCGGCCAAGCTGGCCGATGGGCTCGGGACTCAGCTCCCGCCCTGGCAGCGGCGCCTCGATGCGCTCGCCATCACGGCGCCGGGGCTGGGCCACGTGGGCGGGTTGGCCGGTTTCGATCGAGCGGCCTCGACCATTCTTCTCCCCGACGTCGCGCTGAGCGGTTCCGCCTGGCGCACGGCCGCGCTAGAGCAGGTGACGCGCGGCGCGACCGTCCAGCGCCTGGCCGCGCAGACGACGCGCGTGATCGCCGGCTTCGAGCTCCAGGTGCTCTCGCCGGAAAATGGAGCGCCAGGCGACATCGTCGGCGCCGCCGACCTGGCGCTCCGCGCAGTCGCCGCCGACGGTCGCAGCTTCTGCGACCTCAGCGACCTCGACCTCGACGCCCAGACGATCGCCGCGGCGCGCCTTCGCGGCCCCTGCACTTACGTCCTCCTGCCTGCGGGCGGCAGGAGCACGCTCTCGCCCGACCTCGAACGCGTGGCGATCGCGCCGACCACGCAGCTCATCGCCTCGCGCGGCCCGGGCCGGCTCGCCGCCGGCTACCCGCCCAACGTCCTGCGCACCGACCAGGAGGGCACGATCACCCTCGCGATGTAGCTACGAGAGCTTGATCTCCCGGCTCGTGCTGTTGCAGTCGAACCCGCAGATGAATGCGTTCGCCGCCGCGTCTCCGGCACTGAAAAAACCGGGCACGATGATTACCGCGGTCTGGTTGCTGTCATTGCAGGTGGGCGTGAAGAAGCCGAAACCTGTGTTGCCGTGGACATCGGTGACCCGGACGTCTCCAAACGCTCCGCCTCCGTAGCCGTAGCCGCCGCCGCCCTTCCCACCTGTGCCAAACGGGAAACAGGAGTACTTGAGACTGACGGCGACCCCAGGGCCTGAGACCAGGGTGCCTTGAGAACCGATCGACACCGTGGTCGTGCTCTTGAACTTGCTGCTCGCGGCTCCGGCGGCGACAGTAGCGATGGCCATGGTCGCGAGCGCGATGGTCAGAACTGCGGCGAGGACGGCGGTGAAACGGCCCAGCCTTCGGGACATGGGAGGGACCTCCTGGGTAGGCACGCTGTCAAGCGTGGGCGGGCGAGGGGTTGACAAATCCTAGTTCCGCCCAGGGCGCCTGTCAATTCGGCGCCTAGACTGCGCATTCGTGACCTTGCGCGCCGCTCTGCGACTGCTGGCGGCGCTGTTCGGAATCGCGCTGCTGGCGTCGGCCACCTGGACGGCCGTCGCGGTTCACACCGTCGCTCCGAACACCGGCCCGCAAGATCTGTTCGGGCAGAGCGCGCTCGCGAAGAAGGCAGCAGACGGCCAGCGCATCAACCTCCTGTTCATGGCCCACGGAGGCGCCGGCGGCGACAACCCCGACTTCACCGACACGATGCTGGTGCTCTCCATCCGACCCAGCACGCACCGCGCGACGGTCATCTCCATGCCGCGATACCTGTTGGTCGAGATCCCAGCCTCGCCGACGGGAGCCGTGCAGGGCAAGCTCTACTCCGCGTACGCGCTTGGAGTCGAAGGCGATCGTGCGTTCCTTCAACCGCGCTGGACCACGCCGACCGGGCCCGGCGACCTGGCCGCCGCCACCGTGGGCGCGACCATCGGGCAGCCGATCGACCGATGGGTCAGCGTCGACATCGCGGCGTTCGAGGCGCTGATCGACGCGATCGGCGGTGTAAGGGTGAACATCCCAGAGGCGCTCGATGACCCCAGCTATCCGGCCGACGTCGATGAGCAGACCATCCACGTTCACTTCGACGCCGGCCCGCAGGTCCTGGACGGAAAGCGCGCGCTCGAGTACGCGCGCTCGCGCCTGAGCACCTCCGAGAACGACCGCTCGCGCCGCCAGGAGACCGTCCTGTTCGCGCTTCTTCAGCAGCTGAAGACTGCCGGGCTGACGACCAAACTATTAGCGACCGCCGGGGAGTTGAAAGATGGCGTCCGCACCAACCTGACGGTGGCCGAGATGCAAGACCTCCGTCACGTGCTCGGCACGATCGAGGAGGGCGACGTCACCGCGATCACGCTCGAGGACTCGCCGCTGCTCGAGAAGAAGACGCTGAGCAGCCCCGGCGCGGAAGTGCTCGTGCCGAAGTCCGGCAGCTACGACGAGCTTCGCGCTTTCGTGGCGAGCCGGCTGCCATGACCACGTAGGTACGATCGACTCACAGCCATGCCCCGAGCCGCCGCGAAAGGACGATCCACCCTGCTTCTCCTGCACGGCGACGAGCGTTTCCTGATCGATGAGAAGGCGCGCGCCACGGTCGCGGCATGGGTGGGCGAGCTCGTCTCCGACTTCGGACTCGAGACGATGGAGGGCGCCGGCCTCAGCGCCGCGCGCCTGCAGGACGCGGTCCTCCAGGCTCCCTTTCTCGATCCGTACCGGGTCGTCTACGTGCGCGGCGTTCCGGTCAACCGCACCGAGGGCCTGGCCTCCGCGCTCGCGGAGGTTCCGCCGACCACGCGGCTGCTGGTCACCGCCGCGGGCCGCCTCGGCGCGACCAACAAGCTCGTCAAGGCCTTCAACTCCGCGGGCGGCCAGGTCGAGGAGATGCCACGCCTGGTCCGGCGTGCGCTCAGCGACTGGGCGTCGAAGCGCGCGCTGGAAAAGCACGGACTCACGCCCGCGGTGGCCGCGCAGGTCGTGCGCGTCACGCCGCCAGACCTCTCGGTCATCGACTCCGAGCTCACCAAGCTCGCGGCCTACAAGGCCTCCGGAGCCACGCTGACGCCAGAGGTCATCGGCGGGCTGCTCTCCGGCGGCCGCGAGGACGAGATCTTCAGGCTCAACGATCACCTGCTGCCGCATCCCACGACCCAGGCTTTCGAGATCGCGCGCAACCTCACCCGGTCGGGTGTCGGTCCGACTTTGATCGCATACCGGATGGCGCGGCACATCGCGCTCGTGCTGGAGGTCAAGGCCCGTCAGGACCGCGGCGAATCGCTACAGGAGGTCCAGGGCGACATGACGGAGCACAACTTCGTCATCCAGAAAGCGTTCGACGCCGCGCGGCAGGTCAACGCGGACGGACTCGAGCAGGCCTTGCGGCAGATCCGGGACTACGAATTCGAGGTCAAGTCAGGACAAGTCGACGCCGACCTGGGCCTCGACGTGCTGCTGACCAGGCTCTAAGGAAGAAGCGCTACTTCTTCTTCGAGGGAGCCTGCACGGGCGCGGGAGCCGCGCCCTTCTTGCCCTTGGCCGCCTTGGCCGCCTTGCCCGCCGGCTGCGCGGGCGCCGCCGCGGCGACTTTCGCGAGCTGGCGTGCAAGCCGCGACTTGCGGCGCGAGGCGTTGTTGCGGTGAAGGATGCGCTTGGCCGCTGCGCGGTCGAGGGCGCGGATCGCCTCGACGGTCGACTCTGTCTTCTCGTTGGCGTCAGCGCCAGACCGAAGCGCGAGCCTCGACTTCGTGATCAGCGTCTTGACCGCCGACTTCGTCGAGCGGTTGCGGATCGCGCGGCGCGCGCCCGCGCGCGCCTGCTTCTTCGCCGAAGCGGTGCGCTTAGCCACGCGTCATCGACCGCCGGGAGTTCGTAACCACGAATCAAGGATTATAGGGGCCAGTGGAATTCGAGCTCGGCGGCAAGCGCCCGCGCGTCCACCCCGACGCCTACATCGCGCCCACCGCGGTCCTGATCGGCGACGTCGAGATCGAAGCCGGCGCGAGCGTGTGGTTCGGCGCCGTGCTGCGCGGCGACGAGTCGAAGATCAGCGTCGCCAGAGGCGCGAACGTGCAGGACAACGTCGTCATCCACTGCGCCGAGGACCTGCCGACCGTGATCGAGGAGGATGTCACCATCGGCCACTCCGCGCAGCTCGAGGGATGCGTCGTCGAGCGAGGCGCGCTCGTCGGCATGGGCGCGACGATGCTTCAGCGCAGCCGGCTGGGCGCGGGCTCGATGCTCGCCGCGGGCGCGGTGCTGGCCGAGGGCGAGCAGATCCCCGCCGGCCACCTGGCCGCCGGCGTGCCCGCCCGGGTCAAGAAGCCGCTCGCTGGATCGTCGAACAGCTGGGTCGCCACCTCCGCGCAGCACTACCAAAAACGCGCCGTCAGGTATCGCGCCGGCCTGAAGCCACTGGTCGATTGAGGCTCGCGGTCCCGGCGCGGGCCAAGCTCAATCTCGACCTCGAAGTCATCGGCCGGCGGCCCGACGGCTACCACGACCTCCGCTCGACGATGCAGACCGTCGAGCTTCACGACCTCCTGCGCATCGACACGGCCAACGAGACCACCCTCACGACCTCCGGATTGAGCGTCCGCAACAACGACAACTCCGTGCTGAAAGCCCACGCCGCCCTCGAGCGCGCCGCCAACCGCAAGCTGCCGGCCGCTTTTCACCTCGAGAAGACAATCCCGTCCGGCTCGGGGATGGGCGGGGCGAGCTCTGACGCCGCCGCCACACTGCGGGGCTTGAAACAGCTCTTCGAGCTCGACCTCGACCTCGACCTCGAGCCGATCGCGGCGCAGGTCGGCTCGGACGTCCCCTTCCTCATTCATGGAGGGACGGCGTTGGTGGAAGGACGCGGCGAGAGAGTGACACCCATCGCCACGACCCCCGCATGGTTCGCCATCGCCTGGCCGGGTATCGAGCTGTCGACGCAAACCGTTTACCAGGCGTGGGACGAGGTGAAGGGCAAGGACCTGCGCCGCGCGGCCGAGCACGTCGAGCCGCGCCTCAAGGCCTTCGCGACGATGCTCGGCGAGGGGTGGAGGATGACCGGCAGCGGCTCGGCCTTCTTCAAGCCCGCGGCCACCGAGAACGAAGCCAGGGTCGCGATCCGCGGCCTCGACTGCTGGACGGCGGTCACCAGGGCGATGGACCGGGCCGACCGATGATGATCCGCAAGGTCGCCGCGGTCTGGGCCGGCAAGGCCACCGGCACCCTCAGCCGCCTCACCCGTCGCGGCGGCGGCACCACGCTCCCCGGCGACGTCGCCCGTGCGATCGACCCGCAGATCCTCACCCGCCTGACCCACGACCTCACGCAAGGCTCCGTGGTGATCACCGGGACCAACGGCAAGACGACGACCTCGCGCCTGGTCACATGGCTGCTCGAGGGCGTCGGCCGGCGCGTCGTCAGCAACCGCGCGGGCGCCAACCTCATCTTCGGGGTCACCGCCGCCACCCTCAGCAAGGCCGGCACCGACGGCCGCCTCAGGTCAGACTGGGGCGTTTTCGAGATCGACGAGGCGAGCCTGCCGAAGGCGGTCGGTGAGATACAGCCCAGGGCCACGCTGGTCCTGAACCTCTTCCGCGACCAGCTCGATCGCTACGGCGAGCTCGAGACGATCGCCAAGAAGATCGAGAAAGCGCTGAGCACCCTCCCGGCAACCGCGCACGTCATCCTCAACGCCGACGACCCGCGCGTGGCCGAGATCGGCCTCGGCCTGACGGCCAAGCCGCTGTGGTTCGGGCTCGACGACACGAGGGTCGCAAGCAAGCAGCTCCCGCACGCCGCCGACGCGCGCACCTGCCCGCGCTGCGGGTCGAGCCTGATCTTCGAGGCCGTGTACGTCGGCCACGACGGCGTCTACCGGTGCCCCAACAACGACTTCGCGAGGCCGGCGCCCGACATCACCGCGACGGACATCACCCTGAACGGCTTCGAGAGCCTCGCCCTGACCATCAAGGAGACCCGGATCGAGATGCCGGTCGGCGGCCTTTACAACGTCTACAACGTGCTCGCCGCCTACGCGACCGCGTGCAGCCTCGGCCTGGAGGCGAGCTACCTCGCCGAGCGGCTGAAGACCTTCAAGGCCGCGTTCGGACGCCAGGAGCGAATCGAATTCCGCGGCCGCCACCTGGTGCTCGTCCTCAGCAAGAACCCCGCCGGCTTCAACGAGACGGTGCGCACCGCGGTCGACCTCGCGCACGGCACCAATTTCGTCATCGGGCTGAACGACCGCAAGGCAGACGGCACGGACGTGTCGTGGATCTGGGACGTCGACTTCGAACAGCTCAGAGACAAGTCGCGGCTTGTGATCCCCGCCGGCAATCGCGCCTACGACCTCGCGGTGCGGCTGAAGTACGCGGGCGTGAAGGCCGAGGAGCCGCAGACCGACCCCGCCGGCGCCCTCGACCTGCTCATCAAGAACACCAGCGAGGGCGACTTCGCGTACGTGCTGTGCACCTACACCGCGATGCTCGACCTCCGCGCCGAGCTCGTGAGGCGCGGCTGGGCGCAGCGATACTGGGAAACATGAGCGCCTCGAAGAAGAAGCTCACCGTCGGCTGGCTCTACTCCGACCTGATGAACATCTACGGCGACCGCGGCAACATCCTCACGCTGCTCAAGCGCGCGGAGTGGCACGGATTCGAACCGAAGCTGCGCGAAATCCAGAGGGGACCCGCGCAGAACATGGACGACATCGACATCTTCTTCTTCGGCGGAGGCCAGGACCGCGAGCAGGCTCTTATCTACGACGACCTCAGGCAGTTCAAGCAGCGCTCCCTGCAGGGCGCGGTGAGCAACGGCGCGCAGGTGCTTGCCGTTTGCGGCGGCTACCAGCTGCTGGGACACTACTACCAGACCGCCGAGGGCGAACGCTTCGACGGCATCGGCCTCCTCGACGTGACCACGCAGGCGGGGAAGAAGAGGTTCATCGGCGACGTCGTCGTCGAGACGAGCATCGAGGGACTGCGGCCCACCTCGCTGGTCGGATTCGAGAACCACAGCGGGCGCACCTTTCTTGGCGCCGAGGCCAAACCGCTCGGCCGAGTCGTCATGGGCCACGGCAACAACGGCTCCGACAAGACCGAGGGCGCCGTGCAGGGCGGCATCATCGGCACCTACCTGCACGGCAGCCTGCTGCCGAAGAACCCGCACCTGGCCGATCACCTGATCGGCGAAGCCCTCAAGCGACGGGGCGACGGCGCCCTTTCGTCGCTCGACGACTCGGCGGAGCTGGCCGCGCACGGGTGGATCCTGCGGCGCGCGCAACGACGCTAGTCCGCAGCCCGTTCCCGTTCGCCCCAACGACGACCGGCCGCCGCGACACCAGCGCCTCGCGCAGCACCTGGTCGATCGACTCGAGCATCACGAACTGCATCTGCTTCCGCAGGTCGGCCGGGATGTCGTCCAGGTCCGCTTCGTTGTGCGACGGCATCAGCACCCGCCGCAAGCCCGCGCGGTGCGCGCCGAGCACCTTCTCCTTGATCCCGCCGATGGGAAGCACGCGACCGCGCAGCGTGATCTCGCCCGTCATCGCGACGTCGTCACGCACCGGCCGGCCGGTGAGGATCGAGGCCATCGCGGTCAGTACAGTCACGCCCGCCGACGGTCCTTCCTTGGGCTGCGCGCCCGCGGGCACGTGGACGTGGATGTCGTTCTTCTCGAAGATCGCGGGGTCGATGCCGAGCTCGGCGGCGCGCGACTTCAGGTAAGACAGCGCGGCGGCGGCCGACTCCTTCATCACCTCGCCCAGCTGCCCGGTGAGCTTGAGCTCGCCCTTGCCCGGCGTGAGCGTCGCCTCGACGAAGATGATCTCGCCGCCGGTTGGCGTCCACACCAGCCCGGTGGCGATCCCCGGGCGGTCGATGCGCTCGGCGACGTCGTCGTAGAAGCGCCGCTTGCCCAGCGCAGCGCGCACGCGCTTGTTGTCGTCGAGCCGCTTGAGCTTCTTCCCGACGGCGATCTCGGCGACGTCGCGCCGGATGATCGACGCGATCTCGCGCTCGAGGTTGCGCACACCCGCCTCGCGCGTGTACTCGCGGATGATCAGCCGGATCGCGGGTTCGGAGATCGCCACCTCGCCCTCGTTTAGGCCGTGCGCGAGGACCTGCTTCGGCACCAGGAAGCGCTCGGCGATCTGCACCTTCTCCTCTTCGGTGTAGCCGGAGAGGTGGAGCACCTCCATGCGGTCGCGCAGCGCGGGTGGGATCGTCTCCAGCGAGTTCGCGGTGGTGATGAACATCACCTTCGACAGGTCGAAGGGCACGTCGAGGTAGTTGTCGCGGAAGTCCTTGTTCTGCTCCGGGTCGAGCACCTCGAGCAGCGCCGACGAGGGGTCGCCGCGCCAGTCGGCGCCGATCTTGTCGACCTCGTCGAGCATGAACACGGGGTCGTTGGACTCGGCGCGCCGGATCGCCTGGAGGATGCGGCCGGGCATGGCGCCGATGTAGGTGCGGCGGTGGCCGCGGATCTCGGCCTCGTCGTGGACGCCGCCGAGCGACGCGCGGGCGAACTTGCGGCTCATCGCGCGCGCGATCGACTGGCCGAGCGAGGTCTTGCCGACTCCGGGAGCCCCGACGAAGCAGAGGATCGGCTCGCGCCCGCGGTCGGTCGCCTTGCGCACCTGCTTGAGGCGCCGCACCGCCAGGTGCTCGACGATCCGCTGCTTGACCTTGTCGAGGTCGTAGTGGTCCGCGTCGAGGATCTCGCGCGCCTTCTTGACGTCGACCTCGCCACCGGTGGAGAGGTTCCACGGCAGGGAGACGATCAGCTCGAGGTACGTGCGGATCACCGACGACTCGGGCGACGCGGAGGGTATGCGTTCGAGGCGCGCGATCTCGCGGTCGGCCTCGCGCTTCGCCTCGAGGGGTAGGCCCGCCTTCTCGATCCGCTCGCGCAGCTCGCTCAGCTCCGCGTGCTCGGTGTCGAGCTCGCCCAGCTCGCGCTGGATGGCCTTGAGCTGCTCGCGCAGGAAGTACTCGCGCTGCGCCTTGCCCATCTGCTCCTCGGCCTGCGACTGGATCTTGCGTCCGAGCTCGAGCACCTCCAGCTCGTGCGACATGTGGCCCAGCAGCTTCTCGAGCTTCGCCTTCGACGAGTCGAGCTCGAGGATTTCCTGGCGCTGCGCGGTGGTCAGCCGGATGTGGTTGGCGATGTAGTACGCGAGGTGCAGCGGGTCGTCGATGGCGCCAGCCGCGCCCGCGAGCTCCGCGGGAAGGTGCGGCGCCAGCGCCACCAGCTGCTGGAAGGAGGCGATCGCGCGCCGCATCATCGCCTCGCGCTCGATCGTGAGGATGTCCTCGGTGATTTCGGGGTGCATCTCGACCGCGCACGTGAGGTACGGGTCGTCGGACTCGACCTCGGTCAGCCGGATTCGCCGGAGGCCGAGCACCGCCAGCTGCACGGTCCCGTCGGGAAGCTTGAGCAGGTGCTGGACGCGCACCATCGTGCCGACGTGGTGGATGTCCTTGAACTCGACCTCCTCCTGCGCCTCGTCGAGCTGCGTCGCGACCGCGATGTGGCGCTCGACGCCGGAAAGGTCGTCGAGGAGGTCGAGCGACTTCTTGCGCCCCACCGAGAGCGGAATGAAGATGCGCGGAAACACCACCGTCGACTTCAGCGGCAGCACGGGAAGGTGCGAGGGCACCGCTCCTTCGAGGTTCACCGCCGGGACTTCGCTCACAAGAAGGTGATGCTACGCCGCCGGGTTACGAGTTCGGCCAGAACTGCCCCGGCCCCCAACCGGATTGCAGCGCGCTCGGGCTCTCGCCCGCGGCGAACACGACCGGGGTCTCAGCGCCGCCGTCGAGGTTCATCGCGAAGACCTTGTCCGTCGGCCCGCTCTGTCCCGCGCAGTTCGCGCACGGAGCCTCCTCGAGGTACCACACCCAGCCGTCCTTCACGAAGGTGACCTCGGATCGCGACTTGTCGATGAGCATCCGCGTCTTGCCGCTGGCGATGTCGTACACGTAAACGCGGATGCTCACAGCGTCGGCGAAGCCGGTGTACGCGATCTGGGTTCCATCGGGCGAGAGGCCGGCCATGTAGGACCAGGCCGAGGCGCCGGCCTGTCCCGACAACCCGTTCTCCGGCGTCCACGACCGCGACATTGCCAGCAGCAGGCGGTGACCCGTGCGCGACCAGATGGGCGCGGCATCGGTGATGTCGAGCGTTTCGACGAGCGAGGCGTCGGCGACACGGTAGATGCGGATGGGCGTCGCGCCCTTGCCGATCGGCCAGCCCGAGGCGAGGTACTGGCCGTCCGCCGAGAACGCGAGCGTCGGGGACGGCAGACCGAACCTGCAGATGCAGTCCGTCAGCGGCTGTAGGAACTCGTAGAGCTCGGTCTTGTTCGGCTGGGCGAACAGCCAGACCTGGTTGGTCTGGTTGCCGTTGGCGTCGGTCCCGGCGACGAACGTGGCGGCGTTGTTGCCGTCCGGCGTCCACACGCCGTACCCGCCATTCGGGAGGTTCATCAGCTTCAGCGGCCAGCCGGCGACGACGCGCTCGTTGCCGCTGCCGATCGAGTGCAGCACGACCTCGGTACCGTCTGGCCCGGAGCGCCGGATGTACTCGAACGTGTCGGCGGTGAAGAGCTGGGTCGACGTGTTCCTGACCAGGCAGACGAGGCGCGGGTGGACCGGGTCGCTGACGTCGTACAGCGCCTGGCCGATGAGCACCATCGCAGTGCCCATGAACTGCCGGAGGCAGGTGGCGCTCGGGTCGACGACGCCCGCGATGGGGCTTGGCGAGCCGCCCTTCGCCCCGACGGGAGAGGGGCTCGGCGACGCCATCCTGGCGTCGCTGGCCTCGCCACCGCCCTTGGCCGTCGGCTGGACGGCCGCGCACGCGGCGAGCAGGACAAGCAGCAGGAAAAGGCCGAGTGACCTCATCGCTCGACTAACGCCGATCCGCGATCCACCGTTACGTGCGTAATTGACGCGAACGTGTGCTGGCGACCGTCTCCACAACGTATTTGGCATCTTCGCCGACGCCGGCGATCAGCGACGAGGAGACGCGGTGCTGAAAGGGAAGGCCCACGAAGTACAGCCGTTGCTGTGAGGTGACAATTCCTCGCCTGTGCTGGATGAGCCCTTCTTCGTCGGTGATGGGCAGCTTGATCCACGGATAGCTGTGGTCGAAACCCGTGCACCACACGACGGTCTCCACATCGAGGACCCGACCATCCTCCAGCCGCGGCTTGCCGGCCTCGACGCCGGCGACCCTCGGCACCCGCTCGATGCCGGCCGCGGCCAGGTGCTTGGGCGTGACTCGGACAAGCGGTTGCCCGCGCGTCAGCGCGTAGACGGCGGCGCGCTTGCCGATCGGAGTGTCGACCGACAGGAGTCGAGTGAATACCCAGAACGCCGGAGGCCAGAACATCACCTGGTAAGGCACCCGCCCGGTTTGGCGACCCGCCAGCCGAACTCGGTGACTTGAGGCGGCATCGATGGCGATTTCCGCGCCGGAGTTTCCCGCGCCCACGACCAGCACGTCGCCGGCCGGAAGTTGATCGGCATTCCGGTATTCGGTCGACCGCAGCTGAGTGATCGCCGGATCAAGCTGACCCGCAAACTTCGGCACGCGAAGTGTGGGATATGAACCGGTCGCGACGATCACCTGGTCTGCGTGCAGGTCATGTCCATCCGCCGTCTTTACCTCGTACGAGCCTCCCTCACGGGTCAGCGTCTCTACCCTCACGCCGAGCCGTATCCGGAGTCCAAATCGTTTCGCATAGGACTCCAGGTAGTCCGCCACCTGGTCCTTGGTCACGATGGCGCCGGGAGCCGCCGGAAAGGGCGCCCCGGGCAGGCCGTTGATGCGGGCCGGCGTGAACAGGCGCAGGGAGTCCCACCGCCGGCGCCATGGATCGCCGACACGAGCGCCGTCGTCCAGGATGAAGTAATCGAGGCCGAGCTTTGCCAGGTGGTATCCCGCGGCGAGACCGGCCTGCCCGCCGCCGATGACGATGACCTCGAGGCGGTCGGCCGCCGTCATGCCGCCGTGAGGATAGACCCTGGCCGGCGAACTGGCATAATCGCCTTGAACTGAGCGAGCCCCTAACCGCGGTCATACTCGCGGCCGGCCACGGCACCCGGATGCGGTCCCGCACTCCCAAAGTCCTTCATCCAATCTGCGGGCGACCCATGATCGACTGGGTGCTGGAAGCCCTCAAAGAGGCCGGCGTCAAGGACGTCAAGGTCATCGCCAACCCGCACCACGCGGACGTCGCCGCGCACCTCGAAGGACGGGCCGAGGTCGTCTACCAACGCGACCCCAAGGGCACCGCCCACGCCCTCCGCCAGATCCCGCAGGGCGAGCTCCGCGGCCGCCATGTGCTCGTCGTCAACGGCGACGCGCCGCTGCTGACCGCGGCGAGCATCCTCAAGGTCCATCACGCGCACCTGGAGTCTGGGGCACCCGCGACCATCGCGAGCGTCGAAGACGCAAACCGCGACGACGGGCGCATCGTCCGCGGCGCCGACGGCTCGCTGGAGAGGATCGTCGAGCGCAAGGACGCGACGCCCGAGCTGCGCGCCGGCGTGCACGAGTTCAACGTCGGCCTCTACTGCTTCGACGGCAGCCGCCTGGCCGAGGAGCTGGAGAAGATCACCAACGACAACAAGGCGGGCGAGTTTTACCTGACCGACGTCTTCCTGCACCTGAAGCCGGTCGACGTGGTCAAGCTCGACGACCCCGAGGAGGCGATGGGGGTCAAGGACCGCGTCCGGCTGGCGAAGGCGAGCGATGTCCTGCGCCGCAGGCTGCTCGAGCGGTGCATGCTCAGCGGTGTCACGATCGTCGACCCGGCGACCACGTTCATCGACGCCAACGTGACGATCGGCGAGGACGCGGTCATCGAGCCGTTCACCGTGCTCAAGGGCGAGACCCACATCGGCGCCGAGTGCCACATCGGGCCGCACGTCTATATAGAGGACGCGAGGATCGGCGACCGCTCCGACTGCGGCCCGTTCGCCAAGCTCAGGCCCGGCACCGAGATTGCCGAGGACGTGCACATCGGGAGCTTCGCCGAGCTCGTGCGGACGAAGGTCGCGCGCGGGGCGAGGGTGCCGCACGTGTCCTACCTCGGGGACACCGACCTGGGCGCTGACGCCAACATCGGCGCGGGTACGATTACCGCCAATTTCGACGGCACCAACAAGAACCGGACCGTGATCGGCGACGGCGCCTTCGTCGGCGTCGACACGATGCTGGTTGCGCCCGTCAAACTTGGCAAGGAATCGCGCACCGGGGCGGGTTCGGTGGTGACGAAGGACGTCCCGGACGGCGCGACAGTTGTAGGTGTTCCCGCTAGGGTGGTCAGGAGAAAACCAGTTGATCGGTAGGTTGCAGACGGCGGTGGAGTTCACGGGCGCCGAGAGCTCGCCCTGGGGCGAGCTGAAGCTCATCTCGGGCGGGGCCAACCCGGACCTGGCCGGGCGCATCGCCGAGATCCTCGACGTCCAGCTGACCGACCCGCGGCTGCGCCATTTCCCAGACGGCGAGATCAACGTCAAGATCGAGGACTCGATGCGCGGGCACGACGTGTTCGTGATCCAGCCGACGTCGCCGCCTGTCAACGAGCACCTGATGGAGCTCTTCATCATCCTCGACGCCCTGCGCCGCGCCTCCGCAGGCCGCGTGACCGCGGTCATCCCGTACTACGGCTACGCGCGCAAGGAGCGCAAGACCCAGCCGCGCGAGCCGATCTCGGCCAAGCTGGTCGCCAACTTCATCACGCTGGCGGGCGCGGACCGCCTGCTGCTGTTCGACCTCCACGCCGAGGCCATCGAGGGATTCTTCGACGTGCCGACCGACCACCTCTCGCCGCACCGCATCTTCTCGGAGTACCTGAAGGGACTTGGCCTGAAGGCGCTGACGATCGTCGCCCCGGACGCCGGCGGCGGTCGCCGCGCGGAGGCGGTCGCCAACGACCTGGGCGCGCCGATCGCGTTCGGTTACAAGCGCCGCCCGGACGAGCAGTCGGTGGAGGTGATCGCGCTGTCGGGTGACGTGAAAGGCCGCGACTGCGTCGTGATCGAGGACATCATCACGACCGGCGGCACCGTCTCCAAGCTCGCGCTGGCTCTGCGCCAGCAGGGCGCGAACCGGGTGCTGATCGCCGCCACGCACGCGGTGCTCAGCGGCGACGCGATCGAGAAGCTCAGGAAAGCTGACGTGGAAGAGGTGGTAGTGACCGACACCGTGCCGATTCCGGCGGACAAGTTGGGGGGACCGCTCAAGGTGCTGTCGGTGGCGCCTCTGCTCGCTGAAGCGATCATCCGGGTGCACGAGAACCGGAGCGTCAGCGAGCTCTTCCGGTAGGCTCGTGGCCCCATGACGGGCCAGGAAACGCTCGAGGTTCTCGTCATGGCCCTGTGCTTCGTGCTGGCCGCGCTGGCCAGCGGCACGGAGACGGCGCTGACCTCGGTCGGACGCCTGCGCGTGCGTTACCTGGCCGAGCAGGGGAGCCGGGCGGCGGCGACTCTGGCCAGGCTGCGTGCGGACCCGAACCGCTTCCTGTCGACGGTGCTGTTCACGAACACGCTGGCTTTGATCGTCGCCTCGACGGCGACGGCGCTGCTGAGCGATTCGCTGTTTACACGATGGGGAGCGCCGTCCCCGTGGCGGCTGTGGCTGACGCTGCTGGTTTCCGTGCTGCTTTCCGTCGTCCTCTTGATCGTCGCCGAGGTGACGCCGAAGACTCTGGCGCTCGCTCATGCCGAGCGGGTGGCCCTCGCCGCCGCGGTGCCGGTCGACCGCCTGGCGAGCTTGCTGGGGCCGATCCTGTGGGCGGTCACGCTGATCTCGCGCGGCCTGACCGGCGGCCGCGCGGCGCGAGCCCCGTACCTGACCGAGGAAGAGTTGATCACCGCCCTGCACGTCTCCGAGGAGGCGGGCGTGATCGAAGAGCAAGAGCATCAGATGATCCACGGCATCATCGAGATCGGCGACAAGACGGTGCGGGAGATCATGATCCCGCGCACCGACATCATCGCCGTCGAGAGAAGTGTCGGGCTGCGCGAGATCATCAAGCTCTTCAAGCAGTACCGGCACACACGCATGCCCGTCTTCGAAGAGAACATCGACCACGTCGTCGGTCTGATCCACACCAAGGACTTGCTGCTGTTCTACACGCTGTCCAGCTCGCAGAAGTTCGACATGGACAGGGTGCTGCGGCCGATCGAGTTCACGCCGGAGCAGAAGAAGGTCGACGAGCTGCTGAACGACATGCGGACGAAGAAGCAGCACATGGTGATCGTGGTCGACGAGTACGGTGGCACCGCCGGCATGGTGACCCTGGAGGATTTGCTCGAGGAGATCGTGGGCGAGATCCGCGACGAGTACGACACCGCCGAGCAGGACCTGCTCACGCTGACTAACGACCACGAGGCTCGCGTCGACGCCGGCTTCCCGCTGGAGGAGCTCAATGAGCGATTGCGCCTCGGCCTCGAGGAGTCGGGCGATTACGACTCGGTCGGCGGGTACGTGCACTCCATGCTCGGCAAGATCGCCGAGGCGGGCGACTCCTTTCGCGCCGGGCGCGCGAAATGGATCGTCGAGAAGGTCAAGGGCCGGCGCATCGAGACCATGCGTCTGATCTCCGAAGATCCGTGGCCGGACGAGTCGGTGGAAGGCTCGCCGCACGAGACGCTGGAGGGATCACCTGGCCACATATCGTGAGCGCGCGGTCGTGCTGCGCAAGCTCGACTACGGCGAGGCCGACCGGATCTTCACGTTCTTGACCCGGGATCACGGCAAGGTCGGCGCGATCGCCAAGGGCGTGCGCCGGCCGGAGTCGAAGCTGGGCCCGTCGCTGGAGCTGTACGGCCACGTCGACCTGCTGCTGGCGAAGGGCCGGGGCGAGCTGGACGTGGTCGCGCAGGTGGCGCGCGTGCCGGGTTACCGCATCGAGGGCGACGTCACCGCGATGGCGCACGCCGCGTTGATCGCGGAGCTGGCGGAGCGCGTCTGCGAAGATCGGCACCCGGTCGACGGCGTGTACGAGCTGACGGTCACGGCCCTGGATGAGCTCTCGCGTGAGACCGATCCGCGGCGGGCGTCGGCGTGGTTCCTGATGACGGCCCTGGACTTGCTGGGATACGCGCCGCAGTTGATGTCATGCGCGACGTGCGAGCGGCCGCTCGCCCCACGCGCCGCACCTTTTTCCGCCGCGGCCGGCGGATTTTTGTGCGAGCGGTGCGCGCTGCCGTCGATGGAGCCGGTGCCGCTGGCGACGATCAAGGTGTTGCGGCTGATGGCGTCGGGCGACCTCGCGACGTATCGCCGGTTGAAGCTCGATTCTTCCTTGATGAACTCGATCGAAGGCGTGGTGCAGTCGCAGCTGGAGCACCACCTGGACCGGCGCCTGAAATCCCTGGCCTTTTTGAACGCGATGAGGATTTGAAAGTGCTGCATGTTGACAAGGCGTTCAGCGGTTTTTCTGTCAACGACCTGGCCGCGGCGAAGCGGTTCTACTCGGAGGTCCTCGGCGTCGATGTCGAGGAGATCCCAGCCGGGCTGCAGCTGAAGATCGGGAACGGGATCCTGGTCTACCCGAAGGAGAACCACGAGCCTTCGACGTACACGATGTTGAACTTCCCGGTCGACGACATTGACGCGTCCGTCACCGAGCTGAAGGAGAAAGGTGTGAAGTTCGAGCTCTACCCGGGCATCACCGACCACCTCGGGATCGCGCGCGGCATCGCTTCGGGCCAGGGCCCAGACATCGCGTGGTTCAAAGACCCGGCAGGCAACATCCTGTCGGTCCTGAAAGGGTGAGGGGTGTACGTCTCCCTCTCCCCGTCGGGGAGAGGGTTGGGGTGAGGGGCTTAAGCTGGCAATGACCCTCACCCAAGGTGTTGTCCTCCCCATTCATGGGGAGGTGGCGCGAAGCGCCGGAGGGGCTGCTCAAACTCCCTCTCCCCTTCGGGGAGAGGGTTGGGGTGAGGGGCTTAAGCTGGTAATGACCCTCACCCGCGACCAGGTCATGGACAAGGTGTTGTCCTCCCCATTCATGGGGAGGTGGCGCGTAGCGCCGGAGGGGCTGCTCAATCTCCCTCTCCCCATCGGGGAGAGGGTTGGGGTGAGGGGCGAGACTCTCCCTCTCCCCCTCGGGGAGAGGGTTGGGGTGAGGGGCTTAATCTGGCAATGACCCTCACCCGCGACCAGGTCATGGACAAGGTGCTGTCCTCCCCATTCATCGGGAGGTGGCGCGCAGCGCCGGAGGGGGCGCTGAATCCCCCTCTCCCCTTCGGGGAGAGGGTTGGGGTGAGGGGCTTAAGCTGGTAATGACCCTCACCCGCGACCAGGTGATGGACAAGGTCGTCGCCCTGACGAAGCGCCGCGGGTTTATTTACCCGTCGAGCGAGATCTACGGCGGCCTATCGGGCTTCTACGACTACGGCCCGTACGGCATAACGCTGAAACGTGCGATCCGCGACCTGTGGTGGCGGCACATGGTCGAGCTGCGGGACGACGTCGTCGGCCTGGAATCGACGCTGATGATGCCGTCCGCAGTGTGGGAGGCCTCGGGACACCTGACCAACTTCGTCGATCCCCTTCGCCAGTGCCTTGGCGAGTGCAAGAAGCGGTGGCGCGCCGACCTCGTGACGGCCGAGAAGTGTCCCGAATGCGGCGGGCCGCTCGACGACGCCCGGATGTTCAACCTGATGTTCAAGACGTACGTCGGCCCGCTGGAGGACCGCGCGTCCGAGGTCTACCTACGTCCCGAGACGGCCCAGGGGATGTTCGTCGATTTCAAGAACGTGATCAACTCGACGCGTGTGCGCGTGCCGTTCGGTATCGCTCAGCAGGGCAAGGCGTTCCGGAACGAGATCACGCCGGGCAACTTCGTTTTTCGGGTCCGCGAGTTCGAGCTGATGGAGATGGAGTACTTCGTCCGGCCGCACCAGGACGACGAATGGTTCTCGTACTGGCGCAACGAGCGCATGCGCTGGTATACGGAGGTGCTCGGCATCCAACCGTCGCGATTGCGTTTCTATGACCATCCGACGGAGTCGCTATCGCACTACTCGAAGCAGACGACGGATATCGAATACGAATTTCCCTTTGGCTGGGGCGAGCTGGAGGGGATTGCCGACCGGACAGACTACGACCTCGCGGTCCACCAGGAGCGCTCCAAGCAGGACCTGACTTATCTGGACCCGGAGACGAACGAGCGCTACCTGCCGTGGGTGATCGAGCCGGCGGTGAGCGTGGAGCGGATCTTCATCACGCTGTTGCTGGACGCGTACGACGAGGACGTGGTGAACAACGAACCGCGGGTGGTGATGCGCCTGCACCCGAACGTGGCGCCTGTCCAGGTGGCCGTGGTCCCGCTGTCAAAGAAGGAAGAGCTGATCCGGGTGGCAAAAGAGATCGTGCAGATGCTGCGGGGCCAGTTCCGGGTGGAGTACGACCAGACCGGGGGCCACATCGGCCGGCGGTACCGGCGGCAGGACGAAATCGGCACGCCGTTCTGCATCACGGTCGACTTCGACACCCTGAACGACAAGGCAGTCACCATCCGTCACCGTGACACGACGCTCCAAGAGCGAGTGCAGATAGATCGTCTAGGTGTTGGGGTCGGCGCCCTCCTCGACGGAGCCCCGTAGCTCGCAAAAGCGACGATTAGTTTCACCGCGGCGCTGGCGCTCGCAACCGTACGAAACAAGGATCAAAGCGCGTTCTTCGAAGCAGGGCATTTGACTGGACACCGTGAGTCGGCTTGAAGTGGGTGCCACCAAGTCGATTCCGCAAGGTCGAGCCTCAGCGGCCATAGATGGGAGACCAAGTGCTCAATCAAATCGCCGGGTTTCATTGCGTGGCGCAAGGCCCTCGTCGCCACAAATAGGCCGGCCAAATACGACACAAAGGATACTGTCGGGATTGTTACGTTGACGTCATCATCGAGAGGATGGGCGCATCCCGCGCATGGACCCGGGTATCCATGCGACGACGTCATTGTCATGAACTCTGCGGTAGCTCCAACGATTAGATGTTCAGGCCATTGAGCTTGAGCCAACCAACGGGCGGGAACTGAATCGGCGCCAACGATAACGAGGTCGCCTAGCGGTGAGACGGAAGGCAAGGTTGACCGCTCTAACTTTGTCGGGACGGGCTCAATCGCCAATCCCCGTGAGCCGAAAGATGCAAGGACCGCAGCCTTGCTGGCACCAACGTCTGAACCCCGGCACAAAACATATCTGTTGAGATTGGACAGTTCGACGTTCTCAGGTTCGATGATTCGGATCTGGCCTCTAAGGTTCCGAATTCGGAGGAGCGCGTGAAGGGCCGCATTCGTAATTGCCCCTCCGCTAACGAAGTCGACTGTTCCAAGCTCTGGTTCCGTTGGCGGGCCAATATCCTCACCCAGCTGGATGGTTGCCCATGGGGTTTCTTGGAGCAACTCCGGTATCGGCACGCTCAATCCAGCGTCGCTTGCCACGGATCTAAGTGCACACTTAAAGGGCTCGACTGCGGCCGCCACGGCCGCAGCTCCTGCTCCCAACCCGTAGTCGCCAACCACCGGTGCGATCCTTGCCGACTCAGGTACCAGCCGGCCTGACCACAAATCAGGCGCCATCCGCCAGGCGTGTCGCGCAGCCCCATCCCACTGTGAATCGCCGAGAATGAATACAAGATCGTCACTGTGCGACTCCTTCGCGGCCACTACGACGGCTCCAGGCACCGTGTTGGCCGCGTAGTGCCGAATAGCAGCGCGAAGATTTGTTCCTTCAAAAGGGGGCTGATTGCCTTCGATTGGGACTTCGGGCATGACAAGGCGCACTTGACAACCTTGTGCGTGGAGTAGTCCGGCCAATGTTGTGATTACGCCCTGCCCCATTGCGCTTCCCAAGTTCTTACCATCGGCGACGATGGTGGCCGTTGTTCTGGTCAGGGCATCTTCGACATCCTTGTCGCGATCGGCTGTCCCGAGCAAAGCTCGGGACAGAAGCAACGTGCGTGAGAGTGCCTCGAATCTACTTGGTGTCTTCAAGTGCAAGGTGCGATTCGATTGGAACTTCGACAAAGCGCCCGCGATCATCGAGCTGTGCGAGGAAAGCGCCTTTGACGCCGTCGTACTTGACTCCGAAATCCGGGAGAACGAGCGAGAGGTAGCCAGGAATCTGGACGATCGCACCTTCGTCATCAGTTCCGGAGTGAAACGCGCGGCCACCGTGTGTGTGAACCTGGGCACGCACGCCTCTTCCCCGCTTGTCTAGGTCAACCCAGAATTTCTGAAACCAGTCGTCAGCTACCTGGTAATAACCTGCTGTCGCGAGATGTTCGGGATGGACAGCTTCATCCACAGCTTCTGGAGTGTCGACGGGTCCTGTCCAATAAACCACGCACTCTCGTCGGCCGACTCCACAGCGGCGCAGATAATCGAGAGTCTGGGTCCAGACCGTGTGGGGAACAGAGATCAATCGCTCCCTCCCTTTGCCACGTTCTGTCGCAAAAATACCTTGATGCCGGCGACGAGTCCCGCGTCCGCAGCCGACGCCTGCTCGGGAACGACTGTCCCGTTTTCGAAGAAGAGCGACATTAGATGCGGCTGCTGGGTTATCCCAAACAGGCTTATCGCGCGCTGCAGGACCGCCACTACCTGCTCATTGCCCTCGACGCTCAAAGTGCGCGAGACTCCGTTGTAACTGACCGAGATGTCGTATTTCATGCTGGTGGACCTCCTTGGGCGTTGAGTACTCAACTCAACATTACACTACCTGAGCGTCCCGCTGCAAGTGGGTGCCCCCGAGCGGCCTCTTGACGCTTGCCGGGTGAACTGAGAGACTCTGCTACGTCTGATTTGCGCATTCCCCATGCGACCACCTACGGCGAGATCAGAGTTGGCCAACTTGATTGGGAGTTTCCTCACCAGATCACGCTCCGCGAACCGTTAGACCTTGTGTGTCGGACGTTGAGCCTGTGATGGCTTGGTCGGTGCGCAGTCTTTGCGCGCCGTTTTGCAGCCGAGCGATTATGGATTTCCAACTCGGGGAGCCATCTTGAAGACCAGCCGATTCGGCGTCGACCTGAATTCTGACCTCGAGGACTTCACTAGGGCTGTCAAGCGGGAAGTTGCCGAAGTTTACCGAAGCGGGTTTTCCGAGGACGCATTTCGCCGCGTCGAAGCTCGGTTGGACTCCTTAATGCGCGAGGTTGGCGACGACGAGACAAGGCGATCCATCGTCCAGGGTGGTTACAACGATCTCGCTCATGCGCGAGTGCTTGCTGACGCCAACCGGTCTTAGCCGCGCCATCCGTCTGAACTAGGTCTCAGCTTTCAGCACGGCTACCCAGAGTTCCGTTCGTGCCCAGCCGGGGTAGTCGCCCGACGTTATGTCCTCGACTAACTGAACCTCTCGGAAGGCTTGGCTGAACGCGTCAGCGACATGTTCGCGTCGGTCGAAAGGGGTGCCTCGGCGATCAGCCAGGAATTCGCCCAGTGCGACCGCCCGGGTGTCAGGAGCGTGACTCGCCATGAGTCGGAGGACCTCGAGTTCATTCGCCGCCGTCAACTCCGCAATCTTCTCAACAACGGCTGCAACAGCCCCCATTTCGAGAACATAGGTTGGGGACTGATATTCGGGCGGCTGAACAAGAAGGTCGTCCAGGCCCGTGTCGTGGAGCAGCGTGGTGAGGCTGGTTCTAGCCCAGAGTTCCGTAACGCCATTCTCGAAATCGACAGCCCCCTCGCTTCTGACTCCATGAAAGTAAATGGTTCGGCCGAAGGCCGGGCCTAGCGTCTTCGGGCCTAGAGCATGGATGTGTTCGTGGTACATAGCGACTACTGCGTTCAGGGCATGGTGAGTCTCGGCAGCTGTAACGACGGTGCCATCGAGAAAGCGTTCCAGCCATGGGATGACCCTAAATGGATTCAGTCCGATAACTTGAAGCGCGGGCCAATAGACCCCGTCCTCGTTTGCCGTGACGACTGGCACAACGTCCTTGACGTGGCACGCGGATGCCCCTGACCGTTTCACTGCTGAGGCTCTGGTCCGTTTATACAAGTCCTGTAGCGACGCGGGGGCCGGCATCTGCTAATTCTGGGGTGGGCTCTCGTTTCTGACCATGGCCGTTGTCGCAATCAATTGTGAAGGCACTAGCCCTCTGTGGGCCTAGGCAGGCCGAGCCATTCGTGGGACTCCACAGCCTCAAGTTAAGGTACTATGTCTGCGTGTTGAGTAAAGTACTCATGCCTCGTGTTCGATGAGTAGGAGGTCGCAAAACTTTGGCGCCTACCTAAGGTCAATGCGGCATGAGCTTCAGTTGTCGCAACGCAACTTGGCCGAATCGCTTGGCGTTGATTTCACTTACCTCTCGAAGCTCGAGAACGGACACGAGGAGCCCCCTAGCGAAGAGACGCTACGGCGACTTGCCGCTGCATTGAAAGTCAGCGAAGATCAAGTGATGGCCATGGCGGGGAAACTGCCTGCCGAACTGCGCGCACGTGCAGGGCGAGACCCTGAATTCGCCTATCTTCTTGCGCACCTCCCAGCCATATCAAGACAGGCTATGAATCGAATCTTTAGGGCAGCGGGAATTGCGCCGCCCCGTTTCGACGACCCTAAACGCGCCGGCTGATCGCCAAACCAGTCACCCCACGATGAAATGTATTCGACGATCAATCGCGGTTCGGGGCGACCCGTAGGGGGCGAGTTTAGTTAGAACTGGCCGGCCCGGGTGCCAGTCGAAGCTCAGGTGGGTGCCACGCAGCTGAGCGATCTCGTCGAGTTCTGTCGAGGGGATGAGAAGGCACTTCTCGTCGAACCGCCGCTCATCCTCGTGCCAGGCCAGCACCACGAACTGAGTCATCGGGGACGGGCGGAAGCTCGACGCCAGGATGCTCACGGTGCCGCTCGGGCGCGAGTCGTCGACACCGATCGTTTTGATCTGGAGACCCAAAACTCGTCGGGATGTCATGTGGCGCACGAGGAGTTCGGACGTTTCGAGGTCAGGGAAAGCCCGGAACAAGTTCAGCGCATCGTCTTCGGCGAGGATGCGAATGACCTCCGACTCGCCGAGAAAACCCAGGTCGCTGCGCCAGTCCCGCGTCGGTTCGGCCAGTTCGAGGGCTGGCGTGACGCCGAACCGTTCAGCAAGTCGCTCAGTCGGAATCAGGTACGGAAGCCAGCGGCTGTCCGAGCGCGGGTTCATGCCGAACCCCATCGAATAGACCGGCCGACCGTCCCACGTCGAGAGCTCGGCAAGCCGCTTGAAGTCCCGCTCAGGCGCGACCAGCATCGTTGGACCCAGCCCGCCGTCGGTCAGCAAACCCGAGACCAGCAAAGCGTCGTCGTCCCGCAAGCTGTCCGCCCACACGACCAGGTGCACCTCCCCGTCCTTCAGCGCGGACCGGCCCTTCGCTTGCACCGCGAGATACACGTCGTCCGGCCGCCGGTGAACGATCGCGTCGACACCCCGGTCGGCCAGGGGCAGAAACACGTGCAGCTGGCCGCGCGACTGCTCGGTCAGCAGCGCCCACAGCCGGAACTCAAAAACCTGACCCGAGGCGGAAGCGTCCTCGCGCGTCCAAGGCGCGGAGAACGGGTCAGCCATCGCCGGCAGGCGTGTCCTTCCGCGTAAGAGCCAGGAACGCCACGAACCCGAAGATCAACACCCAGAGCGCGATGCTCACCGCGCCCTTGCCCAGGTTCAACCCGCCCACGTTCGCCGGCACCGCGAGCCAGTCCGCGAAGGACGCGCCGAGCGGTCGAGTGATGATGTACGCGATCCAGAAGGCGGCGATCTCATTCAGGCGCACGAAGCGATAGGCGAGGCCCGGCAGCGCGATCAAAACCGCGAACAGGATTCCCGACGCGAAGAATCCCAACTGAAAAGTGACTGCCGTCATGTCGCCCACCGCCGTTCCCATCGCGAACGTCGCCAGCACCGCGGCCCAGTAGAACGCCTCACGCCGGCGCGTGAAGATGCTGTGCACGGACAGCGTTCGCTCGCTCCAGAACCACAGCGCGAAGATCACGACCGTGCTGGCGGCGTAGAACGTCGCCGAATACTGATACGGCACGCCCATGTAGACGTGGACGATCCCGGCGGCCATCGTGCCGAACACCGCGACCATCGACACCGCGAGCCAGTAGATCCACGCGTTGTACCGGTGCATGGCGAGCTGGATCAGCACGACCAGGCCAAGCACCGCTGCGGCGAGGATGACGACCAGGTACGGGTCGTAGGTGTGGACGAAGTAATCCGACGTCGTCTCGCCCATCCCCGTCGTGAGCACCTTGACGATCCAGAAGTAAACGGTGAGCTCCGGGACCTTCTTCGCGAGCGGCGTGTTGAGCCAGGAGAGCATCAGCCGCACAGGCGCTGGGCGATATCGACGTAGACGTCGACGCACCGCTCGACCGAGGCCACGTCGACCCATTCGACGTCGGCGTGCTCGCCTTCGCCCGCAGGGCCGTAGCAGACGGTCGGGATGGCGGCGGCGTTCATCAGCGCCATGTCCATCCAGTAGGCCACGCCGATCTCCTCGGGGTGGCCGGCCGCTTCCGAGACCGCCCGGGCGAGAGGGTGGCCGGCCGCGACCTCTGAGGGCGAGCGCTCCAACACGATTCGGGCGCCTGGAATCTCGTCGGTGACGTCTTCGCCGGGGACCGTCCGGCGTTCGATCTTCAGCACGCAGCGTGCCGGATAGGTCGACCACTCCTGGCCGCCTTCGATCAGGGAGGCATGGACCGAGCCGGTGCCAAGGAGTGGGTGGCGGCGGCTGGCGCGGAGAGAGTTCTGAAGATCCTGGACTCGGGCCAGCACCGGGCCCATCGCCGCGATCGCGTCCACACCGATGTCGGCTCGGGAGCCGTGGGCCGCGACGCCCGTCGTTTCCACCTCCAGCCACACGAACCCCTTGTGCGCCAGGCAGAGGCGAAGCTCGGTCGGTTCGGTCACGACTCCGAAATCGGCGGAAAACCGCTCCAGCACCGCTGACGTGCCAATAGACGCCACCTCTTCATCCGAGACCGCGGCGATGATCAGGTCTCCGCGCAGGCGCGGCGCTCGCTTGGCCGTCAGCATGATCGCGGCCAGCGATCCCTTCATGTCGTACGCGCCACGGCCATAGACCCGGCCGTTTTCAACGCGCGGCGTGAATGCGTCCATCATGCCGCCCGCGCCCACCGTGTCTATGTGCGCGTTCAACATCAAAGACCGCCCGCCGCCCGAACCGCGCAGCACTCCCACCACCGACGGCCGGCCGGGCGCCGGCTCGACCATCGTCACCTCGAGCCCGGCGTCAGAAAGCCACTCGGCGACGAACGCGGCAATCGCTCCCTCGCCCGACCCGCCCGGCACCAGGTCCGGGTTCACCGACTCGATCGCAACAAGGTCGCAGATGAGCCCTTCAGGCCCAGCCATAGCGAAACCTTAACTTGCCTTTTTCCTCGGCCGGATTACACTCCGAGACGCCGCATTCACGCGCAGGGACACGGGGTTCTAGGGAGGACTGGCTTATGTCTCGATCGGTGCGACGCGCGCTCATCCTTGCCGCGGGCGCATCCACCTTGCTCGCCACCGGGCCCGGGCTCACGGCAGCGCAAGCGAGCGTGGAGACGAAGTTCGCCGGCATCAACCACATCGTCGTGATCTACGAGGAAAACCACAGCTTCGACAACCTATATGGAGGTTGGGAGGGCGTCAACGGCCGGGCCAACGCGACCACTCTGCAGGTCGATCAGTCCGGCAACGCCTACGGCTGCATTCTCCAGAACGACGTCAACCTCACCTCGCCGCCGCAGCCCGTCGCCTGCAGCGGTGTGACTGTCAAGGGCGTGCCTTACAACAGCAACTTCGGCAACGCGCCGTTCAACATCGGCACCTTCATTCCGAGCACCGCGCGGACCTGCCCCCAGCCGGGAGTCTTCGCGCTTCACGGCCTGACCCCGAGCGCAGCCAACCTGCCCGGCGGCTGCACCGCGGACATCGTCCACCGCTTCTACCAGGAGCAGTTCCAGATCAACAACGGCGCCCAGAACCGCTACGCGACTGGCAGTGACGCCGCCGGCCTGACGCTGGGCTTCTACGACACGACCCAGCTGCCGATCTACAAGTTCCTGCACGCCGACGGCGCCCCGCACTACGCGATCGCCGACGACTTCTTCCAGGGAGCGTTCGGCGGTTCCTTCCTCAACCACCAGTGGCTCATCGCGGCGGCAACGCCGACGTGGCCGAACATGCCCGCCGGTCAGCACTCGATCGTCGACTCGAACGGTTTCCCCAACGCGGGCTATCCGCTGTACAAGCCGACCGCCGCGGTGGTCAACGACTCCCGCGGAACGCAAGCATGCGGTCTCTCGAGCACGAATCCGAACGTGGCATGTGGCGACTTCGCGGTCAACACGACCCAGCCCGCCTATCAGCCGTTCAAGGGATCGCCGCAGCTTCCGCCGCAGACCGGCAAGACGATCGGTGACGAGCTCACCGCCGCCGGCGTCAGCTGGGCCTGGTACTCAGGCGGCTGGTCCAACGCGGACGGCGACGTCGGCGCACCCGGCTGGACCAACGGCGACGGCACCAAGGGTTGCATCGACCCCGACTCGGCGGCCAACCCGACCTGGCCCAACTGCCCGAACAAGGTCTTCCAGTACCACCACCAGCCGTTCAACTACTTCGCGAACTACGCCCCCGGCACCCCCGGCCGCGCGCATCTGCAGGACGAGCAGGCTTTTCTCGCCGCGGCCGGTGCGTCCGGCAGCACGTGCCAGCTCAACCAGGTCAGCTTCATCAAGCCGGTCGGGCTCGAGAACGAGCACCCCGGATACACCAGCGAGACCCGCGGCAGCGACCACCTGGTCGACCTGCTCACCGCGATCAACGGCAGCGCCTGCCGCAAGGACACGATGGTCGTCGTCACCTATGACGAGTTCGGCGGACAGTACGACCACGTCGCGCCTCCGGGACAGGGCCTCACGAAGGGACCTCACGACCAGTGGGGCCCCGGCACCCGGGTCCCGGCGCTGATCCTCGCGCCGCGCCTGGCCGGCGACTTCGTCGTCGACAACACTCAGTACGACACGACCTCGATCCTCGCCACCATCGAGCGCCGCTACGGGCTGGCCGCGCTGGGCACCCGCGACGCGGCGGTCAACGACCTCTCGAAGGTCTTCAACGCCAGGTCGCCGTTCGACACATAAGTCAGGGGAGGGATTCGAGATGAGACGGTTGATGTTTACCGGGGTGACGGCGATCGCCGCCGTCGCCCTCTTCGCCGCCCCGGTCGACGCGGGTGGCTCGGGCTGGCACCTCGGCTTCTACACACCGTCGGGCCGGGCGCTTTCGATGGCCTCGACCGGCACCGGAAGCGGGATCGCGACGTTCGACTTCACCAGTCAGGACAACACGGCGCTCCTCGTCACCGACCAGGGGAGCTCGGCGCTGCTGGGTGACGACCGCGGCAAGACGGTCACGGCGACGTTCACCGTCTCGAACGCCACCGGCGCGTTCACCTATTTCGGTGAAGGAACTCCCTCCAACCCTTGCGGAACGCCGGCCAACACCCGCCTCTTCTTCGAAACCTCGAACTCAGGCGGTTTTGACGAGACCCACTTCTGGTGGTCGAACCCGAGCTCGGCGATCCTCGCCGACGGCACCTTCACCGTGACCGCGACCGTCGATGGGGCGGAGTGGTCCGATTTCTTCGGCCACTTCGGCAGCGACCCGACGTACGCGGCGGGCTTTGCCAGCGCGGCCTCCAACGTCAGCGCGATCGGCCTGTCCTTCGGTGGTGGCTGCTTCTTCGAGAACGGAGTCGGCACCAGCGACGGCAGCGGCACCTTCACCCTGGAGACCTTTTCGGTCAGCTGAAAGACATGACGGAGGGCCCGCCGCGGTGGCGGGCCCTCAGCCTTTCTCTAGCTCCCGTCCGCGAAGTCGCCGTTGGAGACGGCGAACCAGCGGAAAACCACCTGGCCTGTCTTGGTGGTGAACAGGCCGCCGACAAAGACCTCCGGCGTCGTGCACGGATGCGGCAGGTCCACAGTCGCGTTGATCGTGGAGTTGCCTGCCAGGTCGGCAGGCACGCCGCCCGTTTGGACGTTGGCGATCGTTTGCGCAGTCGTCCGGCAGCTGACGACCGCGGCGAAAGTTCCGACCGGATTCTTCCCATCGAACATTCCCGCGGCAAGGACGAGTCCAGTCACCGTGGCTGAGACGTGGCCATCGCGATCGACCGTCCCGACCCCCGTAGAGATCCTCCACGGAATGCCGCCACCGGTCAGGCCGCGGTCGTTCACCTTTCCGACCAACGCGTCGCCTGTGATCGCCGTCATCGACTGGAAGCTGATCACCGTGCCGCCCTCGTCGGCCGGTACGCCGATTGTGCCGGCGCCCAGAAGGCTCAGAGCCCCGATGCCGGCCACGAAAAACCTCCGCCAGACCCTCATGGCAAACCTCCCCAAAACGTGCTGGATGATCCCTCCGCTGATTACCGGGTCGAGTTACTGCCGCGGCCGAAGACCGAGCTCTCGAGGGCGTAGAACACGGCGATAGCGGCATAGAGGCCCGCGCTCACGACCGGGTTGAACAGCGCGACGAGCGTGGCCGCGAAGTAGACGATTGGACCGGGGACATAGCTTCTCGAGATCCCTAAGACGACCTTGGGGTCGGCGTCCTGGCGGATCAGGCGCCGGCCCGACGCGGCGTAGCGCCAGAGCGCGTTGAAGAGGACCGCGGTCAGCGTGAGCGTGATGCCGTACGCAAGCGCGGCAACTTCTGCGTCGCTCGTCCGGATGTCCAGCGCCAGCAGCCGCGTGGGAAAGGGAATGAACGCGATGAACATCAGGAACAGCACGTTCAACAGCAGGAAAGTTCGGTCGGTGTGCCCGATCTGATGCATGACCAGGTGGTGGTTCATCCAGATGATGCCGATGGTGATGAAGCTCACCGCGTAGGCGGCGTAGCTCGGCCAGATCCCGAGCAGCTCTTTGCCAAGCGGGCCGCTGCCGACCGCGAGGTTGAGGATCAGCAGCGTCGCCGCGAAGGCGAAGATCCCGTCCGCGAACGCCTCCAGCCGGTTCTTGGGCACCCTGCCAATTCAAACGCAAGTTTCCGGGCGGCCGTTCGTTAAGCCGCGCCGTACACCCCAACTGAATACACGAGGAGATAGGCCTCCTCCTCCAACCTCCCCATCTCTACTCCAGAGGCCGATGCTCCAGCCGACCCGGCGGGCCCCCTCCCTGATTTGCCCGCCGGGCTCCGGTTGGGGGCTTATGCGGCGGCCGGCTCCAGGTACTTGGGCTGCCGGATGCCCGGGATCAGGAAGGCCGCGGAGATCGCCAGCCCTCCGCCCAGCCCCGCAGCGACCAGCAGCGTGCGGGCGCCCAGGACCGCTGCCAGCGGCCCGGTCAGGGCCATCGACAGCGGGATCAGCAAGTACGAGCCCAGGAAGTCGATGCTGCTGACCCGGCCGCGGATCTTGTTGGGCACCGTGAGCCCCAGCATGGTCAGCCACAGGATCTCGCCACTCCACAGGAGCAGGTTCCAGAAGAAGACGCCGAGGGCGGCCTCCCAGACCGCGCTCGAGACCCCGACGATGACGATGCACCACATGCCCAGGGCCCAGCCAAGGAGCATGAATGCGACGAGGTCGCGCGGCCGCGGCAGACGCCCGACGACCAGGCCGGCCGCCGCGGTGCCCAGCCCGCCACACGCGAGCACGACCCCAAGCGCCCCGGCCGAAGCGTGCAGCTCGAACTTGACGACGTAGGGCACGAGGGCCTGGTTGGGTCCGGCGTAGAGGAACTGCGCGATCGCCGCTGTCGCGATCGGGCCCCACAGCCACGGCCGCCCGGCCACGTAGGCGAAGCCCTCGCGAGCGTCGGCCAGCAGCGACCGGCGCTCGCCTGACTGGGTCGCCGGCCGTGAGGTCATCAACAGCAGCGTCGCGACCGAGACCAGGTAGGTCGCGGCGTCGATCCCGAACGCCGCCTGCGCACCCCACGCCGCGGTGATCAATCCTCCCAAGGCCGGGCCGAGGATCGCGAACGAGACCGGGCTCACGATGGTGCGCAGCGAGTTCGCCCTGCCGAGCTCGTCCGCCGAGACCAGCTGGGGTACGAGCGCGGTCTCGCTAGGGCCGAACAGCGACCCGCCGGCACCCTGGAGCGCCACCACGACGACGAGCCACGCCAGCTCCTGCTGCGCGCCGAAGGAGACCAGGGCCAGGAGCGCGACCGACACGGCGCGGACGCTGTCGGTGCCGATCATCGTCCATCGCCGCTCGAACCTGTCGCTGATGACGCCGCCGGCGATGGTGAGGATCAGTCGCGGCACGAAGAACGCGATGCCGACGACTGACAGAGCGGCCGGGTTCGAGTACGTCTGGTAGACACGCCACGCGAGGGCGACGAAGAAGATCCCATCGCCGAGGTCCGAAACCGCCTGCCCGCCGACCAGCAGCGCGAAGTCGCGATTGCGGAGCAGTCGCAGCACTACTTGCCGACCAGCCGTATCGTCCACAAGTCCTGTGCCAGTCCGGGCTGTATCAGGTAGGCGAAAGGCAGCGTGAAGTAGCCCTTCATTCCCCAGCCGGGACCCCACGAGTTGCGGACGACGAACCACTGCCTGGAGTGGTCGTAGCCCACCGCCATCACCGCGTGGCCGCCGACGGCGCGTTCGCCAGGCTGCGGCATCGGCGCGTGTCCGGTCTTGGCGACGGTGGAGCTCTCGAAGCTCTCGTACACCGTGAAGCCGAAGACGAAGGGATAGCCGGATGCGAGGCAGCCCTTCATCTGGTTGACGTCCCGGACGAGGCGCTGGTACGAGATCGCGCGGTCGAGCCTGGCGTCCTTGTAGCACTTCGCGGTGGGACGCTTGGTGAACCTGGCGATGTCGTAAGGCCACTCAGCCTCGGGGCATACGCCGTCGCTCGCGACCGACTTGATGCCGTCGCGGATCATGGCGCCGCTGTCGACGGGCACCGTGCCCTCGATGAGGCGCTCGTTGTAGTAGATGAAGAGACGCGAGGGCACGAAGTCGCCGAGCTTCTGCTTCATGCGGTCGAACTCGATCGCGCCTCCGATCGCGTTAGCGGTGCAGCTGCCGAGGTTGCCCTGGTCGTAGACGGGCGGGCACTGGGCGCGCAGGTCGGCCGCGACAGGGAGGGCGAGCAGGAACTGGGCCGGGGCGGAGTACAGATGATCGCGCTGGTCGGGCTCGTCGGGGATCCAGCCAAAGCGGCGAATGGTGCGTGGTCGGGTCATGACTTCACCTCCCTGAAACAGCGGCGCTTCCCCGGCTTGGGATTATCGCCGAGCGCCGCTCCCACGGCCGATAGTCGCGACTATCCGCCCTCTCGCCTCACCAACATGGGCGATAGTCCGGACTATCGGCCATCACGCTACGCGCCTAGAGGTAAGCCCACCCCGCGACGCTCGGCCCATCGCCGACGTACGCCTGCACCCCGTGCGGAAACCGGTGGGACTCCAGGGCGATCGCCGTCGCGCGCGCGTGTCCCTCCAGGATCACGAGCCGGCCGTCTGGCCGCTTGAGCGCGATGATCTCCGGCACCTTCTTCTCCGAGTGGCACAGGCCTGACGCGAGCGAGAGCACGACCATGTTCGTGCCGTCGCCGGTGAACACGTGGCCGACGTTCGTCGCCCCCTCTGCCACCTTTCGCGTCACGGGCGACAGCAGCTGCCACGCGCCCTCGTGTCGCGCGTACAGCAGCTCGCCGACGTCCTCAAGCGTCAGGCGCACCCGCCGCCAGGTGATGTCGTTGCCCATTCCCTGGAAGCTGCCGGTGCCCTGGCCGAACCCATAGACCGAGGTGATGATCTGCCGCCGCAGCTCGTTCTGGGCGGCGTCGCGAAGGTCCGGCTGGCGAGCAGCCTTCAGCGCGGCCGAGAGGTTGGCGGGATTGGGAGGGTTGCCGACCATGTAGGCCTGGAAGTCAGGCGACTCGATGACCGCCTGCAGCCAGGCGAGGATGACCTGGTCTTCGGTGGCGCTGCCGAGGTCATCCATCCCGGCATGGGAAAATAACACCTCGATGCCCAAATCCCGCAAATGGGTCTACCAGTTCTCCGAAGGCAGCGCGAAAATGCGCGACCTCCTGGGAGGCAAGGGCGCCGGCGCGGCGGAGATGACAAAAGCCGGCATGCCCGTGCCGCCCGGCTTCACGATCACCACCGAGGCCTGCCGCGAGTACTACGCGAGCGGCGGCAAGTTCCCAAAGGGCCTGTGGGAGCAGGTACTGCCCGCGCTGAAGGTCCTCGAGCGCAAGGCGGGCAAGAAGCTCGGCAACCCCAAGAACCCGCTCCTCGTGAGCGTGCGGTCGGGCGCGAAGTTCTCGATGCCCGGGATGATGGATACCGTCCTCAACCTCGGCTTGAACGACGAGACCGCGGCCGGCCTCGCGTCGCTGACGAAGGACGACAGGTTCGCTCTCGACGCCTACCGGCGGTTCATCCAGATGTTCGGCAAGACGGTCAAGGGCATCGACGGCGAGAAGTTCGAGCACGCCCTGCAGGAGGCCAAGCGCAAGGCCGGCGTCAAGACCGACCCCCAGCTGAAGCCCGCGGACCTCAAGCCGCTGGTCCAGAGATTCCTCGCCATATATAAGGAAGAGACTCGCAGCGCCTTTCCGACCGACCCCGTCGAGCAGCTGCGCGAGGCGATCGACGCCGTCTTCAGGTCGTGGAACACCGACCGCGCGAAGACGTACCGGCGGATGGAGCGCATCCCCGACGACCTCGGCACCGCGGTCAACGTGCAGATGATGGTGTTCGGGAACATGGGCGAGACGTCGGGCACCGGCGTCGCGTTCACGCGCAACCCGATCACCGGCGCGAAGGAGCTGTACGGCGACTACCTGGCGAACGCGCAGGGCGAGGACGTCGTCGCGGGCGTGCGTGACACGGAAGAGATCAGCGCGCTGAACAAGCACCAGCCAAAGGTGTATGCGCAGTTCGACCGTTACGCGCGGCAGCTCGAGAAGCACTACAAGGACGTGCAGGACCTCGAGTTCACGATCGAGCGCGGCAAGCTCTACATGCTGCAGACGCGCGCGGCCAAGCGCACCGGCGAGGCGGCGGTGAACATCGCCGTCGACATGGTCAAGGAGCGCCTGATCACGAAGAGGGAAGCGGTCGCGCGCGTCGAGCCACGCCAGCTCGAGCAGCTGCTGTTCCCACGGGTCGACCCCGCGGCCAAGGTCTCGCCGCTGGCGAAAGGCGTACCTGCGTCGCCGGGCGCCGCTTCAGGTGGCGCCGTGTTCGACGCCGACACCGCGGTGGAGTGGGGCAAGCAGGGCAAGGCCGTGATCCTGGTCCGCGTCGAGACCAACCCGAACGACGTGCACGGGATGGTCGAGGCGAAAGGCATCCTCACGCAGACCGGGGGCACCGCGTCGCACGCGGCGCTGGTCGCGCGGGGCATGGGCCGGCCGTGCGTCGTCGGCGCCTCGTCGATCGACGTCGACGTCCGGCAGCGGAAGTTCTCCGCCAACGGGACGACGATCAAGGAAGGCGACCAGATCACGATCGACGGCACCACCGGCGAGGTATACGTGGGCAACGTGCCGACGATCGAAGCGCGGTCGCTGAACCAGCACCCAGCGGCGAGCGCGATCCTCAGGTGGGCGGACGAGGAGCGTCGCCTCGAGGTGTGGGCGAACGCCGACTACCCGCGCGACGCGATCAAGGCACGCGAGAACGGCGCGCAGGGCGTGGGCCTGTGTCGGACCGAGCACATGTTCATGGAGCAGGATCGCTTGCCGATCGTGCAGGCCATGATCATGGCCGACACCACCGCAGACCGCGAGAAGCAGCTCGCGAAGCTGCTGCCGATCCAGCGTGGCGACTTCGAGGGGATCTTCAAGGCGATGGCGGGGCTGCCGGTGATCATCCGGCTCATCGACCCGCCGCTGCACGAGTTCCTGCCGTCCCTCGAGGACCTCATCCGCGAGACGACGCACCTGAAGGACACGGGCGAGAACCCCGCGCGCCTGGCGGAGGCGGAGAAGGTGCTCGCGCGAGTCGAGGAGCTGCACGAGGCCAACCCGATGCTCGGGCTGCGCGGAGTGCGGTTGTCCATCCTCTATCCCGAGATCCCGCGCATGCAGGTGCGGGCGATCATGGAGGCGGCGACCAACCTCCGAAGGCAGAAGGTCGACGCCCGGCCGGAGATCATGATCCCGCTCGCCAGCACGGTGGCCGAGCTGCGCGCCGTCCATGCGGAGCTGAAGCCGGTCGCCGAGGCGGTGCAGAAGGAGGCTGGGATCCGCGTGCCGTACAAGTTCGGCACGATGATCGAGATCCCGCGCGCCGCGCTGACCGCCGGCGAGATCGCCGAGGAGGCGGAGTTCTTCTCCTTCGGCACCAACGACCTTACGCAGACGACGTTCGGCTTCTCGCGCGACGACGCGGAGAGGGCGTTCATCGTTCGCTACCTGGAGAACAAGATCCTGCCGCGCAACCCGTTCGAGACGATCGACGAGAAGGGCGTGGGCCGGCTGATGGCGATCGCGGTGAGCGAGGGGCGCAAGACGCGGAAGGACCTCGAGGTAGGGATCTGCGGCGAGCATGGAGGAGACCCCGACTCGATCCACCTGTGCCACAAGCTGGGGCTGAACTACGTGTCATGCAGCCCGTTCCGCGTCCCGGTGGCAAGGCTGGCGGCGGCCCAGGCAGCAATCGGAGACACCGCCAAGGACAAGTAGGGATCGTGAATAGCTCAGGCCTGGGACAGGTACCAGGCCTGAGCGGAACGCTTGGCCGTTAGGCGATTGCCGCTAGAAGCAGTCCCAGCACCAGGCCATGCCGATGCGGTAGGTCATGGTGGTGGCGACATACGGTGGGTTGTGGACCTCGTCTTCGGATTGCGCAGCCTCGTAGTAATAGTTGACGTCGGGCGGGAAGCCTTTCCAGATCGACCCAAACTGCGTGGCATTGAGCACGTAGGGTCCAAAGGTGTTCGGACAGATTTCCGACGACTCCGAGTAGCTGGTGCCGGTGCGTGTGCTGGTGTACGAAATCGTGTAGTTGGTGCAGCTACCCACCGAGTTGGTCGCCTGGGGCGTCCAGTCAATTACCTGGTTGCCAGAGACCCAAGTCTCCCACTCGAACACCTGCCGCAAGTGGTCGCAGAAGTAATTCGCAGAGCAGTCCGATCGTGCCGAGACGCGGTGCTGGTCGGCTAGGTACCAGTCCCAACCGATGGCCTGGTCCAAGTTCTCTACATCGCATCCATAGGCATAGAGGTGGCCGTCAGAAGACTTGATCGACGCGCAGGAGGTTGTGTAGACGGAGCTTGCGAGCTGAGCGCTGCGGGCCGCGCCCGAAGTCGGAAATCCGGCTTTCGAAAGCGTTCGGGTGACCCCGACTGTCAAGGTGTGGTTGACGGCGCGCCCGTTTCCTCTGGTCACAATCTCCGGGTACACCGTCACGGTGAGCCCTGGGGTCCCCGTGGCTGTGATCTCGGTGCCGCTGGCGTCCCGCCACAGATCCTGCACGGTGCCATCGGGGTTGGTCTTCTCTGCAATGGGGGTCCACTGCCCTGCGCCGCCGATCGAGTGCGCGAGATGCGATGGCAGTCCCCTGGCCGATGGGCTCGCGGTTGCCATGACGCTGAGAAGCACGGCGCAGGCGGTCGGAAGCGTAATTCGACGAAGGACCGTGGAACGTTTTCTCCAACTCATCTTCTTTCCTCGATATGCCAAGACCGTTCTTGGACTTGTTGACGTCGATGCCTAGGCGCGCTGAGGGTAAGCAGCGGGCCGATCCCCGCCATCGGTGGAATGACCGATCGATGACTTAGGTCAGACCTACGCGGTACCTAGACGCTCGTGAGCCCACACAGCGATCTGGGCCCGGGTGCGTAGACCGAGCTTGTTGCGGATGTGCTCTACGTGCGCGTCCACTGTCCGGTTCGAAATGTGAAGCCGTGCGCCCACCTCGGCGTTGGTCTGGCCCGCGGCGATCATTCGCGCCACCTGGATCTCCCGGTCGGTCAGGCGGCTCGTGCCGTCGCGATGGTCCCCGGCCGTCGCACCCAGGGCATAGCGAATCGCATCCTCGATGCTCATCGCCCTGCCTCGCCTGCGCGCTTCCTCCAGGGCGGCTTGACCGAGCCTCGCCCGGGCACGATCCATCAACTCGACTACGTCGCCGACCATTTCGGGGTCTCGCTCACCGCCTGTGCTGGAGCGCAGCGCCTCCGCCACCGTAACGAGCACAACAGCCCGGCCTGGATCCGCCGCAGAGACGGCCAGCAGCGCGAGTCCTTCCAGCGTATCCGCGATGTTCATCCTGTCCATGAACTCCGCCGATATGGACAGAGACTCGGCGTAACTGCGGTGGGCGACCTCGCGATTGCCCAGCCTGAAATTGATGCGGGCGGCTGTCTCTAGCACGATTGCTTTCTGAAAGCGGACGCCGGTTCTTTCGAGGATCGCGAGCGACTCCTGCGCGTGCGCCAGCGCGACGTCGTGCTGGCCGAGCGTCGTCTCGATCAAGGCCATGTTGTTGATGCTCACGGCCAGCTGCTCCAGGTCGCCGTGCGACGCCGCCAGCACCTTGATTTCGGAGAAGGCTCGGTGCGCTGCCGTCAGATCGCCACGATGGCTTCTGACGACCCCGAGGAGGTTGAGGGCCCGCATCAGCTCCGGGTACATCGCTAGCTCTTTCGCAATCGTCACGACCTCCTGGGCGTCACGCTCCGTGGTGACGTAGTCGCCACGGCGATGACTCACCCGGGCCCGGGCGATCAGGGCGGTGGCGCGGAGCCCAGCTGCGGACGTTTCCAGGTCGAGGGCCCGGCTCAGCCACTCGAAGCCCTCGGCCAGGCTCCGGGTCATCCACCAGAACCCGCCCATCGCGCCGGCGATGCGGAGCGCGTTGTCCGACTGCTCGAAGACGCTCCACTCGAGCGCCAGCCGGATGTTGGCTTGCTCCTCGTCCAGGCGCTGCAGCCACAGGCCCTGGTCGCTCGACATCAGCTGTTTCACGGCGTTCTCGGTCCACGCTGTGAAGTAGGCCGCGTGCCGGCTCCTCCATTCGCCGATCTGCTCGAGCTTCTCGAGGGCGTACTCCCGGATCGTGTCGAGCATGCGGTAGCGAGTCGTGTGCGGATGCGTAGGTTCGGCGACCACAAGCGACTTATGCACCAGGCGTGAAAGCATCGGCTGCACCTCGTCCACGTCGATCGGCGTCCCGCTGACCACCGCTTCCGCCGCCGCGAGATCGAAGCCGCCCGCGAAAAGGCCGAGCCGCGCGAACATGGCCTGCTCGGTCGGGCTGAGCAGGCCGTAGCTCCAGTCGACGGCCTGGCGAAGCGTCTGGTGCCTCGGAAGCGAGGTCCTGCCCCCGCCGGTGAGCAGCTGGAACCGGCGCCGCAGGCGCTCAAGTATCTCCTCCAAGGTCATTACGCTCGCCAGGCCCGCGGCCAGCTCGATGGCCAACGGAATCCCTTCGAGCCGGGTGCAGATCTGGGCCAGGGCCGCCGCGCCTGCCGGCTCGAGCTCGAATTCCTGGCGGCTCAAGCGCGCTCGGTCGACGAAGAGCCGGATCGCCTCGCACTCCATGAGGAGCTCGGGATGGGCGGCGTCCTGGGGACGCGGAATCGTGAGCGACGGGGTCCGCCAGATGACCTCGCCGGTCACGCCGAGCGGCTCGCGACTGGTAGCCAGGATGGTCAGCTTCGGGCACGTGCGCAGCAACGAGCCCACCATCTCGGCGCATGAGTCGACCAGGTGCTCACAGCCGTCTAGCAGGATCAGGGTGCGGTTCGCCGCCAGAGCCTCGGCGATGGCTTCGCGTATCGGCTTTCTCGAGTCCTCTTTGACCCCGCAGACCGAGACGACGGTGTGCTCGAGCAGCCGCTCGTCGCCAAGTGCGGCGAGCTCGACCAGCCAAACCCCGTCGGGATGGCGGTCGAGCACCTCCCTGGCGAGGCGAAGCGCCAGCCTGCTCTTGCCCGAACCGCCCGGGCCCGTGAGGGTGATCAGACGGGAGCGGTGCAGCAGTCGCCGCAGCTCCGCAAGCTGCGGTTCTCGTCCGACGAAGGACGTCAGCTCCGCCGGGAGGTTGTTGGGGGTCGCCACCTGGCGGGATTATGCGCGGGAGAGCTCAGGCCCTTCCTCTTTGCCTCTGCTGCTCGAACATCTCCCGGATCTCGCGGACGCTCGTTGCGTCCTCGGGCTTCTTGTCCGCGGTCCGCAGCGAAACGATGCGCGGGAACCGCAACGCGAACCCCGGCCCGTCCGCGGTCATGCCGGCCGTGTGGCGCGGGCTGGGTGTGATCTCGTCGGCCAGCACTTCGACCACGATCGCCGGCTCCAGCCAGACGTCGGGGACGAAGTTCGACCTCACTCGAGGCGGCTTCGCCGCGAGCTCGATGCTGGACAGCCGCTGGTGGATGTCTCGCCAGCCCTGGTCGGAAAGCCCGGTGCCGAGCTTGCTGATCGTCACGAACTCGTCCGCGTCGGAGTCGTAGACGCCCGCGAGCAGGGCGCCGGCGCCGAACTCCGTTCGCTTGCCCTTGCCCCGGTAGTACCCGAGCAGGACGACGTCGATGGTGTCGGTCAGCTGGCCGCTCGTGTTTCGTTTCAGCTTCACCCAGTTGAAGTTTCGGGCGCCGGCCTGGTAGGGCGAGTCCAGGCGCTTGGCGACAACTCCCTCGAGACCTCGGCCGATGTTGTCGAGCAGCTCCCTGGTCAGTACCTCCGCCGAGTCCGTCTTCATGAGCGGCGCGGTGACCAGCGTGTCCGACTTCCGCAGCAGCTCCTGCGCCATCTCGAATCGGCGCTCGTACGGCAGCTGCGTCAGGTCGGATCCGTCGCGGAACATCACGTCGAACACGAACGCCCTCAGAGGCACGTGGGCCGCGAACTCCTCGATGCCCTCTTTGCGCCGCCGCGCGGTGGTCTCCTGGAAGGGGACGAACTCCTCCGACTCCGGGTTGTAGGCGATGGCCTCGCCGTCGAGGATCACGCTCTTGACCTTCAGGCGAGACGCGGCCGCCACCAGCTCAGGAAACGCCTCCGTCATCGACTCCAGGTTTCTCGAGAAGATCGTCACCTGGTCGGCATTCTTGTGGATCTGGACGCGCAGTCCGTCGTACTTCGGCTGCACGCCGACGGTTCCCAGCTTCTTGATGACCGCCTCCGGGTTGGGCAGGCGCTCCGCAAGCTGGGGGCGGAGCGGGTGTCCGGGCCTCACCTTGAGCGCGTCGAGGCCGGCCTCGCCTGACTCCCACAGCGTGCGGGCGATCAGCCCGAGATCGGAGGTCCGGTTGTAGGCGCCCTCGAGCACCGGCCGCAGTGAGCGGTCCTCCTTTTTCGCGAGCGAGAGCGCGTCGAGCACGGTCGGGTCGCCGATTCCCAATCGCATCTTGCCGAGCGTCATGCGCACGAGATGCTTCGCCGAGGTCGCATCCAGGTCGGCGAGGAGACTCGTGAAGCCCTCGAGCTTCTGCTGCTGGCTGCCGGCGCCTCCGGCCGCCGCGATCCGGGACAGGCGTCCGTGCACCTCGACCACCGAAGGTGACCTGCGCCGCGAGGCTTTGGCGAGTCGGTGCGCGGTGACCCCGAGATCCCCGGTCTGGCGGTTCAGGCTGGTGACCTCCTCTTTGGGCACCTCGTAAGCCGTGGCTATGGCGGTGATCAGCAGCTTCTCGCCCAGGCCGATCTCGACCGGCTCGAAGAAAGGTGCGAGGCGGCCCTGGATCAGGTAAGTGATGGGCCCGAGCTCGTCAACCGTTGCGTTGCGGTACACGTCCGACACGATGCGGACGAGTTCGTTCCGGCTCCTCGTCGCCTCCAACCGGTCGAGGTTGGTTGCCAGCTCAGCGAACTTCAACGCCACCAATTCTCCATCCGCAACCCGACCTGACATAAGTCATGGTCGCGCCTCGGTCCGCGGTCACTTCCGCGTGACGCATGCCGCGCCCTAAGCTGGCGCTGAATGGACAACCTCGAGCGTTGGGAGCGAATCGGGCGGTGGTTCATGGCTGCCGGTGCCGTGTTCTTCGTGCCCGTCGCTGCGTCCGTGCTCCTGACCGGTCTCCAGCCGCCGCAGCTGGCCGTGGGTTTCGGATTCCTCGTCTGGGCCCTCACCTGGGTGTGGTTGTGGACGAGGGTCATCGGGCGCGACCATCGCGGAGAGATCGTTGGCCTGGCCGCGATCACCATCGCCTCGATTCTCTTCGCGCTGATCGAGGCGGATCCGCACGCCACCGTTCTCGTTTTCGCCAGCGTCCTGGCCGGCGTGATTTTCCCCACCCGTCGGGCGTTGCTGGCGCTCCTTGCGCTCGCCGTGCTGCAGGCGTCGCTGAATGCCGTGCGCCTGGTGGATCCGCTCAGCTCAGCGAACATCCTGATCAACAACGTTTTCGTCGGGTTGGTCGGGGTAGGCGCGAGATTTTTCTGGGAGGCATATCGAGAGTTGGTGCGGGCTCGTCAGCAGCTCGCCCAATTGGCTGTGACGGAGGAGCGGCTCCGCTTCGCGCGCGACCTGCACGACCTCATCGGCCAGAGCCTGTCAGTCCTCGTACTGAAGAGCGAGCTCGTCTCGAAGCAGCTGCCCGACGACGCCGACGAGACGACGCGCCAGGAGGTGCGCGACATCGCCTATGTGGCGCGCAAGTCTCTCAACGATGTCCGCGACGCCGTCGCGGGCTACAGACTGCCGACACTCCAGGCCGAGATCTCTACCGCCCGAACCGCATTGCGTGCCGCCGGGATAGGAATGCTGGTCGAGGACAGCCTCGGTTCGTTGCTGCCCGAGCAGGACGGCGTGCTCGCCTGGTGCTTGCGCGAGGCGGTGACGAACGTCGTCAAGCACAGCGGCGCCAAGAAATGCGAGGTCCGCCTCTTCCGCGCCGACGGCTCAGCGAGCCTTGAGGTGGCAGACGACGGGCGCGGCGCGACGTCGCTCAACGGGGGCAGCGGCCTGGCCGGCATGCGCGAGCGCGTCGAGCTCGTCGGCGGCACCATGAACGTCGGGCCGCAAGACGGCGGCGGCCTGCACCTTAGGGTCTCGGTGCCTCAGCCGGCTTGATCAAGGTCCTCATCGCCGAGGACCAGGCCATGATCCGCGGCGCGCTCGCGGCGCTCCTCGCGACCGAGGAGGACATCGAGGTCGTGGCCCAGGTCGACCGCGGCGACAGGGTCGTCGAGGCGGCGCTGAAAACTTCCCCCGACGTCGCGCTCCTGGACATCGAGATGCCGGGGACCGATGGGATCTCCGCCGCCGCCGAGCTGCGCTCGAAGCTGCCGGCCTGCCGGGTGCTGATCCTGACGGTCTTCGGCCGCCCGGGCTACCTGCGCAGGGGGATCGACGCGGGCATCAGCGGGTTTCTGCTCAAGGACGCGCCGCCCGACGAGCTGGCGGCCGCGATCCGCCGTACCGCGCGCGGAGAAAAGGTGATCGACTCTCAGCTCGCCGTGGCGGCGCTGAGCGAGGGCTCGAGCCCGCTGACGCCGCGCGAGCGGGATGTGCTGGCGATGAGCACCCGCGGCGCGAGCGTCGAGGATATCGCGCGCTCGCTTCATCTCACCAACGGCACCGTCCGCAACCACCTGTCGATCGCGATCCAGAAGCTCAACGCTCGCAACCGCGTCGAGGCCGCGCGGATCGCCGAGGAGAAAGGCTGGCTTTAGCCCGCCTCGAGGAACGCGAGCGTCACGGCCGCGAACAGCGGCGACATGAAGATGTTGTAGTGGGTCGTGCCCGGCAGGATCGCGAGCGCGTGCCCGCCCTTCGGCCGGCCCTCGCCCATCCAACCGCCGTCGCGCAGACCGCCGTCGAGAAGCTTGAACACTTCGACGTAGTGGCTCGGCGGCGCCATGTCGGCGTCGGCGGCGACGATGAGGGTCGGCACCTGCAGTCCACGCACGTCGTCGCTGAAGTCGAAGTCGTCGGCCATCGCCTGGCCCATCTTGTCGAGGAGTCGCGGAAAGTCCTCGGGTCGCGGCGCCACGCGGACATAGCTCTCGTACATCGGCGTGGTCTTCATGAACTCAACCGCGGCGGCGTTGACCTGGCCCTGCTGGGCCAGCATCTCGGCGGGAATGGCGTCACGCCGGACGTTGGCTGACGCGGCGACGAGGCGGCGGATCTTCTGCGGGTGCCTGAACGCCACCTGGAACGCCACGCCGCCGCCGAGCGAGTAGCCGACCACGTCGGGCTGGTCGAGGTCGAGGTGGTCGATGAGGGCGGCGATGTCGTCCGCCATCAGGCGCGCGTCGATCGGCCGGTCGATGTCGGCGGTGCGGCCGTGACCCTGGAGGTCCGGCGTGATGACCTGGTGTCGCTCGGCCAGCTGGGGCAGGATGGGCGCGAACATCTCGCCCGACCCGAGCCCGCCGTGGAGCAGGATCAGTGGCCGCCCGGTGCCGTGGGTCTCGTAGTAGAGGTCGATGCCGTTGACTTTCGCGTAGCTCATGTACCTACAGACCTCGGAAGTGCCGTGAACTCATCGGTCCCAGGCTCCTGGCTATTCTCGCTCTGGCGCGGTGGACTACGTGCGCGCCTTGGTGACGACGTCCTTGGCCCAATCAAGGACTCGGGAGGCCCTCTCCACGCCGTCGCGAGCGTCATTTGGCCCGGCTCTCCTCGACTCATACTCCACGCTGTTCTTTCTCGCAAGCAGCGCCCTGAGCTGGCGCGCCCGGTCCCTACCTTCTGGATCCCTACCAGCCACCTCGTCGAGGAGATCCGCGGCCTTCTGGTGGTTTGGGTCGGTAGACCGCACTCCTCCGAGCGCCGCCGTGACCGCGTCGGCGGCGCTGATCGCCGCGTGTATCGCATCGAGCAGCGCGGCGTCGTACCGACCTGTAGTGAGCCCGGCCCGAGCCTGCTCGAGGAATTGACTGGCCTTGTCGAGGTACATACGGGCTTCGGCCCGCCGCGCCTGGGTCGTTTTGCCTCTCGCCATCAGCCGGTCGCCGCGTTTGTGGCGGCCAGGACGTCAATGCCCTCGCGTTCGACTGCTGCCCAGGCACCTTTGCTCCTGCTCTTCGCCGGCGAGCCCACGAGAACGTTGAGCCGAGTCCCAAATCGTTTGCGCACGGTTTCCGCGATCCCCTGAGCGGCAGCTTCAACCGTCGGGACGCTGTCGGCGGACGTCGTCAACGCGAGGTCGACATCGCTCTCCGGACCCATCGTGCCTCGAGCGGCACTGCCAAAGATTCGTGCCCGCTGGACCGGAAGATGTCGCGCCTTGAGCTCGCCTGCAACCAGCGAAAGCAAATCGGACTTCAGCCTCGACTCCAGCTCGAAAAGCTGGGCAATGGAGTCAACCAGAACGTGGCGCCGGTTGAGCCGATAAAGGTCGGCGTTGGGAAGGCGCTCCACCTCCACCAATCCTTGATCAGCAAGTTCGCCAAGCACCTTGTTTGCTCGAGGATGCGAGACCTCAGCACGGCGGGCGAGATCGCGACCACTTCGGCCCATGTCCCCAGGGAGCGCGAACAGCGCCCGGAGAAGCCTGACATGGCTGGCGCTAGCAAATATGCCGTCGAGAGCTTGATCCAGCTGCACTGGTACATAAGGTTACCAGGTGGAAGGTATAGTTACCACCGCCGGGTCAGGACTGATGCCGTGACATCCGTCATGGCGCCCCGCCTGACCCGACTCATCCCAATGTCGTGACCGCCGCGACTGGCTCCCGAGCCTCTCTGGACCCACGCTGATGACACCGCAGAAATCATCAACACCAAGAGAGGACAGATCCAGTGACACAGATCGTTCGGAACCTCACCCGGAGGAAGCTGCGCAGCTTCCTGACCATCAGCGGAATCGTCATCGGGATCGTCGCCCTCACCACGATGGGCGCGCTCGCCAACAACTTCAACGCTCTGCTCGACGGCGGCGCCAAATACTACGCGGGCTACGTCCCGGTCGCAGACGCCGCCTCCAACGGCGTCACCGGCGGCGGTGTGCTCCCGCTCTCGAAGCAGGGCGACATCGCCTCGGTCAGCGGCGTGGCGCGCGTCTTCCCGACCATCATGGTCGCCGCCAGGCCCGGTGCGCTGCAAGTCGTGAGCTTCGGCGTCCCCGACTACATCGGGAGCTACGACCCCGAGGAGGACAACTACTCCGCGCTGAAGACGTCGTTTGCCTCCGGCGGCAACGTCACGGCCTCGGGCCAGATCGTCCTCGGCTCGAGCTTCGCCAGGGAGTTCAACAAGAAGATCGGCGACACCATCCTCCTCCCGGTCAAGTCCGCTGACGCAACGGCGGACTTCGTCCAGCACTCGTACACGGTTGTCGGTGTCCTCGAGCCGACGCTCACCGCGCCGGATACGGGCGCTTTCGTCAATCTCGCCGACGCCCAGCAGCTCTTCAAGGAGCAGCTCCCGGTGGCCCTGCAGCCGACGTTCGACCAGACGAAGTACGTCGCCGGCTTCGACGTCTACGGCACGCCAGGCACCAACCTCGACCAATTGGCCGACCGCATCAATGCCCAGGTTTCGGGCGTGAAGGCGCAGCGGCCGAGCGTGATCGTGCAGGCGCTGAAGGACGGCGGCGCGCTGTTCACCGAGATCACGACCGCGGCGGCGCTCCTGGCGCTGATCATCGGCGGCCTGGCCGTGATCAACACGATGATCATGGCCGTCAGCGAGCGGGTCCGCGAAATCGGCATCAAGAAGGCCATCGGCGCGACCACGCGGGCCGTGATGCGGGAGTTCCTGCTCGAGTCGAGCTTCATCGGCCTGTTGGGCGGAATCGTCGGTTTCGGTCTCGGGTTCGCCGTGACCGTGCTCATCAACGCCTCGCTCCCGGCGGCGCAAGGCGACATCTTCCTCGTCACCCCGGGCCTGGCCGCGCTGTGCGTCGGCTTCGCTCTTGCTCTCGGCACCCTCGCCGGCATCATCCCCGCGTTCCGCGCCTCCCGGCTCGACCCGGTGACGGCGCTGCGCGCGAACTAGAAGGAGAGATCGAAATGATCCAGGTCGAACAGCTCACGAAGCACTACACGCAGGGCAAGAACGTCGTCCGCGCCCTGGACGGCGTCAGCCTCGGCATCGAGAAGGGCGAGTTCATCGCGGTGGTCGGGCGCTCCGGCTCCGGCAAGACGACGATGCTCGACGCCCTCGGGCTGCTGCTCAGGCCGACCGGCGGGCGGATCGTCGTCGACGGCACAGACACGACGCGCCTGAGCGACGACCGCAAGGCTCGGCTCAGGGTCGACAAGATCGGGTTCATCTTCCAGGAGTACAACCTCCTGCCGACCTTGAACGCGATCGAGAACGTGATGCTGCCGCTGCAGTACGCACGCCACCCCAAGGGCGACCGCGAGTGGGCGCGGACGCTTCTGGCCGAGGTCGGCCTGGCCGACCGTATGCGCCACCGCCCTGACCAGCTGTCCGGCGGCGAGCAGCAGCGCGTGGCCATCGCCCGCTCACTGGTCAACCGGCCGTCGTTGGTGCTCGGAGACGAGCCTACCGGGGCCGTCGACACCGAGACCAGCGACCAGCTGGCCGCGATCATGCGCCGCATGAACGTCCAGCACGGCGTCACGTTCGTGATCGTCACCCACGACATCGACCTCGCGGCCAAGGCCGACCGCATCATCCGCCTGAAGGACGGCAAGGTGGTCGCGGACGAGACCGCGGCGCTGGAGGCCGTCGCTGTCTAAAGTCCCGTTTCGTGATCGTCAACGTCTGTCCGGCGGCGACTACCAAGGCGCCGCCGGAGCGCATCTGGAGAGTGATCACCGCGCCCGAGCGCGTCGGGGAGTGGAACGACGCGACCTACGTGAGGTCGGAGCCGCCCGGCCCGGTGCGGCCCGGGCAGGTGATCTACATGACGGCGCCGGCGCTTGGGCGCCGGTGGCCTGTCACCTTCAGCATCGAAGGTCTCGATCTGGAGCGGCGATGGGCCGACATGCTGGTGAAGCTCCCGTTCGGGATCGAGAACCACGAGCACATCACGCTGACCGAGACCAACGACGGAGGCACGCTCGTCCGGTTCAATTGAGACTTCCACCTCCCGCCCGGGTGGCGGGGTTGGCTGGTCTCGAAGGTCCTCGGCGGGCAGCTGCGCCGCGGACCCGAAGACTCGCTGCGAGCCTTGCTCCGCGCCGCCGAAGCGTAGACCTGCAAGCGCAACCACTTGACAAGGCGGGACGGCATTTGGTTGAATATCCAACCAATGTTGACTGATCATTCAACCAAGCCAGTCGTCGACACCCGGACCAAGATCCTCGAGGCCGCCTTCACCGTCCTTTCCCGCCAGGGCTACGAGAACACCTCGATCAAGGACATCGCCGAGGCGGCGGGCGTGGCGCAGGGCCTCGTCCACTACCACTTCAAGTCCAAGCAGCAGCTGGTGCTCGCTGTGCTCGCGGAGGTGTGCCGGGAGATGGAGTTCGGCACCGAGCAGGGAGCCACCGGCGCCCAGGCGGCGTACCAGAAGTTCAAGCACATGCTCAAAGACAAGCAGGCCACCCACGCGCTCTACATCCAGCTGATCGCGGTCGGCCTGCACGACAAAGAGCTTGGCGCCGGCGTCCTCGAATTCGTCCGTCAGGACCGCGCCCATATCGAAGACCTCGCGCGCCAGGTCCTGGCGGAGCGCGATGCGGACGCGGGGCCGGCCCGCGCGATCGCCTCGGTCGTCGAGGCCGCGGTGCTGGGGATCATGGTCCAGAACCTGATCGATCCGGAGTTCAACGCGGAAGAGGCGGTGGACGCGCTGAATGCGATGTCGCTGTCGGCAGTCTTCGCGGAGGAGAAGTAAAGGTGTTCGCACGCTGGGGTCGATTCGTCTACCGCTACCGGTGGGCCACTCTCGCCGGTTCGGCGGTCCTGCTCGCGCTGTCCGTGGTCAGCCTGTTGATGGGCGGCACGCTGCAGAGCGGCGGCCCGCTCACCAGCAACCTCGAGTCCTTCCAGGCCTACCGCGCGATCAACGCCGAGCTCGGCGGCGGGAACGCGAAAGTCCAGACGTCGACCTTCGACCTCATCTTCAAGAGCGACTCGATGTCGGTGCCCGACGCGAGCTACCAGGCCGCCCTCAACGACGCCATCGCCCCGATCAACAACGACTCCCGGGTCGTCAAGATCACGACTCCCTACAACGTCCCCTCGCAGGCCGCATCCAGCCTGACCTCTCGCGACGGTCACGAGGCGCTCGTCCTCGTCGAGATCAGCTCGACCGGCCAGCAGGCGTGGACCGATTACTCCGCGCTGCGTGGAGCGGTCAAGTCGTCGACGCTGACCATCCAGGGAACCGGGTTCGTGCCCATCAACCGGGCCTTCAACACCACGCTCGAGAGCGACCTGCAGCGCGCCGAGTTCATCTCCCTGCCGATCACGCTGCTCCTTCTCATCCTGATCTTCGCCACCGTCGTGGCGGCCGGCCTGCCGCTGGGCGTGGGCGTGCTGACGATCGTCGGCGGCCTCGGCGCGATGTTCTTCCTGAACCGGTTCACTGACGTGTCGCAGTACGCGACCAACATCGTCACGCTGATCGGACTCGGCGTCTCGATCGACTACTCGCTGTTCGTCGTCAACCGATTCCGCGACGAGCTGGCGAAGGGTCAATCGCGTGAAGACGCGATCGCGATCACTATGGCCACCGCCGGCCGGGCGATCACGTTCTCGGGCTTGACCGCCGCCGTCGGCATCTCGGCGATGCTCTTCTACCAGGGCACGTTCATGGCTTCCATGGGCGCGGCCGGCGCGATGGTGATCGCCATCGCGGTCATCTACGGCCTGACATTCCTCCCAGCACTGCTCTCGGTGATGGGCCCGTCCGTGAACGCGGTGCGCATCTCGAGGCTGTGGGGCCGGCGCGGTCCGGCCAACGCCGACCGCGGCTTCTGGCATGGCCTGGCCTCATGGGTGATGAAGCGACCGGTGGTCGTGCTCGTACCCACGGTCTCGTTCCTGGTCCTTGCCGCGACGCCTTTCTTCCAGCTGCGCATGGCCAACGGCGACGTCGACATGCTTCCATCGCGCCTCGAGGCGCGCCAGGGCTTCGACCGCCTGATCGCAGACTTCCCAGGCCGGGACCAGACGACGTTCGACATCGTCGTCCGCTACTCGGACGGGAGTCCCTTGACCGCGCAGCGGATCGCCGACCAGTACGCGCTCGACCGGCGGCTCGCCGCGATCCCGGGCATCCTGCACACCACCTCGATCTACGACCTCGACCCGAGCCTGGGCCTCAACGACTACGTGAGGTTGTACACCGGCGACCCGAACAACATCCCGGCGCCGGCGCGCCAGCTGATGACGGGAAGGGTCGGTCAGCACATCGTGCTCATCAACGCGACGAGCAGTGCGACCGCGAGCTCAGACGCGGCGCGAAACATCGTCAAGGCGATGCGGGCCGACCAGGGCGTGGGCGACGGCGGGCAGGTGCTCGTCGGCGGCCAGACCGCCGTCGACATCGACGTGATCAAGTTCATCATCGACCGCACGCCGCTGGCGGTCGGGATCGTCGTCCTGGTGACCTACCTGCTGCTGTTCCTGCAGACCGGCTCGGTGGTGCTGCCGTTGAAGGCCGTGCTCCTGAACTTCCTCTCCATCGGCGCCTCGTTCGGCGCGCTGGTCTACATCTTCCAGCAGGGCCACTTCGCGAACCTGCTCGGCAACTTCACGCCGCAGTCGCTGGATCCGAGCATCCCGGTGATCCTGTTCTCGATCGTGTTCGGGCTCTCGATGGACTACGAGGTCCTGCTCGTCAGCCGGATCCACGAAGAGTACGTGCGCACCGGCGACAACACCACTGCGGTGGCGCGCGGGCTGGAGCGCACGGGCCGGCTGATCACGGGCGCCGCCGCGATCATGTTCACGGTGTTCATGGCCTTCGGCCTGGCCGAGGTCGTGATCATCAAGGCGATCGGCATCGGGCTTGCGATCGCTGTCGCCCTCGACGCGACGATCGTGAGGTCTCTGGTCGTGCCGGCGGTGATGCGCCTGCTGGGCGATGTGAACTGGTGGGCGCCGCGGCCGCTGCGGTGGCTGCACGCGCGGATGGGCCTGAGCGACCTGGGGGTCGACGAAGCGAAGTCCAACGGACACGCGCCCTTCGAGGTGCCCGAGCCGGCGGCGGAGGTCGCGGCGGTCTAGAGCCTTAGACGCTGCGACCGATGCCCGGGTAGTCGAGGCACAACCCGTCCTGGTCGAAGGTCAGGTCGGCGACGAAGTCGCGCGACTCTGACTCGTACCTGACTCGCGACAATTTCCCGGACTTGCCCAGAAAGCGATACCGCTGGCGGCTCGGATGGACAGTCAGGGCGGGCACGCTCACCCACGCCATCAGGAAATCGTGCGGTCCGCCGCCCTCGAGCAGGCCGTGGCGAAGCACCGGCATTGAGTTGGTAAGCGGCGAAAGCGCAAGGTCACAGTCCAGCGCTCCCGCGACGGCGCCCATGTCACTCATGGTGCCGGCGCACACCCATCTCCCTGACCGCAGGCGGGTCAGGTCGAGCCTGCGCCGCCAACCGTCGCCACGCGCATCGACGCTGAGCCGCCTGGTCACGAAGTTCGCTCCAGTCTCGAGCCTGTAGTCGAGCCGGTACCCTGACGGGGACGACCCGATGGCGGTGCCCGAGGCCGTCAGGCCGTCACGAACGATTTGAACCGCGGCGAACTCCGTCCCAGGCGGGTCCGCCTTAACCCACACGATGGATCGACGCGCCATTCCGCCGCACAATATCAACCGCGCCGATTGCCGGCAAACGGCGCCGCAAGGCGCCCAGTGCCGGCAAACGGTCCAAATAGGTAAAGACCGGCACCGTTATCCGGCGCGCCGCACAATAGGAGGCGTGCCCACCCAGACGTCCGACGACGCCTTCGCGGAGGTCAAGGCCAAGGTCGACCTGGTCAAGATCGTCTCCGAGCACGTCCGGCTGACGAAGCGGAACAAGGACTACTGGGGTCTGTGCCCCTTCCACCAGGAGGACAGCCCGAGCTTCCACGTCATTCCGCAGCGCCAGATCTGGCACTGCTTCGGCTGCGAGCGGTCGGGCGACGTCTTCACCTTCGTCGAGCTCATCGAGAAGACCGACAAGCGCGGCGCCCTGCAGATGCTCGCCGAACGAGCCGGAGTCGAGCTCAAGAAGCTGAGCCCCGAGCAGAAGGAGCGCTCCGATCTGCGCAAGCGGGTCCTCGACATGCTCAAGCTCGCCGCCCAGTACTACGAGTACGTGCTCTGGAAAACTCCGGCCGGCGAGCCGGGTCGCAAGCTGCTCGAGTCGCGCCGGGTCAGCGAGGAGACGGCGCGCAAGTTCCAGCTCGGCTACGCTCCCGCGGGCCGCGGCTTCGCCGAGTACCTGCGCGCCAAGAAGCGCTCACTGCTCGACGCCCAGGAGGCGGGCCTGATGCGCCGTGACGGCACCGACTTCTTCGCTGAGCGGCTGGTGATCCCGATTCGTGACGAGCGCGGCCAGACCCTTGCTTTCACCGCCCGCACGGTGCGTCAGGACGAGCAGCGCAAGTACATCAACTCCCCCGAGACGCCGGCTTACATAAAAGGAAGAGTCGTCTACGGCCTTGATGGCGCCCGCGACGAGATCGCCCGCCGCGGCCACGCGGTCGTGATGGAGGGCCAGTTCGACGTCATCACCGCCCACCACTTCGGGGTCGTCAACGCGGTGGCGAGCTCGGGCACCGCGCTGACCGACGACCAGGTCCGCCTTCTCAAGCGCTTCACCGACGAGCTGCTGCTGGTCTTCGACTCCGACCGAGCCGGTCGCGAGGCCACGCGCAAGGCCGCCGTGCTGGCGGCCGGCCATGGCATGCGCACGCGCGTGGTGACCGTCCCAGGCGCCAAGGACCCCGATGAATTCCTGAGAAGCGCAGGACCCGACGCCTCCGCGCGTTGGGAAGAGCTTGTGGCCAAGGCGCCGTCCGGATTCGAGGCCGGGATGGAGGAGGACTCGGCGGGGCTCAACCCGAGCAAGCCGAACCAGGTCGAGATGGTGGCCGCAAGGCTGCGCCAGTGGATCCGGCAGTTTCCGGCGAGCCTGCACGAGAGCTACGCCGAGGCGGCCGAGCGGCACACTGGCATATCGAGGCATCTTCTCCTCGAAGAGCCCGAGCCGAAGCCTGGGCCCCGGCCCCAGAACGGATCCCGCCGGCGCCCCCCCAGCCGCAACCTCACGGCCAGCGCTTATCTCGTCCAGCTCCTGGCGGTCCGGCCGATCGCTTTCGATCGGGTGCGACCAAAGATCACGGCCGAGGAATTGGACCCAGACGATCGCCCGGTTTTCATCCGTATGCTGGGGAGCTACGAGCGCGGGGGCCCTGCCGGGCTCGAGGCCGATTTGGCGGGCTATCCCGAAGAGGAACAAGACCTGATCAGACGTGCGTGGGCGGCTCCGCCGCCGAATGTTGATGACGAGGTGGCTGTTGAGCTTGCCGAGAGAATCCGCCTGGAGCACATGAAGGGTATGCACAGTGGGATAATCCGCGAGCTATCCGAGGCCGAAAGGGGACTGGACTCGGAAAAGGTGGTGCGGTTGGAAGCTGAAGCCGGGGAACTGGCCCGCGCCATCCGGGAACTGGAAAGGAGAGGGTAGAGATCGCGCGCGTGGTGAAACAGGCGGCGAAGCCATCGGCGGTGAAGACCGCAGCGGTGAAGACCGCGGTCGTCAAGACGGCGACCGTGAAGGCGGTCGCGGCCAAGCCCGTCGTCAGCAATGCGACCCCGACCGTCCTTGTCCAGGCGACCCCAGTCCCGATCACGGCACCCGTCACCAAGCCGGCGCCCAGCAAGTCGAACAAGACCGGCAAGGCCGCTGACAAGCTGGAGCCGAAGTTCGAGGACGAGCTCATGGCCGTCGCCGAGCAGCTCATCATCAAGGGCAAGGAACAGGGCTACCTCACCCCGGACGACATCCTCCAGGGCTTCCCCGAGATCGACGCCGAACCGGACCAGATCTTCCGCATCTTCGCCGCGTTCAAGGAGATCGGAATCGAGGTCACCGACGGCGAGAAGGACTTCGAGGAGGTCGAGCAGATCGACGACGAGATGCTGCTCGACATCGAGATGATGGACTCGGTCTCGCTCGACGACCCGGTCCGGATGTACCTGAAGGAGATCGGCCGCGTCTCCCTGCTGACCGCCAACGACGAGGTCGAGCTGGCGCAGGCGATCGAGGCCAAGCCCCTGCACGACGCGATGAAGGCGCTGAGCGTGACCGAAGAGGTCGACGGCCGGCAGCGATCGGTGGACGAGCTCCTGCCCGAGGTCATCGAGCGGCTCGCCACGGTCAAGCGCAAGGGCCAGCAGCAGCACATCGCGCAGGAGCTGATCGGGCTGGGCGACCTCGGCAAGCTGACCTCCCTTTCGGATGCCGCGGCGGCCGAGCGTCGCCGGATCACCAACGGAGCGCGGCCGCGCGTCCGCGCCGAGGCGCTCGAGCAGTACCGCATCGCGCGCTACCGGCTGACGGAACGCTACGAGCGAGCCTACGAAGCGAAGCAGCGCCTGACCGAGGCCAACCTGCGGTTGGTCGTGTCGATCGCCAAGAAGTACATCGGCCGCGGAATGTCGTTCCTGGACCTGATCCAGGAGGGCAACATGGGCCTGATCCGCGCGGTCGAGAAGTTCGATTACCACAAGGGGTACAAGTTCTCGACTTACGCGACGTGGTGGATCCGGCAGGCCATCACGCGCGCCATCGCCGACCAGGCGCGGACGATCCGCATCCCTGTGCACATGGTCGAGACGATCAACAAGCTCGTGCGCGTCTCGCGGCGGCTGCTGCAGGAGCTGGGTCGCGAGCCGTCGGACGACGAGATCGGCGAGGAGATGGGGATCACGCCCGAGAAGGTGCGCGAGATCGTGAAGGTGTCGCAGGACCCGGTGTCGCTGGAGACGCCGATCGGCGAGGAGGAGGACTCCCACCTCGGCGACTTCGTCGAGGACCGCGAGGCGGTGTCGCCGTCCGACGCGGCGTCGCTCACGATGCTGCACTCCGAGGTCGAGGACGTGCTGGACACGCTGACCCCGCGCGAGCGGCGGGTGCTGCAGCTCCGGTTCGGGCTTATCGACGGGCACCAGCGGACGCTCGAAGAGGTGGGGAAGCGGTTCGGGGTGACGCGGGAGCGGATCCGGCAGATCGAGGCGAAGGCGCTGCGAAAGCTGCGCCACCCGTCGCGCTCAAAGAAGCTGCGCGACTACCTGGAATAGCCGTCTCCCTCTCCCGCGGAGCGGGAGAGGGCGGGGTGAGGGTCTCCCGCGTCATCGGGAGCGAGTCAGTGTGACGGTCTCCCTCTCCCGCGTCAGCGGGAGAGGGTCGGGGTGAGGGTCTCCCGCGTCATCGGGAGCGAGTCAGTGTGACGGTCTCCCTCTCCCGCGTCAGCGGGAGAGGGTCGGGGTGAGGGGCGTCGGAAAGAGTCCCTCGCGGTCGAGCCGTTCCTTCTCGGACTGCGGTAGGTGCGACGACCGGAGTGCATCCAGGATCATGTCCGCGATCGCCGACTCCCTGTCGTAGACGTACGAATTCCAGAACCGGATCACGCGGTATCCCATTTGCTCGAGCGCGGCGGTTCGCCGGACATCGTCTTCGGGGTTCTCGTGCCTGTCGCCGTCTATCTCAATAACCAGTCGGGCCGATAGGCATACGAAGTCGACGATGTATTTGCCAAGCACGTGCTGCCGGCGGAACTTGAGGCCGCCGAGCCGTCGGTCCCGCAGCAGCCTCCAGACCTGGCGCTCGGCATTATTTCCGTCGCGGCGGAAGCCTCGGGCCCGTTGCTTCATGAGCGGGTTACTGGGCATCGGATGATCGTGGGCTCAGTTTCCGTGAACGCCAACGGTCTTAACAGCCTCTCTCGTTTGCCCCTCACCCCGACCCTCTCCCCAAAAGGGAGAGGGAGAACGCGGGTTGAAATTAGTCGATCCGGGCTCACGATCCCGGGCCGTTTGAGCCAAACGAGGCCGAATCGCCACTATCGTCAGCGGGCGTGACGATCGACCGCACCGATTCCGAGCAGCCTCTGTGGGTCTTTCGGCTCACGAGCGGCCTGGCGGCCAGGCTTGCCCCCCTGTCGCTGGCTCTCTTCGTGGGCTCGATCGCCGGCTACGCATTCGTGGCGCGCAATGCGCTTGGCGTAGCGCAGATCCCGATCCTCCTCACCATCCTCACCGCGGTCCTCGTCCTGGTCGGCCACGAAGCGTTGCACGGGGTCGGTTTTCTGGCGTTCGGCGGCCGGCCGAAGTTCGGCGCTGGGATCAGGGGGGCGGTTCCGTATTTCTTCGCCACCTGCCCCGCCAAGCGATTCAGCTGGGGCAGCACCCTGGTCATCGGCGCCCTCCCGCTTGTGGCGATCGACCTCGTCGCGCTCGCCTTCGCCGGATACGGTCCGTTGGTCGTGCCGGCGATGCTCGCTTTCGCGGTCAACACCGCCGGGGCGGTCGGCGACCTGTGGCTGATCGGGGTCATCCTGCAGACTCCGCGCACCGCCTTGTTCGAAGACACCGAAGAGCCCGCGATGATCGCGTGGCCCGGCCCTGGAATTCACGCCTCGGCCTCGCGGCCTCGCGGCCTCGAGCCCAAGGGTTTCGAATCGATCGTGATCTGGAGCGGTGTCGGCGCTGGGTTGTTGGCGGTGTCGTTCACCGCGCTCGGCTTCGTCCTGGTCGGGCTGGCGCGCGGATCCTCGAGCGGCAAAGTCACGGTCGCGGGCCTCGAGCTGGTGCGGATGACGTCGACCGGACATCACTTTTCCGCGCAGGTCTCTTTCTTGCCGGTGATGCTGATGGCGGCCATCATCTCGATCGGAATCACACTCGCAGCCCGGACGTTCGCCGAACGGATCCGGCGCGGCCGGCGCCTCCGCCTTTAACCGTTTGACCCGACAATTACGGCAGATGCCGGTCATCACGATCGGGCGGCAGTACGGGGCAGGGGGCGCCACGGTCGGCCAGATGCTGGCCACCCGGCTGAAGGCCGACTTCCTCGACTCCAAGATCATCGACGAGGTAGCCCGCCGGCTCCAGCTCCCCAAGGAGGAGGTGGAGGCCGAGGACGAGCAGCCCGGGTCGCTGCTCGCGCGGCTTCTCGTCGCTCTGGGCAGCGCCAGCTCCGAGCCCCTGATCCCGGCCGAAGCCGCCGCCTGGAACCCGCCCAACGCCTCGCCCGCCTTCGACACCCGCAAGGCGGTCCTCCAGATCACCCAGCACGTCATCAGGGAGGCGGCCCGCGGCGGGAACGTCGTGATCGTCGGCCGCGGCGGCGCCTACATTCTCCGCGACGAGCCCAACGCGCTCCATTTGTTCCTCCGCGCGCCGGAGTCGGTCCGGGTGAAAGCGGCCATGAAGCGGATCGGCATCACCAACGAAGAGGAGGCCAGGAAGCGGCTGAAGCAGACCGAGGAGAACTGGACCTCATACATCCGCCAGGTCTACGGCCACGACCGCACCCACCCCGCCCACTACGACATGGTCCTGGACACCGGCCGGCTGGGCTACGACGCCACCGTGGAGGCGGTCCTGGCGGCGCTGAAGAGCCGCAAGCCTCTAACCTAGTTCGCCGTGGTCCATTCGCTCGGCTCCCGCACGTCCGGCGTCGACGGCTCCAGCGAGGGCGGCCGGATCAACACCATCAACATCCCTGGCGCCCTTGTGATCTACGGCGTCGCCCTTCTTCAGGCGCTCCAGCCCAAGAACCCGAAATCCAGGCTCAGCATCGCGCCGGCGCTGGTCGACGGCACCTGGTGCCTCGAGCTGACCTACCAGGGCGACGAGCCGGCCGCCGTGCCGCAGCGCTGGCACGGCCATCGAGTGATCCTGAAGAAAGCCGAACCGCCGCCGGCGCCGCGTGCCTGACCGCTTCGTCGCCCGCTTCAAATCGGACAGCAAGGTCCGTGATGTGGTCGCCGCGCTCGGCGACGCCGGTCGCCAGGCGCTGCGGCGGCACGGCTACGACGTCGGCGAAGGGTTCGTCGACATTCTTTCCCAGTACCAGACGCTGGAGCATGCGGCCCGGACGGAACGCCTCCGCGACCTCGACGGACTGCTGGCGGAGCTCAACGGCGGAGGGTCGTAGGCCCGTCCGCCGAAATTTACATACTCTTGACGTCCACTTTCCCAGAGCACATGTGTAAGCTGCAACGAAATTCGGTCCTGGGCCGTTATACCAGTCGAGGTTTACGTCAGTGCAACGCTCGAAGTTGGAATCGGATAAAGGCAAATGCGCTTGCGGAAGGCGCCTGAAAGATGCCGCCATCTACACGTACCGGTCGCGTACCGACCGGTTCCTCTTCCACCGCTGCGAGTGCGGCACGGAGTGGACCGAGCACCACACTGACATCGACCCGCTGGACCCCGTCACGTCTGACGAGGTGATCGAGGTCCACAAGCAGCTGGCGAAATTCGAAGGGTCGATCGCCGAGTTGCTGCAACCTCACTCAGCCTAAAAAGCAGCCTTTAGCCTCCAGGACCCGGGGGCGTCGGCCCAGGCGCGCAGTGGGCGTAGGCCACGGTGCACCCGCCCGATCCGGCCTGGATCGAGTACTCCCTGCCCGGGGGCACGAGCATCCAGTCGCCCGGCCTGAGCGTCTTGCGACCGAACTTGAGAGTGCCGGAGATCACCACCCGAAAAACCCACACCCGATGGACATGAGGTGGAACCGCGGTGCCTGGCTTCATCCGGCTGATGAAGACGAGTACGTTGTCCAGCGGCGTCACGATTGGCACCTGCCACTGCTCGACGCCCGCGGGCATCCCTGTCCGTTTGAGGTCTCTCTGCGCTGCGGCCATACCGGTGTCGCGCGACGTGGTTATCTGGTTTGCGGCTCGAATCCCGCGCTGCCGCAGGACGTCGCTGACCCTACGTGTACCTTTGACCTCGCCCTTAGGACCTCGGTCCAGCAACGAGTCGTCTGGGCGCCAAGCCGACATCACAAGTCCCCTCCCAACAAGTGCCGCGCCGACAGCAGATGGGGCTCCGGGTCAGACCTTACTCCCGGGCGGTCGGTTGTCAAGCGGTTGCGGATGGAGGCCGTGAGCAACCGCCCAGGTCGCCACCTCCGTCCGGGAGCGGACACCGAGCTTGTTGCGGATCCTTTCCACGTGGCCTTCGGCGGTCCGTTCGGCAATGAAGAGCCGCTGGGCGATCTGCTTGTTCGTCATGCCTGAGGCAACCATCACCACGACCTCGCGCTCGCGGCGGCTCAACGGTCCGGCGTCGGGCGACATCTCGATCAGCTCCGCGCCGCCCTCGAGCGCGTAGTCGAGAGCTCCGGTCGTGCTCATCGCCTGTCCCTCTCGCCAGGCCGCGTCGGCCTTGTGATCGCCGAGCCGCGCGCGAGCCGTCCGTGACTCGTCTGCGAGACGACTAGCCCGATACGGCCACATGGTCAGCGAGTACTCGCGCGACAGCCGATCGGCGGCGGCCGCAAGCCGGAGGGCGCGCGCGTCCTCTCGCCTCGCGGCCGCGACCAACGAAAGACCGACCAGGCTCCATATGATCCCGAACCAATCATTGACAAGCCGGAACACTGAGAGGGATTCATGCCAGGAAGCGGCCGCCTCCTCGACCTGGCCGAGGTCCAGCTGAGCGCTGGCCAGGCTCTCCAGGTAGCGGGCCAGGCGGGGCTGGTCGTCCTGCGTCCTGGCGTATGCGATGCCCGGGCTCAGGAACTCGACGGCACCGGCCGCGTCACCCTCCGCGATGGCCAGCAATCCGCGCGCGTTGCGCACGTCGGCGGCGAGCTGTCGATTGGTCGAGTCGGCCAGGAGCGCCAGCGCCTCGTCATACATCCGGCGCGCCGGCGCCAGCTCGCCCGACGTCTCGTGCACCAACCCCGCGCCGTTGAGCGCCCGGGCGATCAGCTCGGGGTCGCCGGCCGCTCGCGCCGTCGCGATGGCGGATTCCGCAAGCGCTTTGCTCGTAGAGGGGTCGGCCTGGCGCCAGGCCAGGCGGGCAGCCATGGTCAAGGCGCGCGCACGGAGGCGGTCATCAGCCTGCGATTCTTCGAGGAGGTCGAGGATGAGCTTCTTGGCGCGAGCCTGGTCGCTGAAGTCCGAGTCCGCGATCTCGAGCGCCAGACCTAGCCCCGCGTCTTCAGCGTCATGGCGCGCCCAGCTCAAAGCGTGCCAGAAGTTCGCGGATTCAAGCGGCACCCAGCTCTGGGACCGGAAATATTCGTAGTGCCGGCGCCGCAGCCCGTCCAGCTCTCCCGACGCCGCCAGCTTCTCCGCTGCGAACTCGTGATGCGACTCGAGCAGCCGGTAGCGCGTGCTGCCGCTTTCGAGCCGGTCGGCCATGACCATGGACTTCTGCACGAGCCCGGTGAGCAATGCGAGCGTGTCGCCGCCACCGGTGTCGGAAGTGACCGCCCGCACCGCTTCCAGGGTGAATCCGCCCTGGAACACGGACAGGCGGCGGAAAAGCTTCGCTTCGTCGGTGGTCAAGAGACGGTGACTCCAGTCGATCGCCGCGGCCATCGTCTGCTGGCGCTCGGGCGCCGTGCGCGCTCCCGACGAAAGCAGTCGCAGGCGATCATTGAGGTTCGCCAGCAGCTCGCGCTCGGACATCAGGTCCAGGCGCGCCGCGGCCATCTCGATGGCGAGGGGCAACCGGTCGAGGCGGTGACATATCTCGGTCACAACGCGATCCTGCGGTCCGGCCGCGAAATCGTGTCGCACGAGCCGTGCCCGCGCCTCGAACAGGCGAAGCGAATCGCCGTCGGTCATGGGCGTTATCGGCCACCGCGCCTCGCCAGGCACTCCGATCGGCTCGCGACTCGTGGCCAGAATCGCGAGCTCCGGGCACTGCTCGAGCAGCCCCTGGCACGCGGTCGCGGATGCGGCGACGAGATGCTCGCAGTTGTCGAGGACGAGCAGGGAGCGCTTGGCGGCAAGCCACGACGCCACCACCTTCAGCGCAGGACCGCGACCCGGCAGCTCGAGCGTGGTCGCGATCCAGCCCACCACGTCGCTTGCGGCCGCAAGCTCGATCAGCCATACGCCGTCTGGCCACGTTTCGGTCGAGCTCCGAGCGACCTCGACGGCGAGACGCGTCTTGCCCGCGCCGCCGGTGCCGGTGATCGTCACCATGCGCTCGCGCCCGAGCAGAGACCTCAGCGCGCGGATGTCGGTCTCGCGCCCGACGAAGGTCGTGAGGAAACGTGGCAGGTTGGTTGGAACGGCCGCGGCCGCGACCATGCGGCCTATCTTCGCCAATCCGGCGGACGATTCGGCGACACCCGCGGGATGTGTCAAGAGAGGGACCGCGCTGGTCCCTCTCTTTTGGCCGTCGCATGGGGGGTAGGGGGACGACGGCTCTTGAAACTACGGTCCGTGACCTTCGCGCACTGAGCGCGCGTCCCAGCCCGGGTTGGACGTCAGATACTGGTCGACGTAGCTCTGGTCGACGACGATCTTGTCGCTGGACTGCTGCGAAGTACCCATCTCGTTCTGCAGCCACAGCGGCAGCTGGGTCGAGCCGGAGACCGGCAGCACTCGGGTCAGGTCCGAGTCCGGTCCGTTCCCGTCGGCGGTCGCGCCGGCGCCGGCGGAGTCGATCGTGCCGCCCATGCGGCCGTCGTGCGTCTGGACGAATCCCCGCTCCGCGCCGCGGTCCGTGAGGGCCGGCCGGCTGAGGACCGGGTAGTCGTTGTCCTGCCGAAGCGGCAGGGCCGCGGGCGCCTGGACGGAGCCGTTGACGCTCGCGTGCGAGCCACCGAGGTCTTTGGTCGCCAGCGCGCCGATTGCCGCGATGCCCGCGGTGGCGGCGATCGCCATGACGACCACGAGGCCCTTCGAAACCGAGGTTCCCTTGAACGCTTGCCTTGCTTCCATCGCTCTCTCCTGGTCGGTTTTATTTCGGTTGCGGTGTGTGCGAACCGTTGAGGGGAGCGTAGGAATCGGCCCAGGCATGCCATAAGGCGGAAAACACCTGAAAAACGAAGCGGCAGGTACCTGTTTTCAGGTACCTGCCGTCAGGAAGGCGAGCGCTTCGCTAGATCGACGCGTGCACCAGGGCGAGGAAGTCCTGCCCCTGTGCGATCAATCCCTTTGCCTGCTGTTCGTTGACTACCGTGCCGTTGAGCTCGGCGCCAAGCAGCAGCGCGTCGATCTGACCCGCGAGGGTGTCTCGCTGGCCGCCGAGGCTCGTGAGCTGGTTTTCGAGCGTGGTGTAGGTCGAGTCGCCGGCGCTCTTGCTCGCCAGCGCCGTGGTCGAGATCTGCAGCGTGTCGAGCCCGAACTGTCCGACAGGCGCGTTGAGCTGCTTGTAGACCTGGCCGAGCCCGATGAGCGTCGCGTGGTGCGCGCGCAGGCTCTGGGGAAGAGCCCCCGGGTCGAGGTCTTCGAGGATCACTCGACCTTGGGTGGTGTAGTCGCCCTGAAGGCCGATGAGCGCCATGATGGTCGGCCGCGTGTCGGCGTGGTCGACCCAGGTCTGGTCGTCGACCCCCAGATTCAGCACGCCCGGCCCGACGAGACCGAGCCAGCTGGTCACGATGTCGGGCTGGAAGTCGCCGTGCTGCCAGGCAAACGCGGAGCTCTGCAGGAAATCGGGACCGCCGAAGTTGTCGAAGAAGTAGTCGGGGTTGCCGAAGTAGATGAAAGTGGGCGTGCGGAAGGGGTCGCCCGTAATCATGTGCAGGTTGCTCATCTCGACCGGGTCCGCCATCCGCTGCATGAGTTGGGTCCGTAGACCCGTGTTGTTGTTCGAAGGGTCGACCAGCGTGGCTGCGGCCTGCTCGAAGGTTCTCGTCACGGGATCGGTCCGGCTCGTCCGCGGCAGCAGGTAGATGGACGGCGCGCTGTCGATGTGGAGGTCGAAGTTGGTGTTCACGCCCGCCTCCTGCATCAGGTGAGGCATGTTGGTCGTGATCTCTCCGAGGTTGATTCCCGGTCCGTTGAGGACGTAGGTGCACGGAGTCGTGACTCCGTCGCAACCCGTTACCTGCTTGCCCGCGAAGTGGTCGTTCTCGTCCGAGCTGAAGTTGAAGAGCGTGTTCTGCGCGGTGATGCCGTCTGCCGCGAGGCGCGAGAAGAAAGTCTTGAACGCGAGGTCATAGCTCTGAAGCCGTGCCACGTACCCGGCTTCGCCGGGGCCGAATGCGCGGAACGGGAAAGTGTGCTTGTCGTGTGCGTCGGAGATGTACGAGTAGGTCACGGGGACCCCGTGCTCCTGCATCGCGGCGGTGTACGCCAGCGACTGGGCGGCGGTGATTCCGCCGAAGCCGGGGAACCCGTTGATCGGGTTGCCGGCGAGGTCGTTCAGCCCGCTCGGTGCCACGACCGGCACGACGTACTTGTGGCCGAACAAGCCCGTGAAACCGGTGTAACCGCCTGGCTCCTGCGGCAGGACGTCGGGCTTCGCGTTGCCGGCCGCGCACACCGCCGATCCCTGCGCGCAGTGGATCGCGATGCCGATGAAGTCCCTGGTCGCCTGGGCGGAGTTGGTGTGGGCTTCGATGTCTTCCGGAGAGCCTGCCCCGAAGACGTTGGCGATGTTGCCGTTGTTCTCGAGCTCGATGTTGGCCGTCGACACTCCGCCGACGTCACAGCCGGCCCGGGTGAAAGGCACCCACGGAGCCGGCGTGTTCATGCCGCTTGCGGTGACGTTGTTGTACGCGCCGCTGCCGATCTTGTCGGTCCAGTACTGGAAGGCGCTCGGGAATCCGCCCTCGGTCCCGTCGGGGTTGTAGAAGGCGTAGCTGTTCGAGACGGCGAGGCCTTGCTGATCGGGGTACAGGCCGGTCAGCGTGGTGACGATGTCGTTGGCGGTGTGCGAGATGAGGGGCGTGAAGTTGTGCGTGACCATGGTGCCGTTGTTCTCGATGAAGTTGAGAAGGTTCGGCATCTGCTCCAGGTCGGATGGCACGTTCGGGTTGTCTCGTGTCAGGTGCACGTTGTCGAAAACGACGTTGACGACGTGCTGGATGCTGTTGCCCAGCGCGCAGGTCTGCACCACGCCGCTCGTGCTGTTGGCGTGGGCTGCCGGAACCGCGGCCGCTTGCCAGCCGACGGAAAGCGCCGCGACCGCGGCGAGCCGAATCAGCCGCCTCATACCCAAACCCCCTTGATCGCTTACAGGCCGACTGCTTACTGACGGATCCCCTCGACCCGTCCCGCGCCTATTAACCCAGCCTCACCCCATGGGCGGTTTAAGCGCGATTTAAGAATCGACCTTATTGAGCTACGGTCGACCTGTCAAGTCAGTCTCGCGGCGCCCCCGGGAACCAGCGGACCTTGCTGTTGGGGTCGACGGTTCGCGAATCGACGCCACAGAACTGGGCGGCGATCGCCAGCAAGAGCATGAGCCCCAACGCGATGAGCGACTCCACGAGGTGAATTGTGACTGTGCGGCGGAGTTGTGCGCGGGCGCGACGCTTTCAAGGCGAAGGCCTCTCGATCGCGAACACGAGCTCGAGGCCGTCGACCGAGTCCTCCTGCGTCCCGACCTGGACGAATCCGACGTGGCGGATGACGGCAAGAGAGGGTGCGTTGTGGGGGGAGACGCTGGCGAAGACGCGGTCCTCGCCTTTCGTGAACGCCCACTGGGTCAGCGCTTGCGCCGCCTCCTTGGCGAAGCCGCGCCCGCGGAACTGTTCGAAGACCGTGTAGCCGATCTCGGCGCGGCCGACGGCGTCGGGTGGGCCGTGAAAACCGCAGTGCCCGATCACCTCGCCTTCGTGGCCGAGGATCAGGCGGGCCATCCAGTCGCGGCCGCGGGGGTCGGCCTCCATGCGCTTAAGCTGGATGGGGAGGAAGCCTTCAAGGTCGTCGGGGGTCGGGAACTCGTCCGGGAAAGTGCGTGCGGCCTTTTGCTGCGCCGCCGCGCGGTCGCCGCGGATCAGCAAACGGATCACGTCCGGGTCGATCGGCTCGAGCAGAAGTCTCTCGGTACGGATGGAGCTAGCCAACGGCCTAGCATTGTTTCAGGAGCGAAGGGAAGGAACCGAGTCGGCGCCTCACCTCCCGCTGCCTTGCCAGATCGGCGTCACCTAGAATTCATGATTCCGATCCGGGATAGCTCAACCGGTAGAGCAGGCGGCTGTTAACCGCAAGGTTCGGAGTTCGAATCTCCGTCCCGGAGCCAATTTTGAATCGCCCTGAGTTTCTTGGAGACTTCCCCGTTTGGTTTCACGCCACGGCTGACGCCGTGTGCGTTCGATAGTAGGTCGACTCGAACTCGGCTGGTGGCACATCGCCGATGGAGCTGTGGAGGCG
>Ga0207646_10000318_pt1 | contig 65217 bp, 106 predicted proteins | sample KBSK5502metaG_FD_184343 | JGI IMG/M metagenome (GOLD analysis project Ga0207646, IMG submission 184343) | Corn, switchgrass and miscanthus rhizosphere microbial communities from Kellogg Biological Station, Michigan, USA - KBS K5-50-2 metaG... | ecosystem: Host-associated > Plants > Roots >... | reverse complement strand
GACCTGGACCGGCGCTTGACCGAGGCGAAGCACCAAGCGGAACTTGAGGCGCGCGACCGGAAGCACGCCGAAGAGATGCGGGAACTCAAGTCACTGATCGCTCAGAGCGCGAAGCCCAAGAACGACGAACCAAGCGAGACCGCGCTCATCCTCCAGCAAATGCAGAAAGCCCAAGAGGCTTCAGACAAGCGGTTCGAGGCGCTCCAAAAACAGATGCAGGACGACAAGCTCAACGCCTTGCTCGATGAAGTGAAGTCTCTCAAGAACAAGCCGAACCAGCAGAGCGGAAGCCTTCTTGAACAGGCCGAAGCGATGCTGAAGATGAAAAAGATCTTCGGCTGGGGTGCCGACGACGAGGATGAGGACGAGGATGACCCGGAGGATGATCGCCCCTGGTGGGAACGGGCGATCGACAAGCTCGGCTCCAAGTGGGGAGACAAGATCGTCGAGAAGTTCACCAGCATGGAGGAGAAGGGGGAGAAGGTCGACCGGGAGAAGTTTCTGCAGGAGATGACCCAGTACGCCGATCAGGTGTCCGCCGAAGCGATCGAGCGCCAGAGGCGTCAGGCGCTTCCGGCTCCCGCGCCGGCGGCATCAGCGCCCCCGCTGCCGATCCCGCCGCCCCCGGCCCGTCCGGCCGGTGCCGCGCCCCCCGGGACGGTGACCTCGCTTCCGCCTCCTCCTCCGACCGCACCTCCGCTGGCCCCCGCCGCGGCGGCGGCGCCCGCTCCGGCCGCGCCCCAGACGATCGAGATTCCCGCGAAGCTCACGATCGAGCAGGAGATCCTGCTCCGGGTGAACGGCGTGCTTGAGATGTTCGAACGGGAGACGGAACTGCGTCCCAACGAGTACCTCTGGAATTACGAGGGGGCCTGGCGATCCCTCCCAGAGTCGGTGCTCGAGAAGATCTGCACGGCCGCCGATCCGGTCGCGATGCTCGATGCGTTCGCGATCCCGCACATCAATCCCGAAAAACTCGCGGAGATGAGGACGAAGCTTTCCGCGAATCCCCGCACGCTCGCCTGGGCGAAGGTCGGGCTCGACGAGCTCAGGGAGTGGTGGCAGCACAAGCTGCAGGATCCGAAGTTCGAACCGTTCTCGGAAGAGGACGAAGAGCCGGGAGAGGAGGAATAGGCCATGACGGAACAGGTGAACGGACGTCCAATGGACGGCGAGCCGCCGGCCGCGATCATCGCGGCGGAGATGCTCAAGAATCTCGTGCTTCTGAACGAAGCCATCCGGAAGAGCCACGACATGTACGAGCAATTGTCGGATCAGATCGCCGACCTGAACGACTACCACGAGACGTACATGCGCGCGGTCGAGATCCTGATCGAGAAGAGCGACGAAGGGAAGATCAAGTTCTCGATGAAGGACGTCGTCGAGGCGATGGCGGAGGCCGCCGAGGAGGTCATGCCCAGCGAAGACGAGCCCGGCGAGGAGGATCCGCTCATCAGGGCAGGACGTTAGGACACTTTTCCCTTGCAGTTCACATGGTTTGGTTACATACTTAATTCCCGTAAGGGACGGTAGAGCGCCCGACCGGGGCGAAAAGGCCGCGAGCGACGTGAAGTTATGTCGAGCGCGGCTTTTTTCTTAGAAGGGCCGACGACGCGATGGTGAGAGACGAGGGACGCAAGGCAAGATGTCCGGCCTGCGGATGGTTCGTAACCAGAATCACAAGTCTCGAAGCCGAAGTCGAGCTCAACTGTGCGAACGGCCGCTGCGGAGCGACGCTCGTCGTAGTGCGTGAAAACGAAGAGGTCACGGTGCGCGTGACCTCAAAAACCAAGCAGGCATAACAGAGCCCTCCTGGGGCTGCACGGCCTGAAACTCCTCGCGAGGGAGACCGTGTGGCTCGTTCGCTCCTTGAGGACGTACCGGAGCAGACATTCACGGCCGAGACGATCAAAAGGATGTATCGTCTCGTTCAACAGGCGGTCACCGACCCGGCCTTCCAGAAAATCGTCTACTCGATCGTCAACGGCTCGATGCATGGCCGTTGGAAGGACTACCAGGGCGAGCTCCAGACGGTGTTCGGGTGGTTCAAGAGGAACGTCGACTACCGGCGCGACCCATTCGGGGTCGAGCTCCTCCAGGACGTCTGGGCAACCCTCGACCGAAAGCGGGGAGACTGCGACGACGCCACCGTCTGGCTCGCCGCCGCCGCGCAGATCCTCGGCTGTCCCACCCGGATCGTCACCGTCTCCACGCGTGCCGACAAAGAACCGGTTCACGTCTACCCGGAGGCCCTTGTTTCCGGACGCTGGCTTGGCCTGGACGCAACGGTTCCCGGGAGTTTCGTCGGATGGAAGCCGCCGCACGTCACCGACACACGAATCTGGACGCGCCGGGAACTCGGCCTGTCCGGCGATGAGGACATTTCCGGCGTTGAGGGCCTCGGCATGAGCCACGACATTTACGACCACGGCGATTTTCAGGGAACCATGACGCCGGTGAGCGGCCGGCTCGCTCCCGGGGTTCCCGACGACATCTCCAAAACGTTCGCCACCGGGATCCCCGGGACGGACACCGTGAGCCGGCGGCAGATCTGGCGGGCGCCGGTCGCGAACAACTCGGACTGGACGTCGAACCCGCGTCCGGGCGGCGGCGTCTACGGCCCGGCGCTTCCGATCAAGGGTCGGCCGACGCCCTCGGAACTCTGGTACCTGGTCGACCGCAAGTTCGTTCCGAAAGTTCTCGATCCCGACTCGGCCTGGTGGGGAAAGGTCCCGACCTCGAGGGAGGATCTCAACCGCATGTTCCCAGGCTCGGAGGGCACCATGGCGAACTATCTCATGGACATCGCGTCGGTTCCGGCCTCCGCCATCGCGGAGATCGAGAGCGATGTCCGGACGCAGCTGGCGGTCGGAGAGATCGGCCTCGGCGACCTGGGCGATGCGATTCAGGAGGGACTGGAGGACTACGCCCTGGGCAAGCTTCCACGGATGAAGCGGCCCCCCGGCCAGCGCGGCCCCCGCACGCGGGTCAAGGGCGGGAAGAAAGTCGGAGCGCGGCCGATGCCTCCTCCGCCCCTGGAGCGACGGTACATGGTTCCGGCTCCCTCGAAGAGGCTCATCGTCCGCGGCGGCCACATGAACGGCCTGGGCGACATCTTCGATGAAGCCGCCAAGGCGCTCTCGACCGGCGTCCAGTCCGGAAGCATCCCGCCGTCCACCGTCGAGCAGGCGATCAATACCGTGGTCTCCCAGGTCACCGGAGCGCCCCTCTCAGCTCCGAAGATGTCGACGGCGGAGACCCGGGCGGTCACCAGTGCGTCGGCCGCGAAGAACCTGATCCCGATCGGGATGATCGCCCTCCTGGGGATCGCGGCGTTCGCCATGTCCGGCGGCGGCAGTAAGAAGTACCGCTCGAACCCGTCGCGCCGGCGTTCCCGCGGGCGCGGCGGGCGCAGGGGAGGCGGCGGCTTCGACATGAAGACGGCCCTTCTCTGGGGCGGCGGCGGCCTTGCGGCGTATTTCCTGCTCCTCCGGCCGGGTGCTCCGCTCATGCCGGCTGCGCTCCGTCCCACGGCGGTGGCTCCCAGGCCGGTGACCGGATCGACCGCCGAGCAGGCGGCCATCGCGGCGGGCCTGAAGGCGGCTCCCTCGCTCCTCGAGTCCGTCTTCAAGCTGTTCGGCGGCGGGTCGACCTCCACCACGCAGACCTCTTCCCCGCAGATCGTGACCAGTTACGACCAGTTCGCGCCGACGGCGCCCGCGCCTTCGTCCTCCGAGATCGTGACGAGTTTCTCCTAGAAGTGAAGAACTCGTACGACGCCGTCCTGGACGCTTCGGTGCAGGCCGCTAAGGAGGCCCTGGACAGGGTCTATTCCGGCGAGATCCGGTCTCTGGCCGGCGTCGAGGAGTACGTCGAGACCCGCCTCTCCGGGATCCTCGACCTTCTGATGCCGGCCGCGAAAGAGGAGATGTCCGCCTTGCTCGCGCCGGCCACCCAGCAGGCGGTCGAGGCGATCAAGCCGGCCATGTACGAAGTGCTCCGTGACTGGACGCCGTCCTTCGCCGCGATCGTCGGCGGCATGGCGGGGCTCGCGATCCTGCTCGGGGTCTGGGTCTCGAAGAAGACGTACACGCGGACCCGGCGCAACCCAGGACGGAGGCTCGCGTGGTGACGCTGACGCCCTACCCTCTTCATCGTCCCGGGTATACGGTGCCGGAGTTCGGCGGTCGCTTGAACGGAATCTTCGACTGGATCGGGGACGCGTGGAACCTGCTCGCCGGAAAACCGCAATCCTGGTACGACCGCATTGATCGCCTTCAGAAGGCGCTCGCTGTCCGGATGGCGGAGATCCAGGCCATCGGCTCGTCCGCATGGGATGCCGTCAGATCTGCGTACTTTTCGGAGACGCAGGGGCCGGATATCGATTTCTGGTCGTTCGGGCAGATGGTTGACCAGATCGACGCGAATCTGAAAACGCTGATCTTGACGAAGAGTCACGTTCCCACCGATGACCAGATCGGAGTGGTCGAGGCGTTCGAGAAACAGTATGGCCGGTACGTCGACTACGTGAAGGGAATACTTCCCGAAGTCCGTGGAAAAGTAGAAGCAGACTCTGCGGCCGTTCGAAGCGCACTCTCTCAAGGATCCATGCGCTCCCCGACTGAAGCTGGACAAGAAGAGTTCTGGAAGGAACTTGCGCGTCGCGCAAAACTTCTTGGTGCCGGAGTTGGGGCCGCCGTCCTTCTATATCTCGCGATTCCAGTGCTCCTTTCCTCGATGCTCGGGGGGCGTAGATGACCGTCTACCGCCGCAACCCGCTGCTCATGACCGTGATGGGAGCGAACCCGGGCCGCCGCGTCCGCCGCCGGGACGACGCCATCGATCAGGCGATCAGTCAGGCATGGCACCGACTCATGTCGGGAGTCCAGGTTCCGATCATGGACATCCCGAGGATCTTCCGGGACATCAAGCTCGAGATCGCCGCAGGAGTTCCGCTGGAACAGGCGGTCCTCTCGGTCGGCTCCCGTTACCGGGTGAACAAGAATCCATTCGGCGAAGCGATCCTGGCCGGCGTGGCCGGAGCGGTCGTGAACCGGGCGTTCCAGTCGAATCCAGGGCCCGCCTTCGTCGTGATCGACGCGACGTCCGGCATGGTCGTCTACACGAAGCGGGCGACCGGCATGGGCAACCAGGCCATCGAGTCCTGCGTGGCCAGGGCGAGGATCCACGCCCGGAGAACGGGGCATCCCCACATCGTCTTCCTGGACGTGAGGGGCGTGAAGCGCGGCATGCAACTCAGCGTGCCGATGGTGCGCGTCATGGGGATCACCGAGGAGATCTTCCCGGACGGGTACGCCCAGGGACCAAGGGCGCGTCTCAACCCCGCGATCCAGTCGGAGTGGGACAAGCTCTCGACGCGTCGCCGGCTGGCGGTTCTCGAGTTCGCCGGGATCCCGGAGGACCACGCCTCTTATCTATGCGGCAAGTCCTGGGAGAGGCTGGGCGCAATCGATCCGCGCGCCCAGGCGCTCGTCACGAGAGGCTGGCGCGATTCGTCGAGCACGTCCCGCCGGACGGCGGATACCGGCACGCGGATGCGCGAGCATGAGACCACCGTCCGGATGAACTCCGGACACCTTCGTCCGAAGCGCGCCGGCATCTGGTGCGTCATGTGCGGCGAGTGGCTGCGCTCGAAGGGGCCGTACCACTCCATGAAGGTCGGCCCCCAGAAAGGCCGAACGATCTGCGATCTGTGCTACCGCGGGATCCGGTCGGGGCGGCGCGCGGGAGAGTCCTGGGCAAGGAATCCGAAGTCGAATCCCGGCGGCAAGCGCAGGCTCACGATGACGATCGCCCGCTTCGCGGAATGGGTGAAGTCGAAGAAGGATCCCGCCATGTGGCGTGCGTTCCTGGCAAAGTTCCGCGGCTACGAGAAGTGGACGCACGGCGCGCGGGCCCGGAAGGTCACGGTCGAGTGGGTCGAGACGCCGGGCGTGAACGGGCTCTGGATCACGTACGACGGCGGAAAGCAGCCGGAGTCCACCTACATCATGCCGAAGGGTTCCAGGAGGAAGGGTGCCTGGAAGCATCCCTGGAGCACGATGCCGGACATCAAGCACGATCCGGAGGCCGGGATCGTCCTGACGAAACTCCGGGGCAGGTCCCGGATCACGGATTTCTACCACAAGTAGAGGAGAGCGAACTATGTGGCTCGCGACGCTCAACCCGGGCGGCCGTACGCGCCGGGGACGCCGGAAGCGGCGGACGCTGTCGGCATGGCAGCGGATGGTGAAGAAGGCCGGCGGAGTCATGCAGGCCGTGAAGCTTCGGAAGAAGCTCAAGACCAAGGGGCGCCGCACCAGGCGGCGTCGGAATCCGTACCTGACCACCGCGCTCACCTCGGGCGGGGCGGCGGTCGGGATGAATGCGCCGCGTCGGAAGCGGCGGAGAAAGATTCGGTCGCGTAGATCGGCGGTTTCCCGGCGGAGCCGTCGGGGCCGGTCGCGCAGAGCAGCAGCAAGGAGGTCCAAGATGGCGAGAAAGACTCGTCGTCGTCGGCATCGTCGGATGCCTCCGCGCGGCCGTGGCGGGCGGTTCAAGAGCCGTTCCAGCCACCGTCGCCGGCGTCGTCGTACCCGTCGGAACCCGGTTCTTCCGATCAGCTGGAATCCGCGCCGGCGTCGGCGCCGGAGCCGTCGGAACCCGGCGGTTCTGCCGGTCTCGTGGAACCCGACTCGTCGGCGTCGTCGGCGTCGGGCCCGTCGGAACCCGCTGTTCCTGTCGCGGCGGGGCTTCTCGAACCGGAAACATCGCGGATACCGCAGGCTGCACCGGCGGCGTCGGTCTCCCCGGTTCTGGCACAACCCGGTGGGCGCGCTCACGCTCCGGAGCGGCCCGGTGGGCGCGGTCATGGGCAACCTGCAGTCGTTCATCGACGTCAAGTTCTGGACCGAAACGGGCCTTCCCGCGGCGGGCGGCTACTTCGGTTCGAAGGCCATCGGCGGATTCATCATGGGTCTGCTGCCTCCGGCCGTGACGTCCCAGATCCCGGCGGTCGCGCAGCCCTTCGTCAAGATGACGATCGACGCCATCGGCGGAAGCGGCCTGGCGTACGTGGTCGGCCGGTTCTACAGCAAGAAGGCGGGCGACGCCGTCTGGCTTGGAACCGTGGTGAACGTCGCGCACGCGCTGCTCAAGCAGCTGCTCGGCGGCACCGACATCGCCAAGACGATCGGGCTGGACGGCCTGGGCGACGATCTCGCCGACCGGATGCGGTCGGAGATCGCACGGCGCGTCGAAGCGTCGGTCAACGGCGGACGCCTCAACGGCATGGGTTCGTACCTTCGCGCCACGAACCTGAACGAGTACGTCACCGAAGGGGCTCTCCGGAGCCGCGGCTCGTACTCCCCCGGCAACGCGCTCGGCGACGAGGGCGTGGACAACGGCGCTTTCTAGAAGCGGCCATTCGGTTGCTCCCCCGAAAGGGGGAGCAACCCTGTAGCTGCCTCACGTTTCGGCCTCTGTGAGAGGCTGATGGGACAGTAGATTTTTCCCGGGAAGGGCTCACCCCTTACGGGAAAAGGAGGAACCATGCAAGGTCTCGGAAATCTCGGCATGGTCCCGGCGTCCCAGGACGGGATGCCCGGGACGGGAGTGGAGTACGTCGTTTCGACGCCCCAGGGCCAGGCGGTCCTTCGGCCCCTCCGGTATCCGTTCTACGACGCGGCCCTCATGGCCAACTCGCAGACGGCGTGCCGGATCCTGTTCGCGAACCATCGCGTGTTCGACGACGGGACCACGCCGAAGAGCCTGTGCGACACGAACATGACGCTGGACAGCCAGCTCGGTTCGCCCAACCTGTTCGATCTCGTCGGCTTCACCGGCGAGCTCGAGTACGGCGTGTCGCAGGCCGACTTCAACGACATCTACAACAAGTCGACCTTCACCTGGATCTTCGGGACGAACACGATCTTCACCCGGACGACGCTGAAGAAGATCCCCCAGGGCATCGGGCCCAACGGCTTCAACAGCGGCGGCACGATCATCACCCAGGGCCTGCCGACGCAGAACTCGTACTTCAACTTCACCACGCCGGATCGCAAGGCCCGCCGCATCGACAGCGTGGAGCAGTTCCGGAACGAGGTCTGCCCGTGCAGCGCGCTCTCCATCACGGCCGCCGGTCGCCGGTGGTTCACGTACATGGTCGGCGTGCTCTACAGCAACATCTAACCTTCCAGACGGAAGAGAAAACCCTCTGCCGAAAGGCAGGGGGTTTTTTATTTCCGTTGCGCTGTCGTTCACGTTGGGATAGAATCCATTCGAACCGAAGGCGGCGCCAGACCTCTCCCGGAGGGCGATGGCCGCAGGATCCGTAGCGGGTAGAGACAACCCCGCAGAAGGAGACGCGGCCCATGTCCTTCAACTCGTTCGTTCGAGTCCCCAAGCGCGACCCTCGCGGGAACATTCTTTACGACGCCGACGGGCGGCCGATCGAGGGCCTCGGGATCAACCCGATCAAGCCGCACGTCCGCCACTACTGGCTGGCGGACCCGAACAACGCGTCGGTCGTGCTGGCGGCCTCCGCCGGCGCGAACCAGGCGGGCGCTCAGAGCGAGCTCAACTTCCTGATCGACTACCAGGGGCACTTCGACTGGGCGTCGATCGTCGGCGTTTCGACGGGGGACTTCCTGCTCGAGTTTTTCGATCCGGGCAAGCAGCGGCGGCTGCAGAACCGTCCGGTCCACTCCGACTGCATCGTCGGCGTCGGCCAGCGGCAGTTCCGTCTGCCGGAGCCGTACTTCTTCAACGTCGGCGACTCCCAGCGGCAGCTGAAGTGCTACCTGCGGGACCTGTCCGGAGCGCAGAACACGGTGCGCCTCAATCTGCTCGGGCGGCGCATCTACCATAAGGAGGCTCCTCCGGACATCGCGCTCGACCTCGAGCGGATGTTCGGTCATGGCAGCCGGACCTACTCGTACTTCCTGGTTCCGAACGAGACTGCGAACGATGGTACCGTGACGGCGGTGGTTGGGAACGGGACCGCCAGCTTCACGTTCGAGTCGGACGCCTCCGCCGATACGGAGGTGCAGAAGCTCATGGTCGCCTCGACCGGAGCTTTCACGTTCACCCTGCGCGAGCGCGCGACCAACCGGATGCTCATGCCGAACGCGGTCCATTCCCAGAACGGATGGGGCAACGCCGAGTTCCCGTTCTTCCATGCCGACACCTATCTGCTCGAGCGGCAGAAGCAGGTGATCATGGACGTGACGGATCTTTCCGGGAACTCGAACTTCATCTATCCCGTCATGGCGGCCCGCCGGCTGCAGTTGATCCCATAACGGAGGGATGATGGCCGAAACGAGACTTCCGTACGCGGACCCGGCAAACTGGCGCCGGGCGCTCAACACTCCCGGCGCGCTTCGGGACTTCACGACGCACGACTACATCCCCGGCCAGCCGATCCCGACCTGGATCAAGGACCCTGAGAGCGGCCTGGTGGTCGTGAACGAGCTCAAGAAGTACGTGAAGCCGTTCTGGCTCACGACCGAGGACTCCGAGGTGATCACCCTGGCCGCCGGAGAGGTCACGGACTTCATTCCGATGACCGTCGACGGGAAGGGCCATTTCGAAATCTTCGACGCCTTCTTCGTCTCTCAGCGGTCGGAGGGCTTCACGGTCGAGATCTTCGATCCCGGGAACATGGGGCGGGAACGGCCGCTCCTCATGAACCGCGAGGTTCATGTGTCGACCATCGCCTCGGGCGGCGGGGCGACGCTTCCGCTCACCGGCGTGCTGCCGGTGGCCTCGTCTCCGGGCCGCCCCTTCCGCTGGCCGCAGTCCTTCTTCATGAACGTCGTCTCCGGAACCGGAACTCTGATGGTGCGGTTCCGGAACCTGAACACGACCCAGACGAACCAGATCCGGTTCGTCCTGGTTGGCCGTCGCTGGTATCACCTCCAGGCCCCATGGAACATCGCCAACCGGATGGAGGAGATCTTCCGGGAGCAGGCCCGCACGTTCCCCTACTTCTTCACGACCGATCAGTTCGTCTCGCTTACGGCGCTCGGAACCTCGAATCCGATCATCCGGTTCGGGGATGACGGGTATGTCGAATGGTGCAAGGGGATGTCCCAGTCGACCGGGAACTACACCGTCCGGATTGTCGAGACCACGACACAGAAGAGGCTTATGGCGCTCCCCGTCCGGAACGACCTGGCGTTCGGCACCGGAGAGTTGCCGATGCTGAATTGGGAGGACTCCCTCTTCGAGCCGAACTACCAGCTGACTTTCGAGCTCACGGACCTGTCGAATGCGGTGAACACCGTCTGGATCACGCTGGGCTGCCGGAAGATTAAGATCGACCCCAAGGAATTGGAGACCATCCGTCCGGGGACCTCCCCGGGGAGGCCCTGATCGATGAGTAACTTGAACGGCATTGGGACCGGGCCCCTGAACGGCCTAGGCGACATCGCCCCGCCGTCCGTCGACCCGATGGAGCGGTACTTCCGGATCATCCGCGGCCAGGTGCAACTGCCCAAGCGCGGCTGGATCGTGTCGCCGCAATGGGCCCCGCCTCAGGTCCCCGGAATGGAGGCCTTCCAGAAGGTCTTCGAGAATCACGAGCTCCCCAGGCGCTGGCAGATGCTCGAAGACCTGTTCATCCTGCTGCAGCGCGGCAGGTTCATGGTCAAGAGCCCGAACTGGCTTGAGCCTCCGATCACCGCAGAGATGACGGACATCGTGAGCGAGACGGCGGTTGCGGTCGGAGCCGCCGACACGACCATCGTCACGTACACGGTTCCGGATCGGTGCGTGACGTCCTTCCTCTCGTTCGGCCACGCGCTTTCCGTGGTGGCAGAATGGGGGAACGTGATCTGGACGATCATCGTCAACAACAGGCCGATCCGGACGTACCACGACTTCCGTCTCCAGCGCGGCATCATCGCCGCCCCGACCCCGTTCCCCAAACCGATCACGCTCAAGGGTCGGGATGTCCTTACGGTGGTGGCCCGCACGGCCGGCGCGGCCACCAACGCCTACGCCAGGATCTCCGGATACACGATCGCCGCCGAGACGGTCACCCAGGACGGGTCCTATAAGGACTGGAATTCGAGGTAAGCCGTGCCGCTTCCAGCGAATCAGTTCACGGTCCCGGTCGACTCCCTGGTCGCCGGACTCCCGTTCAACGGATTCATCCAGCCCGTCGATGATCAGGGAGGCGGGGGCGGCGGAACCGTCGGCCCGGCCGTAGCCGGCCAGGTCGCCTACTTCACTGCGCCGACCGTGGTGGGAGGAGACACTGGCCTCACCTACGACGACACGAACAACGCGCTCACGGTGGGTCTAGCCAGGATCCATACCACGGGGGTGTCGAACACGTTCGTCGGAGAAGGCTCTGGAAACTTCACGCTGACCGGCACCAGCAACTCCGGCTTCGGGAAGGGAACTCTCGACGTCCTCACGAGCGGCGTTTCGAACAACGCCTTCGGCTCCAATGCCCTTGGAGCCACGACTTCAGGATCCACCAATTGCGCGTTCGGCGTCGATGCCTTGGCTCTTGTCACGACCGGAGGGCAGAACTCCGCGTTCGGAGACAGGACGCTCACCTTGAATACGGGCACCGGAAACTGCGCGTTCGGAGCCAGCGCGCTCGATGCCAACACGACGGGCACCGGAAACTCCGCCTTCGGTCTTAATGCGCTCGGCGCGGTGTCGACGGTCAGCGCCCTGAGCGCCTTCGGCTCCTCCGCCCTTACGGCGAACACGACCGGATCCTCGAACTCCGCCTTCGGCTTCAATGCCCTAGCCACAAACACGATCGGCCAGGACAACTCCGCCTTCGGAACGGCGTGCCTGGACGCCAATCTCAGCGGCTCGGAGAACTGCGCGTTCGGCACCGACGCCATGGGCTCCAACACCACCGGCGCGAACAACAGTGCGTTTGGGGAAAGCGCGCTGTTCTCGAATCTGATCGGAGACGACAGTTCCGCCTTCGGATTCAGCGCCCTGGCGGTCAACACGGCCACCGGAAGTTCCGCCTTCGGTGCCCGTGCGCTCGACGCGAACACGAGCGGCCTCAGGAACTCCGCCTTCGGGGTAGACGCGCTCGGACTGATGGCCACGGGGGCCGGCTCGAGCGCGTTCGGTTACAACGCGCTTCTGCTCGCGACAGGATCCGGCAACAGCGCCTTCGGCTCCCAGGCGGCGGATGCCATGACGACGGCGACCAATAACTGTGCCTTCGGAACGAATGCGCTCGGCACGGCGGACTCCGGAGGCGACAACTGCGCGTTCGGGGCCTCTGCTCTGGGTTTATTGGCGACCGCCATCGACTGCTCGGCGTTCGGGAGATCCGCGCTCGCCAATAACCTGTCGAGCGAGATGTCGGCCTTCGGTCGAGGGGCGCTGATTGCGAACACGACGGGAGTGAGAAACAACGCCTTCGGCTTTCAGGCGCTCACGTCCATCTCGACCACCAACGACTGCTCGGCGTTCGGTTACAAGGCGTTGGCAAACGGCAGCGGCGCGAACAACAGCGCCTTCGGCTCTGGGACTCTGGACGCGAACACCAGCGGAGCCAGGAACTGCGCCTTCGGCACGGACGCCATTGGTGCGATCACGACCGCGAGCGACTCTTCCGCCTTCGGGCACAACGCACTGCTGCTGGACACGGGCGGATCCAACAGCGCCTTCGGATCCCTAGCTGCGGACGCCGTGTCCAGCGGGACCGGGAACTGCGCGTTCGGCCTGAACGCCCTTGGCGCTCAGACGACGAGCGCGAACGCCTCCGCCTTCGGAGCCAGCGCCCTTCTTCTCAACACTTCGGCCGACAACTGCGCCTTCGGGGCCAATGCGCTCGACGCCAATACGAGCGGAACCTCAAACTGCGCCTTCGGGAAGAACGCGCTCGGGGCGATCAGCACCTCGAACAATTGCTCCGCCTTCGGACATCAGGCGCTTCTCTTGAACACGGCAGCGGACAATTGCGCCTTCGGGGCTAACGCTCTCGACGCCAATACGACGGGGACCGACAACTGCGCCTTCGGTCTCGACGCTCTCACGGCAAATACCAACGCTCTAGGGAACAGCGCCTTCGGAAGAAGTGCTCTTTCCGTGAATTCCACGGGTGCGCAGAACAGCGCCTTCGGGAGCCGCGCCCTTGGGAATACGACGACGAGCAGCAGTTCCGCATTCGGCTTTCGGGCTCTCGTCCTGTGCACGGGATCGAACAACTGCGCGTTCGGTTCGACGGTCGGGGACGACGTCACGACCGGAACCGGAAATTCCGCTTTCGGAACGAATGCACTCGGGGCGCTCCAGACCACGAACGACACCTGTGCCTTCGGCCTGAGCGCCTTGGCCGTGAATACGGCCGCCGACAACTGCGGCTTTGGGGCGAACGTGCTCGACGCAAACACGTCCGGAGCGAGGCACTGCGCCTTCGGGAAGGATTCGCTCGGGGCAATGGTGACCGCCAACGATTCATCAGCCTTCGGCCACAACGCACTACTTCTGGACACGGGTGGATCGAACAGCGCGTTTGGATCGCTTGCCGGAGATGCGATCTCCTCCGGCACCGGGAACTGCGCCTTCGGCCTGAACGCGCTCGGCGCGACCTCCACTTCCAACAACGCCTCGGCCTTCGGGACAAGCGCACTGCTTCTCAACACTGCAGCGGACAACTGCGCTTTTGGCGCGAATGCGCTCGACGCAAACACTTCTGGAATCAGGAACTGCGCTTTCGGAAAGGACGCGCTCGGGGCGGTCGCGACGACCAACGATGGCTCCGCCTTCGGATTTAACGCGCTGATTCTCAGCACGAACGGCAACTGTTCCGCCTTCGGATCTGGAGCGTTGGACGCCGTCACGACGGGGACTCAGCACTCCGCCTTCGGGGTCAATGCGCTCGGGGCTATTTCCACGGCATCCAGTTCCACGGCATTCGGTCATAACGCTCTCCTGCTCGACACGACCGGCTTGAATTGCGCGTTCGGGGCCCTCGCCCTCGATGCCAATACGGTCGCAACGTTCAATTGCGCGTTTGGTTATGACGCTCTTGGATCCTTATCGACAAGCTCCAACTGCTCCGCCTTTGGGGCGACGGCGCTGTCAGGGAATACGGCCGCGAACAACTCGGCCTTCGGAGCCGGCTCGCTCAACATCAATTCTTCCGGGAACAACAACAGCGCCTTCGGGTACAACTCCCTCAACGCCAACAGCACGTCAAGCCGGAACAGCGCGTTCGGGGCGAGCGCGCTCGACATCAACTCGACCGGAGCCCAGAACTCCGCGTTCGGAATGGACGCGCTCGGCGGCCTTACTGCCAGCGACAACTGCTCGGCGTTCGGCTATCAGGCGCTTGTAGCGAACACTGCAGCCGACAGTTCCGCGTTCGGATCGCTTGCGTTGACGGGGAATACGAGTGGAACGCAGAATTCAGCTTTCGGAAAAAGCGCCCTCTCAACGATCACCACGACCGGGAGCTGCAGTGCTTTCGGATTCGAAGCTCTTAAGGTAGCGACGGGCGCCAACAACAGCGCCTTTGGCGCGTCTGCAGCCGATGCGATCTCGACCGGCACCGGAAACAGCGCCTTTGGGCAAAATGCCCTGGGTGCCGCAAGCACGGGCGCCGACAGCACCGCGCTTGGCCGGGCAGCCGGACTCGCGCTGACGACCGGCGGCACCTGCACGTTCCTTGGGGCGACGGCCGACACCAGCGCCGCGACCGCCGCAAATGCGACGGCCATCGGCTTCGGCGCGTCGGTGGACGGTTCCAACATGGTCGTTCTCGGGAACGGATCCGTGACGCTGGTGAGGAACGGCTCGACGAATACCGTCGACTTCGGGAACTCCTCCTTCGTCTGGCTCAACGGCTGGTTCAACAATGTCCGCGTGACCGCGGACAACGGCCTGCTCTTCACGAACCAGACGGACGGAGCCGGAGCCAGCACCGGGACGCTCACGAATGCGCCTTCCGCCGGGAACCCGGCGTTCTGGCTCAGGGTGAGCATCAATGCGGCGAACAGGTTCATCCCGGCCTGGTCGTGATGGCTTAGTGAAAACGTGAGAAATAATGGAACTTTGTATATAATCTTCGAGGAGGATTAGATCACATGAAGACCGAAGTCAAGTGTTCCCTGTCCGGCACGAACGTCGTCCGGACGTACTCCGTCTTCGGAGACGACGGGAAGCTCCAGTCGGAGAACGTCTCCGTTCAGGGAGACAGGGATACGGTTCTGGCGCAGCTCGAGGCGCAGGTCGTCGAGGCCAAGCGGGACCGGGACGGGATCCTGAACCCGGGCACCTCCAAGCCCACGCCGGCCGACGGCTCTGCGGGAGAGGAAGTGTCGTTCTGGACCCAGGCCGGGACGCTCTACAAGACCACGACCCGCCGCACCGGCGCCGGGAAGTTCCAGAGCCAGTCCACCGAACCCCTGGGAACCCGCTCGCAGCGGCTCGAGAATGCCGAAGATCGGCTGGCGGAGATCACGCGCGAGCGCGACGCGATCCTGGCGGCGAAGTAACGGGAGCCCGAAGAGAGTTCTTTTGGAACTGAAGCGGAGGAGGATGCGTGGCTAACGAAGACGGGAAGAAGATCATCGAAAACGTCTCCATCGACGTGCTCGACGAGGCCGTGAAGGTCTCGAAGCTTCCGATCACCCGGGAGGACATCGCCAAGACCATCGTCGACAGGGATCTGGCGGAGTCCTCGAAACCGGACAAGAAGGTTCCCGAAGGGCATGTCACGCGAACCCTCAGTTGCAGGGACCGGAACCTCATCATCGGAGCCTGCCGGGCCTACGTGAAGGGCGAGAGCAGGGGGAAGCACAAGAATCAGTTCAAGGTCGACCGGGTCATCAAGCTCCTGATCGAGCCGGAGACGACCGAGTACTTCTCGATGATCAACGACGCCCAGGCCGAAAGCCTCTTCAGGTGGCAGGAGGCCCGCCAGGCGTACGTGGCCTTCCGCATGATGAAGGGCGGCATGATCAAGCCGGAGGAGTTCTCAAAGACCTTCCCGGATCTGGACGTGGACGAGTGCCCGACGAAGCCCAGCATCCAGCAGCCGCGGCTTACGGAGGATGAGCAGCGCGGCCCGACTAGGGAGTTCCACATCCCCTCGAAGATCGACGCGTTCATCGAGGAGGCCCTCCGGGACATGGAATGGGGCTCGATCGGTTCGGAGCAGGTCGTCGAGCTCATGGAGCGATACGGGATCGACGCTGAGACGGAGCGAAAGTAGTTTTCAAGACGGGGAACGACCGGGGTGAGGAGGCAAAGTGTGTCAAGCGTTCCTTGTGCCCATCATAGCGACCATGGCGGATCCTCCGTCCGGCGGACTCAGCCCGCTCGCGTGGGCGATCATCGGCGCGCTGGCGTCCGCAATCGCAGCGGCAGTTCCGGCGCTCTGGTACCGGAGCATCAAGATTCAAGATATCATGTACAAGGATCTTAAGGAGTGCAATGAGAAGCGCGCCCAGTCCGAAGAAGATCTCCTGGGGCTCCTGAAGGTTCTTCGTGTTCAGATGGAAAAGTCCAAGGGGGGTAGGCCGAGATGACGAGATTGACTAAGAGCACGCTCCGGATGCTCACGGTCAGATCCGGCCTCGCGCGCAAAGAGCTTTCTGAGGAAGCCATGAAGCTTCTGGAGCTCTACGAAGACCCCGACGTCACCCCAGAGCAGAAACTGGTCGTCAAGGCGGAGCTCGACGAGGCGATCCGGAAACTCGAAGAGCGCGTCACGACGCGACGCCTGAACGAAGCCAGAGGGGTCGCCGGCGCGGAACCGCCCGTCCCCTAGCTGGACGGTTCTGATCCGGCGATCGGCGAGTACCTATTCGAAAGCCCGGAGACGGGCGGGAAATCATTGAAAGGGTATGGGGAATGGAAAACCTGCCGTTCAAGGAGTCGGATCTCTGGTCGTTCGGCGGCTTGGCGCTCATCATCCCGATGATGGTGGGCGGCCTCAAGAAACTCTGGCCGAAGTGGATCGACGGAAAGGAGCCGGCGCTTGTCTTTATCCTGGCATACGGTCTCGGGTTCGCCGCGAAGCTGACGGCAAAGGCCGTCGCCTTCCCAAACGTTTCGTGGCTCGGGATGATCATCGGGCTCTTCTTCGTCGCTCTGGCGGCCGCGGCGACCCACGACACGTTCATCAAGAAAGTCATTCACCACGAAGACGACTCATCGGAGGGTGGAAAATGATCAGGAAGGTCCAGATCGCGCTTCTGTCGATCGTCCTGGCGCTCACGCTGGCGTCCTGCAAATGCACGGCGGAGAAAGCCGGGGTCAGCCGTCTCCAGGACCAGCACGAGAAGCTGTTCGTCAAGTACACGGCCTACGTGAACGCGGATCCGAAGCTGGATGCCGCCGCGAAGGACGACGAGCTCAAGCTTCTCCAGTCGCTCCGTGACATCGTCTCGTCTCTCAAGAGATCTCTGGGGGACTGACATGGACCCTCTCATCGATTCCCTGGCAGAATCCCTGAAGGACCTGCTCCGCGGTCGTCTGGATCAATTCCTCTCCTCGGAGAGGGAGAAGAAGGAGTTCCTGGAGGAGAGGACGAGGAGGCTGGCGCAGCTGACCATCGAGCTCGCGCGGACGTTGTCGGACACGGACAAGCAGGCGGAGATCCGCCGGCAGATGGCGGTCGTCGCCGACACGATCACCAACGAGCTCCACGCAGCGGCGATCGACATCTCCGTGGAGTTCAGGCTTTCGGTGAAGGATGTGATTGGAACCTTGATCGACTACGGGGTGAAGGTTCTTCCGGTGGTGATCAAGGTTCTAGCAAAGGCGTAACGACGGGGGATATAATCGACCCATGCAGAGCGCGTCTACGTCCAGGGGAAACAGGGTCGAACCTCTTCCGCCGAGCCTGAAAGCAGCAACCCTTCCGGAGATCGTCTCGAAACTCGTCCTGGGAGCCCAGGTCCGGCGGCTGGACGACCAGGTGGCCATCGCCTTCGAGGGCGATACGGTCGTCATGCACGAAGAGGACTTCGGGATCGTGGCTCGCCTGGCGGAGCGGCTTCGGCTCAAGATGAGCCGCCGGGTGACTCCCGGCACGGTGATCGCCCTGGTCGGCCAGGCTCAGAAGGCCGTTTCCGAAGAACTCTTCCGCCCGGGCGCCGTTCGCGTCCTCTACTACTCGACCATGTCGAAGGCCTCCGCCTTCTACCGCTGCCTGATGCCGATGTACGCCCTCAACATGGGGGGGCGCGCGGTGGCGCACGCCTCGAGCGCCAGATTCGGCCGGGACTCCCTGGACTACGACGTGATCGTGATCCAGATCGACAATTCCCCATCCGCCCTGGAGTTCGTGATCGCCCTTCAGAACCAGGGAAAGAAGGTCGTCTACGAGATCGACGACGCGTTCGATGCCCTCGAGCCCTGGCATCCGCAGTACGCGTCCTACGGCCAGCCGGCGCGTCAGGAGGCGATCCGGGCGATGATGGCCCAGGCCGACGCCGTCCAGGTCTCCACGGCGTGGCTGGCGGAGCGGTATGGGGCCTGCGCGAGAAGGATCCAGGTCATCCCCAACATGATCGAGCTCGCCAGCTGGCCCAGGGCGGACCGCCTCCGCCGGGACGGCATCTTCAAGATCCTCTGGGCCGGCTCCCCAAGCCATTCCGGGGACCTGGAGATCGTGATTCCGGTGATGGAGCGGTTCCTGAAGGCTCATGCCGACGCGCGTCTGGTGCTCTTCGGGCAGGAGATTCGGGACAAGAGGCTTCCGGCCGACCAGGTCGAGATGGTCCCCTGGTGCGAGCTCGAGGAATACCCCTTCATCCTTGCGGCGATCGATGCCGACGTGGCGATCGCCCCGCTCGCGGACGTCCCGTTCAATCACGGCAAATCAAACCTCCGGATCCTGCAGTACTGGGCGACCGGTTACCCCGTGATCGCCTCGAACGTCGGGGCGTACAAGGACTCCTGCGGGCCGGCGGACGCCGGGATCCTGTGCGACACGACGGATGAATGGGTGGCATCCCTCGAGACGCTCTACAACAGCCTCGACTTCAGGAAGACCATGACCGACGTCGGCTTCGAGGCCGTGAAAGCGTACGACGTTCTTCCCCATGCCAAGGAGATCGAGGCCTTCTATACGAGCCTCGTCGGGAGATAGACATGCAGGCAACGGCGATCCGCGATTCGAGCCAGGACTACCGGACCTACTGGCTTCAGGGCGGTCAGTACTACTCGAAGATGAGTAATCTTGGGGACCCCGCCCCCTGCGTCCTCCCGCCGGACAAGCTTGCCCAGATCCCCGCCGATGACCGCCTGATCCTCCTCGAGGAGACCGGCGCCGATCCGGCGTTCTGCCGGGAGGTCGCCAGGATGATGGCCCAGGATCCGAACTGGGCCCACAAGCTGTCCGCCAGCGCGAAAGCCGCGGCGGAGAGCGTTCTCAACCCGGAGAAGTACCCCGGCAGCCGGCGCACCTGGCCGAAACTCCGGGCCCGGGTTCTTGAGCTCGCGACCGAGGTGGCCGTGCAGGCCCGCCGGCTCGCGTCGCAGTTGACTCCGAAGGAACGCTTCGCCCTGGTGAAGCGGATCTCCGCCGGAGAGTTCCGCGCGCCCAAGGACGTGAAAGGCCTGGGCGACCTGGGCCAGTGGGACATCATCGGGTCCCTGGTGGGAAGCCTCGCCACGGCCGGGGCGAACGTGTACGGGTCGATGGTCACCGCCGACGCCCAGCAGGACATCGCAAAACTGCAGGCGAGCGCCGCCATGCAGAGCGCCCAGGCGCAGATCGCGATGGCCCAGGCCAACGCCGCGATCGCCGCCGCCCAGGTCCAGGTATCGAACCCCGTCACCAGCACGCTCTCGACACTGACCTCGTCCACGGTCGCCGGGATCCCGGTTCTCGTTCCGATCATCGGGGTCGTCCTGGCCGGACTGTGGTTCGCGTTCGGAAGGAAGTAGAAGGGCGCGTCGAAATGGACCTCCTCGCCGGATGGTACCCTGGGCTGGGAGAGGTGGAGATGATCCGCCGGATGTCTCCGTTCGTCCGGGAATTCATTTCCGACGCCTCGGCCGAATACGACGGTTTCATCTCCGAATACCTCCTGCCGGTCCTGGACGAGTACCAGTGCCCGGAAGACAAGATCATCAGCGACATCGCCCTGGCGGTCTACATCGAACAGTGCGAGCAGGCGGGACTCGGAAGCTATGACGACATGGCCGGCCTGGGCGAGCTGGGGGGCGTCCTCAAGAAAATCAAGAAGTCCGTCAAGAAGACCGTCCATAAGGTCATCGCCCCGGTCAAGAGGGTCGCTGAGAAGGTCATTCCGAAGCCGATCCTGAACGTCATGAAGAAGGGGGCCGCCGCCGTCACCAGCGTCCACAAGAAGGGCGCGAAGGTGATGGAGAAGATCGAGCACGCCGGCACGAAGATCGGCCAGAAGTACGGGAACGTGATCATCGGGGCCGCCGGCGCGATCCTGGCGCCGTTCACCGGAGGAGCCTCTCTCGCCGCAGCCGCCGCCCTTACCGCCGCCAATTCGGCGTATCAGAAGAAGCGCGCTGCGGACAGGGCCAGGAAGATGGGCGCTGCAAATGCCGCCCAGATCACGTCCCAAGCCCAGCAGCAGCAGAACGCCGCCATGCAGGAGCTCGACGCCTTCTACGCCCAGAACCAGCAGTGGTTCCTGAGCCGCGGCATCACCCCGGAGCGATGGGCTGCGATGACCTTCGATCAGAAGGTCGCAGCCCTTCAGGGCGGCATGGGATCTGGAGGAGCTCCCGTTCCGGCGCCGCCTCCGGAGCCGATGCCGCAGCCGGAGCCTGGCGGCTTCGCTCCGCCTCCCTCGGGCGGCGGGGGCGGAGGCGGACCTTCCGGGGGCGGCGGTGGAGGCGGGGGCGGAGGATCTACGGACGGAGCGTCCTACGGCGGAAGTGGGCAGCCCGGGACGAAGGTCGCGACCGCCAGCATGTTCGACAGTTCGATGCTTCCCCTGCTCGCCGCCGGCGTCGCTCTCGCGTTCGTGTTCGGGAAGCCGGCAAAGAGCCGCCGGACGAAGAGAAATCCGGCGCGCCGATACCGCAGGAGGGCCGCGTGAGGGACCCCGTGGTGTACGAGGAGAATCCTCAACTCGCGAACTGGGACCGCCTCGAGGTCAATCGCGCCGTTTTCGACGGGGACGTCTCCGAGGAGATCGAGTACGAGCGGGTCACCCTGGGAAAGACCGGCTACAGCGGCGGCCCGAAGATCCGGATCCTGGGAGACTTCCATTACGCGACTTCCGGGGGCGTCGAGCGTCCGTTCCGGAACTCGTCGCTCTTCACCTGGACGTCGAAGATGTCCTGTCCGAGTTTCTCGATCCCGGCCGGACCATCGGAGAGCGGCGGAACCTGTCCGGCGTCGAAGCAGTCGTCGATCGAGAAGGAGGGCTCCTACCTGAAGTTCAGCCCGTCTCTCCAGGAGATCCCGTCCGGCGAAAGATTCGTATGCGACCTCTGCTACGCCGGCAAGGGCCGGTACCTGATGTACAAGTCGATGTCCCTTGGCCAGGTGGCGAAGCTTCGGTGGGTTCAGAAGACACTCCGCAGCGGCACGTTCGCCAGGAAGATGAGCGAGGCCATTGCAGCTCTTCAGGATCCGGAGGTCGAGCGCGTGCTGGCCGCGAAGCTCGTCTCGAACCGCTTCTTCCGGATCCACGACTCCGGGGACTTCTTCAGCCCGGAGTACTACAAGGGCTGGGTCGAGGTCTGCCACGCACTGCCCGCGGTCCAGTTCTGGGCGCCGACCCGACAGTGGGTCTACGGGAAGTGGCGCGAGCTCTTCTCGAACTACCCGCCGCCCAGGAACCTGTCGCTCCGTCCGTCGGCGCTTTTCACGTCGTCTCCGCCTCCGGAGATCCGCGGCCTCGCCGCCGGCTCAACCTCGATCGACGGTCGCATGGAGGCCCCGGTCTGGAACTGCCCCGCGTACGAGTCCGAGGAGGGATCGTGCGCCGGGGCGAAGTGTCGCGTGTGCTGGGTCTCCCAGAAGAAGCCCGTCAACTACCTGACTCACTGAGGCCGTATGAACCCTGAACTAGCGAAGATCGTCCGGCGGGTGAAGAGCCGCTACCAGAGCAACCCTCCGGAAGATGACGACCTCCTGGTGGACGCTGGCACGCTGCTGCAGCTCGAGATCCTGCAGTCGGGCATGGAGTTCAGCGAGGCAGAGGTTCTGAAAGCGGGTCTCGAGATCGGGCTTCCCGAAGGCTCGCTCATCGACTGGCTCGAGGAGATGGCGAGCTGGGTATGATCAGCGACGACGATCTGCGCGCACGCCAGAAGACGGTCGGAATCAGGCCGAATCCTGCACCGGCAACCAGGGGTATTTCGTCAAACCAGGCCCGCCGCGGGACTCCTGAATTCGACGACCTCATGGACGAGCTCGAGGACGAGTGGGAGCTCGACGAAGAGGAGCTCGACAACATCGTCGAGGTCCGTCGCGCCGGAGACTCCTTCGAGATCCGCCTCAAAGGAGAGACGACGTGGGAACTCCTGGAAGAGGAAGGCGACGACGAGGATGAAGTCGCCGACCAGGATGAGGATTCCGGCGACGAGGAGTAGAGTCTCTGGCGATCCTCCGCAGCACCCAGTCGTCCACCCACTCCAGGTCCAACGCCCCCAGGTACTGAATCCGGATCCCGAAGTGGTCGAGGATCCACTGGTCGGCCTCCCGCTCCCCGCCGCCGGACCCCAGATGCCCGAACTCGTGCAGCAGCAGGCCGAACAGGTACCCTTCCGGAAGCGTTTCCGCCAGAGACAGCGCGCAGATCATGTTGGGCCGGTGGAACGTGTGCATGAAGGACCGCTGGCCCTGAAGGCCGGGGTTGTAGGTTCTGAATCGGACGATCTCCGGGCAGTTCACCCGCAACCTCGTCCAGGCGAGGGCCGGCTTGGCGGAAGAGACGAACCTCTGCGTCAGGCGGAAGGCGAGCGCCAGGCGCGGCGGGACGAGATTACGGGGCGAGAATGGGTGAAGCCGGCCGCTCCCCACGTTTCATCTCCTGGTTGGCTTCCCAGAGGAGTTTCGCGTACTCGTCCTTCCGGTCAATGATCGAGGCGATCACCTGCTTGTAGAGCTCCGTCGCGAGCGGCGCCGCCATGCCGACGAAATGAGCCGGCGTCGGCTGGTCTCCGAAGAAATCCTGCCCGACCAGGCGCTTCTTGTAGTTGTATTCGACGATCCCCACGGCCCGATCGACGCATAGGTCGAGCAGGAGACCCTCGTCGGCGATGATCCCCTCGAAGAACTCGATCACCTTCTTGAGGTGAGGAGGGATCGCACGAACCGGAGGGCTCGGCGGTCCCGAGGGGGCCGGTTTGTCGAAGACGGTCCCTTCCCTTCCGCTGAGAGGGTCGACCAGATGGATGCTACTTTTCTGCTGCTTCTCCACGTTTCCACCTCTCCCATTCCCGGACCCGTTCGAGCGGCCAGATCATCCCGGTCGGCCCGAGCCGCTCTCCTCGGCGAACCGCCTCGTCCAGCGACTGCTGGATATGGTAGTACAGCTTGACCTTGTCGTTGGCCGGGTCGTTTACCGGCAGTGGCACCAGGTCGACCATTTTCCCGCACTTCATGCAGGTGCCGCGGATCGGCTTCCCGTCCATGACCCGGTCGGCCTCCTTGAGGTTGAGCCCACCCAGGAACTCACAGACGCCGATCTCCCCGCATTTGGAGCACTTGACGGCCCGCATGGTCGGGTAGTACTCGGGCGAGGCCTGGTAGCCCGTTTCCCGCCTCTGGAAGACCACGTCGTCGATGATCCGGGAGTCCTTGTCCAGGAAGTGGATATTGGTGGGAGTCTTCGGAAGGGGCACGGATAGATTATGCCACGGGGAGTTCTCTGTTGCACGCAAAAAAACAGTCCGGGTCTGGAGCCCGGACTGAAATGGGGGTTAAAGATTTCCTATTTGTCTTCGAGTTTCGCCTTCCTCTTCACGATGTTCATGGCCCAGACGTACCGGCGGTCGCTCACCTGAAGGTGGTCGAAGATCAGCTTCACGATCTCGTGGGCGACCTGCTCGTGCTCCCGGCTCGACACGAACGCCGACTCCATCTTGAGGTCGGACGGCATCAGGCCATCGTTCTTCATGTTCCTGAGAACCGAGCCGAAGAGCCCCTGGTAGAGCGCGACTTTGACGGCATGGCAAGCAAGGCGGTACGGGACGCCGCGCTTCACGGCGTCGGCCGCTACCTGGGACGCCAGCATGAGCGTCCGGTCCGCCATCGTCTCGCAGACCTCCCGGTAGGCCTTCTCTTCGGTCTTGGTCATCCGATGAGCCATGCCCTCTCTATCCTAAAAGCTAATACTCCCACCCCAGCCACAGTGGGACGTCAGTGGTATCGGAAGTATATGCAGAAAACCGCATACGTCAAATTCAAAGATTAATTCTTCTGTACGTGATCGCCTTGGTGTTTCGGTAGTGCTCTATGGAGGAGAACAGGCCTGGCGGCATCCGGCGGACGACCCCCGTCGGATCGCAGCGGAAGCAGTTGGACATGTGCCCGCAGTGCTCGCACTTCTTTCTCACGATGTCCAGGTGAACCTCCGACCGGCAGGCTGATTTTGCGTGGCACGGTTGACACAGGAACACGTCACTGCCCGCATCGGAAGAATGCGTTGATCGCGCGCCGGCGCCGGTCGCACTTCTCGCAGTACTTCGCCCCGAAGAATCTGGTGATTCGGCGGACGATGTCTCCCGGGCACCAGCCGAGCACTTCGTCCTTCACCGGCGGCATGACGAGCACCTTGCCGTTGTTGTCGGACAGAGGGTCCCCCTTCCAGACCCTCTTCCGGCCGCAGCACTCCCGGAGCTCCGGGATCCCGTTCCTCGAGACGCCCAGCGACGGGGCCAGATCCATGTACATCCGGAACATGTCCTGAATGTCCTGGTCGACCTGGCGAAGCGTCATCCCCGGGATATTCCACCAGAGCATGTAGAACCGGTCTGCGAGATTCCGGAAGGCCTCGCCGCGCGCCTGAAGCATGAGAACCTCCTCCGTGAGCTTCTCGTTGGCTTCGAGCTTGGCGATCAGCTGCTCGCCTTCCTGAAGGGGATCGAAGTCGCTGCTGTTCGTGTCCATCCTCTCTCCTATCTTACGCAGATAAGATTACCTAGGGGTCCATCTCCATCATGTCCCGCATCGCACCAGACCCGGCTTTTGAGAGCTGCCCCAGCGTCGTCTCTTTCCCGTTCTTCTTCACGAACGCTTCAAGCTCGTCCCAGGTCATTGAGAGTTGGTAGGCTTTCCCAGAGGGTCCGTCCAACACTTGAATGAGAACCCCCTGTTTGAAGGTTCCCACGGTACACATGATCGGAGTTATTTCCATGTTCTTATCTTCCACCAAGAAGATTACCTAGGGGCGGTCTCGTACAGGTCCCTGAGCCGGGATGCCACTTGCTCGTCGGGAGGCATCGCCCAGCCCTTCCACGCCTCGATTCGAGGCCCGCTCGTCCAGATGAAGTCGCTGTCGGAGGCTTCAACGAGACGGGCGCCTTCCGCGATCTTGCGCTGCACCCACTCGCGCGCCTTCGGCCCCAGGCGGGTCGCCCACTGCCAGCCGAGGCGGCCGATTCTCGTCGGAGAGATGAGTAATAGAATCCGCTTTCCGCTCGGCGCCACCACGTACTCCTGGTCCGACTTCTCGGTGACGAAGCCATCGCCCATCCTAGCGTTCAGGACGGCGGCGAGCTGGCGGAATGATGGGCCGTGCCCTAGTGGCTTGATTCCAAGCCTGAGGAGGTTGAATGCCGCAGGTTCCATCTGAAGATACTCGGCGTGGTGAACAACTTCGTGGGCGACGACGCGCTCGAGGGTCCGTTGGTCCGATAGGACGGCCCGCTGTATCTGGATCAGCGGGCGGCCCGGCAGGTCGTTCCTCCATTTCATTGACCAGCGCCCGAGCCAGCGAGAGCCTACGTTGTCCTGGACGACGATGTCAGGCTCCTCGACGTCGCTGATGCCCAGCATCGCCAAGTAGGCCCGCACGAGAGGACGTATACGCTCTACGCTCATTCGATGCAGTCGCAGCAGTCGCAGCCCTCAACGCGCTCGTCCTCGTTGTCTTCGGCCTCCTCATCCTGAAGAAGCGTCTCGCGGTCGTGGCAAGGGCAGAAGCACTCCACTCCGCTGCTGATTCCGCCGGTTCTGCGTTTCTCGCATTCCCAGCGATCCTCGCTTTGGCATCCGCACCCTGGCATAAAACCTCCGATTTATCTTCTGCCGAGAAGATTACCTACGGCGGATAACTTCGACCTCTCGCCTGTCGATAGTCGGAGCCACGAAAGTCCCCCAGTTGCCGTTCACCGTGACCTCGTGGACGCCTTGGCAGGCAGGGCATCTCAAAATGCCGTAATGCGTACCGGCGTTGACAGCCGTCGTGGCTTCGGTGTAGTTCTCGACCTCAAGAGGAGTGCGGCACTTCTCGTAGAGGCAAGAAATCTTTTGGTAAAACGACATGAACGGGCCGTGAAGCATGAGCTTACGCTCCACCTCATCACCAGATTTCTTCAGTTCTACCTTAGCAAGCATTCCTCTCTCCTATAATCTTCTTCCACGAGGATTATACTAGGGGACAGTCAAACGTCTTATCGTTCAGGGCGGCTTCCTTGCACAGGTCCGAGAGCTTTCCAAGTCCCCAGCAGAAGAGTTGACCGATCCCAACGCTGATCGCGATATTGGTAGCCTGTTGATCGGTCAGAACAACTTCCTTCGGTTCGCGAGCTGCACGAAAGCACACCCGACAGACGTGCTCTGAGTCCTTCCTGGTGAGCTTCCGCTCGCAGATCGCGCAGAACCGTTCTTTCATGGTCTATTATCTTCCCGTTGGAAGATTCCTAGCGGCGCCGCTTCTTCGGCGGGTCCACCTTGTCGTCGTACTCGGCCAGCTTCTCGACGGCATACTTCAGCGCGTCCTTGAGGCGCGTGAAGCCGTGCTCGTCGGTGTCGAACTGGTCGCTCACGCTGATCCGGCTCACCCGGCTCTTCACGAGGAAGACCCGCTGGAGGATGTCCTTGTCGCGGCGGTTCACACGGCCCGAGGGCCCCCAGGTGCGCTGGATCTCGAGGTGGGCCCGTCGGCCGCTGACGGTCCAGCGGTCCTCGTCGCGCTTGGTGTAGTAGTAGTCCGTTTTCATAGCAATCGTCCGTTGGGAAGATTACCTACTCGCGCTTCTGTCTCTGGGGTCCTCTTCGGACTCGTCTACCTCCCCCTCCGCTTCCTCGAGCTTCTGCATGAGCTCGTTGCGCTTTTCGCTCAACTCCGGAGTGAGCTCGCCGGCCTCGGCATGAGCCGCCTCCAAGTCGATGAACTCCTTCGCGAGCTCGTAGTCCTCGGCGTTGAGCGCACGGAGGGCCAGGGAGATGTTGTGGTCATTCGCGTCTTCGAGGACGTCGGCGCAGAAGTCGGTGATGGCGCCGATGTCCCATTTGAGTTGGGAGGCGACGTCCTGAGGCTTGATCTTCATGAATCCCTCTCAATCGTCTTATCTGAAGATTCTCTACGCCGCCGTCTTCTTCCAGGGCCAGGGCAGATCCCATCCCCCGAACACGAACCCGATGGCCAGGGCGAACAGGCCCCACACCACCATCGGCTTAGTCACGATGTGCAGCCCCTCGAACAAGAACAAAACGGCCGCGATCACAAAACAGATCTTCGACAGCATGGAAACCTCCAGTGTGGTTAGAGAATTCTAGAGCTGCGTCACGATCTCCGCGACCTTCTTGTTGACGATCGCGTCCATGGCGGCCTGCTGGTTCGCCGCGGACGCGACGCGCGCCTGTTCTGCGGGGGTGATGGTGACGTTCTTGGCCGCCTCGGCGATCCTGGCGTTCCGGATGTCCTGGGCCCTCTGGGAGGCGTTCGCCGGCAGGGCACCGTACGGGCCGATGCCGAGCGCGGCCCTGGTCCTGACTTCCTCGATCGGCTGCTTCTTGAGCGCGTCGACCGCCTGGGCCTGCTCCGGCGTCAGGTTCGCGAGTTGCTTGATCAGGTCGAGCTTCTCGCCGGCCTCTGCTTCGGCGCTCGACTTACCGACCTGCTGACCAGCGAACCCTGTGACCAATGGCAAAATGAATTGCAGCATGTTCAATTCCTCCTTAGGAGGATTCTACCCCTCATCCCCCTCGGAATCTACATCTGGATCGCCGCAGTCGCAGGGCACCCCGTGGGTTCCGCAGATCGGGCAGTTCTCCATTGGACTTGACCCTCCATCGGCTGGCGCTATACTACCTGAACAGCAGCTTTGAGGGCGGGCGAAGGGCCAGCGCCCTGGCCGGTCTCATAAGCCGGAAGCGCGCGGTGCGACTCCGCGGCCCGCTCCCAAAGCTGCTGTCACGCCTGAATCTTCCAGTCAGAAGATTCTACTTAGATGGCACGGTTGATCTGCGAACTCGTTTCCAGAAGTAATGCTTCGGTGGCTTGCTCCGATCCGGCCAGCCTTCGCCAGAATGGCCCCCAGGGTGTCCTTTCGGGAGATAGCACCAGACGTTGCGCCCGTCGAATGGGTGGCGGGATCTGCACGGCTTCCGGTATCTGTCGGTCTGACTCACGGCTTTCGCTCTCCGCTGGAATTGTGTTTGATCCATTTCTTCAGCTTCCGCGCAACGTTCTCCGTATGCACGAGGCTGGCACGGGCTACCCCGAGGATCTCCTCCCTGGACAGGTTCGCAAGACCATCGGAGATGAACGCGAAGCCTTGATCCGCCTCAACCAACTGGAACAGATCGTTCGCCAGCGCGATCCGGAGGCAGTCCTCGCAAGTTGCCTTCTCCATCCTTGGGCCCAGATCGCAAGGGCCGATGGACTTTTCGCAGAGCGTCATACCGTGGCCCGTGTTGTCGTCGTAGGCCGCGCAGACGTGCTCGATTGTTCCGACAAGCATCGACGTCATGATCTTGCTCTCCCGGTTCCGCTACACCGCTTGCACGTCTTGGCCCTGGCCGACGTACCGAGAACCCATCCGGTTCCAGAGCAAGCCGCGCATTGTTTTGTCCCTGTCTTCATAGCTCAAGCAGCCTTCATCTTATAACAAGAAGATTACCTAGGGAGCGCACCGATATAGAGCGCCTGGTGTTCGTAGGTAGCATGGACCTCAGGATCCTCACCACCGTGATCGATCTCGTCGAGAACCATCCCGGCTTCTCTCTTGGTGACCCTGAAGTACGTTTTCTCCATCCCATGCCCCTGAGGCTTCTTGTACAGCAAAACGTAGACGTAGACGTCGAGAGCCTTCTCGAGGAGCGCCTTAGCCGCACTCAACCGCATTATCTTCCTCCGAGAAGATTACCTACGTACGGCACTCTTCACCTTTTCTGTGCCAACTCGGAGTTCTTCTCAAACCGCGCCTTGTCCTTCGTAGTCCACTTGAACCTCCGGCAGTCGCAGTTGTCAACGAGGCATTCGAGCGACGTATTGGTGAAGCTCAGACTCACATGGCCGATGTACTGGTGCTTGCAGTAGCACATAGCCGTCATCGGCAGAATGCCCGGGTTTCCGCACTGGCAACAGCAGTGTTCGCTGTAGGCCGCCCCACATCGAGCGCAGATAGGCATCTTTACCTCAGTGAGTCGTGACAACCGTCCCTGGCGCTACCATACGAAGACAGGAGACGTGCAGCGTCGCCCGGATCCAGTTCGCTCCTGAATAGGCGCTGATGTCGATCATCTCGTGGTACGCGCCGTCGATCATCCACCGATGCTCGCCGCTGTAATAATGGTGCGTGAGTTTCATTTCGGTGAGTTTTATTTTCTGCTGGCAGATCGCGCAGACGTGCCGCATCATCTCAAGCTCTTTCTTTAGGGCGGCCTGCGCGTCGGCTTCCGTGGGAACCGCTCCGCAGTGGCCGCACGTCACCAGCTCGATCTCTTGGTCGTTGATTTTGATCTTCACGCCCTTCTCCTTCCTAAAGCTGATAAACTTCCGACGCCGGGAAGTGCCGCTCGCCCGAGAACGAGCTACTTCCGGCACCGGACACCTTGATCGTCCAATCGTGCAGTGGCCCCTCGCGAATCCCTTGAACAATCGCCAGCCCTTCCGGCGTCTTCACGACCCAGCCGATCATGGTGTCGGGCTTGGAGCCATTCTCCAAGAGCCCATGAAGACCGTGTCCCTTATGAGCCCTCGGCTGAGAATGCCACGGATTGCGACAAGCGCAGATGTCGGAGCCAGGGCAACTCTCTCCTTTGCAGCACTCTACGATTTCAAGGCACGGGAATATGCCGGGACCCGCGTCGGTTAGATCCTTCGAATCATGGCCGCACTTCGGACATTTATCCATTCTTCACCCAATCGACCCGTCGATGCCACCGATAGTTCTTGTCGATGACCTTGAACTTCCCCTTCTCTATCCGAAGATTTTGCATCACTCTCGGATGGACGATCTGGAGCACCTTCTGGGCGTCACCGTTGCACTTGTCGGCGATCCCGAGCAGGATCTTGGCGGTTTGCGGAAGAACCCCGTACCGGACCATCTCGCGCGCCCGCACTGGAGACCGGCATACGAGGCAGAGGCCCTTGTAGCAGTTCTCCTTCTCGCCGCAGTTGCGGCACGGGCCTTTGTAGAGCTTTTCCCAGTCCTGCACTCTTTACCTCTTCTGTGCCAACGCTTCCGTGAACGTCACGGTGTCTGGAAGGCTAAGTTGGGCACGACGGGAGTGGCCGCACTTAGGACAAAACTCGAAATCGCGATACGCCGTTTTGCATTTCTCGCACGCAATCTCTCTCAGATGTGGATATTTTTCATAGAACCACTTATTAAGCTGATCCCAGAACACCTTTCCTCCGAGCACGATCATATGTTTATCTCCTGGCACTCAATCTGCCTTCTACTCCACGTCGGCGTCCACGATCTTCAGAAGCAACCGACGATTTCCGGTCTTGAGTGCAATCGGGTGGTTCTTCGGAAGCACGGCCAAATGGAAACCTCCTTTGACAGGCTTCAGATTCACGCCTAGCTGACGCTCCATGGCCTTCACAGCCCGGACTGTCGTGACTTGCTTCCTCTTCGGCATTCTTTTTACCTCTTCTGTGCCAAGCTACCGCTTAGAGTATTGGCCGCCAAAGAAATCAACAACCCTTCCATCGGAGAGAACGACATTCAGCACGTTCTCGGTTTTTGAGTATCCCAGATAGTCAAAGACCCAGTTCCGCTGCCTGAAGAACTCGAACAGAGGCTCGTCCGAAAAGTCCGGTCTTATCGGCGTGAGTCGGATGTCGAGGTCGTTGTTGGATTTACCCTTCGTCTTCACGGAGCCGGTAATCTCGGCTTTGTATCCAGCCGAGTACAGCTCTGAATATAGAGCGTCGATGAAATTCAGGGCATCGTTCTTTGTCCACATCGACTTGTTTTTCTTGTTGCGCTGTAGGAGTTGTTCTCTCCTGAAGTTCCACTCTTCCTCCAGGGAATCCGCGTACTGCTGCGCGGCCTCTTTTGAGGATTTGACAGACCCGGCCGTGCGACCGTCAGCAGTAACGACGATCCAGCTTTTGCCGGTCTCGTTCCACGGTTGAACCGTAAAAGACCTCATTCTATCTCCATTGGCACTCAATCTGCCTTCTATGCCAACCCCTATTATCTTCTCCGAAGAAGATTACCTACGGAACGTGCCTATGTACGCTTTGATGAAGGTCGCCGCGACTTCCGGGACGATGGCATTCCCGTAGGCGCGCAGCTTCCCCACGCGGTCGGAAACCCCATGAGCCAGCGGGAAAACTCCGGATCCAACGCGGCGGGTTTTTCCGTCAGTGCAGGCGACGAGGTAGAAATCGCTCCAAGAGCCTCGCGCGCCAGCTGCTTTCCCTTCGTCCCGTACTGCTCCTCGTCCGTCTTGACCCCGCGCCCGCTCTTCCAGTCCCGGGCCGCTGGGCTCGCCCATCCGACAAGCCTGGCGGCGTCCGTCAAGGTCGTCTCCGGATGCATGACCCCGGTCTTGGTCGTTCCTCGAGCGGATGAGTTCGCGTCCTGCTTGATCGGTGTCGGCCACCCAGTAGAGCCTTTGTCTGATATGCGGCGCCGCGACGCCCGCAGCGCACAGATCCGCGGACCCGAACCGATAGCCCAGTCCTTCCAGGTCAGAACGTACTCCGGCGAGCCATTTACGTCCAGCAGGGCTCGCAACCTGCTCCCCAAAGACGACTGGAGGGCGGCGGACTCCGATGAGATCTCGGAAGACCGGCCAGAGGTGTCGCTCATCTTTTTCGCCCTTTCCTTTTCCGGCAACGCTGAACGGCTGACAAGGACAGGATCCGGTCCACACGGGAACGTCGTCAGGCCACCCGGCCAGCCTGAGCGCCTCGGCCCACCCACCGATCCCAGCGAAGAAGTGGGCCTGGCTGAACTCCGGACGCGGCGCTTCTACGTGAAGTATCGAACGCGTGTCGATGTGCCCGGATGGGATCACGCCGGCATTCGCGAGGTTGCCGATCCACTTGGCGGCGTACGGGTCGATCTCGTTGTAGTAGTTCATCCGTTTATCTTCCCTTGAGAAGATTACCTAAGCCCTGACATCTTCCTCAGGATCTCCTCGCGTTCGCCGGTCAGTAGATCCGGGAAGCGTTTCTTGAAGTATTTCAGGAAGCGCCTTGCCCTGGAGCGCATGATCGAAGTATCCTGGCGCGCCTTCTTCAGCATGACTTCGTACTGAGCGTCGGTGAAGTCCGGCTGGTCGGTAAGAAGAGCGCCCTGCACTTCCCTGTACAGCTGGTATGCCTTTCTGAGCTTTTCGTACTCAATGAGCGGCTCTGGAGGGTTCGGGGCCGGCTCGTACCTCAGGAGGTCCATAGTGTTCTTCATCACGTCAAGAAAGTGGCGGTGGATCTCCCTTACACCGGGTCGATCACCGAGTTCAGATGCCACCCGTAGATCCGCCCTCAGGTTCTTTGCCATCCTGACATTCATGTCCAGAGCTGACAGAACGTAGTGCTTACGCATCGGCCCTCCAAACCCTTCGAGCTGCGGCGCCGCCCAGTTGACATGCCACGTTGTCCAGACGAGGTGTGAGAAATGGGACGTCGCCGCAGTTCGTAAGGCTCATACACAACATCGTCTGGACAGAGCGAGTATATCCCATAGTCAGCCTCTGTCAAGCCGTTCCAATCTTCGATTACTAAGATTCCTTCTTGACGACCGCCTTGCAGAGCCTCGGATGCTTGCCCTCTTTCTTGCCGCGGCACGCCAAGCAGAATGCCAGCGGGTAGTCGATGCTCGCGATGGCTTCGTCCCCTTCCTTGAGAGCCGTCCCGCAGTCGTAGCAGTTCTGGGGATGGATTGGAAGCGGCTGCGACGGTTTCATGCCTGGACCGCTCCTTCCTGCGTCATGGGAACAGCCTGAATGAGCGTGTACCTGGCCACGCGTCCCCCGGTAACCGAATCTACCTTTGTCTTGCAGGTAATCTGGTACCCGCGTGCGCGGAGCTCCGGGACGATGGCGTTCACGGCACAGACCTCGCAGACCTTGATGATCTCGCGCGTCGTCGCCCCCTCTGTCCCCCTCTTTGTCAGGAAGTCGAGGACCGCCCTCAGGCGTTTGGATCTCGCCGGATCGGCCGCGTGAATATGGCCCATGCTCTCTCCTTTCGGTTACTCGTTCGTCCCTAAAAGGCCCCCGTAGGGCCCCGGCGGTGAGCCGGGCGGGGGCAAGATAGGGAGGAAAAAGGCTAGTAGGTTCGGATGTTCTGGTCGACCTCTTGTGGGATCGGGATCCGCTCGCAACCGTGTGCTTCCTGCGCTGCTCTCTCCTGGGCTCGCTCCTGCTCCGTCTTGGCGGCGGCCGCCAGCCGGCGGATATCCAACCACGCCTTGTACTCGATCGTGTAGTCTTTGCTCGTGGGAGGCGCCGACTGCGTCTGGACGCGTGCGAGCCAGTCGTCCAGATAGAGGGCCCCGATCATGTGCCGGTCGACGAGGATCACGACGCCTCCGTGCGCTTCCCACATCCTGCACAGTCCGATCTTCCTCGGCTGATCCCCCTCGATCCACTTGACGCGGCCCTGGACGAGTTCCCGTAGCGCGATGTCCAGGATCCCGCCCATCTTGCTGGCGGCCCGATAGGCAGCTTCGGCGTCCGCCCAGCTCGAGAACGTGTGCTTGCGCGTTTTGGCCATACGATCACTCCTATTCTAGGTCCCTGGGGTTTCTTCCGAGAACGACATGGGTCTCGAACGTCCTGAGTTTCCGAAGAACCTCGATCGCCTCCGCTGCGGCCTCGGTGTTCGGGCCTTGATCGAAGATCTGCTCGCACTTCTTGATCGCAGCCCGCGTCCTCGTCAGCAGAATGTCCTTCTCTTCGGGCGCGACGTACCAAATGCGGCTTTCCCAGTCATTCAGAATATCGTAAGGCGTCATAGGTCACCTCTTTCCTCGAATTACCCCTGGGTACCGCGCGGGTTCGCAGCGATCCGGAGGGATGCCTTGGCCCTCTTCCCGGCCTTGTACCTCATCCCCCAGTCCGTGAGCTCGTATACCTGAAGGCGTCGCTGCGGACCCTTTACCTTCTCCGCCCTCAAGACCCTCAGGAACCCGTACCGACGGAGCGTGCTGATCCAGCCGGCCGCAATGTCCAGGGCCGCAGAACGGTCGGTCGGCTGGATCCCGACGGCCTCGGCGAGCGCCTGGCTCGTGATCGGAGTCCCGTCTGCCTTCATCTTCCTCATCGCCTTCAGGCATCGATCGGTCGTTGCTTTCATGATTGCCAATCTAGGTTCTCTGGGCTACGTCCTCAACGTCACAGTACTGCTTTCAGCGCGCCGGTCTCCACGTCTTCCCCTTGTCGGACGGCATGATGGCCCGCTTGATCGTCCGGCCCGGGATGTCCGTCTCGTATTCCACGGTTCCCCAGGGCTCCATCTCGCTGACCCAGCCCGGCTTGGTGGCGAGATCTCCGCCGCAGACGCAGTCGGGGTCGAGGTGGTGGTTCGGGCAGCGATGGCCAGCATACCCAGGATGGATCTCGATCACCTTTCCGACAGCTCCGACGCAGAGCCAAGCGGTCGGCTGACCCTCTCCCATGACCTTCGTCCCGGCGAACTCTCCCCTGCGGATGTACTGCACCCGCATTCCGACGGTGATCCCGGTAGGTTTCCTTGCCGTGTCGTTCACGTCGATCCTCCCTAAATCTTCACGATCCGGAGATCCCAGTTGGACGGGTTCTTCGAGACGGCGTGCCGACGCTCCCCGTCCGGCTTGGTCGGATCCACGAGCGGATACGCGATGTACCGGCCATCCGACTGCCGGTACCAGTTGCCCTGGATCGTCCAGACCCAGTCCGGATTCGCCTTCGTGACGCCGCCAACCTCATGGATCGAACCCAAGCCGTCCGTATACTTCTTTCCGATCTCGAGCATGGTGGTCACCTACGACGCCTTCACCGGCACGCGGACGGTTCCCCATCCGGCCAGGACGAACTGCACGACGCGCCACGACCGCACAGCGGTCCACCTGGACCAGAGATCCTTGGCGTAGGCCTCTGCGGCCTCGACGGTGGGGAACGTCAGGGCGTTCCCACACCACTTTTCACTCGAATCAGCGATGACTTCGACCGCGTAACCCATCCGGTCCTCCCTTCTAGACGATCCCGACCAATTTCATCCACGCCGTGTGACCGTGCTCGCACCGGCCATCGTTCTCCACCCGACATCCGTCCGTGGCTTCCCCGACGCCGTCGATGAGCCAGAACTCCATCTGTTCGAGCGTCGGCTTCGGCTCCGTGGCGACGTGCTTGATGCCATCGGCGCGCGGGCTTCGGCCGTGGTCGCCGATGGCGCAGCGAGGGCATTCCATCCTAATACCCGCCCCTCTCGTCCCGGTCGGCGCACCGGTCGCACTGGTACCCACGGGCCCGATCAGCCGGCGTGAGGCGGTTCTTGGCGCCGCAGGTCGGGCAGGGAAGGTTCCTGGGGTTGGTCGCGGTGGCCGCACGGAGGGCAGAGGTGCCGCCCGGATCCGCAAAGTCGTCCTCCAGCCCGCTCATGTCGTCGTCCGGGTTCCCGGAGCGCGCGTACCGCTCCTCGGCCTCCAGTTCCGCACGCTCGGAGATCTCGTTCCCCTGCCTCTCGAGCTCGATCGCGTGAGCCTCGGGATCATCCATCTCCAGGATCCGCTCCCCGTCGACCTCGATCAGCTTGGCGTCCACCGGGCCGCCGCAGTAGGCGCAGCGATCCGGCCGACCCTCTTCCCCGTAGCGCCACGCGTTCCCCTGGTGATTGGAATTGCCGCTGCACTGCACGTAGTACTTGCGCTCTTCGAGTCTTCCAGCCATCTGGGCCTCCCTATTTCACTCTACTGGGAGTATAGCACCGTTTCTGACACTGTCAAGTATATACTTGTTATTAATTCCATAATCTTCCTAACAGAAGATTAGGCATAGAGAGGGGTCTCCTAGAGGGAATCGAGCCATTTTAGCCCCCAGGCGAGCGCAATCGCTCCAGCGGTGGACCGGAGGGCGTCTTTTGCCCTGGAACCCCGGCCCGGGAGGCATTCGGCGATCAGGAACAGGGCCCCGGCCGCCAAAAGAGGCGTAGCCGAGGGCGTTCTGGGTTGCGGGAGGGCGGCGAGCACGGGCGCCGGAGCCGGCGCGCGGAGGGCTTGGGCCAGCTTCTCGGAGAGGGCTCCTACCAGTTCCTGGAGCTCCGACACCGTGCGGAGGGCAATGTCGAGCTCGGCGCGCATCTCCTGGTCGGCCTTGAACTGCCCGGCGACCTTCAGTTCCCGGATCCTGGCTTCGAGGCGGGTGATCCGGTCCCGGAGGCCGCGGATGATGCCGCGCTGGACGTCTTCCTTCGAGATCTCATCCGGAATGACCGCCGGCGCGTCCAACTTCTTCTGAGCGAAGAGCCCGAGCGCGGTCTTCTCGGCCACGTCCTTCACGATCCAACTCGAACCGGAGCTCACCGGCTGGTAGTACTGGCTCAGGTAGACTTTTCTCGTGCCGGGAGGCGTTCGAGTTCCGCCGCCCCATCCGCCGCCCCCGCCACCCCTGGATCCGCTATAAGTCGGCTGTGGCGGTTGTGGCGCGGCCACGTACGTATCATGGACCCCCAGCCACATACCCTGAAGAACGGTCAGGTCGCTCATGAGCTCACTCCCAACTGCCCGGTCGGCTGAAGAGTAAGGTCGATGACGCGCGCCTGGGTCGCGAACAAGGTCGTGCCGTTGGTTCTGTAGATCTCTAGTTCCGTCGCCGTCATCTTCGTGCGACTCATCAACTTGAGGACGATGCCCGCGATCGTGGTCTTCGCGGCCGTCGCCTCTACGGCAGAGACGTTTCTCGTAAGGACTGCGTCAGCGATGGCGTCCAGGGCGCTTTGCGCGAACGTCGCGGCCGTCAGCACTCCGTCCGTGATGCTTCCGACGTTCGATTCCATCCGACCGCCGGTAAGAACGGACGGAAGGCGGGCATCGATGCTTCCTGGAGCGATGCCTGCTGCGGTCGCCAGGGTCATCGCATCTCGAATATCCTGCTGACTTGGCGCGATGGTGCCGCCGGTGTTGACCGCCAGAACCAGGTTGGAACGCTCCGCGATCGTCACAACGGTGAAGTCTCCCACCGTTGGGACGATGAGGTTTCCGACTTCCCCTTCATCGAGGAACAGGTTCCCCGTGATGGTGAGCGTGTGGTCGGCTTCGTCCGGCCGGATCTTCCAGCCGTCCCTCAGGAAGTAGAGGTCGCCGGCGAACTTCCCGCCGCCGACCGGGTCTCCGCCGATGACCCGGATGGGGAAGAGGAAACCCATAGCCGCTCCGCCGGACAGCCAGTGCTCCTTCGCATCCGAGTACAGGTCGATCTTGACGTCGAATGCGGTGATGCCGGCCTTCGCGACGAACAGCTTGTTCGTCGTGTCGACCGTGAACTTGACCATCGACATAGGCCGCCACCCACCTTACGGGTTCGAATAGTTGCGCTCCAGGGCCGGCTGGACGGCGATTGTCAGAGAGTTCACCTTGGTGATCGTCGCCACCGCCAGGATGTGCTGGGCTAGGTCGTCACCGAGCGCCACCACCGTGACCGCGGCGTTGGTGTCCGGCGTCCTGCCTCCCTGGGCGTTGTTCGTATAGTCGAACGTGGTGTTGATGTCGCCGGTGATGGTCGTGGTGTTGATGTCCACCCCGTCCTTGTCGTCGACGATGATCGCGTTGTTCGTGCCGAAGTTCCCGCCGGGGTTGGTCGTGAAGTACATCGTGATGCGCTTCGTGGCCGAGGAGATCAGGTTGGCGTTCACGTCGAGCAGGATGCCGACGATGAAGGCGTTGTTCCGGTTGTCTCCGGTCAGGTCCTGGAACGTCACGTTGTTCGAGTCTCCGGACGACAGGTCGTCCGGGAAGAGGTCGAGCGTGGTACCGTTGGGACTGGCGAAGGTCATCAGCAGGTCCGTGATGTCCCCGCGCTGGGTGCCGTTCCCTCCGTCGATGTCGGTGGTGCGGCGCAGCTCGCGCTGGAGGAACTGGAAGACCTGAGCCAGGGTTCCGCCGTTGGCGAAGAGCCTCCAGTGGAACGGGTATTTGATCAGGTTGACGGATCGAATGACCCCATACTCCCCGGTGATGTTGCTGTTGATGGCGACGGTGTCCGCAGCATTCGTCGTGACGTTCTCCGCAAGAATGAGCGTCAGGACCGTGGCCGTCGGCGTCGGAGTCCCGACGATCATGTTCTGGACGTTTCCGGCATCTTCGGCGGCAAGAACCCGGATCGACGAGCCCGGAATGAACCCGTCCGTGACCCAGGATCCGCCGGTGCGGGTCATCGTGTCCGGGTTACCGGACCCGTTGAAGTTCATGTTCGACATGCTGGCTCCGACCAGGGTCGTCGCGAACCTCTGGAGGAACATGCCGGGCCTGTAGATGCGGTAACTCTGGCTGGACTGCACGGTGAAGATCTGGTCGCTCGTGTTGAGCGTCAGCTGGGTGGCGCTGTCGACGGAGACGACCTTGTAGTAGCCGATGTGGGCGGCGGCCCCGGCGAAGATCTCGACGATGTCACCGGCGACCACAAGGCGGTCGCCCAGCGCCGTGTTCGCGTTGAACGTGGATCCGGCGCTGATCAGGGTTCCGGTGGCACCGTTGACGTCGGCGAGAGCTGCGTTGGCGGCGCCGACGTCTCTCGAGGACGTTTTCACCGTAAAGCTGATGCTGGACTGGCCACCCACGTAGGTGAGGAGAGGCTCCTTGTACAAGGTCAGCTGGGTGGCGCTGTCCACACTCTTGATCTCGTAGGTGCCCTGGTCCGAGCCGCTCGTGATGATCACTGAATCTCCCGCCCGAAGGATCACCACTCCTCCTCGAGCAGTCGAGTTGAATACGGACCCGGCGCTCGTGAACGTGAACGAATCGGCCGCGGCGGAGGCCGCCGCCTGGGTGGCACCGTCCGCTCCGGTGGTGTGCGTCTCGGTCCCCTGGAAGATATCCCCCTCGGCCGTGCCGTCTCCGCCGGAGAGAATGCCGTCATGGATCGTGATGGCGGGGTCCGTCGCGTGGGACAGGGGGAACTTGTTCACCCTGGGCCCGATGCCCAGAGTGGTCGAAATGCCGGCGTCCGCGTGTACGGAGGAGGCGTAGGAACGCCCTTTCTTCCTGGCGAATAGCTTGGTGTAGAACTTGTGATTCGCCTTGAAGGTCGCGGTGTCGTCGTCCGCATTGACGGTGAAGCTCGCCGTGGCGATCGTGATCACCGTCGCCGACAGGGCGGTGATCGGGCCGAAGGTCCCGATGTTGCCCGCGTCTTCCGCAGACGTGATGGTCACGTAGTCGCCAAGCTTGAAGCCGTCGGTCGTCCAGTCGCCGGCGCTTCGGGTGATGGTCGTCGCGGCAAAGGCGACGTTGGTCGGGGTGGACGGCGCCTGCAGCGTGTAGATCGCCTGATTGACGGGGCCCGTCAACTTGAAATTCGCGGGGGTCTGATCCGACCGGCCCTGCTGGTAGTAGGCCTGGGCGTTCGAATCCAGGCTTCCCAGGGTCGTGATGTTGGCGTACTCGCGAAGGATGGCGTCGGCCACGCTCCGCTCCTGCCAGCCGCCGTCCCGGAGCAGTTCCCGGGTCGAGCCCTCCGTATCCGTCGCCTGGGTTCCATTTGTGTCCAGGAACGTCCAGGCGGAAGCGGCGTCGCCGTTGACTCCCCCGAAGATGAACTCTTCCGGCGTGATCGACTGGCACGGGAAGTCGAATTTGTTGAGGTCGACGGCGTTTCCGAGGCCGGCGGCCAGGACCTTCCATTCCTCCTTGAGGAAGGAATAGAGGGCCTGCATGTTGACGCCGTCGGCCACCTGAGCGGATCCGGATCCGGTGGTCTGCTTGGCGTTGATCTTGTAGGTGAGGTCTGCGCCGGTCGAGGCGGGAATGCTGCGCTCTACGGTGAGGGTAGTGGTGCCGACCGTGACCACCCGGTAGTGGCCGATGATCCCGCCGTTGTTCGCAGGATCGCTGATGATTGTCAGGATGTCGCCCGCGATCACGCCATCGGTCGTGAAGTTCGCGCCCGCATCCGTGAAGGTTGTGGTGCCATCGGAATCCCCGGTCTGGTCGACCGCATGCCGCTCGGTGCCCAAGCCCCGGATGGATATCTTCTCGCCATTGGGGTCGATGCATACCTGAAACCGGTCCAGGGTATCAGGGTCGATGACCTTGCTCATGACTCAACCTCCGCAGATTCAATCGTGTCCCCGCGCTTGAGAGCCCTCTTCCTCGCGAAGCGCAAGCATAAGCCGCACTGATGGCAATAGACTCTATCCCATAGTGTATCAAGAAAATAGAGTTCCATATTGTGAATGGCTTTTCCACATTTCTTCATCCAGCAGAAGATCGGAGCCTTGCTGGCGCTGGCGACCTCGGTCATTTTTTCTGAATTCGTGATCATGGGTTCGAGTAGTTCCTGTCCGTGCGCTGGAAGACCTTCGTCGTCTTGTCGGTCGAGATCAGCGTGTCGTTGATGGCCAGCCATTCGTAGTCGTTGTGGATGATGTTGACGTAGATGTTCGTGTTGGAGATGTAGGTGTACGAATAGGCGAAGGACGTGGTGCTGGACTCCGTCCCCGCCAAGGCGCTCCCGTCGCTCGTCTTGTAGATCCTGACTTCGCTCCCGGTCTTCAGGCCATCGAGCGTATAGGTCACCGTATTGTTGACGGTGACGGTTCCGGAGGCCAGGTTCTCAATCGCAGCCTCTGGGGAGTCGCCGGCCGAGGCGTTGACCGTCACCGCTCCGCCAGACGTGTTTCTCAGACCGACGCTGTTTCCTGAGAACGAATGCCCGGCGAACGCGTTTGCCCCGTACGTGTCGGCGACCGTGACCGTGACGGCTCTCGCGTTGTTGATGAAGTTGCAGTTCTTGACGTTCGTGTCGGCCACGGTGCCCATGTAGACCGTGCCTAGGATGTTCGTGATCGGGCCGCATCCGAAACGGCTGACTCTGGGTTCTGCGCTTGCGGATTGGGAGGTGTTCGTGGTTCCGCGGATCCCCACCCACCGGTTCGTCTGATAGGTCGATGAGGTGGTGGACAGCTTCGTGCCGTTGACGAAGGCTTCGATGGTCGTTCCGGATCCACGGATGTGAACCATGTAATCCGTGTCCGCACTGAGCGTGAATGCGGTCGGGCCGACGACCGTCGTGTCCGTACCGCCATCGCAGCGGATGAGGCTGATCTGGTTGTTGGGACGGTCCAGCATGACGTACCAGTAGTTTTCCGTCGCCAACGTGGAAGATGCCCTGAAGATCAGGCCGATCGTTCCCTGGTTCGATCCGGAAGGGAACCTGATGACGGCGTCGACGTAATGGTCATCGGACCCGACCACATCCGAGTTGATCTTCGCGACGTTCCGGACGGCGGCGGCGGAGTCCAGACGGACGTAGTCCAGGCCTGCCGGCACCGTCAGCTGCGTTCCGCCAACGGCATTTTCCCAGTTGGTTCTCGGGTCTGCGGTCGCCAGCGCCTGATTGGCGACGCCATCGTTGATGAAATCTTCGAGGAATGTATAGGCCCCGCCATAGTTGTCGATGAAACTTACGTTTCTGACCTTGACGGGTCCGACCTGCACGGAACCGCTGAGGACGATGCTGCCGCCGTGCAGCTCGTCGGTGGAGAAGTTTCCGGACAGGTCGAAGCCGCCCCAGAACCGCCGGAAGCCGGCGCCATAGATGTTCAGGTGTGAGGTGGACTTGACCGTCCCGGACTTACCGACGAAACCGGTTCTGATCCTGGATCCGGTGAAGTTTCCTCCTGAACGGCCTGTCGCCGTATCTCCGGTTCCTACCTTGATGCCGATATCCACGTCGGTGTTGTTCGTCGCATTGCCGACGCGGACGATTCCGAACCATGGCGTTCCGTCGGCTCGGGCATCCTTGACAGTGGGACGCTCCCGTGTCCCGTCGTAGTAGGACTGGTAGTTCCAGACCAAGTTCTCGTTGTAGGACGTGAACGTCGTGGCCGCCGTGCCAACGTTGTCTCCAAGGACGATTCTTCCCTGGACGTAGATGATTCCTTCCTTGGTGGTGACGATCCCGTATCGGTTGGCGATCGTCCCGAAATCCACGGCGGCGATTTCTGCGAAGCCGTTTCCCGGATTCGTGTTCGTGCCGTTGACGCGCAGTTCACCTTGTCCGTAGTAGATCGCATCGATTCCGAAGTTCTGGCCTTTGGCGGTCGCGATGGTCTTGATCGTACCGCCGAAATGCTGACACGCCGTGATCACGAGCCCGGTGCCGCCGACCGTAGTCGCTGGAAGAGAAACGTCAATGACGTAGCACTTCCAGCCTTCCGTTCCGAGGATCGTGTCGCTGCCATCAACCGCCCATTCGTGATAGTTGGCGACGTTCGATCCAGCGACACGGACGGTCATCCCTGAATTAGCCTTGGTGTCGATCAGGCCCGGGGTGGACGTCCTCATCCAGATGTAAAGGAGCTTGTCGGTCAGGTCGACGGTGGACTCGAGGTTGAACCACATTCCCTTGACCGTCGCTGCGCCGCTGACGCCGCGGGAGATGCAGTTCGCATTTTGGGCGTAGAAGTCCGGCTCGAGGGCCTGAGCTCCAGCTCCGCCGGCTCCAATGGATACCCAGATACCAACCGCAGGGTCAAGAGCTTCCGCGTCGGTGATTCTGACAAGATCGGTAGTGACTGTCAGGGCCATGTTGCTATCTTAGTACTTTCACGATGAAATAAAGACTAATGAAGATCATGGCGGCCATCATGAAGAGGCCTCCGAAGATAAAGCATCCAACCAGGACCCTGGTCCAGAAGGCTCGCCGCCGGCGGGTCTCAGGGCTTCCCTCCTCACAACAGGTTCCATCGTTCTGAAGTGGGCTCACGACCGCAGCTCCTGGCCGCAGGCGTGGCACCGCTCGGCCGCCTCGCCCTCGATCAGTTCGACGTCGCTCGCGGTCAGACCTTTGTCCCGGCGCTCGATGGTGAACCGAACCAGCTGCCCGGGGTTGAGGGATCGGCGTCCCTCCATCCGGATCGCGGTGTGGTGGACGAAGATGTCCCCGCGGAGGCCTTCTTGGACGATGAACCCGTACCCCTTCACGTCGAACCACGACTTGACCGTTCCCACCTGGCGCATCTGCTCTCCCATAATCTACTTATCCTCGGCTACCGCTTCCCGAAGGAGAGGCAGCCATTTCACCAACCCCTCTTCGGAATCCACGTCATCAGTGTAGTCGAACACGTTCCGAACGACGAGCGGTGCTCGAGCCTCCAGAAGACGGCCATTCAGATCCAAAAGTTTGCTGTCTTGATGCCGACGGAACCCAGCGTCTTCAAGCACCTCAAGCAATTCACGGTGGTGAGATCTCGAAAACGTCAATCCGAACCTCTCTGAATACGGGTTCCCGGTTGCGGTATTCCGTCCCGGACGCTCGTAGATCGACAGGCACGAGTCCAACACCATCCTTCGTACTGTTTCCCTTGAGTAGATCACGTCTCCAAGCGCAATGATCGTTCTCTCTCCCCAGAGATGGTGCAGGTTGTAGATCCCGCTAAGAACGGACGGACCAGGATCCCTTTGGACGACGAACGGAAGCACCTGGTCCATGCAGGCGTTGACAAGCTCGTGGTGCCAGTGGATGACGGGGATGACGACGTCGACACCGGCCTCGAGGAATAGTCTGCAGGCCCTGGCGATGATCGTTTCCGTTTCGGAGATCTTCAGGAGCTGCTTCCACGCCGGCAGACCGTTGACTCCGAGCATGTGCCCGATCCGCTGCTGCTGTCCCTGGGCCATCACGAGAACGTGCGTCATCTCCCCTCTCTAAAATCTTCTGCTTGGAAGATTACCTACGTCTTTAGAACCTTACCATCGCAGCCGATCACGAAGGTCGGCTGCACTTCCGGATGATCCTTGTAAAGGAGAAAACACGTCTTGCACTCTACGTCTCCGGAGACCCTTTCGCAGTTCCACAGACGCTCGGGAGGGATCATGTATCCGATATGGTTGGCGGTGTTCCTAGTCATGATCTGGTACCCGCGCAGCCGACGCTTCATCGCATCGACGCATTTCTGAGTGTGATCGATCTTGACTGTCGGATCTCCGCATACCGGACACGCTGCCAGGATGACGTCTGGCTGAATACTCATCTTTATCTTCCTCCCGGAAGATTACTTAGGGAAACACGTCCGGAGTCTCTTCAGAAGATCGTCGGCCTGCCCGCGGACGCCGCCGCCGGGGTTGTGCTGGCCGTTTCCGCCAAGCCGCCCGACCTTCTCGAGACCTTGGCTCACCTGAAGGGACATGGCCGACAGCCTGGTCTCTTGGGCCGCTGTGACCTCGATCTGCCCAGCCGACTGCAGCTGCCACAGAACGTTCATCATCTGGCCGGCCGCGTAGTAATGCGAGAGCGCGAGCGGCCACACCTTCGCCACGATCGCGGCCTTGGCCATCCCAAGTTCCACGTCGATCATCTTCAGCAACTTGTCCATGTACTCTCCTTTATCTTCTACCAGGAAGATTACTTAGGCTCGTAGGTCACGGTATGCCGACGGGGGCCGTGCCCCTCGACTGGCTTCCAGACCACCGTGTGCATCTTGGTCTCGCCGCACCAGCAGCATCTCATGACCTGCTCGACCTCGGGATTAGCTGCCGCGCCAATCACGATCAGGCAGAAGCAACAGCAGCCGTGATCCCGGAACTTGCAAAAGTCGGTACTCATCTTATTCCTATACGATTACCTACGGACGGCCTTCCTGGGCACGACGCCGGTCGTACCGTGCCTCACGCACGGGAGATCCTCGTTGCAGTCGGCGAAGTCGGTATGGTCGGCCACCCGGGCCTTGCACTTGAGATTGGAGACGCCGGCCATCGCGTCCACGCAGGCGAGGAGTTCCTTGTAATCGAATTTCCACTCTACGATCCGGCGCATCAAGCCGAAGTCCTCACCCTTAGCGTGCAGGCCGAGAATCTTCACGCCGCGAGCCCAGGCCATGCCGATCTCCGCCGCCGCATCCTTCCCGGACGGTCCGATGTAGATGACCAGGTCGGATCTCATCGCGCCGGCCGTATCGTAGTCGAAGGATCTCTCGCCACTCTCGCTCCAGACCCATTCGTCGAACGGGACCGGCTTCTTGTCCTTCTGCTTCGCATCCGGGTTCTCGCCGTGGTTGTTCTCGACGAAGGACAGTACCTCGTGATTGCGCTCCCGGAGCTCCGCAGTCATCATCTCGACGGCGTGCTGGTGCTTCCAGCTGGCGGCGATGTAGATCTTCATTTTCTCCCTCCAATATCTCGGCTGATCAGGTTGGCGAGGTTCTGGGCGTCCTTCCAGGACATCTTGAAGATGCAGTTCGGAATTTTCACGTCGTGGTGAAAAATCTGCACCTCAGTCAGGTCCCGCCGGCCTCCGTACCCGCGGTCGATGCCCAGCACCGACTGTTTGCACTTCGGGCACAGGATTGGCTGTACTTGCGTCACCATAATCTTCTGGATGGAAGATTCTTAGGTTTTCGAATTCCGTGCCTCAGAACCGCTGGAATTGTGGTCATAGAATAACTGCCGCTCCCACTTCTCGAAAAAGTTGATGTCCCAGGTTTCGACTTCAGGATTGTCGAAGCAGCTATCCCGCCCCGCGACTAGCACGGCAACCATCCAGACGGCGCGTTGTTCAAGTGTCATCAGAACCCCGACGTATCGCAGAAGAAGCGGCCCTCGTTCCTGTCGCTGTCCCCGTGATCCGGGCACGGAAGAGGCTTACCGCAGTCGGTCATGTCACCGTTGTCCCAGACACGGGCCTTGCACTGGCCTTTCTTGTGGGCCTCAGCCACCTTCCGAGCCTCGTCGCGCATCTCAACTAGCTGCTCTTCGGTGAAGTGCCAGCACTCCCCGACGCTTCGGCAACCGCAATTCGTGCTTCCGTTTGTCATGATTCACGCAGGATCGTAGGTGAGGGCGAACACGTCCGGCTTACAGGGGTACTTCTCGCCTTTGACGCCCGTGATGATCCAATCTCCGGGGCAGACGATGTGCCCACCCTCCAGGGTGTCGATCCAACCGTGGGAATGCATCGTCATCGAACACTTGTGGCAGAGGTCGGTCCCCCGCACATCCGGGCGACGGAAGTACCGCACCACACCACCCTCCCAGCCCTTCGCCTTACAGTCGGCGGCGGGGAACGTCACCAGCTCGCCAGCCTCGAACCCCTGCCGATCCTGTGCGTAGTCCTCCGGGTGGTCGCCGTTCTTGAACCACTGGTGAGCCTGGATGATCACGGGCTTCTTCCTGAAATTCATTTGCTCTCTCCGAACTAGCTCATCCGCACATGCCATTGCACTTCGGGCAAATCTTCCCAACGTTCCCTCCGTAGTCCTTCTCCACCGTGCCGCACTCAGGGCAGAGATCCGCCGCCGTTCGACAGAGCGAGCAAAAGTAGTGGTAGTCCTCAATGTGTGACCATTTGTGCTTGCACTCCGGGGTTTCTTTCGGCTTCTCCATAGCGTTCTCTCACGCCGACCAAATTTCGCGGTGCGGCCACCACTCCGGGCGTAGATTCCTGGCGTAGCACATCGACGGCTCCTTCTCTTTCCCGAACAGCACTAGCCATTCGTAGGTGTGAGGGGCGCGGCCAACGATGATTCCAACATGAGCGTCCGCCGCGTGGGTAACCTTGGAGCCGATTCCCAGTGTCTTAACGAAGGCGTCCACGATCAAGGCCTCGATCTTCTTGGCCCTCCGAAGTTCGTAGCTCATGCGCTCTGATTCTGTTTTCACCATAGCAATCATCCCTGCCGACAAAGGCAGTCCAGAATCTCCCGGTCACACGCCATGCATCGGACCTCGCCGACGCGCTCTGGCTCGAGGATCTCGCAGATCGTCTTGGCGATCTCCTCCGCCGGTTCGTTGCGGTCCTCCTTGTAAGAAGCCAGCAGGACGTCGAGCACGTCGCCGTTCCGGTCGGCCTCTCCCTCGTCTCGGACTCTCCGGAGCGCCTCGATCAGGGCCTTGATGGCATTCGCGTTCAGCATTGCAACCGTCAGACCTTCGCTTTATTGAGGCACTTCACGCACTTACAGCACAACCCGTCATGCCCATCAGGGAATTCGCAGGTTAGGCACTTCCTCTTCTCGGTGACTGGCTCGTGATTGCCGCAGTCCCGCATAAGACGGTTGCACTCGCGGCACTCGCCAAGGAGATCCTCAATCGTCGGCGTAGGCTCAACCCGAGTTTCCATGTGACTGCACCTGGTGCAGCACGGCTTCTCTGGCCGATCACAGTGGTGTTTGGCGCATCCGCAGTTCTCGCAGCAGCGCAGGGCTTGGTCAGCGATCTTCATAGCGCCCACACCAACCGAGGCCGAGACCGGAGGCAACTTCAAAGAAGATCGCCCACTCCGGCGCCGCATAGCGCAGGCGCAGCTGATCTTCCAGAATCGTCCCGATCCCCATTATCTTCCCCTCAGAAGATTCCCTACGGCTTCGCCTTCCACCGCTCGATGGCTTGGTTCACATGGTTCCGGATCCCGTTGAAGGTGCAGGCCCTGCAGTGGAAGAGCGCCTCGTGCGTATCGATGACGCCGCCGCCCTTGCACTCCATGTCGCCCCAGACCTCAAGCATCTTCGAGAGACCCTCGAGCATCACCACGAAGACCCTGTTGACGCGCTTCTCGACGTCCTTCTCCGTCAGGTAGGTCTTGATCAGACGCGTCGTCTTTTTATCTTCCATAAAGAAGATTCCCTATACGTCGACAACCACCATATCCTCAAGCCAGTCCGCGTCCTCGATGTACACGTCAGAGTCAGCAATGTCTACCGTGTACTCTGCCTCAGGAGTCTCGAGGTCGTACGTGGCGTTCGGTTCCAGTTCTTCGATCACGCCAGCGAGATGGTCCGCCACTGCAATCTTGAGATCTCGGTCCATCTTCCTGAGGAAATGGACGGTGTGCTCCGGATTGAGTTCGATGACGTAGTCTTTGATCGCAGACGGCTGATACCCCTGCTTGACCATGATGTTCTTCATGATCACGGTCAGGCCGCCTCCGCCTTTCTTCCTCATCGACACGCTCATGTTGATGTTCTTGGCTCTCGCCCGAATGAGCGTGTCGGGCGTGTATCCGGCTTTGAACCAGCTGACCATCTGCGGGAGCGCCTTGAGAACGAGGTCGCGTACATCTCCCTCAGAGAGGGTCCGCTTGGCGGCCGGCCTCGTTGGAATGTCCTTTTCGTATCGCTCGACAAAGTGGGCGGTGTAGATCACACCGACGGACAGGCCGTCCACGGTGGCCTTAAGGGCGAGCCCTGCGTGCATAGCTACCTCCGCTTCCTTTCTTCGCGAAGAACCATCTTCTGCTGCTTCTTGGATAGCGACCTGTACAGCCGGACCGCGCTGGTTAGGGCTCCGATGAACTTGCGGCCGGACCTATCCTCTCCCCATCCAGCTTCAATGAGCACCGCCCTGTGCCGCAGCATGTCTTCTAGGCGCTCTTTCCAGTACCTTTCCAGCCAAGGTACTTTTCTTAGACCGTGGCCCATCGCTATTCCTTAGCCCTTCGAGCTGCGGCGCCGCCCCGTTGACATGTTGAACTGTCCAGGTGCAGCATGAGAGGCAGGACGTCGCCGCAGTTCGTAAGGCTCATTCATCACACAACACCTGGACAGTCGGAGTATAAGTCATAATTGAACGCTGTCAAGGCCATTTTCAAAGATTTACCAGGAACTTCCAGAGCTCGACCAGCAGGCAGGCTGGCCACGCCACGATGTACACGACGACGCACACGGCCTGAAACCCGGGAGACCTATTCTTCAGGCTCTTGCGGCCGTGAATCGCGAACGAGAGCGCGGCGACAACTCCGCCGATCGCGATGTACCACCACAGATAGATCATCAGCCCCTCTTTTCTTTCACGCAGAGGATCGCCCACACGAGAATCCCGCAGGCGAGACCGAGGACGACAGGCAGGTACCACGGCAGTTCACGAAACATTCACGACACCCTCCCCCTACGCCACTACGAATCTTAGCTCGAGAAGATTACGCTGGTTCGATGCCCCCGAAGGCCTTCGGAGGAGGGGCGGCGGCGTGCATCAACGACGTGAACGCAATCGCCTTCACCCGATCGCCGGCGGTAGGCATGATAGCCTCCACACCCTCCCAGGCCTTCTTGAGCACCGCAGAGACTTCTTCGAATGTCGGCGGCGTGTACACAGGGCACGGGCCTCCAAGAGGGACCTTGTACTCGCTTTCCCTCTGCTTCGCCGCAGCCTCTTGCTCCTCAATTTTTGCCAGGAACTTCTTTCCAAGTTCCAGTTGCTTTTTCTGGAGCGCGATGGGATCGTCCTCGGGATTCTCGGACCACTCTTTCTCGATGGTCATCTATTTCTCCAAGGATGCTACGAAGTCCTCAGGACGTTGCTGAGTGTAAATGGCGGTCGTGGCCGGATTTTTGTGGCCGCAGAGCGTAGAGGCGTCGGACAGCTTCCCCGTCCGCTTGAGGGCCCGGAGCGCGGCGGTGTGACGAAGGTCATGGAACCGAAAAGCTCGGCGAGTGTCGGGGTTCAAGATCTTCAGGCGCTTCTGAAGATCTGTCCACATCACCCAGGTCTCAACCTCGGTGTACGGCCAGATCCGGTCGGTCGGCTTGTCCTTTTTGGCGACGTCCTTCCGAATCTTGGTCAGAGCCTCGCGCGCCTCCTTGAGTAGAAACGCGATCCGGCCGGTGTCGGTCTTCGTCTCCTTGAACCCCTCGTTGTCGTCCCACTGTCCGCGGAGCGGAAAATTGCTGCGGATCTCGGTTCCGTCCTGAACATCCGCCCAGGTGATCCCGAGCAGCTCCCCCTTTCGGAGAGCGGAACTTGCTGCGGCGACAAGCAGCGACCAGAACCTGGGGCTCTGCTTGAAGGCGGCGTTGAGGGCTTTCTGTCGGTCTTCGTCGGACATCCCGCGCGGAGGCTTCCGAACCTGACTCCAATACTTCCGGTACCAGGCTTTGCAGGTCGCGGTGTACTTCCCCTTGCCGCCGCATCGCTTGCAGGTCTTTCCGGGGCACTTCTTGGAGCACCGCTCGCTGTACGACCCGGTGCAGACCTTCTGAAGCTTTCCATAGTGCCCTGGTGTGTACTCGCGCCGGCAGTTCGGATTCAGGCAGGTCGAGACGAGCTTCTCCGCCTTCTTCGGCATCTACCCCTGACCTCCGTACTTCCTGAACCGCTTGATCACCCTCTTCTGCAGAAGGACGGCCTCGTCTACTTCCTCCTGGTTCACGAGATCCTTCGCGATCGAGAGCATTGCCGTATAGTTCTGAGCGACGGCGGGGTCCTCGACCACAAACGGGGCACCCTTGTCGCCCTTCCGGACGAAGATCTCGTACATGATCTGCTCGTCAGGCACGGTTGCCCTCCTTGATGACCTCGGCGGCCCCGGAGAACCCGACTCCGTCGACCTTGGTGAGCTCGACCGCCATCTGGATCCGGGCGTTCCGGAGCGCGAGCCGGGCACCCTCAAGCTGCTTCTGCAGACGCTTCCGGTCGGTCTCGATCGAGAGCTCGAACCGCTTGATGTCCGATTCGGCACGCTCAAGATCCGAGATCTTGCTCCGGATCGTCGCGAACGTCGCCAGGAAGTCCTTCGCCTGATCGTCAAGATCCGACAGGTGCTGCTCGGTGCAGACCTCCTCGACCTCTTGATCGACCTCTTCGGTTTCTTCGCCGGCGGGGTGCTTGTCGGACATGCCTCTCTCCTTCTAATGTGACCGAATCTTACAACACGAAGATTGGACGGTCAACCATTTATTGACAATCGCACCACACATGTCCATGAAGCCCGAAGTTGGTGCAATCCTCCTTCCGGAAGCCGCCGCATCCGGCGCATGGTTTGCACCGCACTGTTACGTCTGATGGCGGGTCCAACGGCTGCCCGGCGACCGGCTCCTCAGGCGCTTTCAGGAAGCTCTTGATCTGCCGGCTGATGGCGAAGCAGACTTGGCCGGAAGAGTCGTTCCCGGAGGCGGATCCGAAATCGTCGGCCACCTGGATGCACTGCTTCAGCGTCTCCTGCACGGCGAGCTCCATGAGGTCTCGGACGTCCTTGGAGACCGGGGAACCCTCGGTGAAGAGTTCCGCTAAGGCCTCCTCCAGCAATGGGATCATGACCTTTTCCGCAGAACGATTAAACTATCGACCTGCCTTTCCTTCACAAAGTCTGGTCCGGAAAGGAGTTCATTGACGCGCCTCGTGACACCCGGATGGTCGTTCAGTTCGTAGTCGTGAAAAGCGACCATCCCGCCGACAACCACCGACCCGGCAAAATGCTTGAAGTCCCTGGAGACGTTCTCGTAATCGTGAAGAGCGTCGATGAAGAGGAGGCTGATCGGCTTGTCCCAGGCAACCTCGAAAGATCTTTTCTGGATCAATTCCACCACATCCTCAAGGTCGCATGAAGCGATGCTTGCCACGAACCTGCCCAAGGTCGGGGGGTGCCGCTGAAGACCTTCCGGAAACATCATCTCTCCTTCGTGAGGGTCGATCGCGTACACCTTAGCAGTCCCCCCAAGAGACTTGACCGCTTTCCCGAGGATGACCGTCGATTTTCCGCAGTAACTGCCGAGCTCGACGACGGCATGATTCGGAAGCTGGCGCAATGCGAGAACCGCTACCTCGTAAAGGAGTCGCCCCTCATCCCTGTGGAAGTACCCCTCTATCCTCTGGGCTATGTCTAAGACGGACTCCACGTCGCTCATGCGGTTACTTCAGCCGCTTGAATGTCTGAATGCCGCTTCGGCCGACTCCGGTCGTCTCGTCGGAGAACGTCTTCGAGATCCGCATTGTTTCTACGTAACCGCTGTCCCAGACGATCTGGAGCGCGCTTGCTTCGACAAGGATGCGGCCCTTCGTCCGGTCGGCGCTGTTCCCGACGACGGCGCTTCCCTTGAATTCTATGACCTCTCCAGCGCCTCCCAAGGATACGATCCACTTCCCCTGAAGCCATTGCTCGATCGTAGACGGAGGTTTCATCGCGACGCTCACGTCGGCCGCCAGCACATCGATCTTCGCCTTGATGGCTGCGGCGCCGGCGGGGTTGCCCTTCTCGATGGCGTCGTGGATGCGCTGGAGATCCTTCATCTCCTGTGCCTTGACCCTCGCGCAGGCCTCCTCGTAGGACTTCCTGAGAGCCTCCAGCTTGGCGTCCGCCGAGGAGACGACCTTCTGGGCATCCGTCGGAAGGGGATCCTGAAACAAAGCGACCACCAGGAGCGCGCAGAGAGCCTTCATCGATTCCTCCTATGCCAATCTTATCTAAATAAGATTGTACTCGGGAAGTCCGGAATCTCAAGGAGAATCGGAGACGACCGAATGGAGGACCTCAAGCACGCGGTAGACGTCGGACACCTCCATGGCTGGGTAGATCGGAAGCGACAGCACCTCTTCCGAGGCGCGCTCGGCGACGGGGTAGGCGTCCCTGGGGACCTGGTACTTCTCCTGGTAGTACTTCAGGCGGTAGACCGCCCTGAAGTGGACGCCGACGCCGATCCCGCGCTCCTGAACCTTCTGCATGACGAGGTCCCGGTTCTGCACCCGCACGACAAAAAGGTGCCGCGCCCATCTGCCATCGCTCTCCAATGGCGTCAGCGTTTGAATGGATTTGTCGAGGTAGTTCCTGTACGCGCCTTCGAGCATAACCCGCTTCCCAAGCCAGGATGCCATTTCCCTAAGCTGGGCCAGACCGAGCGCCGCCTGGATGTCACTCATGTTGTACTTCCACCCGAGATCCACGACATCCCAATGCTTGTACCCTCCGGGACCGTACCGGTCCCAGGCGCTTTTCGTTACCCCGTGCATCCGAAGAGAACGTGTCTTTTCGGCAATCTCTCCGTCATCGGTCACCAGCATCCCCCCTTCTCCGGTCGTTATGTTCTTGGTCGGGTAGAAGCTGTAGCACGCCGCCTTCCCCAGCTGGCCGCTGGGGCGGCCGCGGTAAGAGGTCTCGATCGCGTGGGCAGCGTCCGTGATCAGATAGATCCCGCGCTCGCCGGCCAGCAGCTCGAGCTCGTCCATGTGCGCTGGGAACCCGGCGAAGTGCGTGGCGATGATGAGTTTCGTCTTTTTCGTGATCACTTTACGGACGCTTTCCGGGTCGATCGTCAGGTCGTCCGGAAGTACGTCGGCGAACACGACGGTCGCTCCGACATGCTCGATCACGCTGACTGCGGAGACAAAGGTGATCGGGCTGGTGACCACCTCGTCTCCGGGGCCGATCTTCAGGCAGAGGAGCGCCAGGTGCAGGGCGGCCGTGCAGGAATTGACAGCTACCGCATGCCGCGCGCCGACGGCCAGGGCGAATGTCTTTTCGAACTCCTCCACCTTCTTCGCGGACGACAGCCAGCCGGAACGGAGCGTGTCGGCGACGGCCTGGATATGATGCTCGTAGATCGTCGGCCGGTGGAACGGAAGAAACGGCGGTTTCCCTTCTTGTTGGCTCATACGACGGCTCCCTCCCACGGTCTCCCATCCCACTTTTTCAAAACCTTCCATTCAGAAAGCACGTCCGAAAGCTCGCGATCCAGGAAGTTCAACTCCTGACCCAGGATGTCCAGGAAGAACACGGCCCGCGCGGCGGTCGAGTGGTACTTCTCCAGGTGATACTGTCCGGCGACCGCAATCTTGTGCAGGTTGACCGCCGCCTCTCCGGACTCCGGAAGGTACTTCTCCACAATCTCCACGAGCTCCGGAATCGACCGGTAGAAGATAGCCGTCTTCATGTCTTCGAACGGGTATGGGTGGATGCAGCCCATCGTTCCGTCGCAGATCATCGCCGTCCTGTAGAGCGGGATCTCCCAGTAGTGGTTCGTGTCCCGCCCGGATCCGCGCATCGTGACGGCCATCCGGCTCTTCGCCATGGCGATGTTGTAGTTCAAGTAACTGCAGTGCTTGACCCTGTCGAGGTTCTTCCGCAGGACGATGGCGTCAATGACCTTGATCACCTCTTCCCGCTCCGGCCACGTGTTCCCAAGGGCGTAGTAGATCTGGAGCATCTTCACGGAAGTCTGCGAATTCTTTCGCAACCACTGGAAGGACAGCCCCTCGATCGAGGCGTCCTGGCACTCGACGATCGGGGAGGACAGCGGAAGCGGATACATTCTCAGCTTGTACCCGGGGATCTGAACCGAAAGCCCCTTGGCCTTCACCGCCGGTGTCAGGATCTGCTTGAAGACGAGGTCTGGGCGGAAGACGTGGATCCAGTGCTCGTTCAGTTCGTCGCGCTCGCCGGCATCGAAGTACACGACCGGCGGAAAATTCTGGACGCGTTCCTTCAACCGGGAGAGCAGGATCGTCGGAACCCGGTGGCTGTTCCCGAGCACGACGAGATCGAACTCTCCGTTCTTGAGCGCGGCGATGGCGGCGGGCTCATCGGCAAGCACTTTGGCCTTTGGGAACTTTTTCCAATAAGTCCCGCGACTCATGAAGGTCTCGCTCCTCGAGGTGAGGCGCTCGTCGGCCTGAAAGGGCGGGATCCCGTACGGAAGCGGCGACGCGTTGCGCTTCGCGTTCTCGACGAGCTCGTCCAGCCAGGTGAACCACGGGAGGCTGCGGAGGTCGAACTTGTCCTCGTCATAGTTCGTCGGGATGTAGGGGTAGGAGGACACAGACAGCTGTTCCGGGTACAACTCTTCCAGCTCCTTCAGTCCTTGCCATAGGTAGTAGGTCGCTGAAGTAAACTGAGGATGGTCGACGATCAGGATCCGTTTCACGCCATCCTCCTACGCATCATTGTTCATCCAGACATGGAACGCCGTCTGCACCGACTTCACGCGAAATCCGAGGCTCTCGTAGAATCGGATCGCCCCGACGTTCCTCGCATTCACCCGGACTCTCCACAACTTCAGTTCGCGCCGGCGGTGCATCGCCCCGCGAACGAGACTTCCACCGATGCTTAGTCCGCGACTTTTTTTGAAGACCGCGACGAGGGAAATCCTCCCCGCGCCGTCCTGGTCGACGCTCACGATCACGAAAGCGTCATCGATCAAGGCTTCGAGCGCGTAGATGACCCCGTCTCCGGAAAGCCATTTTTCGTAGAACTCTCCGGTTTTTCTTTCAATCTTCGGATCCCTGTTGAATCGGCTGTCCGGAAACGCGTCGCGTGATATGGCGACGTGAGCGGGCCTCGGAGAGTGGAGTTCGACCACGGAGAAGTCGTCGCCGGAGACGGTGCCGGATAACTCCATTTCATACGTGTAGTCGAGCGCCACAACCCCTTTAGGCTCGTGCCACCCATCCGCTTTCACAAAGACGACGTCGAACTCGCCTCGGTTCGCCTCGACGATGGAGAGGCCTCTCGGGACAGGCCCAGCCGGTTTCAGGAGACCGGCCTTGACGCCGAATACCTCGCTGTCCCAAGGAAGAAGGGTCGCTTTCAGGTTCTCGGACTTCGCCACCAGATCTCCCCCAAGGCTCTTGCGGTACGAGCTCACGTAGCGGTCGATCCATCTGAGATCCTCCGGAAGCATCTGCGCCAGCGCGTAGCGGATGTCCGGCCAGTTCTCTTCGTTCCACCCGGGTCTCGAACAATGGAAGTCGACGTAATCGCAGACGTACGGTTGATGCGGAAGCTTAAACCGGTACGGGTACCTGTTGTCGACGCACCTCGGAAAGGTGGCAACGTCTTTGGCGAATCTGCTGGTTTTGATTTTGAAGGTCGCGTACTTCTCATCGAACAGCCAGAACCTTGTATCCCAAACGTCGTTCCCATCCTCCATTCCGAGGCTTCTCAGGTTTTCTTTCGTGAACGATTTCTCGACTGATCCCCTGAAGTCTCCGACGGTGACCCCCATCACCTCCCTCCAGTTGCGAACCGGCATCGACACTCCGTAGGCCGGCCAGTACTGGCCCTCGCCGAGATGCTCGTACGTCTCGGCGTAATAGACTCCCACTGGATTCTTGGAGGGGTCGTAACGGTGATAGAACTCTCTGTCCACCGGAAACAGGTCCACGTCTCCGATCAGAAGAAGGTCGTCCGGATCGAAGTCCAGGGCTGAGACGTGCTGCCGAAGGCCCATGCTGACCGCTGAATCCGGGAGACCCGGGATCCTCGCGAAGAATTCGATCCTCTCTCTTCCGCAGATCTCGTCGTACACGACTTTCGCATGACCGGAAGACCAGTCCTCTTTGCTCCCCACCAGGATCACGACAGGCTCGTACCCGATCCTACTTCTCCATAGACGTACCGAGATCGGAAGAAAGAAATCGTAGATGTCGTGAGGGGTGCAGCTGAGAACCACCCGCTTGTTCACGGACCAGACCTCCAGATTCTGCTGCTGCTGCCATTGGGATCGTCCCAGAACGGAGAGAACCCGACCTTCCTGAGGATCTCCGCCCAGGCGGTCCCCTCCCCCAGGGGCGCATTCGAAGCGACGTGGTAGGGAGCGTGCTCCGGAGCTCCGAACGTTACGGAGAAGGCGAAGAGACCGCCGGCGCGAAGGTGCTGATGCAGATGGGTGGTGAGCGCCTCCGGATGGAGGACGTGCTCGAGCGTCTCAAAGCAGACGATGCCGTGATACGTGTCCTTGATCGGGGTTTCGCTGTCCACTTCGACAACGCCCAGCTTGCTCTCGAGGCCCGCGAGCGAGACGAACCGCTTCAGGAATTCCGTCACCGGGCCGCGGACCTCGGCGACGTCGACCTTGTACCCGGCCGTTGCCAGAGGCCAGGTGTCCTTGAAGAATCCGCCGCCGTAGTCCAGGATCCTTCCTCCGGGTGCCTTGAGGGTCTCGGCGAACTTTCGGCACCAGCCGACCAGGTCTCCGCGCTGTCCGGCCGCCATCGAGAGCAGCGCCCCGATCCCATGGGCCCACGTGTTGATGAACCAGATGTCGCTCGTCCGGTAGTACTCCCGGATCGCCTCCTCGCTGTCCCGAGGCTTGGCGTTCCAGTCCTGCTTCATGATCAGGTTCATCTTCGCGTCGCTCTTCATCTCCTCGAACAGGAAGTTCCATCGATCCCGCGTCATTCCGGTCACTTCGAGCGCCACACCGACAAGATCTTCGAAGTTCACGCTCACAGGATCTCGCTCCTTTCTGCTTTTCCAAGACCGAGCCACTTCACCTGGAACGGCGGAATCTTGTCCATCAAGAGAGAGTGGATTTCCGGCGCGTCGCTGAACTTCACCCCGAGAATCCCGCTCCACTTCGCGACGAACGCCGCCCGGCTGCGCGCCATGATGCCGCCGGCGTCGATCTCCGGGGCGGATCCGAAGGAGGCCGACCACATGTGGTAGTTGTGGTCCGGGACGCCCAGGCTGAACGACGGATAGCCCTTGTGGGCACAGGAGACCCCGAAGTCGGTCTCCTCGTAGAAGGCGAAGTACCGTTCGTCGAAGCCGCCCACCAGATCGTAGATCTCACGGCGGAATCCGAAGAAACAGCCCGTGGGGCACATCACGCGCCCAGGCGCGCCGTCTTCCTCGACCGGCATGGACTTGAACCTCTCGTTCCGGATCAGCTCCGATCCGCGCCAGTGGACGTTGAGCGGGATGACCTTCGCGGCCGGCCCCTTCACGATCTCGCGAGCGTCGTCCTTCGAGATGAACCGGCAGTTCATGCCGAACGAGCCGACCTTTGGATTGCGCTCGAGGGCGTAGAGCATGTAGGAGAGCCAGTCGTTCGCCACGAAGACGTCGTCGTTCAGGATGACGATGAACTCCGACTTGTTGTAGTACCGACTGAGCGTGTTCCAGCCTGCCGAGACTCCACGGTTCTTCTCGTGGGCCAGGAAGCTCGCGCCGTATTTCGAGCAGGTCGCGGCCACGACGTCCCGATGCTGCGGCTTTCCGGAGTCGTCGACGACCACGATCTCGTGGTCGATCTCCTTCGGCGTCCGCTGGCGGAGGTTCTCCAGGAGGTCCCCAAGCCGCTCCCCGCGGTTGTACACGGCGATTCCTACGGTAACCTTTGCCATCAGTCGACCCACGTCTTGAGCATCGTATTCCATTCGAGCAGCGGGAACTCGGTCTTCCAGTCGACCGTCTTCCGAACACTCTCGATGCTTACGTGCTTCGACTTGAAGCGCGCCCGGCTCTCCGCCAGCACGCCCTGCGTATCCGGAACGTTCCTGGAATCGCTGGTCGTCGCTCCGCCCTGGTGGATGATCGCCGGGTAGGAGAGCATGTACGGCGGCCAGCCCTTCTCGAGCAGTCGGACACCAAAGTCCACTTCCTCGTAGAACAGGAAGTACTTGTCGTCAAACCCGCCGATCTCATCGAACTTCTTGCGCTCGAACCCGAACAGGAAGCCGGTGGTCGAGATCATGCCGACTCCGCGCTGCATCCGGGCCTCGTTGTACGACTTGATCGGCGGCGGCGTGAAGTTGGAGCTGTTCACACCCTGGTAGGCGGTCAAGCCGATCATGCCGGCGTGCGGGTTTTTCTTGAGCGAGAAGACGAGAGCCTCGTACCAGTCCGGCACCACCTCCACGTCATCGTTCATCAGGATCATCCAAGGTGCCTGCGTGTGTCGCGTGAGGTCGTTCCAGCCCCTGGCTACGCCGAACCGTTCGTGATGGACGATCATCTCAACCCCGAACTCGTGGATCACGTCCTTGTTCTTCTGGAGATTCTCTGGAGTCGAGCAGTCGTCCACCACGAGCACCTTGAACGGCTCTGCCCTTGGCGTATTGATCCTGATCGACTTCAGGCATCGACGAAGCCGGTCGGGACCGTTCAGGGTCGGGATTCCGATCAGAACCTCCGGGTCCGGATGGTTCATCGTTCAATCCTTCTCATAGAGCTCGAGATGCCTCATGGCCGTCGCGATGTAGTTCCGTTCCCGGTACATGGACCACTGGTTTTCCCGAAGCTTTCCCAAAAGATCCTGATCTTCCGCAGTCTTCTGGATGAGCTTCGCAAAAGCGGCAAGATCGTTCTTCGGTCCACGAACGATGCCGGTTCCGAGGAACGCGTAGTGGCTGGAGTCGGTCGCCACCAGCGGACACCGGGCGGTCGTGAACTGGGCGGCTGCGGCAGAGCTCGACCCCGTGTCGAACGGGCACCACACGTACCCGAGGTCCGATGCGGCCAGACGCTCGACCAGTTCCCGGTCGCTCGGGTACCCGTCAACGTGATGGATGCGCCCCGCCAGGTCGCCGGCGGACAGGCCCGCGAGCTCGCCACGGCAGGTCTTGGCGTACCCGCTCAAGCCCTCGTTGAAGTGTTCGCTGGCGATGATCTGGAGATGGACGGCCGGACGGCTACGGACCCACGGAGAAAGCGCCTCGACGATCCTCGGGTGATCCTTCCATGGGATCATGAACCCGACCGTCGAGACGATGAAGGCGTCCTTCGGAAACCCGAATCGAGCCCGGAGCTCTTCCCGATTCCGGACGACCCCGATTCCTGTGCAGGGCATCGGGATCACGGCCGCCTCCGTGGCACTCGGAGTCGGACGGTGAAGAACGAGACGGTTCGGGAGCCCTTCCGTCGCGGCCCGCGCGAGCCGGATCGCTCCGTCGCCTTCCGTATGGAGGGTGATCATCACCCGAATCCTCTCCCGGCTCATGAGGCTCGCATACTTCTCGAGGATCCCCTCGGGAGGCATGATCGACGTTTCGTGCTGGATGTGAAAAACATCCGGACGCCAGGAGCGGATCTCGTTGAAGGTCTGTTCGTACGGCGGCTGACTGCCCCAGTGCCGGACATCGTGTCCGAGCGTCGCGAAAGCTTCCTCGAGCTGGGACGTGTACGTGGAGATACCGCACCGTTCCCGTTTCGAGCTGTAGAGCGCGATCTTCTTGATGCCAGAAATATTCTTGGAACGGGCGACCGCTGGAGTCGAAGGGGGGGCGGAAACTACAATCGCCGGCTCGGAGACGACTGTTTCCTCTTTCGTCTCTGCCGGAAAGTGCTTGATGTAGTTGTAGTACGCGAGCGTCTCGGAGATGAAGACGAATTCGTCCTGATGGAGGTCGTACAGTTTCCGGAAGAAATGGAAGTCCTCCCGGCCGGACCTGCTCAGGTCGTACCGGTGCGAGCCGATCAGGGATGAATGGACCGCAAACATCGTGTTGTCGATCTTCCCGTACTCCATCCGGTCTGGAGACGCGACCAGGCTCTTAATGGTGTCCCACCGACGCTGACCGAAAACGAACGCCCGCTTCGCCGGATGCGCCGTCATCGCGCGCTCAAGACCAGAGAAGAAATTCTGGTGGACGATGTTGTCGTCGTCGATACAGTGGTAGTACCCGTCCGCGATCGAAGCCATTCCGGCATTCTTCTGGTCGATCCCGTATGAACACTTCCCGTCCCGGTGGATGATCTTTTCGACCTCGAAGGCACCGCTCCGAAGGAGCGCGTCCACGGATGGGGGGATGGCGTTCACGTCGTCCACCACCAAGATCCACTTCGCCTTCATCGTGGACCTGGACAAGGACAGCGAGATCGATTTATGGATCCTTGGGAGATTCTCAGGCCTGGAGACTGCGGTCACGAGATGGATCACCGATTCCCCTCTCTTATTTCGAGCCGTTGATCTTACAGGTCATCCAGGAGGTTGTCGATTCCCTTCTTCTCCTGAGCCTTGATGAACCGGGTCTGAAGCCGGATCGAAGGCCAGATCACCAGAAGGAACGCCAGGGCGCCGCCCACGAACCCCAGAACCGCAGCAACCCGGTATGCAATTTCGAGCCAGAGTGGCACTTGGGTCATTGTTTTCTCTTCCCGTTTCGCCCTGGCGGATGTATATCTGTCATAGAGGCATTCCTGTCTCCGGCCCCTGTAGGGCTGGGGGCGATTTGCTGAGTTCCCCCTCTCTCCAGGGCCAGGCCGCCTTTGAAAGGGTAACACCTCGAAGCGGTGGCCTGGCTCCTTTTATCTCTGGAGGGGCAGGCGTGAATCGCCCGATCGACGTGCGTCGAGCAGTAGCATAGGCAGCAGCCGCGGCACCAGACGTCCCACTCCTTCCCGCAGCGAGTTCCGACCGCGCAATACCCTGGCCCGAAGATCTGTGGTTCATCCTTCGTTCTCACAGCTTCTCCGGCAGCCGATCCATCGGGACGCCCTGGGACATCACGCGGTTGATCTCTCCGACGAGCAGATCGAAGGCGTAGCCTTTGAGCGGCGACTCGCCCACGAACTTCACGCCGACGGACTGGGTCTTGGGATCCCAGTAGAGGATGACCTCCTTGCGGAGCATCGTCTGGTCCGGCTTTGTGATCGCGAGGTTCGTTCTGGCCACCAGAAAACTCATGCCTGGAATTCTCCGCGCTCGGCCTGGCAGATCCGGAGGGAAATGAGTTCCCGGAATTCGTTGGCGCAGCTCGTGCAGCATCGCCCCACGACGCGCTTCATCTTGACGAACGGCACAGAGACCTGAACCTGAAGCGAGGGTTTTGCCAGGAGGTCTCCGCCGCAGATGTAGCATGCCCCCTTTTTTGGGCCGATGGCGACGACGTTTTCCTTGGGATCCATGGATCAGTCCTCCGCCTCGTCCGGAATGATCGGGCCTCCGGAGATCTTCTTCCCGGGCACGAGCGCCTTGTTATAGCAGCCCAGGCACTTCGTGTCGCCGCACGTCGACCTCTCGCACCTGGCGCAGTCCACGTACTGGGAACATCCCGAGCAGGTCGCCTTCGAGCCGGCCGGCCCGACCACGGCGTACATTGCGGCTCCGCAGCGCCGACAGATCCAGTTCATTTCGCCACCTTCGGTTTCTGGTTCCACCTGGCGCTCTTGCACCGGGGGCAGATCCTGACATCCTTCTGGCGAGGGGTCCACCGGTAGAGGCAGCGCCGACAACTCAAGGGCTTCATCATTTTTTTTATCGCTCAGGTATACGTATACGTATACGTATACCTGACTCGCTTATACAGGCGGTTGAGAGGTCGTGTCAAGCGTTGCCAGTTCGAGCTTGATGTGACCTGCCTTTCCCCTGTACGGAAAGACGCCATGGCCGTTGTAGTCCTTCGGATAGTCCGTCAGAGTTCCGAAGAGCTCGAAGTCCTCGACGATCCACTTGCAGAGGAAACAGCCGACGCCGTTCCCCTCGGAACTGCGCTTTCTCAGGAACGCGACGATCTCGAGCCTATCCCTTTCTCTTTTTAGATCCTGAGGACTCTTCGCGACGTCTTGAGATTTCATCGGACACCCTCCTCATCCAGGTTCTTTCGTCTTCGCCGGCCAGCCGCTCCGGCAACTTCGCCCTGACCCCGGAGCCTCCGGTCTTCTTCAGGAAATAGGAGTTCGCGCGATCCACGTCCTGCTTGAGCTTCTCGATGACCTCCCGGAGCTCTTCTCCAGAAGCCTCGGGGAGCGCCCAATCGCTCTCAAGCGCGATTCTCGCCCACCCTCCAGGCCTCTTCTGGGACCGGGCGTGCTGAACCACTCTCAGCACCTGGCCCACCGGTTTCTGGGAGGCGAAGGCGTTCGCGCACGACTCGGACATCCCGATCGAGATCAGAAGACCCGAAGAAATCCGGAAGCAGATCTTCAGGAGAAGAGGATCCGGCTCGCGACCAGAGGTAACAACAACAGCAACCCCCCGGTCGTTCCCCTCCCCCGTCGTCCCATTGGCCGGTAAGAGTGAAGAGGGGGACGGGTGGATGGTTTGATGTTGTTGTTTGTGGTTAGTTTTTCCGTTTTCGCGGGTTAGAAAGTTTCCACAATTTATCCCCAACGATGCAACCGGTTGAGCGGCAGATGGGTTACGTTCGGCGTCTGTGGAAATAGCCGGGTTAGATTTCGAGGTTTTGCCGGGTTGGGATCGGGTTAGAAACCGGGTTGGTTTTAGCACTCCAGAATCGCTGTATTTCGTAAGGTCTTGGTAGTGCTGGTACTTAGGCACGGTGTAGAGGGTGTAGGACCGGGTTAGAAACCGGGTTAGGAACTCGCTTTTTTCGAGGTGCTCGATGGAAGTTCGGACCACTTGAAGGGGGAGGCCGCACTCGTCGGCCATCTCTTCGCGGCTTCGGACGAACTGTCCGCGCTGGATCACGATCTGCTTCACGCCGTTGAACCACTTCTTCGCGCGCTTGTTCGCCAGCGCCAGACAAGTGATCGCCACGATGCGGTCCTCGGACCTCATCTTCCAGAGCGACGAGTTGATGATCGCCCGCGCGACGATGACCGCGCCATCAGGGATTTCTGCGCCCACGTTTCCCCCTCTTTCTCTCTCCGACGACCTGGACCGGCTTCTTCTTCAGCCTGAGGAGCTCGTTGCGAAGTTCCCAGTTCGCCCGGCGCTCCGCAAGCAGATCCCTCTTCATCAACGAGACCGGATCCGACGCCGGCTGCCGGAGCAGATGACCTGTGACCGCGTCGACAGGATCCACGTTCCCGTCGACGTCTCTCCTGGAGATCCAGCAATCAGGAGAGATCTGGTGCTCAAGGACCAGCGTCTTCCACTCCCTGATCCTGAAACGGACGACCAGGAAGTGACGGCCATCGCCGATCTCGACGACCGTGACCTGGGCTTCAGTGGACGGATCCGTTCTGTACGTACCCTTCATCCCATCTCTCCAGGGCCGGACGATGACTGGAACAGAAGATTGACGTTGCTTGGATCTTGACTGGGGTGCGGTTCCGACTCACGACGCCGAACGTCATCACGCTCAAGACCTCTCCACCCGAACGAGACCCGGAAGAAGGATCCCCTCGCACCCCGGTGCCGGCCTGAAGCTGTCACCCCGCAGGCGTGATCGAAGTTGCGGCGAGGGAATCCTTCTTCGGAGACTCAGATCGCCGGGGTGACATTGATGGGAGTTTAACTCCAAATGGAACGATGTCAAGTTTTGCTATGCAAAATAAAAGGGTGGCTTATAATAGCCACCAATGGCGGTCCAGAAGCATCTCGACATCGAGGTCATCTGCCCTGTGTCCGGCTTGAAGATCGATGGCGTGGTGATTCCGATGCATCGGATGGCCATGATGCAGTGCGAAAACGGAGCCCTTTTCGCCAGGTGCCCGAATCATGTCGTTCGAGCGTTCATTTCAGACTTCACGACCGTCCGTCACATCATGAATCAGGCCGTAGTGGTTCAAGTCACGGATAGAAGGCCCAGAAAAAAGGAGAACTCGAATGGCGCGACGTAGGAGAGAGGTACAGCCGGATGGCGCGGAAGCGACGGAGCCGGATCCGAAACCCGGAACATCTCCTCATGGGACGCTGACGCTGCGCGGCAGCGCCGACGACCTGAAGAAGCAGTTGACCGGAGGCGAGACGGAGAAGAAGTCGGACGAGAAGTCTCCCGCCGGCAACGGGCACGACGAAGAAAAGAAGAAGTTCGTCGACTCGCTCCGGAACTCCAAATACATCATCCGTGTCAAGCGGCTGACGCCAAGGGAATTCAACGGCGTGAAGACCAACATCGAGGTCTGGCAGGCCGAACTCCCGCTCGCGTACAACGAGATCCAGGACGAGATCACGAAGGAATGCCGCGGCGGAAAGTATCGCGTCGCCGTGATCGATCCGGCGTCCAACAACACGATCTGCGCCGACGTATTCGAGGTCGACGGGGATCCGGCCGTCCCCGAGCTCGACATGACCCAGGAGGAGCAGGAGCGGATCTTCATGCAGGGGAAGCCGAAGACCGCGTCCGACATCTCCGAGGAGAGCCTTGAACGTCGCGCTCGCGTCGCTGCAAAGATGAGTGAGGTTGAGGCGCTGGAAGCACAGCTCGAAGAGGCTCGCGCCAGACGACTGAAGCCTACGGAGAAGTCGACCGTTCAGGACGACACGCGGATCGTCGACCTGGACCGGCGCTTGACCGAGGCGAAGCACCAAGCGGAACTTGAGGCGCGCGACCGGAAGCACGCCGAAGAGATGCGGGAACTCAAGTCACTGATCGCTCAGAGCGCGAAGCCCAAGAACGACG
>Ga0207646_10000317_pt1 | contig 65310 bp, 62 predicted proteins | sample KBSK5502metaG_FD_184343 | JGI IMG/M metagenome (GOLD analysis project Ga0207646, IMG submission 184343) | Corn, switchgrass and miscanthus rhizosphere microbial communities from Kellogg Biological Station, Michigan, USA - KBS K5-50-2 metaG... | ecosystem: Host-associated > Plants > Roots >... | reverse complement strand
TTCCTCGATCAGTTCGCAAACCAACGTCAGCTGCTTTGGTGGTTCAACCGGGAGTGTAACTGTTGCCGGTTCGGGTGGAACTTCGCCTTGCACTTACTCCATCGACGGCACTAACTTTGGGAGCAGCGGTACTTTCAGCAGTCTCGCTGCCGGATCGTATACGGTGACCGTTAAGGATGCCAACGGCTGCACCACGACCCAAGCGGTTACGATCACACAACCGGCTTCAGCTCTTACCGCTTCAGCTTTGCCGACTAATCCTTCTTGCAGTGGCGGCACCGGTTCCATCACCGTAACAGCCTCCGGTGGCACGGGCACACTGACCTACTCGATAGATGGCACAACCTTCCAAGCTTCGAATGTGTTCAGCGGTTTGGCGGCCGGTTCCTACACCATCACAGTTAAGGATGCCAATGGCTGCACCACGACCACGGGCGCGACCACCGTGACGATTCCGACAGCCGTGAACGCATCGGTGAGCGCGACTCCAGTGAGTTCCCCCGGCGCGACTGACGGCACCATCACGATTACAGTCACAGGCGGGACTGCTCCGTATGCAGTCATGATCGGCGCCGTCACAGAAACCATCTTCACGTCCGGCGGAAGCATAATCTTCACTGGTCTAGGCAGCGGCGGGTACAACATAAATATTTCGGACGCCAACGGCTGCTCTATTGGCATCGCGGAAGAAGTAGGCACACCAAGCGTACAGGTCAGCCTTTGCTCTATCTTAAGTTCTATTGGAACAGGAGGGAGCACCGTCTTCAAGGTCACGCTCGTACATGGCCCTCTTTCTACGCCGCTAACGGTTTCCTATACCATGTCCGGCACCGCAATTTTCGGTAAGGATTATAAGCTGAGCGGTGTCTTCGGACATATGACGATTCCGGCAGGCAAAGTCTCGGCCACGGTCACTATCACGGCGCTAAGGAACACGGCGCGCACGACGAACAGGACCGCCACGATAACGATAATCAATGGCCCAGGTTATTTCGCAACGCAGAAAGCAGCCACGGTTATCATTCGGAGATAATACACTCCGGCCGCCGGCCGATGACTAGAACTTGTAGTTCAAGCCGGCGCGTATGATGTTGCCGTCATCATCAAAGCCGAAAGCAAAGTTGCCCGTTTGGCGGATGTGCGCGGCAACAGTTCCATCGCCTAGGTTGAAATAGAGATACTCGACGCGCACGGTCCAGTGAGGCCTCACCATCCATTCCAAACCACCGCCGACCGTGTAACCGGAACGGAAGTCGTCGTCGTGGCCGCCGCCGAGAGGGAATCCGCACGAACAGATCTCATTGTCGACCACGCGTCGCTCATAATCTGACCCGAACCAGCCGCCGGTCGCATAAAGCAACAGGCAATCCCGGGCTACGCCGATGCGCCCGCGTGCCGTAGCATATACGCCCGGATTGATCTCCGCGAATGTGAGGCCACCAGGTGAACCGGGCTGGGTCTTGCGTCCATCCACGCCCAGATACCCCGCATCACCCTCGACGCCGAGCACGAGCCAACGCCATGGTTGCAGATTGTATCCCACCTGCCCGCCTCCGACTGGGCCGCTGGGATCAAAGGAAAAACTCCGCACCGGCGGACCTAAGTTTAAGAAATCGAGATCGCTGACTTCGGTGTCCATCCAGGAATAACCACCGTTGATGCCGATGTAAAAGCCCTGCCAATTACACTGCTCAGGCTCCGGCGCTACGGTTGCCTTTGATTCCTTTGATCCGTCTACCGGGAGCGGTTCCGGACCAGCCAGCGTCGTGAACGTGAGCATTACTGTGCCTAACGATGTTGCGAGTGTTTTCACCGCTGGCTCTATGCGCCACAATAGCTGGTGCGGTCAAGCATGATTTCCCGCAAATTTAATTTCAGGCGTTGTTCAGTAAGAGACCGTCCGGCGCGTGCGCAGCGGCGCCCTGACCCGCTTTGCCCACATCAGTCGTGCTCACACGATCCTAATCAAAAATTTGGCAGACGCATCCAACCGCCTAAAAATGGAATGAGATTCCGCTGCGGAGACGGTAGTCAGGCACCACTTGTAGGGCCGTGTTGTCGATCGACACCGGAAAATCGACATCTACCTCCGCGCTCCAACGCCCGCGTGAAAGTATGGCGCGCGGTCCGACAAAAAGCGAAGTGATGCCAGTGTCCTCGGCCGGCTTGCCGCGAAAGCGATCGACATCCTTGTGTTCGCCAGAAATAACAAACTGGAGCCCGGCAATTGTCTGATGGTTACGGATGAAATAGTAGCCCGGGCCGCCATCCCAAGACAGGTCGTTGGCAAAATGATATTGGTGCAATCCGTCGCCGCGCAAGGTGAATTGAATTGTCTCCTCTGCGAAAAAGTTTCTGTAACGCAGAGATATTTGTCCTCCAAAAATACCATCGTATGAGCCAGTGCCGAGAGTCAGATCGTGTCCGTGAATGCCGCTTTCCGGTGCACCAGGCACATTGACCTCGTGAAATTCTTCTTTGATCCGGCTGCTATCGCCGGTGGGGAATTTTAACCCAGTGAGCAACACCAGCGACGCGGTAAAATCGGGCTCCTGATCAACCGCAACTGGATTTTTTCCGTCTTGAAACTCAAATGTCCTGCGCCCGGGAGAGGCATAATGAAACGCAACTGTTTTTAGTAAGATCGACAGATCGCCAAGCCCGCCTACGGTGCCGCGGTCAATGGCGAAACCTTCCGGCCGTTTGAATTCACGATAGATCAACGGCGCGTTGAGTTGGAGCGCGAAACGGTCATTGACGGTGTAGCCGGCGACCAACTGTGTGACGGAGCTGTTCTCGTACTGGCCGGTCGGATTCGGAACTTCGTGTCCGTCCACCAACACGGTTCCAAAGTGAGTGAACTGCTCCGCGACTGCGCCGTAAAATCCGCTCCACCATAGCCGCGATGCACTCGGCTCCATCCCCGGCATTGCTTCGAGCTGTGGCGTGTAACACCCGCAAAGGTCACAGGCGCGACTTGTTAGGCCGGGAGCGGCAAGACTGAATAACAAAAGCAAACGGAAGATTTTCATTGTATTCAAAGATTGTAGGGCAAGCGCATCACTTGCCGTCTAATCGGTGGCAGGCGGAATGCCTGCCCTACAATTCGACATTACGAGCTACGGCAGCGCCGCAGCCGATCTCGATGTGGTTAGCTCAACCAGCGCGGCGGCGGAACCGGCGGAGAATGTTCAAATTCGTCGGGCGCGCAATTACTCGCGACGTAATCGAATTGGACCGATCTCGGCAAAAGCTGAAATGTTCGAGCGACGCAGACGATGTCGATCTTCGAAAGTGGTAATTGCGCGCTCGACTTCTTTTCCGAAGCCGTGCCTTTGTTCACGAGGTGGCAAAGTGAACACGGATGCGCTCCATCCAATGTTTGCTCGATTGCTTGGCCAAGCTGCGCGCATTTCGAGTATTGGACAACCATGGCAGTCCACGCCAGAGATTGGAGCGCAATCCAGTGCAAGCCGATTGCACAACAAAGCGCGAGAACCATAACAACGCGGCTGATGCAGTGAAGCACGTCGCCGATGCTATTCGTCCATTGCCGGTACGTCAAACCACCGAGATCAGACAAGCCGATCTCGGTGGTTGAAAAACTCAGTTTCGCCAACGACTAGAACTTATAATTCAAACCGCCGCGAATAATGTTGCCTTCGGTGTTCGCGTTAAATCTGAATGTGCCTCCGAAGTTGCTAACTCCACTGAAGTCCTGTCTGTCGAGTTGGTAGCGCAAATACTCGAACCTCGCGGTCCAATGGCAGCCGAACATGTATTCAATGCCGCCACCGCCGGTCCAACCCCAGTCGAATTCCGTTTTATGCGCATCGATCAAACCGGGCAAACAGTTGCCGGTATTGCAATCATCGATCACGCGGGTCTCGTAATTCACGCCAATACCGCCACCGGTGCCGTAAAACAACCAATGACCAAACGCGAACCCAAGCCGGCCGCGAATAGTCGTGAAGAAATCGCTGTCGCTTTCGCCACGTGTATCTGGAGTAGCTCCAAAGTAGGGACCAGGTTCGAGGCCGCGCCCATCCAGATTCATGTAGCCGCCTTCAGCTTCAACTCCCAAAACGAGCCAGTTCCACTGGTAATTATAACCGACCTGACCACCGGCAACCACGCCCGACTCATCGTATCCCCACGGCCGGTCGAAGCCATTGTAATCATCAAGATCTTTGTCTTCGCTGTGTCCAAACTGGCCGCCGACGTTCAGACCGATGTAAAAACCGGTCCAGTTGCACTCCGGCAGCGGTGCCGGTGCGACTTGTTTCATTTCCTTTCCGCTCGGCAACGGCTCAGGGCCAGCCACAACGGTTAACGCCAAAGCGGCGCAGGTACAAAAGAGAATAGTTAAGCGAATTAGCTGTTTCATGGCTGTGCTTCGTCAAAAAACCCCAGACAGTCAAGTGGTTTTTCCCGCGAACGTAACGCCAAATCGCGCATCGCCGTACAGCAAACCACCGAGGCCAGGCGATAAGCCCAACCTCGGTGGTAAAGTGTTCCTTTTTGTCGCCGCTTAGAACTTAAAGTTCAGACCGCCGCGAACGATATTCCCCTGCGTCTCCCAGCGATAGTGGATTCCGAACGGCGGATTCGGTGCGCCATTCAGCAGTTCGGTGATCGTCGCAGTTTCATCGCCCAGATCATAATAGAGATACTCCGCTTTTACGGTCCAATGATGGCCGATGGCGTACTCGATTCCGCCGCCCGCAGTCCAGCCTGTTTTGGTTTCTACTTTCGAAACGGGATGAACCTCGACGCCCGGAGGTGGAGCCGTGGTATCAACAAACAAGCTGTCACCCGAAAAATCCACATTGCCATAAGCGAGTCCGCCCGTGCCGTAAATCAGCAGCCGGCACCACGGGACAAATCCAATTCTGCCGCGCGCCGTTCCAAACCACTGCATCCGTTCGTGCGTACGCAGAAAGCTGTCCGTCACGAGCGGCGACGGTGCACCACTGGGTGAGATCACCGGACTGATGGTTTTGTCCCCTTCGATATCGGTCCCTTGAAAATCCGCCTCGGCGCCGAGAACGAGCCATTTGTTCCATTGCCAGTTGTAACCGATTTGGCCGCCGCCAATGAATCCATTCGGGTCGGCATCATGACTTTGCGGCTCGAGGAAGAGAAACGTCGCCGCATCGGGCAGTGGTTCGAAGCGCGTCTCGCCGTCTCCCCAGCCGTAGCCAGCATTGCCACCGAAGTAGAAGCCGGTCCAAGTGTAATCACACTCTGGCGGTGCCGGCGCGACTTGTTTCATTTCCTTTCCGCTCGGCAACGGCTCGGGGCCGGCCACAACGGTTAACGCCAAAGCGGCGCAGGTACAAAATAGAATAGTTAGGCGAATTAGCTGTTTCATGGCCTCTGCTTCGCCAAAGAATGCCAGGCGGTCAAGTATTTTTCCTAGGGGGCTTCCCCAGAGCAAAATCGGCCTGGCCGTAGGTCGCGTCGAACGAATTAGCTGTTTCATGCGGCTAGTTTCAGCAAGATTAAAGCCAGATCAAAAAAAATTCGCCTGTCGCTCGTATCGGTTTTTTCCCTAGGCTTCACGGCTAGCGCGTGAACGCGCCGTTGCCTTCGTCCAAATAAATCGTCGAACCCGTTCGCGAAATCTGAAGATGCTGGCGCCATGTCCCTGCTGGAAATTTTTTCGTTGCTTCCATTGTTTCCTTTGCAGGCTGGGCAACCTCGCCTTCGCCGGCCGGCATTGCTTCGGCCAAAACGCGTCCATCCATTGAAGCGGCTGATTTGATTCCCAGAATCGCAAGAATCGTCGGTGCAAGATCGACATTCCCGCTCGGCAACTCGTCCGTCTGGCCGCGCCTAAAATCCGGTCCCGCCGCGACCAACATGTTATGCATGTCGAATCTGCTTAGGGTCGCGTGTGTTCCCTTTCCCGCGGCACGTTGCCAATCACCATCCATCATTCCGGCGACGCCGAATTGATTTTTATTTTCGTTCCAGCGAAACGCCATTTCCACATCGGGCGCGTGTTCGTTGTCGATCCTGGCTTTCTCGAGCGTGAACGTTCCCTCGATCTGCTCGCGCGTGAAAATGACTCCCGCGAAATCCGTTTGCTGCAAAAATTCGACCAACCGGCGCGTCACCGCAACGTCATGACCAATTACGTAGAACAAAACCGTGCCGCCATTGCCAACGATCATGATTTGGCCGCTCTTCGGTTCGTTCGTAAACTCTGTCACCGCATCAACCCCCCCATCCCGTAAAATCTTCCGAACATCAATCGCGCGCGAGATTGTGGAGAAACCGTGATCGGAAACGACGAAGATGTCCGTCGTCGATCTTGTCCCGCGGCCGCGGGATCGATCCAGCGCGGCGAGAACGCGCGCGAGGTTATCGTCGCTGGATTTTATCGCCGCGATCGCTGCCGGCGCGCCCGGCGCGGTCCTATGCTCGGTGTCATCAGGTTCGCTGAGCCACAGCAACGAAAATTGGGGAATGCCCTTCTGCCAAAGAAAATCAGTCAGCGCCTTCGTCGTCCAAGCGTCGCGATCAGCCGGTTGTGTCGCAGCTGGAAATGCTCCGAGCGTTTTTGCAATCGAAGCGACAGCATCGTGCGGGAGCGATTCGCCGGCGAAAATATTTTGGCCGCCGCGAGAATCGCCATGTCGATCGAGCAGAAGCCCGACCGTTTTAGCGGAAGCGACCGCCGTTTTTCCGCCGCCATTGTGGATCAATTCGGCAATCGTTGGAACTCCGATGTACTTCCGACCAGTAAACTCATCGCCTTTGCGCACAACCGCGACATTTTCCACGTCGATCGATTTCCTGGCGTCGATCTGCGGGAGATAATCGTAGTTCGCCAGGACACTGCTCCGATTCGGGTACGCGCCGGTGACGATTGCGGTGCCGTTGACGATTGTGGCGCTCGGATAAACCGAATGATGATTTCGAAATATGACCCCGCTCTGCGCCAGCTTCCAAAGCGTGGGCGTGTTTTGTTCGCTCACAAAATCCGGACGCATTCCGTCCCACACCACCACCACAACAACATGTTCGCCACGGCGAATCCGCCCTGTGGCGGATCGATCTTGGGCGGACGAAGACGCAACGACGATTGGCCCTAAAACCAATAAAGCCGCGACCACTGTTCGAAACGCGAACCGCGCGCGACGATCTCGCATTCGCTATCCTAATTAAATTCAGTGATCGCGCGATTGAACTTTCGTTTAAAGCTCGTGTCTCATCGAAGATGAAAATCGTCGTTTCCGCTCTGGTGCTGATGCCGCTCATCTGCGGCGCGGCTGAGCCGCTGCTTCCAACCGCCGAAGGAACAACTTGGAATTACGAACTGGTTCAGGAACGACCTAGCGATAGCCTGGATTTAACTGAGCCGAACGAGCAGGAGCGGTTGAGCGTGAGCTATCGACTCGGCGGGATTGAGAGGATCGACAACAAAGATTTGCGACGATTTGAAATTTACCGCAGCGATACACTCGAAACCGTCGATCTCATTGCCATTGAAGAACGCGGGATCGTTTGTCCGGCGCGCGCTGCGCCTCAAGGCGGGATCATCAAATTAATTCCGCCGCAAATGATGTTGCGGACTCCGTTGAAGATAGGAACCAGCTGGGACTTTGATGGCACGATCGGTGACACAAAAGTAAATCAACGGTACAAAATTCACGGCGAGGAAGATGTCGATGTGCCGGCAGGAAAATTTCACGCCTGGCGCATTCACTGCGAGCAGACTTTGCCGGGGCCGGCAACGATCGACCGCTGGTTTGTTTCTGGAACTGGTTTCGTAAAAGTGGAGACAACTGTGAAAGGTCCATCCGGCGGAGTGCTGCAAAAGAGTTCGCTGACCTTAAAGGAGCTGCCGAAAGTGGCATCCGCGCCGAAAAACACGATACCTCAATCTGAGAAATTTTCCGCCGGTGTTTCGAGCAAACCAGCAGGAGACTTCAAAACGGATTTCAAATCCAACACTCCGGCGATTTACGCGCGCTGGCACGGACAGGGGCTGCCCGACCACGCCAAGATCCACGCTGTCTTTATCGCCGAAAACGTCGCCGACGTTTCCGCCGATTACAAGATCGACGAAACCAGCGCCGTCGCGCCGACGCCTAATTCAAACGGCACCTTCACGCTTTCGCGGCCGAAGGGGGGCTGGGCACCCGGGAACTATCGCGTGGAATTTTTCGTAGACGATCAGCCGGCGGAAACGGTCAAGTTCAACTTCTCGAAATAAGCCCAGCTCGGCAGATTCTTGAATCCAAAACAGTCGCTGCGGTCATCTCATCAGCAAGAGTACTAACTATTATGAATAAGATTACGATCGCTTTTTTTGCCGGCCTGATTCTTTTGGCCGCCGGCTGTCGCTGGGGCGGTATTATGGGTAACGGTCATATTGTGACTGATACTCGATCGGTGAGCGATTTTTCCGAAATCGAAGCCGATGGGGGCTTTCAAATCGAATGGCGCAGCGGTCCGCCGTCGCTCAGCATCACAACCGATGAAAATCTTCTCCGTCACATCGACAATCAAAACGTCGACCGTCGGCTGCGGCTGCACTCGCGCGGAAATCTTTGGGCAACGCATGGAGTCAAAGTCGCAGTTTCGAGCCCGATCCGTTTAGGCGCGAAACTGACCGGCGCAGCGCGCCTGACCGCGAAACAACTTTCCGGTCACAGTTTCGCGATCGAATCGACGGGCGCAGCAAAGGTCATGCTCGACGGCAATGTCGATGAACTGGTGACCGACATGACCGGCGCGAGCAGATTGGAAGCGGAATCTCTCCAAATCAAAACCGCCGAAATCTCGTCAACCGGCGCATCGCACGCCGAGGTCGCCGTCAGTGAGACGTTAAAGGTGTCGATTACCGGCGCAGGCAAAGTGATTTATTCCGGCAATCCGCCGACGATTGAAAAACACATCAGCGGGGCCGGGTCCATTCGCCACAAGGAGTAAATTATGTCGTTCGTGCTTGTCCTTTGGGTTTTGATTTCTAACTCCGTTTCGCACTAAATCGCGAACGCGCGATGTGGTAAGGTCATCGCGCGATGGAAAATGTTATCTGCGTGCAGTGCGGAACGCAGTTTGACGAGGCGGCGCAGCCTCCCTCGCAGTGCCCGATTTGCGAAGACGAACGGCAATTTGTTCGTCACGAAGGCCAACAGTGGACGACGCTCGAGAAGGTAAAGCGCGATCACCACAACCGGTTTGAGGAGGAAGCGCCGCACCTTCTCGGCATCGGCACCGAACCGGAATTTGCGATTGGTCAGCGCGCGCTTCTGCTCCAATCGCCCCACGGAAATCTGCTCTGGGATTGCATTTCGTTGCTCGACGACAAAACCGTCGCCGAAGTGAAAGCGCGCGGCGGCATCCGCGCGATCGCTATTTCGCATCCGCACTTTTACTCGTCGATGGTCGAATGGGCGGAATGTTTCGACGCGCAGATATTCCTGCACGCGGAAGATCGACAATGGGTCATGCGTAAGAGCGCGCGTGTTGAATTCTGGAAAGGAACAACGCTCGCGTTTTGGGACAACATTGCTCTCGTTCGCTGCGGCGGACATTTCGAAGGCGGCACAGTGCTGCTTTGGCCGGCCGGTGCGAATGGCAAGGGCGCGTTGCTCACCGGTGACATTATTACAGTGGTGCAAGACCGACGTTGCGTCAGCTTCATGCGCAGCTATCCGAACTTGATTCCGCTCGGGCCGGCCGCAATTCGCCGCATCACCGATGCGATCAAACCATTTTCGTTCGATCAAATTTACGGCGGATGGTGGAAGGCCAACGTTTTGTCCGACGCCAAAGCTGCGGTCTCGCGCTCAGCCGAGCGTTACCTGCGCACGATCAGCAAGTAAGCGATCATCGCGCCGCCGATCGGCAATCCAATCAAAGTCCGCAGGTCGTGTCGCAGGAACGCGTTCAGCAAGTCGCCCACCAAATTAACGCTGAGGATGCCGAGGGCGAGTGGAACTCCCCATCTCGCGCGGGTGGCTAAACCAATTGTCGCCACAGCGCAGGCCGAGCCGACAACGACCATCAGTAAGATCGACAATCTGCCGATCTGTTGAAACGCAACGTGCGCATCCGGATTGAGCCGCCAGATGGGATCGAGTGCGCCGCCAGGAAAAAGCAGCGCGATAATCGTGACCAAGCAAATCCCAGCGCCAAATGCGAAGAACGCCGCCAACAACTTAATTCCAAGAGGAGCCCGCTGCTGAGACATCATCGACGCGCGAATTTATCCAAGCGCTCAACCGTTCCGATAATGTCTTCCTCAGTCGTCCGCGGATTGATCGTGCACAACCGCAGCGCAACAGCATCACGCAACGTTGTCGATGTTAACAAGGCGTAGCCGTCTTTCATCATAACATCGACAAGTTGCGTTTGAAGCTCGTCGCTATTTCCAAAACGAAAACAAACCGTGGCCATCTGGGTGGGCGAAAGAATTTCCCAGCCTTTGCGTGCGCGTAGTTCTCGCTCGGCGAGCTCGGCCAGCTCAAATCCACGCGCGATCGCTTTCCGAAACGCGGCCAAGCCGAAAGTTTGAAGCGACAGCCACACTTTTAGCGCTCGAAAACTTCGGGTGAGCTGAACGCCGTAATCGCAGGGATTGAATTCTTCGATGCGCCGATGCACGTCGCGTAAGTAATCGGGTTTGATTTGAAACGCCGATTTTAACAGCGCGGCGTCGCGAACCAAAACGCAACCGCACTCGAAAGACTGGAACAGCCACTTGTGCGGATCGAGCGAAATGGAATCTGCACGCTCGAGACCACGCAACATCTCTCGCCCGCGTTCAGACAGGACCGCGGCCGCGCCGAAAGCGCCGTCGATGTGGAGCCAGAGTTTTTCTTTGGCCGCGAGGTCCGCCAATTCATCGAGTGGATCAACAGCGCCGGTGTTGGTGGTGCCTGCGTTCGCGATCACACAGAACGGGCGCAAACCTTTCGCGCGATCGTCGGCAATCGCCGCGCGCACATTCTGGATCGACAATCGAAAATTGTCATCGCTTTCGAGCTTGCGCATTTGCTCCGGCGCGAAACCGATGACGCGCAGCGCTCGTTCCACCGATGAATGCGTTTGGTCGGAGAAGTAAACGGTCGCGCCGGCGACGCGGTCTTGCAGCAAAGAATGTCGCGCCGCAACCAGCCCGGTCAGATTCGCCATCGAGCCACCGCTGACAAACAAACCGCCTGCGCCGGTCGAAAATCCACAAATCCGACAGAACCACCGAACCACTCCCAACTCCACCGCCGCGGCAGCGGATCCGCCCAGCCAGGTCCCGTTGAAAATGTTGAAACCCGCAGCGAGCGCGTCCGCCATCGTGCTCACGAAATTGTTCGGGCCAGGGACGAATGCGAAAAAGCGCGGATGATCGACGTGCAAGTTGTGCGGAAAAACGTCGCGCTCCAGCTGGGCCAACAATTCATTCGGATCACGACCATTTTCCGGTGGATCGCGATCGAACAACGAAATCATCTGCGCCGGATCCGCCTTCGCGCCGACAGGTCCATCTTGCACGGTCGCAAAATGTTCCGCCAAAAGATCGACAACACGATAACCAAACTCCTGCATCTCTTCACGCGAAAGCGCGATGCGCGAGCGATCAGCGAATCCGTCGTTCGATTTGTTTTGTTTCATCCAGGCTCAATAACTAGACAGGATTTACAGAATTAACAGGATTCCGGAAAGGCAATCTCGTAAATCCTGTTAATCCTGTCTGCTGCGCGCTAATTTTGGGGAGCGCCGCCAGCCATTGTCCATGCATCTTTATGAAACACACCTTCCGGTCGCGGACACGACAGTAGCGGAAAAATTTTATCGGAGAATTGTCGGGTTGGTGTTCGCGTATCGCGATCCAACGCGCGACATCGTTTTCCTTTGGGCCGATGCGAAACAAAAGGCGATGATTGGTTTGTGGGGCCCAAATACAGCTTATGGGCGACAAGATGGAATCGCGCAAAGGTGTCACGTCGCTTTCGCCGTTTCGCTGGACGAATTGGTCGCCACGATTGAGAAATTAAATGCGAACAATATTGAAACTCTCGGGTTCGACGGCAAGACAAGCCGCGAACCGACCGTGATCGGTTGGATGCCGTCAGCGCAGATTTATTTTCGAGATCCCGATGGGCATATGCTCGAATTCATCACGATTTTAGCGGATCCGCCGAATCCAAGCTTCAATGGACGATATTCCGAATGGAAAAAACTGACGACGCGCCAAAGTTGAACGGCCTCGTAGAAACCGCGCTTTTCGTGGAGGATCTGCCGCGCGCCTGCGATTTGTACGAGCACATTTTGGGTTTGGAGAAGATTAAGGCTGGCGACACGGGCTGCGTGTTACGCGTGGCGGATCAACGATACTTACTTCTAGTCAGCCGCGAAGCCGCGCGAACACCGAACAAGACAGCGAGCGGTGATGTCCTGCCGCCGTGTGCGTTGCCGGAGCAAAACGGTCGAGGTCCTGGACACATCGCGTTCGGCATTTCGCAAGACGCGATAGATTTCTGGCGAGCGCGACTGGCGAAGCATGATGTCGATCTTTTGAGTGAGATAAGTTGGGAAACCGGGGCGCACAGTTTATATTTCCGCGATCCCGATGGCCACATGATCGAGCTCGCCACGCCCGGAATCTGGGAAGCGGTCTAGTCTGGCTGCCCGCCGCTCAGGATCCACGCGGTGTGAATCAACGCCTCGTGAGTGAACGCTTGTGGAAAATTTCCAAGCAGCCGTTTGTCGACTGGATCGTATTCTTCGGAAAAGAGACCGAGATCGTTCCCCAAACCGAGCAGCCGTTCGAATAACTTCCGCGCGTCGTCTTTTCGCCCGACCAAGTGCAAGCACGAAGCCAACCAAAACGAGCACGGCAGAAAAACGCCTTCCTTGCCTGGCAAACCGTCAACGCGTTCCTCGCCCGGACGGTAACGCAAAACCAGGCCGTTCTGCATGAGCTCGCGCTCGATCGCAACGATCGTTCCGCGAATACGCTCATCCGTCGCCGGTAAAAAGCCGAACAGCGGCAAAGTGAGCAAACTCGCGTCGAGCGCGTCCGATCCGTAAAACTGGGTGAACGCTTTCTTGTCCGCATGGTAACCGCGCTTGCAGACTTCGTCGTGAATCTGAGCGCGAACTTTTCGCCAGCGCTCGATGTGTTCCGGTTTCGAATGGCCGCAACATTCGGCCAGCCTGATCGCGCGATCGAACGCGACCCACGCCAGCACTTTTGATTGCGTGAAATGTTTGCGGCCGCCGCGCACTTCCCAGATCCCGTCGTCCGGTTCCTGCCAGTTGGATTCGAGAAACCTGATCAGCTCGACTTGCGACCGCCACTCCGGTTCGCTCGTTTTTAATCCGTTGATCTCCGCGTGATAGAGCGCATAGAAAACATCGCCGTAAACATCGAGCTGAAATTGTTGGGAGGCGGCGTTGCCGATACGCACCGGTCTTGAGTCTTCATAACCGGACAACCACGGAATTTGAATTTCATCGAGCCGCCGCTCCCCGTGGACTCCGTACATGATCTGCATCTGCGCTGCGCTGCCGGCGACCGCGCGCAACAACCATTCCCGCCACGATTTCGCTTCCTCGCGGTAGCCGACCTGCATCATCGAAAACAACGTGAAGCTCGCGTCTCGCAACCAGCAGTAGCGGTAATCCCAATTGCGCACGCCGCCGATTTCTTCCGGCAACGAAGTGCTAGCTGCGGCAACGAGTCCTCCAGTCGGCGCGTAGGTCAAACCCTTCAGCGCGATCACCGATCGAAGGACCGCATCTTTCCAGTCACCGTGCCATTGAAAATTTTTCGTCCAATCAGCCCAAAATTTCTCCGTGTCACGCAACGCGTGGTCCGGAGTGATCGCGCGCGGCGGAGGCTTGTGCGATTGAAACCAGGTCAGCACAAATGGCACGCGCTCGCCTTTTTTGACGGTAAAGTTTGCGACGGTTTTCATATCTTCGCCGCGAGTCTCAACTGGCGTTCGCAGAATCAATCCGTCCGGGCCGGCGATGGCTTCGAGTCCGCCGTGTCGTTTGCGCACCCATGGAATCGTCCGGCCGTAATCAAAGCGAATGATTAAGTCCATCCGCATCGCCACTTCGCCGCGGATTCCCTCGACGATCCGGATGATGTCCGGATTCTCGCCTCGCGGCGGCATGAAATCGATCAACCGCACCACGCCCGACTTCGTTTCAAATTCCGTTTCCAGAATCAGCGAATCGCCGCGATAACGCCGGCTGATCTTGTCGATCTTTTCCTCAGTGAAAAATCGCCAGTGACCGTTTTTGCTTTCGCCGAGGAGCGAGGCAAAGCATGCGCCCGAATCGAATCGGGGCAGGCAGAGCCAATCGACGCAACCGTCGCGACTCACCAGCGCGCCGGTCTGGGTGTCGCTCAGGAACGCATAGTCTTCGATTTTCGCGGCGCGTTTATCCATTCGATCAATAGATTAACGCAGGCGAGTCACGCAAATGTTGCCTTGGCCGTCCATTCCGCACTAGGTTCACAAACTCACGACAATTTCAACATGGCCACTGACACACTTTGCTGGACGGACATTCCGGTCATGAATCTTGATCGCGCAATCAAGTTTTATTCCGCCGTGCTTGGCAAAGAGGTAAAGAAGTTGTCTGATGGCGGAATGGATTACGGTTTGTTGCCGCACGAAGAGCAAAATGCGTCGGGTTGTCTTTGCGTTCGCAGTGACAGCGGCGGCGTCGATAATCGGCCCTCGGCAAATGGTCCGCTGATTTATCTGTTGGTCGAAGGCCGGCTCGATCAAGCGGTCGAAGCTGCGCGCGCGAACGGCGGTAAAATTTTGCGAGCGCGACAGAAAATCGGAGAACACGGCTTTCGCGCGGTGATCATCGATTCCGAGGGCAATCGGATCGCGCTGCACACTTCGGCTTCATAAGCGACGCACCGAAGATCGACATACAACCGACAGCTTGTTGAGAATCGTGTACTAATTGATGGGAGATCCACGAAACGTCGCACACGCCAAGAAGGTCAGCCAAGAGAAGCATCACAAGGCGCAACACGCGAACGCTAAAAAACCGCCGAAGGCGCAGGCAAAACAAGCTGCCGCTGAGCAGACTCCCGATGTTAAAGCGGCGGAGCCTGCGAAGCCACAACAAACACCAGACGCCGCCAAGCTGGAGAAGTCGCTCGCCGTTCTCGCCAAGCTTAGGGAGTTGGAGTTTCACTCGCGCACCAACATTGAAAAGTTGGCCGAACTGAGCTTGACGATCGAGGACGAGCTCAAGCAGAAATCGCTTGTTGGATCCATCGGAGATGTTTACTCCGCGCAGGAAGCTTTCCATTCCAAAATTGCCGCGCTTATCGAAGCTTACCAAGCGGAGTGCGACCGCTTGAAGCCGCCTGCATGACGAGCATCAGCGGAAAACGATCAATTTATAAATTAGTCCCAGCAGTCCGGCACTGAGCACGACCGGGATGATGTCGATCTTGTAGCGCAGCATTGCGATAAAGGCGACGACGCAAAGAACAATCGCAAACCAATCGGCGAGGCCGGCGTTTGGAAAGAAAACGCGGAGCGCGAACCAAACCGCGAGATTCAGGATCACACCGACGATCGCGGCCGTGACCGCCGAAAGCGCGGCAGTTAATTTTTGATTGCCGCGCAATTGCTCGATGTGCGGGCCACCGACAAAAATCCAAAGAAAGCACGGGGTAAACGTCGCCCAGGTAGTAAGCAATGCGCCCAGAGTCGCCGCGAGCAGCGGCGGCAAACCTTCGGGATGCTGCCACGCGCCGATGAATCCGACGAATTGTAAGACCATAATCAGGGGGCCGGGAGTCGTCTCGGCGAGAGCGAGTCCATCCATCATCTGACCAGGCTTGAGCCAGTCGTAATGAAAGAGCGCTTGTTGTGCGACGTACGGCAACACTGCGTACGCGCCACCGAACGTCACCACCGTCGCTTTACTGAAAAATAAGCCTTCCTTGAAGAGTGTGCTGCCCCAACCGCGAAAAATGCCGGCCACGATTGTCGGCGCGAGCCACAGAATCACGCAAACAATCGATATTCGGACGGCGCGAGCGAAATTCGGTCGCGTGTGGGGCGGCGATTCTTGTTCATCGCTGATGACCGACAATGTCGCGCTCGCTTCGTGACTCGTCTCAAATTTACTTTTCCAGAATAAGCCGCCCAAGAATCCAATCGCACCCGCGCCGAGCACGATCGCGGGAAACGGAACTTTGAAAAAATAAATCGCGACGAACGCGACCACGGCGAGCGCCCACATCACTTCGTTCTTGAGCGCTTTGCGGCCGATGCGGATTACTGCGACGAGTACGATCGCGGTCACTGCCGGCTTCAATCCGTAGAAAATCGCGGCGATCCAGGGGAGATTTCCGAAGGCCGCGTAGATGTAGCTCAACGTCCAAAGAACAAAGATCGATGGAACGACGAACAACGCGCCCGCCACAATTCCGCCCCGGATCTTGTGCAACAGCCAACCGATGTAGATCGCGAGTTGTTGCGCCTCGGGGCCAGGCAGCAACATGCAAAAATTCAACGCGTGCAAAAAACGCGACTGGCTGATCCATTTTTTCTTTTCGACCAGCTCGGCTTGCATGATCGCGATCTGGCCGGTCGGTCCGCCAAACGAAATAAATCCGAGTTTCAGCCAAAATCGAAACGCCTCTGCAAACGATGGTGCACGATGTCGATCTTGCGTGGCGCTAACTTCGTTCATACCCGACGAAGAAATGCATGGAGCGCGTCAAAGCATTGCAAACCACGGCGCAGAATTTCCTGATCGGACAAGCCTCCCTTTGCCCAACCTTTAAGCACACGATCGATTCCGACGCATTCCGTGCGCTCAAACTTATCGTCATCGAGATCGGCATCGTGAACCATTTCTCCGATCTGGCCGATGATCTTGTCTTGAATTCGGAATCGTTTCACCAGCGTCTCGAACGTGCAGTCGTCGCCTTGATGGGAGAACTCAGCGTCGAGCATGTCGAAGGAAACGGCGCGAGCATTCGTGGGAATCGTTTTGGCAAAAATAAACTTCGCCTTCGGATTGATGAATTTGCGGATCAGCCACGCCGAACCAACTCGATCGATCTCCGGTCGCGGGCGCGTGACCCAGGTCTTACTGCGATAATCCCCTGACACGATCTTTGGAAACGCAGCTTCGACGGGTTGCGTCCGCTCCATCTTGCGCAAGAGCATTTCCACATCCTGGGCGCGCGGACAGTTGAAGAAGTCGGTCTGCCGGATCTCGCGAAACTGCTTTCGGGCGCGGTCGAGTTTGTCGGCAAATGCCGGAGAGCTCCGCGTTTGGCGGCGATGACTCGAAGCGCGAAGCAACTCACGGAGTGTAGCGTACTCTTTCGCTCGCGCGGTATTGAATAGCTCAATCAGTTTTCCGTTCGGTAACCCTTCGATTTCACGCGCGCGGACAAGCGTCGCATCGCCGCCAGCCGATCGAATTTCTTGAGTCAGCCACTGGAACGATTCATAGCGCGCCGGTTGATCCGGCAGGACATAAGTCGAAGTTTGAATTTGAATGGCGCCTGACCGTTTGAGTTTGCGCCAGATGGCGACGCGCTCGGCCTTGTGAGTGGCCGGGAGTCGAAGAAGAAGCAAGAGCCAGGTTAGTTTTTTCTTTACCCGCATTTAGAAATATACGTATACTTAATGTTATAGATATAACAAGATGAAATCATCTTCGCGGATTTTACTGATCAGCAATTCCACCGTTCACGGTCGAGGCTATCTTGATCACGTCGAAGACGAGATCAAAACTTTCCTCGGCGGGGCGCAAACAGTTCTGTTTTTCCCCTTTGCTTTGCACGACCGCGACGACTACGCGGCCAAAGCCAAAGCGCGTTTTGCCGAGATCGGTTACTCCGTCGAATCAGTTCACGCGACCGACAATCCGCACAATGCAATTGAGCGAACGGATGCCATTTTCATTGGCGGTGGCAACACCTTTCGTTTGCTAAAAGCGTTGCAAGATCTCGAGCTGCTCGATCCGATTCGCCGGAAAGTGAAAAGTGGAGCGCCTTACATCGGCAGCAGCGCCGGGTCCAACGTCGCCGGTCCGACAATCAAAACGACTAAGGATATGCCGATCGTCCAGCCGCACTCGTTTAACGCGCTCGGCCTGGTTCCGTTTCAAATCAGTCCGCACTATCTGGATCCCGACCCGAATTCCACCCATATGGGTGAGACCCAGGAGGAACGCATTCAGCAATTTCTCGAGGAAAATGTAACGCCGGTCGTCGGCATTCGCGAAGGAGCATGGTTATTGGTCGAGAATGGCGCGGTGACGCTGAAAGGAGAAACCGGCGCGAGAATTTTCCGTCGCGGCCACGCTCCAGTCGAAGTCACGGCCGCCGCCGAAATCTCCAAGTTGGTCGGAGCACCAGATGCGACCTGACGGAACACTCTTGTTGCGCCGCAGTGATATCGAAGAGCTACTGAGCTTGCGCGACTGTATCGACGCGGTGGAAGAAATCTTCCGACTGCAAGGCGATGGGAAAGTTCCGGCAGCAGGAATTCTTGGAGTGAAAGCACCCAATGGCGGCTTGCACGTCAAGGCCGGGCTGTTGCCGGGCGACAGAAATTATCTTATCGCCAAACTCAACACGAACTTTCCAAACAATCGTAGGCAATTTGGGTTGCCCACCATTCACGGTCTGATTGTCGTCTATGACGCGAAGAACGGCCGCACTCTCGCCGTTCTCGATTCGATTGACGTCACGATCAAACGCACGGCCGCCGCTTCGGCGGTCGCGGCAAAATATCTCGCCCGAAAGAATTCTTCGGTCGCGACGATTTGCGGCTGCGGAGAGCAAGGGCGAGCGCAACTGCGCGCAATTCATTCGGTTCTCCCGCTAAGGAAAGTCTACGCGTTCGATCTAGACCAACGGGCGGCATTCAATCTCGCGACCGAGCTTTCGCACAAATTAAAGATCGACATCGAAGTAGTTCGTGACTTGCCGCGCGCGATTCAGAAAAGCGATGTCTGTGTCACCTGCACAACGGCGAAAGAATCCTTCGTGCGAAAAGAAGACGTCGCGCCCGGAACTTTCATCGCCGCCGTCGGCGCGGACGATGCGCACAAACAGGAAATCGATCCGGGGTTGATCGCTTCGGCGAAAGTCGTGGCAGACAGTCTGGAACAATGTTGCACCATCGGCGACACGCATCACGCAATCGCCCAAGGATTGATGCGGAAAGAAGACGTTTACGCGGAGTTGGGCGAAATCGTTGCCGGCCACAAACTGGGACGGACAACCGCCGACGGAATCATCATCTTTGATAGCACCGGGGTTGCGATCGAGGACGCTGTGGCCGCGGTCGCGGTCTACGAAAAAGCGTTCGCAGCCGATATTGGACGTTATTTCGAATTCGCAGCCTAAGCGCTATGAAATGGATCACACGCGAGAAAATTAAGGTCGATCGGGTGGCGTGTCCGTGGTTGATCCGAAAATTTATCGACGCCGAAGCTGAGTTTGTTTTTCTTCCGCCCGATACCGACTGGTCGAAGATGGACAATGGCATGGTATTCGACGTTCCGAATTGTGAACTCGGCCACCACGGCGAAGACGTTTCATTTAATTCGTTTTTGAAAAAATACCGCCTGAACGATCCGGCCCTGAATTTACTCGGCGAAATCGTGCGCGCAGCCGATTCGCATCCGAGCAATCCGCATCCCGCTGGCGAAGGTTTGCGTTGGATCGCGCGGGGATTCAGCGCCCTTGGTCTGACCGATCACCAAATTCTCGAGCGCGAGTTTGTTGTTTACGATGCCTTTTACGCGGAATGTAAAGACCGCATCAGCAGAGAATGACAACATTTGGTATCCACGATTTTGGATTGTTTCTTGCCGCCGGCATTTTGCTCAACCTGACGCCAGGCCCGGATACGGTTTACATTTTGGGAAGAAGCATCGCGCAAGGCCGTGAAGCAGGCATTGCATCAGCGCTCGGCATTTGCGTTGGAAGTATTTTTCATACCTGCGCGGCTGCGCTTGGACTTTCGGCAATTCTCGCGACCTCCTCGCTCGCTTTCGGCGCGATCAAATTGCTCGGCGGCGCTTATCTCGTCTTTCTCGGACTAAAAATGATTCTCGATCGTCGGAAGCAATTGAGTCTGCCAACGAATTTTCGCCTGCCTACAACGATTGCGGCGTTTCGCCAGGGTGTTTTGACCAACGTCTTGAATCCGAAAGTCGCGCTCTTCTATCTTGCTTTTCTCCCCCAATTCATTGACCCGGCATCGAACATGAAGGTCCCGGCGTTTCTCGTGCTCGGGCTCACGTTTGTGACGACCGGCACGATCTGGTGTCTTATCTTGGCGTGGTCTGCTTCAGCTCTCAGCGAGCGATTGCGAACGAACGAAGCGATCGCGCAGTGGCTCAATCAAACGGCCGGCGCGCTTTTCGTTTTCCTCGGCCTGCGTCTCGCGACAGCAAAGTGACGATGCCTGCGATCGCTTCGATCAGTTTTCTGCCCGTAAACGACTTTCGATATTCGAACAACTGTTGAGACCGATTGGTCAAAACTAAATAACTATGAAGACATCAAAGTTGTTCACAATCGCAGCGGTCAGCGCCGGACTCGCCTTCGGCGTGGTCGCGCAAGGACACGAAAAAGAAAAAGAAGAGAGCATCAGCAGCTCTGATGTGCCAGCAGCGGTGCAACAGGCTGCCGATACTCAAGCCAAAGGGGGCAAAATCGTTCGCTGGGAAAAAGAGGGCACGAACTACGAAGCAGTCATCGAGAAGAATGGGAAACAATGGGGCTTCAAGTTTGATGCGAACGGCAAAATGCTGACCAAGCACGACGAGAGCAAAGAGCATAAAGAAAAAGGCGAGAAATACTAAGCGAGAGATGTTGCGGTTCTGCCCCGATTGCATTCGGGGCGGAGCCAGCAACGTAAAATGAAAAGACTGCTTCTCGTTTGGGCGATCTGCTGCGTTAACGCCGCCATTGCGTCGGCCGCGCTCGATACCGGCAAGATCGATCAGATCACCGGACTAAAAGGTAAGCTCAACGAAAAGGAGGGCGTCTATAAAGTCACCTTCCCGCGCGCCGACGTGAAGGTCGCGGTGGACGGATGGACGATGCCGCCGTTCATGGGACTCGGAACCTGGGCAGCGTTCACTGAAACGAAAACCGGCGCAATGGTGATGGGCGACACAGTTCTTTTCGAAGACGAAGTCAATCCCGCGATGTCAGTCGCGCTTGATAACGGGCTGAGCGTGACCGCGCTGCATAATCATTTCTTCTTCGATCATCCGAAAGTTTACTTCATGCACATCGAAGGCCAGGGAACGACCGACGAACTCGCAACCGCGGTGCGTAAAGTTTACGATAAGATCAAAGAAGTTCGCACGGCCAATCCGCAACCGAAAGATTCATTTGCCGCGACAGCGTTGCCGGAGAAAAACTCAATCTCAGCCGAACCGCTGAATAAAATTTTCGGAATGAGCAGTGAAGTTAACAACGGCATGGTGAAATTCTCCATCGGCCATCCGGCGACGATGCATGGTGTCAAGATCGACAATGCCATGGGCGTGAACACGTGGATGGCATTTGCCGGGAGCGACGACAACGCAGTCGTCGACGGCGATTTTGCGGTGACTGAGGATGAACTGCAATCCGCGCTCAAAGCGATGCGCGTTGGCGGAATTAACATCGTGGCGATTCACTCGCACATGACGCATGAGCAGCCGCGCATCATGTTTTTCCATTATTGGGGACGTGGTCCTGCCAAAAAATTAGCCGAAGCAATCCAAGGCGCGCTTCTGGCCTCCGGCTTGTCCGGCGTAAGTACATCAGCGACGAAATAAAGCGATTGCTGCCACCAAAATCAATGAAACTCCGAATCATGGCCTCATTCAGTATTTTTTTGCCTGTCGCCACACTAGTCGCGGCCGACACGTCTGCTTCGAGTTACGAACTCAAACCAATCTCGCTTCCGGGCGCAACCGGCGCGATCGCGCTCGATTATTTCGCCTACGATGCGCCGACTGCAAAATTATGGGTGCCGGCAAGCAACACTGGCAGCGTCGATGTCATCGACGAAGAAACGGACGCGGCGGCGCAAGTCACAGGATTTAAAACCGGCGAGATTGAGCGGCGCGGACGCAAAGTCACGCTCGGTCCAACGGCAGCCACTATCGGCGACGGCGTTGTTTATATCGGCAACCGTGGCGACGCGACGCTTTGTGTGATCGACGCGAAGACTCTTACACGCGGGGAATCCGTGCCGCTTTCAACCGATCACAGCATCACGCCGGACGGTGTGCTTTACCTAGGGGCAACCAAAGAGGTTTGGATCACAACGCGACCTGTTTCGACCAGCAATGTTGAAGCGGCGAAGGCTCTGCAAGTTTTCGACGCTTCCGATCCGCGGCATTTGAAATGGAAAACGAAAGTTCCGCTGGATGGCTTGGGCGAGGGCTATGCCGCTGATAATGGACGCGGACTTTTTTACACCAACGTCGAGGGCCCCGGCTCGACCGTCGCTGTTGATGTGCGCACGAAGAAAATCGTTTCGAAATGGAATCCCGGCAGCACGGATGTTGGAGGCCTAGCGCTCAACTCGGCGCGAGGATTTCTTTTCGTCGCTTGCGGAGACCATGTCGTAAATCTCGACACCGCTCACGATGGCAAGGTCATCGATTCTCTCCAAACCGGGGCCGGCCTCGACAACATCGATTATTCGCCGGACCGAAAGATTGTCTACGCAGCCGCGGGCCAGGCTGCGACGCTGACGATTGCTGAAGTCGGGGACGACGGAAAATTTCATCTCAAAGCGACGGTCCCAACGGTGAAAGGAGCACGTGGCGTTGTCGCCGGCAAAGGCGAAACCGCATACCTGATCGATCCGGCGGAAGGCCGAATCCTGAAACTAATCCGCAAGTAATTCGGCGCCCCTGTTTTTCAGGGGCGTCATTGCCTGGTAGATTTTGGTCCGAAAATGGCGAGCAACGCGGGCAGCACGATTAACACGAGCGGCAACGAAAAGATTAGTCCCGAAATAATCGCGATAGCCAGTGGTTGCTGCATCGCTGCGCCGTGACCGATTCCAAGTGCTAGCGGGAGCAGAGCAAGAATGGCAGCGAAGGTCGTCATCAAAATCGCGCGCATCCGATTAAGCCCGGCCAGGATCAAGCGATCCTCGCTGGGAGGAAGCGAATGAAACTCTGAGTAATAAAAAATCGCGATCTCGGTAACGATTCCCACGATCATGGTCATCCCCATGCGTGACGTGATGTTGAATTCGGTCCGGGTCAGCCAGAGGCCGACATAAACTCCGGCAACGGCAAACAACGGGACGAGCAACATCGCAAAGGCGACGCGGAAACTTTCGTAAAGAAAGAGCAGAAGAAGAAAAACGAGAATGATCGCGGCAATCAAAATGATGGTGAGCCCGCGGAAGGCGATTTGTTGTTGTTCATAAAGTCCGCCGAAACTGTAGAGCACGTTGTTTGGAATCACGTGGGAACTTGCGAGCTTCTGCTTCACTTCGCGAACAGTCGAGCCGAGGTCGCGCCCACCGATGCGCGCGGTCACCGCGACCATGCGTTTGAGATCGTCGCGCATAATTTCGGGCTGGCCGCTCAATGGAATAAGCATGGCCACGCGCTTCAACGGAAACAGATGTCCGTCGGGCGCGCGCAAAAGTAGATTGTCGATATTGCGCATAGTTTCGCGGGCATCGCGCGGAATCCACACGCGCACGCCGATTAATTTCGGTCCCTGTTGCACATGCGTGGTCACATTACCGGTCAAAAAATCATTGAGCGCTTTGGTAACCGCCTCCGGGTCCATGCCTTCGAGCGCTACCTTGACTCGGTCCACTTGAATGTTGAGCGCATCGCCTGCTGGAACGATGCCGTCTTTCACTTCGACGACGCCACGAACCTTCGAAATCGTGTCAGCCACTTTCGGCGGCAACGTGCGCAGGAGTTCTTCGTCGTCGGAATAGAGTTTGATTTCAATCGGTTGCGGCACGCTGGTCAGGTCGCCGATCAAGTCTTCCATCAGCTGCAAAAGCTCGACTTGAAGACCTGGAATATGTTTTTCGATCTCATCCCGAACATCGTTCATGACTTCTTCGATCCCACGGCGCGGAAATGGTTTTAAGCGAACAAAGAAATCGCCGATGTTAGCTTCGGTGACGCCGCCGCCAAGCTGCAGTCCGGTTCGACGCGAGTAAGTCTGCGCTTCGGGAGTTTCCTGCAAAACTGATTCCACCCGCCGCAACAGCCGATCGGTCTCGGCCAGGGAAGTGCCGGGTGGAGAAATGTAATCAAGAATGAAACCGCCTTCGTCCATCACCGGCATGAAACCGGACTCAACATTTTGGAATGCGATGAATCCCAGAAGCAGCAGTGGCACTAAAAAGAGGAGGACAAAACGCGGCTGCTTAAGGAGCCGCTGCATTTTCTCGCGATAGGTTTCGTGGATGCGACGTGTGAAAGATCCTCCCTCCTCGATGTCAGCATCCTTTCTCTTTAAAAAGCTGGCGCACAAGATCGGCACCGCGAGCCACGCCACGATAAACGAAATGATGAGGCTCGCTGCCATTGTTAGAGAAAGGGCTTTGAAAAAGGCGCCCGCAACTCCGCTCAGAAACGCCAGCGGTGTAAAAATAATGATCGTGGCCGCGGAGGAACCGGCCAGCGGGTTGCTGAATTCCGCCGCCGCGCTTAACACCCGCGAGTGCGGGTCGCCCTCACCCGCGCCTCGGACGCGACGCACGATGTGTTCGACCATGACAATTCCATCGTCAATGATCAAACCTACGGCCGCTGCCATTCCGCCCAACGTCATGATGTTGAAACTCATTTTCAGGACGTAGAGAAGAACGACGGTCGTAGCGAGGACAGCCGGAACGGTCAACATCGCAATCAAAGTGACTTTCCAGTCGCGAAGGAAAATCAGCAGAACGATAGCGGCCAGAACCATTCCGATCAGGATTGCATCGCGCGTGCTGTGTTCGGATGCGACGATCAGATCGCTCTGGTCGTACCAGTCGGCGACCTTCACGCCGTCGGGAATTTGTTTCTTAATTTCGCGTAACTTGTCTCTGATGCCGTGCGCGATCTCTACTGTGTTCCCCGACGGCTGCTGATAAACCTGGAAAAGAACCGCGTCGTGGCCATCGGCGGTGACACGAACCCACTGCGGTTCGGTTGAGTGTTCAATCGTGGCGACATCGTCGAGCAAAACCACGCCGTCGGGGGTCGAGCGCAACACCGTGTGTTCGATTTCGTCGAACTTTTTGAAACGCGTGTCCGAAACAACCAGGTAAAGTTTGTCGTACTGCTCCAGCCGCCCGACCGCGACCAGGACATTCGAGGCTGACAGTGCGCTGGCGACTTCAGCCAGGGTCATCTTAAAGGATTGCAACTTATCTGGATCAACGGTGACCCGGTATTCTTCGACGCGGCCTCCTTGAACACCGACTCGTGCGACTCCCGAAACCGTGGAAAGGGCGGGACGCAACGTGTAAAGAGCGAGATCACGCAGCTCGACCAATGAATGTGAATCAGAAGTCAGACTGTAGGCAATCACCGGAAACACGGTCGGATCCATGCGCTCCACTTCGAATGAACTGCCGGGCGGCAAGCTCGGCAGAATTTTGTTTACCTGCGACTGGCATTGGAGCATGGCCGAGATCATGTCCTCGCCCCAATTGAAGTTCACCGAGATCTCGGACGTGCCGCGACTGGTTGTCGATCTTAAGTTGCGCACGCCGGGAATCGCGCGCACTGCCTCCTCGACCGGCGTCGTAACTTCAACCGCCATCTGCTCGGCCGGTCGATCGCCGGCATCGAGCGTGATGCGCACGCGCGGGAAGCTCACCTGCGGAAAGAGTGAGACTGGTAGCGAAAAGCTGGCGACCGCGCCCGCAAGCGCGAGCGCACCAAGCAGAAACAAAATAGAACGCGCATGGCTGTGCGCCCACGCGGCGAAGCTCATTTCTTGATCTCGACGGTCATGCCGTCTTCCAGCTCGTAATTTCCAACGGTCACAACCGGGTCGCCTTCATGGATGTCGTCCGCGAGCACTTGGATTTCTTTTGGATTTTCCGCGCCGATTTTCACCGCGTGTTTAGTGGCGCGATTGTCAGCCACGGTGAAAACCTCAAATTCGCGCGACTCGTTAGGCAAAACGGCCGATCGCGGCACAACCAGCGCGTTCTTTTCAGTGCGCTGCATCTCGCCACGCACGTAGCCGTCCAATAATAGTTTCGTTCCCTGCGGCAACGCGACGTAAACATCGACCAGGCGCGTAGTCGGATCGATCCGGCGCGTGACAAGGCGAATTGAGCCTTCCACTTTCGAAGCGGTTGGATCGTTCACCGGCACGAGGGTGATCGGTGCACCCTCTTGCGCGGCGGAGAGATCCTCCGCCTCGACGCCGAGTTTTACTTCGATCTCATTTTCGGCAACGATTTCGACCAGCGGCCCGCCGGGCGGAACGATCTGTCCGTCTTGCGCGTTCACTTTGGCAATCACACCTGCCATGTCAGAGTGAATGCGGTTATCGCCTCCCGCTCCAGCGCGTTGCAAAGCGGTGAGTTGCGCTTCTGCGTCGCGCGCCGTTTTTTCCGCGCCGCTCAAGTCCTGATTTGTCGCGAGCTTCAAATTGAAACGCTCTTGCGTCTGCTTGAGTTCTTTCCGCGCAGCCTCCGCCGCGTTCTTGGCTTGCTGGAATTGCACTTGCGCTGCCGGACTTAGCTCAATCTCGATCAATGGATCGTTTTCTTGCACGAATTGGCCAGGCGCCACCAGAATGTGTCGGACGCGCGTTTCAAACGCGATTGAAACCGAATGTGTCTTGCCCGGCTGCGCAACAACACTTCCGTAAACAATGACTGTCTCGGTGATGGTCTTGCGTTCGACTTTCGCAACTTGCACTTCTGGAACCGGGCGGGTCTTTTTTTCCTCTTTTCCAACACCAAATCGTTGCGCGAGCCAGACAACTCCGGCAACAATTAGGACGAGCGCGATCGCGCCGAGGATGAGTCGTGTTTTTTTCATCTGGGCTGCAATATTTTGTTGGTCGGGAGATAACGCCCGGAAGCAATTTCCAGTGCGGTGTGCGCCTCAAGCAACTGCTCCTGAAGCTTGATCAGCTGGATTCGCTTTTGCAGCAAGTTGCTACGCGCCGTGTAGTAGCTCAGCACGTCAGCATTACGCTGCTCGATCGCAGTTTGCGCGGAATTGACCAGTTTTTCCAGCAGCGGCAAGGCTTCCTCCGCGGCAGCAATTTGTCGATCCAGCGAGCGAATGTCGGCAATCGCGGTCGCAATGTCGGAACGCGCTTCGAAGGCGCGCTGGTTATATTCGTCGAGCAATTTTTGACGGGTAGCGCGTTCGGTCGCGATAACGCCCTGATTGCGGTCGAAAATCGGAACATCAACGGTGATGTTGAAGCCTGTGGTGTGCACATTGCCGGTGTCAGTGGCTGGTACGACCGCGACGGACATTTTGGGAAATTGGGCGAGGATAGCCGCGCGCACGGTGGCGTCCTGGCTTTCAAGTCCCTGTCGCAATCCAAGAAGATCGAGCCGCTGCGATTCAATGTTATCAAACAATTCGTGTTCTGCGGGCGGAGCCAGACGGGTTGGTAAGACAAGGCCGGCGAGCAAAGCCACTTTGATTTCCGGTTCTACGCCCAAAATTTTGTTCAAACCCAGACGTTGTTTGCCGAACTCCTGCTCGAGCGCCAACATTGTTGCCCGCGATTCCTGACTGGCCGATTCAACTGCCGCCAGATCGAGCACCGTTTTCTCGTGCGCCTCAGCCGCTTTGCGCATCGTGTCGGTACTCTGTTGCAGTCCGCTCGTGGCCTCGCGCGCACGACCGACCTCCGCATCCAAAGCGAGCACGCGATAAACGGCCGTGCGCGCATTCACCGCAATCTGCCATTCCTGCCAGGCCACGTCCAAATCCACGGAACGAAAATTTTTGCGAGCCGCAGTTTGTTTTGGCAAAAATGGAATCAGTGAAGTGAATTCCCAACCCGCATTCAACGTGTAACCAGTTCTCGTTCCTGCGGTGTTTCCGCCGGTGACGTAATCGCGTTCGTAGGAAACAATCGGGTTCGGCAAAATTCCCGCCTGGATCAGTTGTGCAGTCGCCAGCCCGCGGCGATCGCGAATGGACCGCAATGCCGGATTTGAAAACAGTGCGATGGTCGCCGCCTCATCCGGACCGATACCTTTGGCAAGATCGACATGTAAGTCTTCGGTCGAGCGATTTTGAAAACGCGAAGCTGGAACTCTGAGAGTTGTCTCAACCGTATTAATCCCCATCGGCGATTCCGCGACGAGTGGAGTCGCCAGCAGCATGCAAAATGATAGAGCGAGCCGCAGCGTAATTCGCTTGGGATAATCGAGCATTGTCGGGGTCAGCGCTGATTCTAGCCACGATGATCGACGAAGACAAAGAGCCATGGAACATCTCCGGCATTGCTTGAACAACGGGCGCAGTTTCGACAACAATCGCGCGTGAACTGGTTGCGATCAGTCGCCAACTTTTTCGGGCTGAAGCGCAACCTCGCCGTTTTGCTTCTCGCCATTTTCGTTATCGGCGCAGGCGAAGAACTGTGGATGCGGTTCGTCCCGAAATTTCTGCAGACCCTTGGCGCGACGGTTTTCGTCATCGGCCTTTACGACGCGCTACGCACGTTGCTCGGCGCAGTTTACGCCTACCCGGGCGGCGTCCTTGTCGATCTTTGGGGACATCGGCGCGCGTTTCTCACTTTCAACATCGTATCGATCGTCGGCTACGCGCTCGTTCTTTTTATTCCGCATTGGGGAGCGGTCATCGCGGGAATGTTTCTGTTTCTTTCGTGGAGCTGTTTTTCGCTGCCGGCCACATTTTCGCTTGTCGCGGCCGCACTGGAAGCAAATCGCCACGCGATGGGCATCGGCGTCCAATCAGTGATCAAACGATTGCCGATCATGATTGCGCCATTTTTTGGCGGCGTATTGATCGATCGCTTCGGCGTGATCGGCGGCGTGCGGATCGCGCTCGTGATCTCAATCGTTTTTTCCAGCGCCACGATTTTCGTGCAAAGACGTCTGCGCGACGAACCGAAAGAAGAAACGCCCGCGGAACGTCTGAATTTTTGGCAGAGCTTGCGCGAGTTCAATTCGCCGATGCGACGGCTGCTCTTGAGCGATATCCTGATTCGCTTTTGCGAACGAATTCCATACGCCTGGGTGGTCATCTTTGCGATGGACTACATCGGCGTGAGCGCGAAAGAAATTGGCGTTCTCACGGCTGTGGAAATGCTGGCGGCGACGTTATGCATTATTCCAGCGGCGCATTACGCCGATCGCTACGGCCGCGAACCATTCGTTATTGTCACGTTTATCATGTTCACGCTTTTTCCAATCGGCTTGCTCGTCTCGAAAAGTTTCTCCGCGCTCCTAATTGCGTTTGTTATTCGCGGCTTCAAGGAATTCGGCGACACGTCGCGCAAGGCCCTCATCATCGGTTATTGCAATCCCGCGCGCTGCGGGCAAATGGTTGGCGCTTATTATTTGGTACGCGACCTGATTGTCAGCGCGGGCGCCATTCTCGGCGCTTACCTCTGGAGCGTAAATCCGATCATGAATTTTCTTGGCGCCGCTGCGCTCGGGATCGCCGGCACAATCTTCTATATCAAAACTATTCGTCAGGAGCGGGAAGACTCGATCGAAGATCTCAAAGAGGAAATCGCCCGACGCCGATTTCGGTAAGCCGCGAGTTCACTTCGGCACTTCGCTCGCGTCGCCTAAATATTCCCACCGCTGGAGCGAAATTGGGACGTTGCCGTTTTTCCAAACGAAATCGTGGAACGCGCGCAAATTGAACCGATCGCCCTGCTGCAATCGGGCATCCGCCAGAAACTTCACGATTTGCAGTTTACCGATTTGATAGCTGATCGCGCCGCCCGGCCCAGTCGCAAATGCGGTCGCTTCTTCGCGCGCGGTTTCTGTGTCCATCGGCACCTTGTCATGTAGATATTTCGCGGCTTGATCGAGGGTGAACTGGCCGAGCGCGAGTTTTACATCTACTTCCACGCGGAGCGCGCGCAGACGCATAAAATTGTAAATGATCTCGCGCGTGTGCGGGCTGTCGTCGAACAATCCCGCCTGCAACATCATTTCCTCGGCGTAAAAACCGATGCCTTCGTTCGCGGTCGAAGCGTAATAATGACGTCGAATCGGATTCTCATGTTTCCAGGAAAGACAAAGCTGAAAATAGTGACCGGGAATTCCTTCATGAACGCAGATGGGTCGCGGGTCCTGTGCCGTGGCTCGCCAAAAGTAGCTGAGCTTTGCCGATGGTTCCGTCACATAGCGAATACAATTTTGATTCAATCGTAAAGACGAAGTGAAATCATCTGTTTCGCCGAAACCCTGCAAGGCACGCAAAAATTCCGGCATTGATCGCAAGGTGTAATGCTGGAGCCCATCGGGAACAGTGAGAATGCCGTGTTCACCCAGAAATTTGCGGATCGACGATTCTTTTGCCGCGGCATCCTTGACCCATTCGTCGATGTTCTCGGCGAGTTTCGGTGGCGGAACATCGCGGTTCCGCTGGATTTCGAATGTTTCGAACGCGACCGCGCGGTCCCATTCCTGGCGGCCCATCGCGAGCAATTGCTCCGGTGGGTACGGCAACATCGCAACGTTCCGCAGAAAGAAAACGTAAGCATCACGGCCGGGCGTAGTTTCGTTCGGAAGTGACGGGAGCAGTTCGTGCAAATAAGTCCGGTATTTTTCCAATGCGTCAGCCGCGCGATCCGTCGCGGCGTAAAGGTCCTGCTCTTGAATGGTTGTCGATCTTGCCAGGGCGCTGACCATTTGATGCAGATGTGGCCGGATGTTTTCGAGCGATTGCGCGGCCACGCGCGCAAATGGCGCCGGCGGCTTATCCAAATTCCGGACCGCTTGCTCGAGAATCGATGGAACATTGTCGATCCGAGTCAAAATCTCGCGGGACTGCGCTTCGTTGTATGGCGCCGGAACCGTCAACGCTTCCACAATCGGTGTCAGCGTTTGCCCAATATAAAAAGTCGGATCGCGTCGCCAGCTCGGGTTGATGTCCAACTCCCATCGCACTCGAGATAACGCGGAGCCAATCAACCGGTAATCGACTTGCTTCGCGATCGGCCACGTGTGCGAATCGATTCTTTTCCAGCGCGCTTCAAATTCGCCCAACTCTTTTCGTTCATTGTCGATCTTCGCGCCTGACCAATCGCGCATTCCGCCCGGGCGCTCGATTCGATTGACATCATCGCCGGTAAACGGCGCGTATCTGGCGCGCCAGGTCCAAAAATCGCCGGCGAGTTTGTCGAGCGACTCAATTGGCTGCGCGCGAACCATCGCGGCCGCCACAAGCGATACGAAAAGCGTGCAAGAATGCTTCATTGATTTTCGCTAATCGGCATTTTGTCGAATCGTAATCACGGCCGGCGTACGATCGGGCCGATAAATCGACGCACCGTAGAAGATTGCGGCTGCTTTCGGTCGCGCGTATCGGATTTTCTGAAGCTGTGCGTCCCACCGCTCTATATAAGAGCAGTTGGCGGTTTTCGTCGTGGCTGGAATCGGCAGATAGCCATTTTCCGTGAGCGTGAGAAAGGCCGATTCGCCCGGCAAAGGCACCGGCGCGGCCCAATTGGAAGAAAGTCGCACAAGGCGTGGTCCGTTCAGATCAAGGGCAAACGAAGTATCGCCATCCGTGCTGTTCAAATGCAAACCGAAGAATGCTACGCGCAACAGACCTTCGAACAAAAATTGTCGATCCGGATTCCGGCTTTCGTGCAGGATCTCGTACACACCGAAGAAGCCCGGCAAAGTTCCGAAATCGGCCTGCACACCTATTTTCAAATAACGCAAAACGTAATGCTTGCCGTGGCCTTCGCCGTTGACCTGGTCTGCTTCATCGGTCGGATCTTCGCGCAGAATTAATTCAACCGACCCGTCCGGAGCCTTGTACGTCTGACGTTCACCAATCATGCCCGCCGGTTTCGGCGTGGTGGATGATTCTACGCTCGCTGAAGCGGAAGGCGTTGATTCCACCGACTTGGCCGGTTCGCGATTCGTGAAATACGGCGAGGTCTTGGTTGCATCGTACCAATCTGGCGCCGAATCGAGTTTAGTTGGAGATCCGCCGAGCGGCCGCACGTTCCAAAATTCGAGGCGGCTGTCAGGTTTTTTGCGCGTGAAGACGATCGTTTCACCCTCCGGCGAAAATATTGGATCGACATCTTGTCCCGAATTGTCGGTTGTGAGCTGGCGCAGAAATTTTCCATCCTCGCGATAAAGATAGAGGTGCGAATGGCTGGTTCCTTCCGCCTGCAAATAACGAATCGCGACCGCGATCTCGGACGCAGCGCGCAGATTGATCGCAATAAGAGAAAATGCTCCAACAATTAAGACTCGCGAAGTCAACCTCATCAGCGCAACGGCAAGGCGATCGAGCTCGCGTGCTGCGCGTCGTGATAAACTTTAATGTGTGCAGCGCGCGCGTCTTTCGCAGTCTCGTCGGCCACGACTCCGCCGGAGTTATAATTTTTCTGCCAGAAGATTGAATTGGGCGAATATACGACGAGACGCAGGCGGCTGCCTTTCATTAGGCGGCGCGCCACGAATAAGCCGAGACTAAAATCGCACTTCACGATTTCACCCGGTTTCACGAGTTTGGCTTCACGAAGCGATTCTCGATAACGCAAACGACGAATGTCGTTCCAAAGCGCGATGCTTGTACCGTCGGGCTGAATTTCATAGAGATCGGCCTGCAAATCGGTGTCGGGCGTGTCAATCGAAACCCAAAGCGAAACTTTGGGACAGCCAACCAGTGGCGTTTCTTTTGGAAATGGATCGCTATGATAAACGAGACCGTCTTTGCCGATGCAAAGCGCGAAGCTTTGATCAATCGCGGCAGTCTTATCCTTCGGCTCAACGCCTTCGACGTTTTCCCCACGGCTCGTGTCCATCGGATCATTCACGTATTGATCCGCGCCTTCATTCGGCTGCTTCTCAGTCAAGGAGCCGGAGCGGAAAACGCCGTTCGCATCGCCGTTTTTCGAATCGAGATAAAACGTTTTCGGGTTCGCGATTAAATTGGCGAAGTTGTCAGTGTATTTCCATTCGCCAGTCGCGCCAGTGTTTCCGGCTGCGAGCAAATAATACGCGACCTGATTCTTCAGAAACTGGGGCTTCGGGCCGTTCTTCATCGTCCAGTCGTACCATTGTCGGTGCAGATCGTTAAGATCGACAATCGCCCCGGGTCCGAACTTCACGCCTGCCACTTCATCGGTCGGTGTGCGAGTTCCGGCGTGGTCCCATGGGCCGATGATGAGAAAATGTTTCGCCCGCGCTTCGGGTGACGCATTCGTCATGTGATCGCGATAAAATGTCATCGCACCGAGCTCATCGCCGTCGTATTGGCCGGTAATGGTCAGAATCGGCAGCGATATTTTCTTGAACTGCTCTGGTGTCGGCACCATCGCGTCGTAGTACGCGTCGGCGGTCGGATGGCTTAGAATGCGCTGGAAGTTCTTTGAAGGATTGCCGACGAACAAGTCGAGCGTGCTGAATGCGATATGTTTTTTGTAGGCGTCGAGAAATTTCGTCCGCCAGAATTTGCTGTCGCCAAAAAGGTTTTGCTGGCTCGCCTTGCCGCTGGTGAAGGTGAACCATTGCAGGTCATAAGTTTCACCAACGTTATCGAGCGACGGATAATCCAGCGGCGGATGCGCTGCCGCGGCAGGAACGATCGTGCTCAGATGCGGCGGCAGTTCTTTCGCCGTCGCCCATTGATCGAACCCGGCATACGAACCGCCCCACATCGCAACTTTCCCATCGCAAAACGGTTGCTGCGCGAGCCACTCGACGACGTCATGCCCATCATGCGGCTCTTGAGCGAATGGTTCGAAGTCCCCGGCAGAATTTCCGCGCCCACGAACATCGACAAGCGCAAAGACATAGCTATGCGACGCGAAATACGCAGCACGCGCGTGGTAACTGTCCGAGATGTAGGGCGTGAGCGTGAAGACAACCGGAGTTTTAGGCGCGGAGCCGTCGGGTGTTTTTGGGAAATAAAGTGTCGCGTTTAACTCAACCTTGTCTCGCAATGGAATCTTCACCCCCCATCGGATGTCGTAATCGGTCGCAGCCGGCGCCGCGGGAGATGTTTCCGCTTTCTGTTCGGGAGAAGGACCTTTCGGCGGATTCGTTTGCCCGAACGTCGATCCGAAGATCGACATCGTGATTAGGACGAAAGTTAAGAGGGCGCGGCGGCAAACTGGTGGCTGGAGCATCAAACCATTGAAGCCAAAGCCGATGCGCTAAACAAGACCGGAGGCGTTTTCGCGCAGCCTTGCTTTATGCCGGCGAAGTTCCTATACCCCGGGAATGAAAGTCCCAGCTTTTTGTCGATCTCGCCTGCAGTTTAGTTTCACCATCTTCGCCTTCGCGATTTGCGCGATTGCGACCCAAGCTGCCGACAAAGTTGTTGTTCTAAAAGCAGCGCGCTTGTTCGATGGAAAATCAAAGGCGCTCGTCCAAAACGGCGTCGTCATTGTTCAGGGCAACAAAATTGTCGACGCCGAAAGCAATTTGCCGACGCCGCCTGATGCGAAAGTTATCGATCTCGGCGATGCCACACTTTCGCCCGGATTCATGGACGGGCATACACACCTCACGCTCGATTTTTCCGGCAACTACAACGATCGCCGACTCAAAGAGGTCGATCTGAATGTTTCCGAGCAGGCGATCATCGCGACGACTCATGCGCGAGCCACAGTGGAAGCGGGATTCACCACTGTGCGAGATCTCGGCAGTCGTTTCGTCGGCAGCAAAGAGTTCGTCGATGTTGCGTTGCGGAACTCGATTAATAAGGGCGTGATCGTCGGTCCGCGAATGCTAGTTGCGACTTTTGGAATCGGCGCTACCGGCGGGCATTTCGACCCAACCTCAGGATTTCGCGACATGCTTTTCGGTCACGAGCCCGATTTCAGTCAAGGAATTGCCGACGGCCCGGACGCGATCCGGAAAGCGGTGCGCTTTGAAGTGAAGAACGGCGCGGACGTGATTAAGGCGGCGGTTTCAGGCGGTGTCCTCTCATTGGCAGATCAAGTAGACACGCCGCAACTTACGCCGGCGGAAATGGCAGCCCTGGTTGATGAATCGCATCGTTTGCGCAAAAAAGTGGCCGTTCATTGTCATGGCGATCAGGCGGCGAAGGAAGCGATCGAGGCCCGAGTCGATTCCATCGAGCACGGCTCGTTCATGAAACCGGAAACGCTCACGTTGATGAAAAACAAAGGGACATATCTCACACCGACGTTGATGGCGACGGAATGGATCATGAGCAAAATCGACAATTACCCACCCGCGCTGCAGGCCAAGGCAAAAGCGGCAGGCGCGGCGCGCTCCGACATGTTCCGGAATGCAGTGAAGATGGGAATTAAGATTTCATTCGGAACTGACGCCGCAGTATTTCCACACGGCCAGAACGCAAAAGAATTCAAATTGATGGTCGATTTGGGAATGCAGCCGATCGATGCGCTGAGAGCCGCTACCGGAAATGCAGCGGACCTCTTTGGGATCGCGCAAAAGACCGGAACGCTAGAAAAAGGAAAGTTCGCCGATGTGATCGCGATGCCGGGCGATCCAACCGCTGATATCACTGCGACCGAGCGCGTCTCGTTCGTGATGAAAGAAGGCAAAATTATCCGCAACGGTCCGGCGAGCCCGCCGCCGCCAATCGCGGATTTGCCTGCTCTGGATCCGGAGATTCCTGTCGACTAACCGTCTGACGAGTTAGCGGTACGCGGCTACCGCCACCCTGGCTGAGTAGCTGTTTGCGCTGATGAAATACAAGGAGACGCCTCCCGTGCCGTAGACGGGATAAAAGGTGTAGGGTTGGCCTTCGAAGAAAACTGGATCGTCCCAGTCAATTATGACCGGCCGTGAAACCGAATGCGAAGTCGCCGCGATAAGATCATCGCCGTCATGAGTGTTAAAGCTGATCCCTCGTCCGTCCACAAAGTCGCCGCGGCGATTATAGCCGACGCCGTCATATGGAGTGTATCGCCAGTTTCTCACCCCGTCTGTTGGAAACCAGTCAGAAGTTAAGGCTTCGCTTGGCGAATGGCCGCCCGTGGGAGTCAAAGTGCTGACTACCGTCCGCGTTCCCATGGTGTCGATTAATGCCGGTTGAATGTGATCTTCGCCAGCGAAGCGGTACGAATAGAATGCGATCTCGTAATCCAGGCCGCCCCACTGGCTTAAATTAATTGGATGACCAAAAGCGACATCGAAAACGAAGACATGTCGATGATGACCTGCAGGATGTATTTCCGCTGAAGGGGCGCTTGACTCATGGGCAGCGGCCGCTTCAATCGCAGCTGCTTCTTCCTTCGAGACAACGAGGTTCGAATTACGCAACGATTGGATTAGCGAATCGCTGGCGCCTTGTGACTTGAGGATTCCTTCTTGGGGTTGAGTCAAGCCGTGGAGAAGTTTTCGCTCCGCGACTTCATTTTTTATGGATGCCTCGGACTCGTGCATTCGGAGCATCAGCGAGAGCTCGCTAAAGCCGATTGGTCGGGCGGAGAGTTGGCTGGCGGCAAAGAGGGAGGCGGCAACGATCAATAATCTATAACCAGTGGGGCATTTCATAATTCTGGGGTTTTACCAGACATTGGTTGGCGTTGACAATCCTAAAATGCTCCCCTAATGTGCCGCCCCACTTCGCTAGAAGCGGAGTTCATTAGCAGGAGCCTTTGCAAATAAAAGCGGGCGCTAATACTGCACAAAATTATGCAACAAAAACGTAGCAAACGTTATCGCGCGGCTGCCGAGCAGGTGGACCGCAAAAAAGCCTACAACCTCAATGACGCCGTCGCGACGCTGAAGAAATTTCCGCCGACGAAGTTCGACCAGACAGTGACCGTCTCGTTTCGGCTCGGGGTCGATCCAAAACAGTCCGATCAGATGGTGCGCGGCACTTGCGCCCTTCCTCACGGGAGCGGCAAACAAGTCCGCGTTCTGGTTTTCGCCGAAGGCGCTGCAGCCAAGGCGGCAAAGGAAGCTGGAGCTGAGCATGTAGGATTTAAAGATCTGATCCAAAAAGTTCAGGAAGGCTTTCAGGATTTTGATGTGGCAGTTGCAACGCCGGCGGCAATGACGGAAGTGCGCAAGCTCGGAAAGGTTCTCGGGCCACGCGGACTCATGCCGAACCCAAAAGCTGGAACAGTTGCCGAAGACACTGCGAAAGCGGTCGAGGAAGTAAAAGCTGGGCGCGTGGAGTTCAAACTCGACAAGAATGGCAACGTTGCGGTGCCGGTTGGAAAATTTTCATTTGAAGAAAAAGCCCTCGTGGACAACGGCAATGCGGTGATCGAAGCAGTCGTCCGCGCGCGCCCGGCAACGGCCAAAGGCCGATATGTTGACGCGATGACATTAAGCGCGACAATGTCGCCCGGCCTGAAGCTGGATCCGTCGCCGTACTTGGCGGGACAAGCAGCATAAGATCGACATCAATGAGACCAGAAAAAGCCAACATCGTTGCAGACCTTTCCGAAGAGCTGAAGGAATCGTCCTTCGTCCTCGTTGCTGATTATCAGCACATGAAGGTGGACGATTTCAGCGAGCTGCGGAAACGGCTGACCGGCGCGGGCGCTGAGATTCACGTGGTGAAGAACAGCTTCCTAAAACGCGCCATGGCAGATTCCGGATTCCCGGCAGGTGACGGTAAGCTTACCGGCCAGACTGCGGTCGTTACCGGAAAGAAGGACGTGGCGCCGGTGGCAAAGGCATTCAAAACTTTTGTGACCGAATTCAAGAAGGCGATGCTGAAGCTCGGTTTCATCGATCGAGCGGCCGTTTCAACCGCCGAACTCGAAGCGCTGGCCGATTTGCCGCCACGGGACGTCTTACGTGCGCAATTACTCGGCTTGCTTTTGTCTCCCGCGACGAAGTTAGTGCGAATATTAAATGAGCCAGGGTCGTCACTAGCCCGGCTTCTCAGCGCGAAAGCCAGCAAAGGCGAACCCGCGCCAAAGGAAGAAGCCTCTACCCAAAGGGAAGCAACCGCCATGGCTCAGGAAACATCCGACATTGAATCTAAAGAAGTGACCTCATCGGCAGAGACAAAAAAAGAAGAGCCCCCAGCGACGGAGGTAACGGGATAAAATTTTCGCAACGTCGCGATGACGTTTGCGAGCAACAAATAGAAACTTGTCCGGGTCGGCAGCTGTCGATCTTAATTCTCTGAAGGCTTTCGGAGGCGGCAATTGGAGGAAAAAAATGGCAGCAGATATAGAAAAGACGGTCAAGGATCTCAACAGCTACTCAGTGCTCGAGATCGCCAAGTTAGTGAAAAAACTTGAAGAGGATTGGGGCGTGAGCGCAGCCGCTCCGGTTGCGGTGGCAGCGGCTCCGGCGGGAGGTGCGGCGGGTGCAGCGGCTCCGGCAGCGGAAGAAAAAGCCACATTCGACGTGATTTTGAAAGAAATGGGCGCGAACAAGATTGGCGTAATCAAAGAAATCCGCAGCGCCGTTCCGGGATTGGGATTGGCCGAGGCCAAAGCGTTGGTGGAAGGCGCTCCCAAACCAATCAAGGAAGGCGTAACCAAGCAGGAAGCCGAAGAGATCAAGAAGAAGGTCGAAGCGGCTGGAGCGAAGGTCGAAATCCAATAACGAAATTTCCAACAGCGACCGCCTTACAAATTTTCTTGCCAGGCGGCCGTTTTGGTTTAATCTCGGTTTTTGTTAGAAGTAGGGAGACTTATTTTTAACCTGCAGTTGGTGGTAAAAAAAGAAGCTTGCAGCAAAACGGTGGGGTCGATTTGACAAGCCGCTGTTTTGAGGTAATTTTTGCACTCCTCGCTCTCCGGTTGACGCAGTAGGCTCTTGTACCCAAGCGGCCGCAATTATTGTGTGTCGGCGCGAGAATAACCCCGTGGCTTGGTGATTATGTCAGAACGAAATTCGGAACGCATCCACTTCGGAACAATCAAGGAAGCCATCGAGCCTCCAAACCTCATTGAGGTCCAACTCAATTCCTACGTCGATTTTCTCCAGAAAGACGTTCCGTTCGCCAAACGCAAAAACCACGGTCTCCAGGCAGTTTTCAAAGAAGTCTTTCCGATCGAAAGCTACGACGAGAAGGCCGTTCTTGATTTCAGCCATTACGAAATCGGCGAGCCCAAGCTGACTGCGCTCGAAGCCCAGCGCGAAGGTCAGACCTACAGCGCGCCACTTCACGTCACTTTTCAGCTCCGCGAAGAAAAAGGCACAAAGGAAGAAAAAGTTTACATGGGCGAAATCCCGCTCATGACCCCACAGGGCACGTTCGTGATCAATGGCGCGGAGCGCGTGGTTGTGTCGCAGCTCCATCGCTCGCCGGGCATCGCGTTCGAGTCGACGATCCATCTCAACGGCAAAGTGCTCTACAGTTTCCGCATCATTCCGGATCGCGGTTCGTGGATCGAGGTACAGTTCGACACCGCGGACCTGCTCTATATTTACCTCGATCGTCGCAAACGCCGCCGCAAATTCCTGGCTACTACTTTTCTGCGCGCGCTCGGCTACGGATCGGACGAGGAAGTGATCAAGCTTTTCTATAACATCGAGAACCTGAAGCTCAGCGAAAAACTCGACGAAGAAAAACTCGCCACCAAAGTTCTGACAGCGGAAGTTCGGGATGGTGAAGTGACCGTTGCTCGCGCGTTTGAGCCACTCACCCTCGCGACCGTTCGCCAAGTCATGGGTCTCGGGATCAAGGAAGTTAAAGTCATCGACATTTCCAACGATGACACCGTGGTCAAAGCGCTCCGGAAGGATCCGGCGCACGATCAGGAAGAAGCATTAAAAGACATTTATCGTAGGCTGCGCCCTGGCGATCCCCCGACCGTGGCGAACGCGCGCGCTCTCCTCAAGCGATTATTTTTCGATCCGAAGAAGTACGATCTCGGCCGCGTTGGCCGTTACAAGATCAACCAGAAGCTCGGGATCGATGTCGATCTTACCGAGCGAATTTTGACCGACAAAGATTTCATTGCGGCGATCAAATACTTGATCAACCTCCGCCGTGGCGAAGGCACGCTCGACGACATCGATCATCTTGGAAGCCGCCGCGTTCGGACGGTCGGCGAACTCCTGGCCAATCAGTGCCGTGTGGGTCTCGCCCGCACGGAACGTTTGGTGAAAGAGCGCATGACTTTGTTCGACATCAATATCGACGGAATGACGCCCCAGAAACTAGTGAATCCCAAAGCGCTCAGCGCGGTGATTCGCGATTTCTTCGGCCGCTCGCAGCTGTCGCAATTCATGGATCAAACGAATCCGCTGGCGGAGCTGACCCACAAACGCCGTTTGTCCGCGCTCGGACCAGGCGGACTAAGCCGCGATCGCGCCGGATTCGAAGTGCGCGACGTGCATCCGTCGCACTACGGCCGGATTTGTCCGATCGAAACGCCGGAAGGTCCGAACATCGGTTTGATCAGCTCGATGTCGACTTTCGCGCGGATCAACGAATTTGGTTTCATCGAAACGCCTTACCGCAAGGTGACGAATGGCCGGGTAACGGATGAGATCGATTACCTCACCGGCGATAAGGAGGAAAATTATTTGGTCGCGCAGGCTAATGCGGCGATTGACGGCCGCGGCCATTTCACCGGCGAAAAAGTTTCTGTTCGTTACCGCGGGGACTTTCTCGAGGTCGAACCGTCGAAAGTCCACTACATGGACGTCTCGCCGAAGCAGCTTGTATCGGTTGCGGCGGGACTGATTCCATTTTTGGAACATGACGACGCGAACCGCGCGCTCATGGGTTCAAACATGCAGCGCCAAGGCGTTCCATTGATTGTTTCGGAAGCGCCGCTCGTCGGCACTGGTTTGGAAGCAAAGGTCGCGCGTGATTCGCATGCAGTGCTTCTGGCAATCGACAGCGGGAAAGTCGCTTCGGTTACTGCCGATCAGATCATCGTGACCAAAGACGGACACGTTCCGGAACACCGGAAAAAAATAAAGACCGATCCAGAAGAGGGAATTTACGTTTACGAACTGCGCAAATTCATGCGCTCGAACGCGGGCACGTGCGTGAATCAAAAGCCGATCGTGAAGAAGGGACAACACGTCAAAAAAGGCCAAATCATCGCTGATGGTCCAAATACGCAACACGGCGAGCTCGCGCTCGGCCGCAATGTGCTCGTCGCGTTCATGCCGTGGAATGGCTACAACTTCGAAGATGCCATCATGATCTCGGAGAAGGTGGTGAAGGAGGACATCTACACCTCCATTCACATCGACGAATTCGAGATTGGGGCGCGTGACACGAAGCTCGGGCCCGAGGAAATCACGCGCGATATTCCGAACGTCAGCGAAGAAGCGTTGCGCAATCTCGGACCGGACGGCGTCGTCCGCGTCGGCGCGGAAGTGAAGCCGGGTGACATTTTGGTCGGCAAAATTACACCGAAGAGCGAAACGGAACTCGCGCCCGAAGAGCGATTGCTTCGCGCAATCTTTGGTGAAAAAGCGGCCGACGTGAAAGACACGTCACTGACCGTTCCATCGGGCACCTACGGCATCGTCATGGATGTGAAGGTTTCCTCGCGGAAAGAAGTGTCGCGCGAAAAACTTACGCCGACGGAAACAAAGAAGCAGATCAAAGCGATCACCGAAGAACATCGCCGTAAGAAAGAAGAGCTGACCGAACAATTAACCGATTCGCTTTCCAATATTTTACTTGGCGAAAAAATTCCGCTCGACGTGGTTAATGCCGAGACGGGCGAGATCATCATTCCGGCCAATCGCAAGATCACCAAGACGCTGCTTCGCAAACTGGCGAACGTTTACGACCACATCGAGATCGATCCGAGCCCGATTCGGAACAAGATCCGCGAGATCATCGGGCACTACGAACACAAGTTCGCGGAGCTCGAACTTGAGCGTGAACGCTCAATGGATCGCGTCGAAAGCGGCGATGACATCGACCCAGGTATCATCAAGCAGGTCAAAGTTTACATCGCCTCGAAACGGAAACTTTCGGTCGGCGACAAAATGGCCGGCCGTCACGGCAACAAGGGCGTCGTCGCGCGGATCGTTCCCGAAGAAGACATGCCGTTCCTCGCGGATGGAACTCCAGTCGAGATCGTCCTGAATCCACTCGGCGTTCCAAGCCGTATGAATGTCGGCCAGGTTTTGGAAACGCACCTCGGCGTCGCAGCCAAGGCGCTCGGGTTCAAAGTCGCAACACCCGTCTTCGACGGAATTAAGGAAAGCAAAATCCGCGAATACCTGAAGGACGCGCGCAAGAAAGAAGGTTTCAGTTGGGTGCAGGAGACGGGCAAGGCGAAATTATTCGACGGCCGAACCGGCGACGCTTTCGATCAGGAAGTAGTCGTTGGCTACATCTATATGATGAAGCTCGGCCACCTTGTCGCGGACAAAATCCATGCGCGCGCTGTTGGACCGTATTCGCTCGTGACGCAACAACCGCTCGGCGGCAAAGCGCAGTACGGCGGTCAGCGTTTCGGCGAAATGGAAGTCTGGGCGCTCGAAGCCTACGGTGCGGCTTACACGCTGCAGGAATTGCTCACCGTGAAGTCCGATGACGTGCAAGGACGCACCCGCATCTACGAATCGATCGTCAAAGGCGACAATTCGCTCGAAGCGGGCACACCTGAATCTTTCAACGTGCTGATCAAGGAAATGCAGAGCCTCGGCCTCGACGTGAAAGTTGGCGGCCAGGCTCCGACCACAGTCTTTGAACATCTCGGGTAATTTTTAACATCGACATCTATTTGGAGAATCAATGAACGAACATTCCTGGCGTGAGTTAGTGGGCGAAGAGCGGCCGGTCGGTTTCGACCAGGTCGCAATTGGCGTGGCCTCGAGCGACACGATGCGGTCGTGGAGCAAGGGCGAAGTCAAAAATCCGGAGACGATCAATTATCGAACGTTCAAACCGGAAAAGGGCGGACTTTTCTGCGAACGCATCTTCGGTCCAACCCGCGATTGGGAATGTTCTTGCGGGAAATACAAGCGGATCAAGCACAAGGGCGTAATCTGCGATCGCTGTGGCGTGGAAGTAACCTTGGCGCGAGTGCGTCGCGAACGGATGGGTCATATCGAATTGGCCGTTCCGGTTTCGCACATCTGGTTTTACAAGTGCATGCCGTCGCGCATCGGCTTGATGCTCGATATGAGCGCGCGTCAGCTCGAGCGCGTGATCTATTATGAGGACTACATCGTCATCGATCCGGGCAAGACGCCGCTGCAAAAAGCGCAGCTCCTGAACGAAGTCGAATATCGCGAAGCGCAGGAACAGTACGGCGAAGATTTCGTCGCCGGCATGGGCGCGGAAGCGGTGAAAAAACTTCTGAGTGAGATCGAGCTCAACAAACTCAACAAAGAGCTCGAGAAAGCGATGGGCGCGACCAAGAGCAAACAAATTCGCAAGAAGCTCGCCAAACGGCTCAAGCTCGTGCAAGGCTTCATGTCTTCGCACGCGCGGCCAGAGTGGATGATTCTTGATGTGTTGCCGGTGATTCCCCCGGATTTGCGTCCGCTCGTCCCGCTCGAAGGCGGACGCTTCGCGACGTCAGATCTGAATGATCTTTATCGGCGCGTCATTAATCGGAACAATCGTCTCAAGAATTTACTCCAGCTCAAAACGCCGGACGTCATCATCCGAAACGAAAAGCGAATGTTGCAGGAAGCGGTGGACGCGCTGTTCGACAACGGCCGCCACGGCCGCGCAGTCACCGGCGCCGGTAATCGGCCACTGAAGTCACTGAGCGATATGCTCAAGGGCAAAGGCGGACGTTTCCGCCAGAATTTACTCGGTAAGCGAGTCGATTACTCCGGCCGTTCGGTCATCGTCATTGGTCCGGAGCTGAAACTGCATCAGTGCGGTTTGCCCAAGAAAATGGCGCTCGTTTTATTCGAGCCGTTCATCATTCGGCGACTGAAAGATCTCGGTTACGTGCACACGGTGCGCAGCGCGAAAAAGATGATCGAGCGCCAGACGCCGGAGGTCTGGGACATTCTCGATGAAGTCACGCGCGGACATCCGGTGTTGCTTAACCGTGCGCCGACGTTGCATCGATTGTCGATCCAGGCTTTCGAGCCGCAGTTAATTGAAGGCGAAGCGATCCGCATTCATCCCCTCGTTTGCACGGCTTACAACGCGGACTTCGACGGCGACCAAATGGCGGTGCACGTCCCGCTCTCGGTCGAGGCGCAATTAGAAGCGCGCATGCTGATGCTGGCGCCGAACAACATTTTCTCGCCATCGAGCGGTAAACCGATCACGACGCCATCTCAGGACATCACGCTCGGTTGTTACTACATGACGCAAAATCCGCGTGCAGCGAAAAAGGAAGGCCATATGCCGCTTTTCGCCGACCCGATCGAAGTGGAATTCGCGATGAGCGACGGCACGGTCAAAACACACGATCGCATCCGTTTCCAAAACCCGGATTTCGGAAAGCAGACAATTTTTGGAAAAGCCGACGTTAAGGTTATCGAAACAACGGCGGGGCGCGTTATCTTCAACCAGATTTGGCCGAAAGAACTCGGATTCTTCAATCGAGCGGCAGGCAAGAAACAACTGAGCGATATTATTTGGCGTTGCTATCAGGTCGCGGGACCTGCAGCGACGGTTGCGACGCTTGACAAACTAAAAGAGCTTGGTTTCACCGAAGCGACACGAGCAGGAATCTCGATCGGAATCTCGGACATGATTATTCCGAAGGAGAAAGAGACCGAGCTGGAGAACGCTTACAAACAGATCCGCCAGGTTGAGCAGCAATATCGCAAGGGCATCATCACGGACGGCGAGCGTTACAACAAGATCATCGATATCTGGACGCACGCCGGCGACGAAATTTCCAATGTCATGTTCCGCACTTTGGAGCACAACGATGGCCGCAAGGAACTGAATCCGGTCTATCTGATGGTCGATTCCGGTGCGCGCGGTAATCGTCAGCAAGTGCGTCAGCTCGCAGGCATGCGTGGTTTGATGGCGAAGCCGAGCGGCGAAATTATCGAGCGACCGATCACTTCCAATTTCCGCGAAGGTTTAAGCGTGCTCGAGTATTTCATCTCGACTCACGGCGCTCGCAAAGGTTTGGCCGATACAGCGCTCAAAACTGCCGACTCGGGTTACCTGACCCGCAAGTTGGTCGACGCTGCACAAGACGTTATTATCAACTTAGAAGATTGCGGCACCGTAAACGGAATCGTCGTCCGCTCGATTTATGAGGGCGACGAGGAAGTCGTCGATCTTGCCCAGCGAATCATCGGCCGGGTCAGCTGCGAAACGATCGCGGACCCGGTGGACAAGAAGAAGAAGATTGTCAAAGCCAATCAGCTCATCGATGAGAAGATCGCAGCAGACCTACAACGCATTGGTGTAGAGAGCTTGAAGATCCGCTCGGTGTTGACCTGCGAATGCGGTCGCGGCGTTTGCGGAATGTGTTACGGACGGAACCTGGCCACCGGCCAATTTGTGAAAATGGGCGAAGCGGTTGGAATTATTGCGGCCCAATCGATTGGCGAACCAGGAACCCAGCTGACGATGCGGACATTCCACATCGGCGGAACGGCGAGCCAGACATTCAAACAGCCGATCATTAAAGCGAAGAATGACGGCGCCGTGCGCTTCAATGATTTGCGAACGGTTCAAGCACTCGACGGCAGTTGGATCGTGTTGAGCAAAAACGGCTCCATCAGCGTGCACAATGCCGAGGGCCGCGAGCTCGAACGCTACAATGTCGTGATCGGTTCGATGATTTCGAAGGACGACGGCACGAGTGTGAAAAAAGGCGAGACGTTCGTGCAATGGGATCCGTACAACGTGCCGATTCTGACCGACAGGAGCGGTAAGATTGAATTCCGTGACATGATCGCGGGCGTGACGATCAAGCGCGACGTCGATGAAGCGACCGGTCTGATGGGCACCGTGATTATCGAGCACAAAGAGGATTTGCATCCGCAAATCGTCATCGTCGGCGACAAAAAGGAAGTGCTGGCGAGTTATTCGATTCCGGCGGGCGCGCACGTCATTGTCGAAGAAGACCAAAAAATTCGCGCGGGCGCGCTGTTGGCAAAGACGCCGCGAAAGGTCGCCAAGACGAAGGACATCACCGGCGGTCTGCCGCGGGTTGCGGAATTATTCGAAGCGCGTCGCCCAAAAGATGCGGCCGAGATCGCGAAGATCGACGGCGTTGTCGAAATGGGCGGAACGGTTCGCGGCAAGCGTCGACTCATTTTGAAGCACCCGGAGACGGGCGCGGAGGAAGAACACCTGATTTCGCTCACCAAACACATCATTGTGTTCAAGGGCGATTTCGTGAAGAAAGGCCAGCAATTGACCGAAGGTCCAATTGTGCCGCACGAAATCCTGGAAGTGTGCGGTCCGCAGGAATTACAGGAGCACCTCGTCAACGAAGTGCAGGAAGTTTACCGGCTCCAAGGCGTCGAAATTAACGACAAACATATCGAGATCATCGTTCGTCAGATGTTGCGAAAGGTGAAAATCACCGATCCCGGCGACACTTCGTTGCTCTGGGGCGATCAAGTCGACAAGCTCGACTTCGAGGAAGAGAACAAACAGGTCGTCGATAAAGGCGGCAAACCGGCGGAAGCCGTGCCAGTGTTACTTGGCATCACCAAGGCCTCGCTCGAGACCGACAGCTTCATTTCTGCGGCGTCGTTCCAAGACACAACCCGCGTGCTTACTGAAGCGGCAACGCTTGGCAAGGTCGATCGTCTGCGCGGCTTCAAGGAAAACGTCATCATGGGGCACCTGATTCCGGCGGGCACTGGATTTCCGGCGCATCGCGAAGTGCGGCTCGTCGAAAAAGGCGAACCAATCGGCGCCCCGGCGATGGACGAAGCCGAGATGCAGCCGGCGATCGGATAAGATCGACATTTCGGGGAGCTAACGGGTTGGCGTTTCACCCCCTTCGCGCGGCTATGGCGTGCCAGGCAGAAACGCCCTACAATTCGTTCCATGTCGATCGTGACCAAGACCGGCGATCAGGGCGAGACGTCGCTCATGTACGGCCGTCGAGTTCCGAAAGACGATCCACGCGTCGATGCTTACGGCTGCGTGGACGAACTGACGGCCGCGCTCGGCCTCGCGCGGGCAGCTTGCGACGACAAGTTCGTCGCGGATCAAATTCTCGCCGTCCAGAAAGAGCTCATCAACGTCATGGGCGAGCTCGCCACGTTGCCCGAAGATCGACAGCGCTACATCAAGGACGGATTTCAAGTGACTGATGCGAAAATGGTTGATCGGGTCACCGCCGTGATTGTCGATCTTGAAAAAGACAAATCGCTTTATCCGAATGATTGGGTCATTCCCGGCGCGACAGTTGTTTCCGGGGCCCTCGATTTTGGACGAACAACCTGCCGTCGGGCGGAGCGGCGCATTTTCGCCCTGGCTAAAACCGAGCAGACGCTCAACCCAGAGATCGTGCGATACTTAAACCGGCTCTCCGATTTGTGCTGGATTCTGGCGCGTGCAACTGAGGCACGGGCAAGAGTGTGATAACGTGGGCGCAATGAAAATTTTCGCCTCGGCAAAACTGTCTGCCATACCAACGGCTCTTTTCCTTATTACGATGCGGTTAGCCGCAGCACCGTCTGATGAGATTCGGCCCGCCAACGTGTTAGGACCGGCTGACGCGCCAGTGACCATTGAGTTCTTTAGCGACTTGCAATGTCCGCAGTGCGCACGGTACGAACCGATGGTCAAGAGCTTGAAGACTGAGTTCGGCGACAAAGTGCGAATGGTGCTACGCCATTTCCCGTTACAAGCGCACGAGCACGCAGTGCTCGCGGCGTGCGCTGCCGAGGCAGCGGCAAACCAGGGCAAGTTTTGGCAAATGGCCGAAGCTCTTTACAAGACGCAATGGATGTGGGCGAGGGCTCCTGCGCCGCGCACGATCCTCATGGACCAGGCTAAGGACCTAGCATTGGACCTCGATCAGTTCCAAAAGGACTTGGACAGTACGGAATGTCGCGAGCGGATTGATGCGGACCAGGCCCACGGACAAGCGCGCGGCGTGAAGACCGTGCCCTCGGTGCTTATCAACGGCTACAATGTTCCGAACACCGAGTTCAGCGAGAACGGTTTTCGGGCCGCGATCAAGGCCGCGTTAGCTAAAACCGGTCAATGACCTGGTCGCGACGCATTGCCATCGTCGCTGCCGTTGTCGCCTGCTTCGGCCTAGTGGACAGCGGTTACCTGACAATAAAACATCTTCAAGGCAGCTACATTCGCTGCGGGGACGATTGTTCCGCCGTTCTGGGCAGTAAGTACGCGGAAGGAGTTGCGGGCGTGCCGTTGGCCGGTTTTGGCGCGGCGGCATATATGACTGTGATTGTCGCTGCTGTGTTCGCGGCACGCAGCTCGACACTTGGACGACAGATTCTCGCGGTTATGGCGACGACGATGGCCCTGGTCAGCCTGTGGCTGCTGTATCTCCAGGCATTCGTGATCCACTCCTTTTGCAAGTACTGTCTCGCCTCGGCAGCGGCTTCGTTTAGCTTGGCTGGATTGGTCCTGATCGAGCGATTGCTTTGTCGGGCCTCAAATGCGGAGCAATAGGGCTTTTGAGGTCGAAATTGCAGTTGCGACAGTCGCATACCTGTAGCATCTTCCCCGTCCGCCGTTCCCCCTCTTCTGCGGCGCGATTTTTTTTGTATGGCAAACACAGTTGAATTAGTGCCTGAGCTTCTGGAAGCGGGAGTGCATTTCGGTCACCAGACCAAGCGCTGGAATCCGAAGATGAAGCCGTTCATCTTCCAGCAGCGCAATCAGATTTACATCATCAATCTCGATGAGACGGTGAAGCAACTTCACCGCGCTACCGAATTTCTTCAGGAAGTGGCGCGGCGAGGCGGAAAAATTCTTTTCGTTGGTTGCAAGAAGCAGGCGCAGGAAGCGATCAAGGAAGCGGCGTTAGCGTGCGGTCAGTTTTACGTTAATCAGCGCTGGCTGGGCGGCACGTTGACCAACCTTGCCACGATCCGCAAAAGCATTGGACGTTTGCAATACATTGAAAAAATCGAGCAATCACCGGAATACAAAAAAATGGGCAAGCAGGAGCTGGCGGCATTGAATCGTGAAGCGGCCAAGCTCCGTCGTAACCTCGACGGAATTCTCGAAATGGCGCAATTGCCAGATGCCGTAGTCATAATCGACACGAACCGCGAGCAGAACGCGGTCAATGAAGCGCGGCGACTCAATATTCCTGTCGTTGCGATTGTCGATACGAACGCCGACCCCGATATGATCGATTACCCGATTCCGGGAAATGACGATGCGATTCGCGCCATTCGGATCGTGCTACAGAAACTGGTCGACGCGATTGTTTCGGCAAGCGGCGAAGCCCGCATCCGAGAACAAATCGAAATGGCCGGCGTTTCCGCCTAACTAGCGCCTACGGCGGCCGTCGAATTCGAATTCAATGAAAGTTATGGCCGATATTGATCCAAAACTCGTCAAGCAACTCCGCGAGAAAACGAACGCAGGCATGATGGATTGCAAACGCGCTTTGGAAGAAGCCGGCAGCGATCTCGCCAAGGCGGAAACGATATTGCGCACGAAAGGAATTGCGAGCGCGAGCAAGAAGGCGTCGCGTGCAACCAAGGAAGGCATCGTTGCTTCTTACATTCACTTGCAGGGTAAAGTGGGCGTGCTGGTGGAGGTCGATTGCGAAACTGATTTCGTGGCCAAGAACGAAAATTTCCGCGGTTTCGTCAAGGACATCACGCTGCACATCGCGGCGGCGCACCCACTCTACGTGAGTCGCGAGGATGTGCCTGCAAAATTAATCGAGGCGGAACGTGAGATTTACAAAGCACGGGTGAAAGGCAAAGCCGCGAACGTGACTGAGAAAATTGTCGATGGAAAGCTCGACAAGTTCTACAGCACGGTCTGTTTGCTCGAACAGGGCTTCATCAAGAATCCCGACGTGACGGTCAAAGATCTTCTCAACGGGAAAATTGCAGAACTCGGCGAGAACATTGTGATCCGCCGGTTTACCCGCTACCTCGTCGGCGAGCCGATCGCGGCCGAATCGTAAGCTTCTCAGTCGCCCTGAGCGAGGGCGAAGCATCTCACAGATGCCTGGCGTCATGCAGGAAACCGTATGTACCACAGACTTCGACTGTGGAATTCCTCGCTCCGCTCGGAATGACGGTCCCCCGCTATCCGGAGACGTCGATCTTCTGCGCGAAATCGGTGTAATCCGCGTAATCCGCGGTTAAGGTGCAGCGATGGGTCTAAAGAAATACAAAGCGAAGCGTGATTTCGCAAAGACGGCAGAGCCAAAAGGCGGCAAACCGCTGCCAAAACAAGTCCGAGGCGCTTGTCGATTTGTCATTCAGAAACACGACGCACGCCGATTGCATTACGATTTCCGGCTGCAAATGGAGGGCGTTCTCAAATCGTGGGCGCTTCCAAAAGGTCTTCCCTGGCAGCAGGGCGAGAAACATCTCGCCGTTGAAGTCGAAGATCATCCGATCGAATACGAAACCTTTGAGGGAGTCATTCCGGAAGGAAACTACGGCGGAGGTACAGTGATGGTTTGGGACCGCGGCGCCTACTACGTTTACGGCGAGCAACCGCTGAAATCATTGCGCGAAGGAAAACTTCATCTCGTGCTCGCGGGCGAGAAGGCAAAAGGCGAATGGACACTGGTGCGAATTCGGGGGCGAGACGGTGAAAAGAACCAGTGGTTGATCTTAAAAACTGGTGGGAGCGCAAAGCCGTCTTCAAAAAAACTGGAAGACCAATCGGTCAAGACCGGCCGGACGATGAAACAGATCGCGGAAGCGCGCGATGCAGAGTGGGAATCCAATCGCGAAGAAAAGAATCCGAGCGAAAGATCGACATTTAAGGCGCGAGTCAAAGCCGCGCTTAAAAAAAAAGACCAAGAAGTAGCAGGACGCGATGAAGCCGAAACTGAAGGCACGCTGTCCGCGCCCGAGCTGCTGAAAAAGTTACCCTCCGCCAAGCCACACTTCATCGAGCCGATGAAAGCAAAGCTTGTCGATAAACCACCAACCCATGGCGACTGGCTTTACGAGCTGAAGTTTGACGGTATTCGGGCAATCGCGATTAAGAACGACGGGAAAGTCTCGTTGATCTCGCGCAACGGAAACAAACTGGACGGCCGTTTTCCTGAAATTGCCGAGGCGGTAAAGGACCTGCCCGTGCGCGAATGCGTAGTCGACGGCGAGGTGGTCGCGCTCGATGAAGAGGGCCGTTCGTCGTTTCAACTTTTGCAGGCGCTCGAAATGGAGGGGCGAAAAGCGCCCTTGCGCTTTTACATCTTCGATTTGCTTCAACTCAACGGCAAAAGTCTGCTCGGCCTTCCGCTCGAACAACGCAAGCAAGTTCTCGCTAAAATTTGCGAAGACCTCGGCGATCCGATCCGTTACTCCGGCGAAATCAGCGGCGACGTGAAATCATTGCTCGCGGAAGTGAAACGTCGCAGCTTGGAAGGTTTAATCGGCAAACAGCGGAACTCTGTTTACGAGCCGGGACGGCGCAGCGGAAGCTGGATCAAGCTCAAGACTGTCCATCAGCAGGAATTTGTGATCGGCGGGTACACGCCGCCCGCCGGATCCCGGAAATACTTCGGTGCGATTCTGGTTGGCTATTACGACGGAGGAAACTTGAAGTTCGCCGGCAAAGTCGGGAGCGGCTTCACCGCGAAGTCGTTGTCGATCTTGGACAAGAAGTTTCGCGCAGAAGAGCGCAATGATTGCCCGTTTGTCGATCTTCCATCCAAACAGGGTGGCGAATGGGTGCAAGGCATTACGCCTTCTATGATGAAGAAGATGCACTGGGTGAATCCCAAATTCGTCGCCGAAATCAAATTCGCGGAGTGGACGCGCGACGGAAAACTTCGCCAGCCAGTTTTCCTCGGCCTGCGTGAAGACAAGTCAGCGACTGAAGTAAAACGCGAAGCAGCCTAACGGTCGGAACGCTTCGTGCTCGGGGATTCGTCCAACGTGGAAGTTATTGACAATTGTTCACAATTGGCGGAAATCGACAGTCCCTCGCCTAGTCTAACAACAAGAGGAGATTGATTATGCGTCCAACCTGGAAAGGCAGTATCAGCTTCGGTCTGGTTTACATTCCGATCGCCGTTTATCCGGCGACCCGCGAAGAAAAGCTCAGCTTTCGGCAACTGCGCAAGACGGACCTTAGCCCGATCAAATACAAAAAGGTCGCTGAGGCCGACATGAAAGAAGTTCCAGCCGAGCAAATTGTGAAGGGCTTCGAGTACGAGAAGGGCCGTTACGTCGTTTTAAGCGACGATGACTTCGAAAAAGTGCGGATCGAGTCCACCCATTCGATCGACATCACGGACTTCGTCGATCTTGACCAAGTGGATCCGAAATTTTTCTACAAGCCGTATTTCCTCGAACCTCAGAAAGGCGGTGAAAAAGCGTACGCGCTCATGCATAAGGCGTTGAGCGGAACGGGTAAGATCGGCATTGCGAAAGTCGTAATCGCCAATCGCGAGTATCTGGCGGCGGTGAAGCCTGACGGATTGTTTCTCGTCCTCGAGCTGATGCATTTTGCGAGCGAGGTGCTGACCCCGGAAGAATTGAGTCGTCCAAAGACGGACTTGAACGACAAAGAGCTGAAGATGGCGAATGCGCTGATCGAAAGCATGTCGTCGGACTGGCAGCCGGAAAAATATCGCGACGAGTATCGCGATGCGGTGATGGAGATGATCGAGACGAAGGCAAAGAATAAAACATTGCCGGCTGCACCGGTTGCGGCGCCACGGAGCACGAACGTTGTCGATCTCGTCAAGGTTTTGCAGGAAAGCATCAACCGGTCGCAATCCGGGCAGGCGAAGCGCGGAGGCAATGGCGCGAGCGGTCGACGAAGATCGACATCTACGTTGGTGAAACAAAAACGCCGAGTGGCGGCGTAATTATTTAGCTTCCCACGTTTGCCTGGACGCGCTGGACCATGGCGACGGCGGCCATCAGCACGACGCCGGCGAAAATCTGGTGGAGCGTGAGCGACGCGTGAAAGAAACCCCAGGTAATGCATACCGCGGCGAGGGTTTGCATCATCTCGAAATAACCGGCCGTTGAAGCGCGAGTGAGGCGAAGTCCTTCGAAATAAATCAGCAGCGGGATACCACCCGAGATTGACGCAAGCAACAGCAGCAAACCGATCGCTTTGACGGCGTGAGTTTGAGCGGCAATCGGCCAGAGCGCGGCGCTGTGAAGTTTGCCATAAACAAGCAGGATCAGCGTCATGCAGATCAACCCGACGACCACACGCATACTCGAGGCAAGTCGAAGGGGCATGCCCATCATAACGCCGCGTCCGGCGACGGTTGAACCGCCCCAAAAAAAAGCGCAGATCAAAGCGTAGCCAGTGCCGATAGTTAATCCGGCGCGCGCAAACGAAACTGCGATGAGCGCGGGAAATTCGACGGAGAGAAAAATGCCGGCGAGGACAGCGATCGTGGCGTAAAGAAAAAATCGTGATGCGAGACGGTCGCCGAAAAGAAGAAACGCGCCCAATGTCGAGATTACCGGCTGAATATTCAGGATAACGTTAACCACGGTTGGATTTCCGTGTTTGAGCGCGAGTGTGAAAAAAATTGTGCCGACGGCTGAGCCGGCGAAGCCGGAAAAAAGCAAATAACCCCAGGTCGAGAGGTCGATCTTGCGAAGCCCGCCGAGATTCGGCAAAAGCAGGGGCAGAAACATCAGCAGAATCAGGACATGTTCCCAGAAGACGATCACCTCGGCGTCGAACAATTCATTAAGCGGAATGCGCCACGCGCTCTCAGTTCCCCAAAGGGCGGCGCCAAGACCGACAAGCCACGGTCCGTAACTGCGCGGACCGTTGGTGCGAGTTTGGATGTTCATGGATGGGTCGCTTCACCCGCGATCAGGAACGGCGGCTGCAGCTGCGGCGACGCTTTGATCTTTCGTTCGGCGGAAAATCATCCAGACACCCGCGAGGACGACGGCTGCGCCCAACAGCGACCAGAGCGGAAACTTTTCGCCGCCCAGTGTCCAACCCAGCATCACCGCACCGGGCGGCGTGATCAGCGAGATTGTTTGCAGGTTGGTGACCGACATGCGCGGTAGGAGCCAGTAGAGCAACAAAAAGGTCAGCGACGAACCAATGATGGCGAGATAAAGCAGACAGAAGACGGACATCGTGCTCCAGTGGAAACGAACAGGATTTCCGTCCACGGTCGCGCCGAGGAAGAGCAGCGGCGCGGTGCCGAAAATCATTTGCCAGGCAGCGAGCATTGCAGGCGCGAGCTGGATTCGCCGTGCTTTAATGAGCACGTTTGAGTAAGCGGCGCTCGCACCGCCAAAAACAATTCCGACGCCGCCCCAAAAGGCGAGCAGTCCGCTGAAGCTCAGCAAGCGCATGCAAATGAGCGCGACGCCGCCGAGCGCGAGCAGTGCGCCCATGAATTTTTGCAGGCGCAATGGCTCGTCCGGCAACATCCAGTGCGCGAAAATCATTCCAAAAATCGGGATACTGGCTTGCAACACGGCGGCAAGACCCGACGAAACATAAAGCTCGCCCCAGAAAAGGAGCGTGTAATTGACCGCGAACATTAGAATGCCGGTGAATGCGAGCACGACGTAATCGGCGCGACGCAGCGGCAAAAGTCGCACCCGGCCAGCGGAGACGGCGGTGAGGACGACGATTGCAATCAGGAATCGAATCGCGACAAAAGAAATGGGCGGCAGATCGCGCAAGCCGACTTTGATCGCGAGCCAGGTTGAGCTCCAAACGACGCAAAGGGTGAGCCACGCCGCTGGAATCCGCCAACCCATTCGTTGCATTCGCGGCGATACTCGCGCGGATCGTCAATCCCGTAAAGGCACGGCCTCGCGCTTGTTGCGGAGGGAATCCGCGTTAGCGTGTGACACGTGAAAGTTAACGTCATCGTCAAACCGAAGGAAGCCGTGCTCGATCCGCAGGGGAATGCGGTGCGCGACGCCATGCGACACCTTGGTATGCCGGAAGTCCGGAGCGTTCGGATCGGTAAATATATGGAAATCAGTCTCGACGGAGAAGATGTCGATCTTGAGAAGCGGCTGCACGGTCTTTGTCGCGACCTGCTTTCGAATCCCGTAATCGAGGACTACGAATTACAAAAGAGCAACGGTACGACTGAGAGAACGAAGGCCAAAAAAAAGAAGAAGAAATGAAAGCATTGCGATATTTTTTCTGTGTGGTGCTTCCGCCATTAGCCGTGCTAATGACCGGCCGTATCGCCAGTTTTTTTCTCAGCATCCTTTTGACACTGCTTGGCTGGATCCCAGGCGTTATCCATGCCGCACTTGTTGTGAATGATTACCATGAAGAACAACGCGCCCGCGGATTGGCCCACTAGATCAACATGAAGTTTGCCGTCATCCAATTTCCCGGATCAAATTGCGACCAGGATTGCGTTGCTGGCATTAACAGCATTGAGGGTCTGCAAGCTGATTATGTCTGGCACAAAGAAACGTCTCTGCGCGATTACGATGCGATCGTCTTGCCGGGCGGTTTCGCTTACGGTGATTATCTACGCTGTGGCGCGATCGCCCGTTTCTCGCCGATCATGAAGGCGGTGATCAGCGACGCGCGGGCAGGGAAACTCGTGCTTGGCACGTGCAACGGTTTCCAGGTTTTGTGCGAGGCCGGTCTTCTCCCGGGCGCGCTTGTGCGCAATCGATCACTTCGCTTCGTCTGTGAGATGGTGACACTTCGGGTAGAAGTGCCAGATTCGCCGTTCACTCACGGTTGTCCGGAAGGGACGCTTCTTCGAATGCCTATCGCCCATGGTGAGGGCTGTTATTTTGCTGACGACAAAACACTGCATGATCTGAATCAGAATCGACGAGTGATCATGCGCTACTCCGACAATCGCGGCCGAGTTGTGCCTGAGGCGAATCCCAACGGTTCAATCGACAACATCGCCGGCATCTGTAATCGCGAGGGAAATGTCTTCGGATTAATGCCACACCCTGACCGAGCTTGTGACGCGCGACTCGGCAGCGCCGATGGGGCAAAGATCTTTCAATCAATGATGCAAACGATTGAGGCAGCGCACGCTCGCGCGGCATAAATCATCGTGAGCTTCTTCGTGACCGGCACCGACACCGGTGTTGGAAAAACCCACACGGTCGCGCAGTTGCTGCGACTATTGGGCTCAAATGGAAAATCGTGCGCCGGATTCAAGCCGATTTGCTGTGGTGACCGTCAGGACGCCGAGCGCCTTCTGGCCGTGAGCGCGAACGGTTTGACAATCGACCAGATCAATCCGCTTTGGCTGAAGACACCGGTTGCGCCTTTGACCGCAGCACAAATCGAAGATGTAAAGATCGACGTCGAGCAATTGGTCGGCGCACTTCGCGCTCTCCAAGCGCAAGTTGATAACGTTTTTGTCGAAGGCGTCGGAGGCTGGATGGTGCCGATCCGCGCGGATTATTTTGTCCGGGATCTGGCAATGGAAATGAGACTGCCGGTGCTCGTCGTAGCGAAAAACCGCCTAGGTTGCCTAAATCACACGCTCTTGACAGTTCGTAGCATTCAGGCCGCAGGCTTGCGCTGTGCCGGCGTGGTCTTAAACAGGCCGACGGGCGGCGGCGAGGGCCTCGCGTCCACCACAAACGCGGATATTTTAGTCAGGATTCTCGATGTTCCACTGCTACCCGAATTGGGGCTCGAAACAGCAAAATTGTCCCCGGAATGGAGGCAGATTTTGGGCGATTCCGGATAGGCTTGTCTGTTAACCAAAGGGACACAAGTGTAAATAAAGCTTACACAAATAGGGGCTTTTTAGGGCTCGCTCCCTGGGTAAATCAGGGTGGCACCTGCGTTGCTAAACCTTCGTGGCAAACAACCCTACTAATATGCTCCTCGAAAAAACGTTTCATATGAGCCAGCCGCTGGCTGAGTCCAAAGCACGGCTAACCAGCATTCAATCCTACAAACGGCAGTTTCTCATGGTGACCAAGGCGACGGTGACCTCGTCAAAAACCGTAGACTTCAGTTTTCGCGGTCCGCTCGGTTTTGAAGCTCGCACTACACTCTTGGCGGTGAATTGCGATTCAGAGGACCAACTCGCTTTTGAATCAGCAGGCGGAAATATCGAGGTGATGGGCCTGGTCGATTTCACCGAGGTCCGGCCGACCTGCACCGAGATCACACTCGCGATCCATTACCGCATCAAGAACCGTTTGTTCGCATGGCTCGATCGCCACTTGCACTTCGTCGATACATTTGTGAATGCGGAACTTCGCAGCATCAGAGCGCACTTCGAAGGCATTGCCACATCCTACGTTGAGCGCATGCCGATCGTTCCGTTGTTTGAAACCGCAGCAGCCGCATAAGTTTTTAAGATACGTCCAATCAAAAGCACGGGGTTTCGGCTCCGTGCTTTTTTGTTTTTATTTGATTCGAACCGCGTGCGTCTTGTCGAGGCGAAGGATCTGCCCGGACCGCAACGATATTTTTGCTTTCGGATCGACAAGCTTCTTTCCGTCGACTTGGACGCTGCCCTGTTTGATCAATCGACTCACATCCGCGCGCGACTTCTTGATGGCGAAACCCTGTGAGTAAGCAGCGACCGCGAGCGCCACCGCTCCATCGACGATCGCAGCAAACGCCGGAAGCTCGGCGTCGTCTAAACGCTTCTCGCTAAAACGGGCGTTCCAATCCGCGAGTGTTTTTTGGGCAACTGCGGCTGAGTGGTACGTCTGCACGATCTCGAACGCGAGCTGCTTTTTTAGTTCAAAGGGACTTCCGCCTTTCGGCAGCTCCTGCCCGAGCAAGACCTCATAATAACGCACCATCAATTCGTCCGAAATACTCATCAGTTTTCCGAACATGTCTGTGGCCGGCTCGCTCACACCGACGAAGTTGCCCAGGCTCTTGCTCATTTTCTTGACGCCGTCTAGTCCTTCAAGCAGCGGCATTGTCAGCACAACTTGCTGCGGCTGGTTTTCTTCTTTTTGGAAATCGCGCCCGACCAAAATATTGAAGAGCTGATCCGTGCCGCCGAGCTCTACGTCCGCGCGTACCATCACTGAATCCCACCCTTGCATGATGGGATATTGAATTTCGTGGGCGTGAATTGGCTGTTGATTGTCGATCCGCGCGCGGAAATCCTCTCGCTGTAGCATCTGTTGAAGGGTGACGCGGCTGTTCAGTCGAAGCACATCTTCGTAGGACATCGTGCGAAACCAATCCCCGTTGCAAACGGTTTCGGTGCGCGTTGGATCTAGAATTTTGAACGCTTGCTCGCGATATGTTTGCGCGTTGTGCATCACCTCTTTGTGCGTCAAATGCGGTCGAGTTGCGGACCGACCGCTCGGGTCGCCAATCATTCCGGTAAAATCGCCGATAATGAGAACAGCCTGATGTCCGAGATCCTGAAATTGCCGCAGCTTCCGCAGCACCACCGCGTGACCAAGATGAATGTCCGCTGTCGTCGGATCGACCCCAAGCTTGACGCGCAGCGCACGGCCGAGGGCGAGCTTTTCCCGCAACTCAGCGTCGCTAATGATTTGCGCGGCGCCTTTTTTTAGGAACGCCAATGCCTCATCGGGTCGCATGACTCGCAACTGTAGTGGCCGCCGTCCTCGGCGGCAAAGATTTCCCACGATTTCGCACTGACGAATGCGGCCTCAAACACCACCGCGCTATTTATTTTTATTCAGCAGGTCCCTCACTTGGTCGATTGTCATAGGCGGATTCCGCCGATCCAGCGATTTTTGACTCTTGCCCTGCTCTCGAAATGGACGCTGGTCGCCAAAGCTGCGGCTGACGGTCGCGTTATGGGCATCATACGTGTCGTGAATGCCTCGAATCGATGATGTCGACATTGTCGCTGGCGTGCTCACGCTCCGGTCTTGAAGGGAATTGGCCACGCCGGCGTCTTCATGAAACGAGCGCGATGAGTATTTCGGAGCGGTGAGCACGCGCACGTCCACAAATGATTTCTCCTTCCGGTTTGGGTGGAGAAAAAATGTGCCGACAGTACCGCGTCTCTCGATCATCGCAGAATTAGCACCGAATTTTTTGCCCTGAGCATTGTTTTGCAATTCCATATTTGGCCGAAGCAAGCGATCGACCAAGCTGGGCTCCTGATGCTGCGCCCGACTCGTCGGCACCCAGAGACACGCAAAACAAAATGTCGCGAACCAACGCACACCACCCAAACTGCCGAGGCGTTGACTTGGTTGTAAAGCAAATTATCAAACCGGGCGATTGAGATCGATTCGTCAAATCAATCGCCCGTGTCGTTGTCGATCTTGTCAGCGCCCGAGCGAGGCCCGCAAATTGGCTGCGCCCGCCGGCGCGGCGACACGGCCGTGCAGAATATCGTAAGCAGTCACCGGTCGCCCGTAATAATGCTCGTTCGCGCCGCTGCGCGTGCCTATGACGGCGCCTTCCAGTGAAGCGCCCAGAAAGAGTCCTTTCGTTTTACTGTAAGTGTAAATTGCAGCCCTCGGAGTCACGTCGGCCTCGGCAGCACGTCCCACCGGTCCGGCGGCGACGCTCGCGTCCGCCCCCAGCGTCACATTTCCTCCTTTGGAAAATGCGCGAACGGCGCGTTCGCTGTTAAGCACAATCACAAAATCGGTCACTTGCGCGCCAATCTGCGGTCCCCAACCGGCGCCGCCCGTGCCGATGAACGACGGCCCCGACCAGCCATGCCCCGTTCGCGCCACCACTACGCCTTCGCCGGCTTTCCCGCTAAAGATGAAGCCGGCTTTTACCACGCTGATAATGGCAAGGCCCCGTGCATTTCGGAGAATGCGCGAAGGAATGCCTCTCTCGGGCATCTGCCGGAATTCACGGATTGTAACGGCCGAGCGCTCGACCGTGTCCTGTTCGGTCGCGTTCGCCCCGATTAGTGATAAAGAAAAGATCGTTAGGATGAAGAATAACTTTTTCATTGGTGTACAAGTACTTCGCGGGCTTAAAGCTGCGTGGACGTGTCTTTTCAGTGAAGATGTCGCTCTTTCGAGATCGTTAGGCGAACGGCGTTGACTATGGAATTGGACGAAACCTTCATGCAAGAGGCTTTACGCTTGGCGATGAAAGCGCGGGCCGCTGACGAAGTTCCGGTCGGCGCGGTTGTTGTTCGGGACGGGAAAATTATCTCGCGCGCGTACAATCAAGTCGAGCTGCTCAAAGACGCGACTGCCCACGCGGAAATGCTAGCGTTAACGGCAGCTGAGGCAGCCGTCGGCGACTGGCGACTGACTGACTGCGATCTTTACGTGACAAAGGAACCTTGCCCGATGTGTGCGGGCGCTATCATTCACACGCGGATTCGCCGGTTAATTTTTGGCTGCTCCGATACCCGCGCAGGCGCGGCCGGCACAGTAATGAATTTACTCCAACACAGCGCGCTCAATTATCGTTGCCAGATCACGAGTGGTGTCTTACACAGTGAGTGCGCCGTCCTGCTGCAGGATTTTTTTCGAAAAAAACGCGGCGACCGCGACCAGATCGGTAGCTCTTGAGGCGGCAGCCATTGATAAGTCCGAAACTGGCTGCCTCGCTAGGACTCGAACCTACCTCAAAAATCCAAATTTCCCTCATATCATTGCCGCTTGGAAGTGGTCGTACGCACAAATACGCACACAAAAAACTTGGTTTCGCAGATAAAGCTACGTAGCCATGGTTCGGAGGCGTCCAAATCTTGCCAAGAGTCGTTTTATATTCATATGAACATTTAGCACCGCCAATGAAGAACAAGAAAAATTACTTCGGCACCCCACTGTGTCGGTGCGTTGGCGTTTGCTCGTACGCCTGTCGCGCCCTGAAGAAGAGCGTGAAGCTTTTTGCCGCACCTCCCGTCTAATTGTTGGGAGGCAAAATAATGAACTGGAAAAGGGTTCTCTTAATAGCATTGGTGGCAAGTGGATTGGCTTTCGTTCCGGTGCAGCGTTCTGACGCTCAGGTTTCGGTCGGAATTGGGGTTGGATTCCCGGGAGGCTATTACGGCTATCCGGGCTACTATGGGTATTACCCATATGGTTATTACCGACCGTATCCGTATGGCTACTATAATGGGCCATCGTTCTATTGGTACGGCGGGCATCGGTACTACCGCCACCACCGCCATCATTACTACTATCGGTATTAACGTGGCGTAGGATAAAATTCGAAGGCGGACTCTGATTTGCTCCGTTACGCCACCATCGCTTTTCCCAGTAGGAAATCGCGTGGATGAGTAACATGTTCGTGATGGAGGAGAATCTGCTCTGCGCTCCCGGCATCCACCATCTCGCCGCAAACAGGACAACGGTAGCTCGTCCTTTTTATGGTCTCGGAAATGCCAAGCTCAGTCGGTCGGTCGATTGCCGATCCGGTATCGGCGGGCTGGGGGTTTCTCATCCAGTCCGATGTTGTAGGCAAAACAAGTCGGGGCGCAATCGGCGGGCTGGCGAATCGCGTTATCAGAAAAATTCCTACGCCTTTCTCACAACTGGAAATCGCCGCCTCCCGAAAGCCCCGTGGGGTCAATTGAGAGACGGCATTTGTTCCCCTCAGAACTGAGTGGAAATTTAGTTTAGGCGGGCGAGTAACAAAAGGAATTTTGGTTCGGCGTTGGACGGGATTAACGGTGCTGCGAGTGGTGGTCGAGCCATTGCTCGACCGGTTCGTTTCTTACAACGAACCGAAACCCTCCCACTTCATCCGCATCAATCGTCCGTTGCACATCAAGGTGGCCGAACGGCACAATGTGCGGCACAGACTTTGTTCCGCCTTCTTCGGTCGTGATGAAGTGAAGCTGATCGTCGATGCGCCAGTAGTCCGTCACCGTATACGTGGTGCCGTCCTTGAACACCAACTGCGGATGGCTCTCCGAGATGGTACCGGCGAACACATACGCTGGCGATGGCGCGATGAAATTCCACACAGGATATGGGACAAGATATGGGACAGGATATGGAAATGGACAGAAGGTGCCGTATCGAAGGAATGCCGCCGGACGTGCTGCCAACCGCACGACAACCACCCTTCCGCGTGGTCGTGCCAACGGCCCCTGCCCAGCCCGTGCTTGCGGGAAGGCCGCTCCACTCGAAACGAGCAGTCCGAAAAGTGCGAAACAAATCGTGCGGCGCATGACTCTGTCTCCTCGTTGGCTAGCGGCGCTTAATTAATAGGATCAGTTTTATTATTACTTACGGCGGTGTGGGAGTGGACGCAACATTTGACCGTAGTGCCCGCCATCCACTCGAAAGTGGGCCATAACGACTACGATTACGCGCGCGAAGGGAGCTGGCCGCCATTTATCAAGCCTATGCTGCCGCTGAACCAGCGATAGTAGGAAGCGGTACCTTTGGATTGAAATAAGCGGTAGCGCCCAGCTAGGAATACGAACATATCCAAAAAGTGTCGATTTCCCTCGTATAATCGAAGCTTGGAAGCTCAGTTACGCACAACTGTGCACACAAAAAAGCTTACCTTCAGCGGCATTTAGGCTTTAGGCCGCAAGGAAATCGTCGAGCAGCCTCGACCGCTGCCTCAGCGTTGGCGAGATTCGCCACGAACGGTTCAAGTTTGGCGGTTCCGCTGCGACTCGCGAATGGACGCGATGCTTTGCGACACGCGCTCTTCGGTGCGACCGTTAACGACAACGCGTGTGCCTTCGGCGGCGAGCGATCTGGCGATGGCGAAACCAATTCCGGCGGTGGAGCCGGTGACCAAAGCGGTTTTATTCTCGAGCTTCAAGTTCATGGACGTTCCGGTTGTGTGTTTTGTCCTGCGTTAACCCGTTAGGCTAACTTTGCGGATGGTGTGGCCACATTCGAGTTGCGTGTTCGCAGCAGACAAGATTGCGGCGCGCTCGCGGGAAGAGAATGGTCATTATTTGTTAGAAACTCGTAGATGGCTGAGAAATCTTCGGCAGCATGCCCATCTCGCATCGCCAGCCGGTACATTTCCTTGGCGACATTCGTTAGCGGCATGGCAATACCGGTTTCGTACGCGCTTACGGTTGCGAGGTGCATATCCTTTTGCATCCAGCGCAAGGGGAACTCGGCCTCGTAATTGTGATTGTCGATCTTGTCCCGTTTCGCCGCCAGAAACGGTGCAACCACGGGTGTGCCAAGCAATGAATCGAACAACATCTTTGACGAGAGCCCGAGTCCTTCGCCGAGCGCCATCGCTTCGGCGAACGCGGCCATTCCGGTACCTAACAAGAGATTGATCACCATTTTCATGGAAGTCCCGGCGCCATGTCCGCCAGTATGAACAATTCTGTTGCCCATGCACAACAGGAGCGGACGTATTCTTTCCAAGTCGGATGGATCAGCGCCCACCCAAAAAATGAGCTTCGCTTCGGCGGCCGCGGGAGCGGAGCCGGTCACCGGCGCGTCGACAAAATGAACCTGGCGACGCGCTGCTTCGGCAGCCATCTTCTTCGAGAACGACGGATTGACCGAACTGCAATCAACCCAAAGTGCACCTGGCCGGAGGTGATTCAAAAATCCATCCGCGCCCAGAGCTGCTTGTTCGACCGCGTCCGGATGAGCCAGCATTGTGAACACGACGTCCACTTGTCCGGCAAGTTCTGCCGGCGAATCGGCAAATTTTCCGCAGGGGCCGAGCAAGGGCTCTGCTTTCGCACGAGTGCGATTGGACAAAACCAGCGAATGGCCTTGCCTCTCGAGATTTGCCGCCATGCGACTTCCCATGATGCCTAAACCGATGAATCCAATTTTCATTCTCATTCCTTTCTCAGGTTGCCGTCACCAATTCTGGTTCCTCGACGTTATCGCCTTCGATCTCGGCGACCTCTTCGGGGGTTAGCCAAAGATCAGCTGCTCCCACATTTCCTTCGACTTGCTTGGCGTCGCGCGCACCGACGATGGCGCCGTTCACAGCCGGATTTCGTAGAGTCCAGGCGATCGCGACCTGGCCCGGCGGACGTCCATGCCGCTCCCCGACTTTGCGCAGGCGTTCGACGAGAGCGAGATTCTTCGAGAGCTTTGGCTCCTGAAACTCCACGTCGCGACTCCGCCAATCGCTCGCGGGGAGACTGGCGGCGCGTTCCCGCGTCATCGCGCCGGTCAACAAGCCGGAGGCCATTGGCGAATAAACAATCACTCCACGCCCAGTTGATCGACAATAAGGTAGAATCTCTTGTTCGACTTCGCGACGAACCAACGAATACGGAGGTTGAATCGAAGTGATCGGAGCAATTTTCTGCGCTCGGCGCAATTCGGCGACGCCGAAATTCGAAACGCCGATCCATCGCACTATTCCCTCTTTTTGAAGCTGAGCCATCGTTCTCCAGCCTTCCTCCAAGGCATCGGTCGGCCAATGGATTTGGTAAAGGTCTATCACATCGACCTCGAGCCGGCGGAGACTGTCCTCGCACTCGCGGCGGATCGAATTCGCATTTAGGTCGCGGTGAACGTATCCCTGTTCGTCCCAACGCAGGCCGCATTTAGTAAAAACGTATGGTCGTGGGCCGGACCAGGTGCGCAGCGCTGTCGCCACGACTTCCTCGGAATGGCCCATTCCGTAAACGGCGGCGGTGTCGATCCAGTTAACGCCAAGCTCTAGCGCGCGATGGATCGCTTCGACAGAAGCCTTGTCGTCCTGTTCGCCCCAACCAAATTCCCAACCCGATCCGCCAATCGCCCATGCGCCAAAACCGATTGGTGTGATAAACAAGTCGGAGTTACCGAGCCGCTTTGTTTTCATCTCTACCTTCTTTGCTTTCTCTTTGATTTTTTTAAGTGACGATTTCTAATTCCGATTGATTAGTTGCTCGCCAGCGCCGGTAATCCGAGCGATTGCAGCGTTTCGTTGGTCAGGCTTCCAGTTACCTGGAGGTGACGATCGATTTGATAACGGGTCAGTGCGGTGCGCGTGTCTGCGCCGAAAAGCCCATCGATCGGCCCATTATAATAACCGAGTTGCGCGAGATCGGACTGAACAGCACTGACATTCGAGTCCGGCTGTTGATTGGCGTAGTCTTGATAACTCGGCTCAACGTCGGTGTAATAGTCGTAGGGATAGTAGTCGTAGCCGTAATAAGGATAGAAATCCCACGGATAAAATCCGTCATCCAAACCGATCCAGAAAGCGCCGTCCCAGCACCACCAGTGGCCGTTGAAGAAGTGGGCGTGACGTCGGTCCCAATCTCGATGCTGGTCGCTACCTTCGCGAGCAAAGATATGATGTTGTGTGCTCAAGGCCGCTTCATTGGACGGTCTTGCCACCGTCGTACGTGAAGCTTGTCGGTTACGATTG